>JAANMW010003515.1_pt1 | contig 12109 bp, 17 predicted proteins | sample 7279671 | NCBI WGS metagenome assembly JAANMW01 (sample SAMN14094541, study PRJNA606508) | bioreactor metagenome | isolation source: A lab-scale SPAN reactor treating ammonium-rich wastewater day 247 | place: Ireland: Galway | collected 2017-09-19
CCGAGACATCGCCCTGCTGTTCCGCCAGATCAGGATCAGCAGCAAGGTGACGGCCATGCGGACCAGCTACACCCGCGGGCCCGAGGCGGCGCTGAACGGGGTCATGTGCGAGACGGTCGTCGAGGGCAAGAGCGACAGCCAGTTCGTCGAGCTGCCCGAGACGATCATCATCGAGGCCCCCATCTTCGTCGGCGCCGAACCGCGGGCGATCGAGCTGGATCTCACCATCGTGGCGACCCCGGAGGCCGCCGGCGTGAAGGTCACCGCCGCCGATCTGGTCGCGGCGGAGATGAAATGCTTCGCCGAGATGTTCGAGCGGCTGGAGGCGGTCAAGCGGGAGGGCCTGGTCATCGGCCTGGGCGAGCCGGCCCAGGTCGAATGGAAGTATCTGGACGAGCAGGCCCCAAACCGGATCGCGAAGCGCTGACCGATCCGCCGCGGCGGGTCTTCCCCAACCCCCTGTTCCTGAACCTTGAACAAGGAGTCTGACATGGGCGTGAAGTTCGAGCCGCTGTCCATCGAGCTGATCGAGGAGGGTCGGCTGCTGGCCGACGCCGACCGCGAGCTGGCCAACCTCCAGGCCGCGATGGTCCGCTTCTGCCGCAAGCACGGCGAGGCCGCCGTCAAGGCCAAGGCCAAGCTGACGATCAGCGTCGAGCTGGTGGCGACCAACCCGAAGGACGGGGACTTTGCCATCGTGACCCGTCTGACGGCCAGCCAGCCCTGCCGCCTGGCGGGCGTCTCGGCGGCCTCGGCGGACCTGAAGGACGCCGACGAGGGCGTGCTCTACGTCCGCCGCTCCGGGTCATCCAAGGCCCCGCCGCAGCAGATGGTCCTGACCACCGAAGACGGCCGGCGGGTGGACACCGCGACCGGCGAGGTCCTGGACGAGTAGCCCTCTCACTCCGGCCCGCGGTGAGCGGTCATGGCGCTGTATCGGCGAGGAGCTGAGCCGCGGGCCTTTTCAATCCGCGCCTATGCCCGGCAAAGGAGTGGCCACGTGCACGAATGCCCGCAGACGCAGGACGAACGGACCATCGGGACCCTCAAACGGGACAAGCAGTCGCTGGCCCTCCAGCTTCGGCTGTGGCAGGAGCAGGAGGCCGCCGTGCGGGCGATGTTCGCCAGGCTGGCCGGGGCCGTCGGCGAACTGCTGGAGGCCCTGGAGGGCAACGACGCGGCCTGCGCCGCCAAAGCCAAGCGGGTCCGCGAACTGATCGGCAACTGGAAAGGGCAGGGCAGCAATGACCGGCATGGATGATCCCCAGGCACTGCGGGCGGCGTTCCTGGCCGCGTTCGACCAGGCGATGGCCTCGGCCCGGCAGTGGTTCACCGACGAGCAGCCGGCGGTGCTGGAGCTGGCCGACACCGTGGCCTCACGCCGGCTGGAGGAGCTGCTGGATGCACCGGGCCAGCGGGCCGTCATTCTCGATCTGGCCGTCCTGGGCCTGGGCGTCCTGATCGAGCGGGCCACGGCCTTCCTGGACCCGGCCCCCCAAGACGAGGTGTAAACGATGGCCAATCGCAGGCGCAAGACCGGAACGCGAGAGTGGGCCGAGGTCAACGTCAACTGCGTCGACGGCTGCTCCCACGGCTGCAAGTACTGCTATGCCCGCCACAACGCCCTGCGGTTCAAGCGGATCGCCGGGCCCGAGGAGTGGACGGCCGAGAAGGTCCGCGTCTCCGCCGTCGAGGCGAAGCACCGCCTCTATCGCGGCAAGGTGGTCATGTTCCCGACCACGCACGACATCACGCCGTCGAACCTGGAGGCTTGCCTGGCGCTACTCGAAACGCTCCTGACCGTTGGCAACGAGGTGCTGATCGTCAGCAAGCCGCATTTCGAGTGCATCGTCCGGCTGACCAACGAGCTCGGCCGTTTCGGTCGGCAGGTGACATTCCGATTCACCATCGGCTCGCTGGACGACCGCAGGCTGGCCTTCTGGGAGCCGAACGCCCCGGACATCCGCGAGCGGGTCGAGTGCCTGGCCTACGCCGACGGCGACGGCTGGCGCACCAGCGTCTCGGCCGAGCCGCTTCTGGACGCCGAGCCCGACCGCGCCGTCGAGCTGGTCCGCGTCCTGGAGCCCCACGTCAGCGACACGATCTGGCTCGGCCCGATGAACCGCATCCGCGGGCGGACGGCGGGCCTTCTGGACCCCACGCACCCCGAGGTCGCCCGCCTGGAGGCCGGCTACGTCATCGAGAACGTCCGCGAGCTGTATCGGCGGCTGGCGGACAACCCCAAGGTTCGCTGGAAGGACAGTTTTGCCCGAATGCTCGGTGTTGACGCCCAAGGCCGGCCGCGTGATTCGACCGGACAGGGGGCCGGGAAATGACCCACGGCATGGAATTGATTCGGCTGGTCTGGAACGGCTCGCTGCGGGTGCGGGCGTGGAGCTGGGAGGTGCTCAACCAGTCCATGCGCTCCGCCGTAAAGCTGGCGATCCGGTCCGGCATGGAGCTGAACGCTGACGACTGGCGGGCGATGCACGAGGAACTCCGAGCTGGCCGGTGGATGGGCGACCCGGAAGGGCTCTATGCCCTGGCCGTCGCCTGCGGCAACTCGTCGGCCATTGCCAGCTTCGAGGCGTGGAAGGGCCGTAAGCCCTTCATCGCCGACGGCGTTAGCGACGACCGCGGGCTGGCTCGCGGCATCATAAGACGCAAGCGTGGGCGGCTGGCGGTCGGCTTCTGGTTCGACTGGGACGGCCGGCCGGTCAAGGTGACCAGCTTCGCGGAAGATGGCAGTCACCTGGTCGCCTGCTGCTATGGGAAGCGGCCGGAGTCGCCCACGTGCCCCACGTGCAGACAGACGGACTGGCGGAAGGTCGAGCATTCGCGCGAGACCCCGGAGCGGGTCTATCGAATCACCATCGCGGACATCCGCACCGCCCGCAAGGCCCGGCCGGTCCGGCAACAGGAGGCCGGGACGTGAGCCGCATCGACCGGAACAACCTGGGCGCCGTGCGGACCTGTGCCGAGGTCGCGGCGATCCTCACCGCCCGCGGCCAGCCGATCACCAAGGCCGGTGTGCGTGGAGCAGAGAAGCGGGCCCTCGCCAAGCTGGCCCGCCGGCTTGCCGACCTGGCCCCGCCTCGCCGTGACCCGAGGAGCTAGACGATGCACCACCGCGTGTCGATGGCTTCTGTGCTGTTCGCCCTGGCCCTGGCCGCAGCGTCCGTCCAGCCCGGCTGCGGCCCGACTGCCGGCGTCCACGAGCTGGACGACGTGGACTACCTGCTGATCCCAGCCGGGAGCTGGATCGTCCCGCCCGACGGCGAGCGGCTCACCTGGTATCGCGGGGACGAGCCCCTGCGGATCGGCATCTTCATCCCGAACCGCTTTGCGATCCTCATAACCCCGACCCACTTCATCAATGAGCAACCGCCTTGCCCGCCGACGAGCCAGCCGGAGGCCCAATGAACCCAGTGGCCCCGGACATGCCGATCAAGGCCCTTGCCCCATGGTTCGGCGGCAAGCGGAACCTGGCGCCCCTGATCGTGCAGGAGCTGGGGCGCCACCACGCCTACTGGGAGCCCTTCTGCGGCTCGATGGCGGTCCTGCTGGCCAAGCCTCCGGCGAGGATCGAGACGGTTAACGACCTGCACGAACTGCTCATCGACCTGGCGATCGTGGTTGCTGATCCCGCCCAGGGCCCGGAGCTGTATCGGCAGCTCCGCCGGACGCTGATGCACGAGGACTTCTTCGCCGAGTCGGACCGCATCATCCGGGAACTGGAGTCCGAAGGGCCGGAGCTGTGGGGCACAGGATTCCACCGTCTGACCCGCCTCCAGCGGGCCTACCACTACTTCGTGGCGAGCTGGCTCGGCCGCAACGGCACGGCGGGCATGCCGGCCAGCCACACAGGGACATACTGCGTCCGCTACACCGCCAAGGGCGGCCACGCCGCGACCCGCTGGCAGTCGGCCATCCGCTCGATCCCCGCCTGGCGTCGGCGGCTGTCCCGCGTGACGATCCTGAGGCGCGACGCCTTCGAGCTGCTGGAGCGGATCGAGGACGCCCCAGGCGTCGCCGTCTACGTCGATCCGCCCCACCTGGTCAAGGGGGCGAGCTACCTGCACGACTTCGCCGCCGGGGACCACCGCCGCCTGGCCGACCTGCTGGCCCGCTTCCGCGCCGGCCGCATTGTCGTCAGCTACTACGACCACCCGGACCTGGCGGACCTGTATCCCCCGGATCGCTGGTCTCGCGTGCGCATCACCGTCAACAAGGCGATGGCCCACGCCGGCCGGCGGGGGGTCAACCAGACCCAGGCGACCGAAGTCCTGCTCGTCAACGGTCCGTCATACTCGCAGCCCATGGAGGCCCCCTCGCTATGGACCTGAGCATCTGCATCGCCGTCAAGAACCGCAGCCGGGTCAAGGTGCCCGGCTATCCCGACCTGGAGCTGCTGGGCGACTGCGTCCGCAGCCTGGCCTTTGCCACGTCGGCGCTCAAGCTGACGGCCGAGGTCATCGTCGCCGACTTCGCCTCGACCGACTGGCCGCTGGAACAGTGGCTGCCCGAACGGGCGGCGCCCATGCACAGCGTGATCGTCGGGCTGGCCGGCGAGTTCTCCAACGGCCGCGGTAAGAACGCCGCCGCCGAGATGGCCGCGGCGCCCGTCCTGTTGTTCACGGATGCGGACATGCTGTGGAACCGCGAGGCGATCGATAGGGGCCTGAAGGCCGCATCCGATGGATGGGCCTACTTTCCACGCTACAGCCGCCAGGCCTATCCGGGCTCCTGCCTGCTGGTTCCTGGTTCCGGCCACGGCTGCTGCATCCTGCCCCGCACCCTGTGGGCCCAGCACCGCTGGCCCGAGCCCACAGGCTGGGGCGGTGAGGACAACGGCTTCTACGCCGCCCTGCACATGTTGACGCGAGAGAGCATGGCTAATGCCGACATGGTTTTCGAGGGCCTGCTCCACCAGTGGCATCCGCTGTCCGACCCCAAGCGGGCGGCCTCGAACTCGAAAAGGAGCAAGTCGTGAACAGACCCGACGAGGACTTGAGCATCGGCATCGTCGGCTACGGCTTCGTCGGCAAGGCGATGTCGCGGCTGTTCGGCAAGGCGGCCGTCTTCGATCCGGTCCAGGGCATTGGCACCAAGGAGAGCATCAACCGCTGCCGGTTCGCCTTCGTCTGTGTGCCCACCCCGCCTCGGGCCACCGACGGCGCCGCCGACACCTCGATCGTCGAGGAGGTGGTCGAGTGGATTGACCCGGACCGCCGCGGAACGATCATCGTCCTGCGTTCGACCGTTCCGCCGGGCACCACCGACCGGCTCAGGAAGCGAACCGGCAAGCCGATCATCTTCCAGCCCGAATACATCGGCGAGACGGTAGCCCACCCGCTACTGGACCACCACGCCCAGGGCTTCTCCATCCTGGGCGGGGATCGCGAGACGGCCTCGCAGGTGGCCGACCTCTACAAGCGGCTGTTCCACGCGAATCACCGCTTCTTCTTCACCGACGCCGCGACCGCCGAGCTGGCCAAATACATGGAGAACGCCTTCTACGCGGTCAAGGTGACGTTCTGCAACGAGTTCTTCGACATCGCCCGCCGCTATGGGGTGGACTTCAACGTGCTGCGGGAGGCATGGCTGTGCGACCCGCGGATCAGCCGCGACCACACCTTCGTCTATCCCGAGGATCGGGGCTTCGGGGGCAAGTGCCTGCCCAAGGACGTGTCGGCGATCATCGCCGCCGTCTCGGCCCACGGCTGGAGCCGTCCGGAGCTGCTGGATGCGGTGATGAAGATCAACGCCCGTCACCGTAGGGCTGACCCGGACTACCGCCCGTTCCTGGAGTTGAGCAGGGGCCCGCAAGCCCCGTGAGTTGCCCGGCCGGCCGACGGCGGCGACGGCCGCCGTCGTCGTCGCCGTTCTCGTCCGTTACGGGTCCTTCCTGGGAGATTGGCGAGGAAGACCCCGGACGAGAACCCCCGGACCCCCACTAATCTTTCTTTTCACCTGGTGAGGCATGGCCCGCAAACCCCAGCAGTCGTCTAAACCCAGTCCCGCCCTACGCTTGGAGTGGATCGAGGCCGGCTCCCTGGCCGAGAATCCCCACAACTGGCGCCGCCACAGCCAGGAACAGCTCCAGAGCCTCCGCGAGCTGCTGGAAGACCCCGAGGTCGGCTGGGCCGGCGTGCTGCTCTACAACGAGCGGACCCGCCGCCTGATCGACGGCCACGCCCGCCAGAAGGTCTCCGACCCCAAGGCCCTCCTGCCCGTCCTGGTGGGCAACTGGTCCGAGCAGGCCGAGGCGAAGATCCTGGCGACACTGGACCCGCTGGGGGCGATGGCCGACGGCGACGCCGAGGCGTATGCCCGCCTGGCCGAGCAGATCGACGCCGACGGTCTGTGGGTGCGGGACCTTCTCCACCAGACCGCCGCCGCCCTACGCGGCGCCGCGGCCGACGCCGACGAAGGCGGCGAGGACCAGGCCGACCAGCTCGCCCGCGACGCCGAGCTGGCCGCCATGGAGTGCCAGCCGTTCGAGCACTACGACTACATCATGCTGATGTTCCGCAACGATCAGGACTTCCAGCAGGCCTGCGAACTGCTGGGCATCCAGAAGGTGGCCATCACCTACCCCGGCGGCCTCCAGAAGATCGGCCTGGGCCGCTGCATCGACGGGGCGAAGGCAATCGAGAAACTCCGCGGAGGGCGCTGAGTTGCGATCACGACACGCTACAAGCAATACCGGACAGCAACCGACAACGTTTGCAGCGAAAATCGAACAGCTTGAAAAGTGGTTCCTTGAGACGCCACCGGCCGCCACAAGACGGGCATTTTCGGGCGAGTTCGGCCTCCCTACTTCGGCCACGGGCCTTAAAGAGCCAGTAGTAGACAGGCTTGCCCGTCAGGGCTTCAAGTTGCTTGGCCAAGTCTCGGCCTTCCCGGTTCAGACTGCTGTCGTGACGATAGAGCTGCACTTCGCCGAAACGCTCTCCTGTCGTGCAGTGCATCTGGAGGGTGTCGCAGGCGCGATAGTCCGCGGCCCAGTGAAGGATGCCAAGATGTTCTTCGTCGTGCGGATAGGGCAGTCGGTAAAGCGGCACCGGCCGGAAGCAGTCGAGGCAACGCACCGGCGGCAACGTGGACAGGTAATGTGTGAACAGCACAAGCGCCGATGGCGATTCGCACGAACACACCGGGTCCATTGTTGGGTCAGACCCCAGCACCGTGACGGCAGGCAACCCGTGGCCGGCGGCCTTCAATTCATCCAGAGCTTCTTTCGCGTACCGATTGTCGTGGATCGGCCCAAGGGAATCGCGCTCAGGGATCGCGACGTAGGCGTCGATGGATGGCCCGGAATCGGATGTCGCCCAGTCCCCTTCGAGAATCTGGCCGTGCTTGTACCAGCATCCGAGGACGCTCAGGGCCGCTTCCGAAACGGTCGCAGCATCGGCCCTGCCTTTCGGGAATGAGACTTTAGCTGCAAACACGCGTTGGCCCTTGTTCCCGCGAGACGAGAACCGCATTACCAGAAAGAAGTTCAATTCGATGCAGATCATAATCCCTTCAAAGGCCCGTGCAAGCACCATCGGAGAGAAAGCCCTGCGCCTCTTCCCCGACGCGATGCTGTGCGTGGGCGAGTCGGAGGCCGACGCCTACGGCAGGGTGTCCGACCGGCTGCTGATCCACCCCGACGACGTGACCGGCATCGGCCCGCTGCGGCAGTGGGTGCTCGATCACGTGGACGACCCCTGTGTGGTCATGGTCGATGACGACGTGACGCACGTCTACAGCCAGGTGGGCTTCCACAAGCGCCGCTTCGAGGACGCCGACACCGCCCGGGCCATCGTCGAGCGGATGGCTGTCCTGGCGACCGACGCCGGCGTGCGGGTCTTCGGTTTCCAGCAGGCGGCCCGCCCGTTCACCTACGCCAACTTCCGCCCCTTCAGCCTGAACACCTGGGTCGGCGGCCTGATCGGGATCGTCGGCCGCCAGTTGCGGTTCGACCAGTCGCTGCTGCTGCGGGCCGACATCGACTTCTGCCTCCAGTCGCTTATGCGGGACCGGATCGTCCTGGTCGACGGCCGCTACTCGTTCATCCACACCCGCTTCGCCGGCGGCGGGGGCAACGCGGCCAACCGCTCCAGCGAACGGCACGCCCAGGAGATCGCCTACCTGAAACGCAAGTGGGGCCGCTACCTGGAGCACGTCGCGGCCAAGGGCACGACGCGGCTGGTGGTGAGGGTGCAGCGATGACTCAGTCCGAGCTTGGTTGTTCGCTGACTGAGGTGGGTGTGACTTCGAACACTCGGAGCCAGTAGCCGTTGGCGAGTTGTCTGCTCATGTGGCAAAGGAGTTGTGCTGCCACTGTCTTTCCCGCAACTCTGGAGAATGTCGTGGACCTGCCCTCGCCAAAATCCGGCGGGACGTCGAAGACCTGGCCTTCAGCAAGATCAAAGAAGTCGCCAAAGTAGTTCCGGGCATTGCGGAAGTAAGTCGCCATCACCGAGTCGGTCACGTAGACGACCCACCGTTGCAGATCGGCTCCCGGCAGTGTGGCCAGGCGGAATACATCGCGGAATAGATTCCCGGCATGTTGCGGGCGGGGCACCGCAGTCCGAGCTTGGGGCGCCTGGCGATGGAACTTGAACTCGACGGCCAGACGCTTGGCGTCGTCCAGTGTGGCGACAATGTCGATCTCTGCTCGCCCGTCAGCCTGCTCATGCCGTGATTCCAGAATGACTTTGTCGGGCGTGACGCCATGCAGGACCGCGAGTGAATAGAAGAACGTGTATCGAATGCAGTCCTCAGTTGTTGGGACCTCCTTGCCGAATCGGAGGTCAAGCAAGCGCGCGAAGTCATTGAGAACGTCCTGCATCGCCGATCCCCAGGGCACCGGATGGCCGGTGAACTGAATCTGAAGAACGTCGCCGGTCACTGCGGCTGGATGAGGGGGGCCATCCAGCGGATCGCGCCCCGGCGAACAGACAGGACTATACGGAGAGCCCCCCGGGCACGCAAGCGCCGCACGGCCCCGCACTGACAAAGCCCAGAGAAGTTTGCCGTCCGCCGGCCAGCCAAAGAATTCCGCCAACAATTTTCGCTGCCGTTCGGAAAGGCCGGGGAATCCAAGTTTTAAGTTCGGAAAAATTTCGGGTAAAAATGGCCGCTAGTCTTCCCGTAAGTCTTTTTTTACGCTATACTTATGTCAGAATCGAAGATCGAAATTGACAACCGAATAGATGGACGCGACGAGGCGGGAAAACGCAACCCCAAGTCCGGACCCGATCTGGACGCCACCGGGAAGTGAAGAGCACCTACCGAAAGTCGAACGGAAGACCCAACAGAGAAAGGCCCCCAGCCGATCCGCGAAGTCCGCGGAGACTCGACAGACCCTCTGGGCGACCGAGTGAAGCCGGGGCCGATATCCACCTGACACATAGCCGAAACCCGCCGCCGGTTCGGGGCGGGTCGGCCGGGAACGGGAACCCCGGCCCTGACGATGGCAACCCACTACTCCACTACTCCACTAAGGAGCCTGCGATGTCCAAGTCCAAGAGCACTGCCAGCGTGGTCGAGTCCAAGAGCCTGCCGGATGAGCCGGCCGAAGTGAAGAAGGCCCGCAACATCCTGGTGCAGGCCGACCTCTATCGCCGCAACTTCCAGAAGGCCCGCCACGAGTTCCTGGCCAGGGCCTCGGAAGCCCCGGATGAAGCCATCGCCTGGTGCGGGGAGTCGATGACCATCGCCGCCGTTCAGCAGGCTCAGGTTGCTGGTCACGGCCTGCTGCTGTCGGAGACGGAGATGTCCGCGATCTGGAGCAACGAGCCGGTGTTCTTGGTCTCCCCGTTCGAGGTCATCGCCCGGGCGAGCAAGATGGTCCGCTACCTGGCCCGTCAGTTGATGACCCGCTCGGTCGGCCGGGCCAGCAGCACGGGGCACTTCCACAATGCCGTCGATGGCGCGACCGCCGAAGCCTACGCCCGGATCGTCAGCGACCTGGCCGGTTCCTGCGATGTGAAGGACGTGGCCTAGCAGATCGTCGGCTGGTGAAGCCGAAACCCGCCGCCCTTTCGGGGCGGGTCGGCCGGGAACGGGAACCCCGGCCCTGACGATGGCAACCCACTACTCCACTACTCCACAAAGGAGCCGACCATGTTGACCGCCGAGAAGGTCCGCGAGTTCTACTGGATCGCCGAGCAGCAGCCCAATGCCCAGCTTCAGGCATGCATCCTGGGTATGGCCGGGGAGGTCACGCGGCGGGCCGAGACTGCCCGGGCCCAACTGATCGAGAAGTGCGAATACCTGGTCCGCGATCTGGGCCGGGCCGTCGAGAAGCTCCGCCAGGGCGAGACGGTCAACTCCCTGGGCGTCTGCCAGAGCGCTGCCGGCGACATCGACCGGCTCTGCGGTGAGCTGTCCCTGGCGACCGAGTTCGCCGGGCGGCTCCAACGCGACGCGGTGAATGCCGGCCTGCTGCCCGAGTGATCCACCCGCTGAGTGCCCCCCGGGCCTCAGCCCCGCCGCCCCGATCGCTCGGGACGGCCGGGCCGAAGCCCGGCGGATGGTCCGCCCGGAAAAACGATTGGGCGACCGGTGTTCTAACCACCGGCCGCCCGCAGCCATGTAGGAAAGGAGCCTGCAATGACCGCAGCCAAGACTACACCGCACAACGGGGAGTATCAAGAGCTGTTCAAGCGGCTGGCCGGGGCCCTCGACGAGCACCTGGACCACCCGCTGGACGAGGCCAAGGTCCGCCAGATCGCCGAGGCGGCCGTCGTCGAGGAAGTCGCCAAGGCCCGGCTGCCCCGGCCGATCGAGGTCCACGTCAACGGCGAGGTGCACAGGGTCGACGGCCGCGTGCACAGCCAGTTCCGCGAGCTGCTCGGCCTGGTCGAGGAAGGCCACCGCAACCTGCTGATGGTCGGCCCGGCCGGTTCGGGCAAGACCACCCTGGCCAAGAACCTGGCCGAGAGCCTGGGCGTCGAGTTCGGCTTCCTGTCCATGTCGGCCGGGATCACCGAGACCCACCTGCTCGGCCGCACGCTGCCGGACGCCGCCGGGGCCTGGAGCTTCCGGCCCAGCCGGTTCACCGAGCTGTATGAGTCCGGCGGGGTCTTCCTCCTGGACGAGGTGGACGCCGCCGACAGCAACGTGATGGTCGCGATCAACGCCGCCCTGGCCAACGGCCACCTGGCCCTCACCGACGGGCGGATCGTGACCCGTCACGCCGACTGCTACATCGTCGCCGCGGCCAACACCTGGGGCCTGGGCGGAGACTACCAGTATGTCGGCCGCAACCAGCTCGACGCGGCCACGCTGGACAGGTTCGTGCTGAGCAAGGTCTTCGTCGGCTACGACATCGCCCTGGAACTGGACCTGATGGCCGGGTTGGAAGACGGCCAGCGCGACGAGCTGGGGGCCTGGGTGTCGAACCTGCGGGAGCGGATCGCCAACTACCGCATCCGCCGCATCGCATCGACCAGGCTGGTCGTCGGTGCGGTGATGGCCATGAGCAAGGGCCGGACGCTCGCCCAGGTCAAGTCCCGTTACTATGCCGACTGGACCGCCGACGAGCGGGCCAAGGTGGAGGGCTGACCGATGGAAACAAAAGTGTTCAAGGTGACGTTCAAGACCCACCAGTGCCGCCGGTGCGGGACCTGGATCACCTACGGCCAGTATGCCTACCGCCAGGGCAGCCGGGTCTACTGCTCCAAGTGCGGTTCCGATTCCGACCAGAGCCCATCCGACCCGCCGCGTCGGCGGCGCCGGCCCGACCCGCTCCCGGCCCCCTCGATGCCGACCCCGGACCCGGACCCGGACATCGGGCCGCACGTCCGGCCCGGCCACAAGGCCGCGTTTCGCGGGTCCGATGGCGTCCACCGCTACGAGTTCGGCTCCATCGGCGAGGCGGTCAATGAGGCCTTGCTGGAAGACTACGCCCAGACCGAGGCGAGCCTGAAGCGCATCCGTCACGAACTGGACAGCGAGTTGAACGGGTCCAGCCGCTGGGCCCACTACTTCACCCGCGATCGGTTCCTGGCGGAGATGTCCAACCCGTCGGGGTCGCTGCTGGAGGCGGTGAACGACATGCGGCGGCTACTGGTGGACTCCATCCCCGCCCCCCGGACGGCCCGGCGGCGGG
>JAANMW010003517.1_pt1 | contig 12097 bp, 10 predicted proteins | sample 7279671 | NCBI WGS metagenome assembly JAANMW01 (sample SAMN14094541, study PRJNA606508) | bioreactor metagenome | isolation source: A lab-scale SPAN reactor treating ammonium-rich wastewater day 247 | place: Ireland: Galway | collected 2017-09-19
CTCGTCGAAGAGCATGCAGATCGGGTCCATGGCCAGCGCCCGGGCGATGGCGACGCGCTGCTGCTGGCCGCCGGAGAGCTGGCCGGGGAATTTGTCGGCGTGGGCGCGCAGGCCGACGCGGTCGAGCAGTTTGAGGCCGCGCTCGCGCGCTTCGTCCTTGCCGCGGCCGAGCACCTTGACCTGGGCGATGGCGAGGTTCTCGGTGATCGACATGTGCGGGAACAGCTCGAAGTGCTGGAACACCATGCCGACGTGGGCGCGCAGCTTGGGCAGGTCGGTCTTCGGGTCGCCGACGGAGATGCCGTTGACGAGGACTTCCGGAAGCTGCCATTTCTCGCCGACCTGGGCGCCGATCTCGTCGTGAGCGAAGCCGAGGACCTGCTTCTCGGCCTCGCAGAAGCTCATTTTCTCCTCGGTCACCCGGCGAACGATTTCGGTGTACTCGTCGGCGACGTACTCGTTGAGTATGACCTTGCCGATGTCGTGCAGCAGCCCGGCGGTGAAGAGGAGATTCTTGTTGGGGTGCCGCAGGTGGTCGGCCAGGGCGGCGGACGCAAGGGCCACGCCGACGGAGTGGTGCCAGAGTCTGCCCGGGGGAAGCCCGTACCCGTCCTGCGCCTTGGACAGGATTGAGTTGGTGTGAATCGCCATGACGAGCTGGAGCACCTTGAGAGTGCCGAGCACGCGGAGGGCCTCGTTGAGCGAGCTGATTTCGCGCGAAAAGCTGAAGAACGCCGAGTTGACGATGCGGAGCATCTGGCCGGTGACCGCCTGGTCATAGCGAATGGCTTCGACCATCTGCTCGACGGAGCTGTTGGGGTCGTTCACCACCTGGATCAGCTTCAGCACGGTCCCCGGCAGCGGCTTGACCTCGCCGACGCGACTGATAATGTCCTTGACGCAGTTCATAGCTCGGCCTCCCCATCTCGTTTCCTGAGGGTGACCTTTCCGCTGGCGACCGTCAGCTTGAGCGTTCGGCTGCAGGACCCTCCGACGTCCTCGGCGTCGATCAGAACGCCGTTTTTCCAGAAGATCTGGCGAAGTGCGATATAGTTGCGTTTGCCGATATTGAAGGTTCCCTTGTCATCCAGGAGCGATGAGCCGCCGGCGACCTTGACGATCATGCGTTTCTTGGAAGCGCCGAGTCCATAGGCGGCCCTGAAGAGCGCCGGGATGCCGGTATCGGCGAACATGGCCGGGTTGGCCTTGGCCTTTTCCGGAGAAATCGAGGCGGTCGGGAGCATGTAGTGAATCATGCCGCCGACGTGGGCCTCGGGATCCCAGATGGTCACACCGATGCAGCTGCCGAGCGAGTGCGTTATCAACGTAGCATCAGGCTCGTTGGTGACGAACAGGTCGGCTATGTCGACAACGTGCTGCACTTGCAGGTCCCTCGCCTCCCTGAGGATGAGGCTCGACCGTATCCTTGTCCGGACTCCGCCCTGTCGATCCGGCGCGACACGAGCGGAGCCGCCGGACGCCCATTCCTCTACCGACCAGCGGCCCGGCGGGTCTGGTGGCGCCCCTGCCGCCTTCGGTGCTTACGCTCCGGCCATATCCTGGATGCTCACCAGTTCATCGGTGGTCAGGACCTTGTCGATATCGAGCAGAATCTTGACCTCGTCCTTCACCTTGCCCATGCCCAGGATGAAGCTGGTGTCGACCATGTTGCCGAGCTGCGGCGGCGGTTCGATGCTGGCCGTCGGGATGTCGTTCACTTCGCTGACCGTGTCGACGATGATGCCCATCATGATGCCGACATCGACGACGATGGTGCAGGTCTGCTCGTTGTATTCGGTCCGGGCGAGCCCGAACTTCGAGCGAAGGTCGATCACCGGGATGACCTTGCCGCGAAGGTTGATGACGCCTTCGACGAAATCGGGGGTCTGCGGGACTTTGGTGATATCCATCAGGCCGATGATTTCACGGACCTTGAGGATTTCGACCCCGTATTCCTCGTTGTCGAGGCGGAACGTGAGGTACTTCCCGCCGAGGTCTCTGGCCTGCTCCATTGTCGCAGATGATTTGCCGGGGGCATCGAGAACCGCTTGCATTGTATTGTCTCCTGTTCAGTAACAAGCCCGGAGGATTTCCGTGCTTCAATCAACACTGCATATCTAGGAGGCGCATGCCTCGACAAGTTCCTTCTCGTTCACGTTTTCCGTTTGATCCGCCTGGGACGAACCGCGTGTATCGGCGTCGGCGAGATCGACCTTGCAGGTGCTGTGCGCCGCGGCCAGACCTGACGGTTCGAGGATGAGTCCAACCCGCCCATCGCCGAGGATGGCCGCGCCGGCGACGCCTTTGAGGCCGTGGAAGCGCTCGCCGAGTGTCTTGATCACGACCTGTTGCTGTCCGAGCAGGTCCTCGACGACGATACCGACCGATCGGCCGTCGCAATTGCAGATCACGACCATGTTCTCGCAGGGGTTGATCCTGCCGGTGAGCCCGAAGAGCCGGCCCAACTGAATTAACGGAATCAGGGTTCCGCGAACCTGGATCATCTCGCCGCGATGCTGGACGGTATGGATCTGGGTGGGCACCGGGCGGAGGGCCTGTTCGATCGCGATTGTCGGAATGATGAAGCGTTCTTGTTCGATGCCTACGACCATGCCATCGATGATGGCCAGAGTAAGCGGCAGTCGAATGTAGAAGGTCGAGCCTTTTCCTTTTTCCGATGTGATTTCAACGCGTCCGCGAAGGGCATCGATATTGCGTCTGACCACGTCCATGCCGACGCCTCGGCCGGAGATGTCGGTGACCTGAGCGGCGGTGGAGAATCCGGCGGCGAAGATGAGGGCGAAGGCCTGCTGGTCGGTGAGTTCCTCGCCCGGCTGGACGATGCCTTTCTCGATCGCCTTGGCGATCAGCACCTTGGGATCGAGGCCTTTGCCGTCGTCGCGGATCTCGATCACGATGTTGCCGCCCTGGTGGTAAGCAGCCAGGTGTACCCGGCCGACGGGCTCCTTGCCGGCAGCCTTGCGGGCGTCGGGGGATTCGATTCCGTGGTCGATGGCGTTACGGACCATGTGGACCAGCGGGTCGCTGATCTGCTGGATGACGTTCTTGTCCAGTTCGGTGTCTTCGCCGGCGATGGTGAGCTCCACGTGCTTGCCGGCCTTGCGTGAGACGTCGCGTACGAGCCGGGCCATCTTCTGGAAGGTCCCGCCGATCTGAACCATCCGCATGGACATGGCCATTTCCTGGACGTTGCGGACGATCTTGGTGACCTGGCTGACGTTCTTGGTGAGTCTGGGGTCTTCAACCACGAGGCGGCTGGCGTTCACCAGCGTCTGGGCGATCACCAGTTCACCGACCATGTCAACGAGGGCATCCAGCTTCGCTGTGTCGATCCGGACGGAGAGATCGGTGACGTTGGATGCGCCGGCTCCTCCCGCGGGTGCGGCCTGCGATTGGGCGCGGAGGGCCTTGCCGACCTGCTTGGGGGTCGCGGCGCCCATGTCGACGAGAATCTGTCCGACTTTCTTGTCAGGCTTGTCTTTCTGGATATCGAGTGCTTTTTCGACCTCCTGCGGTGAGACGGTGCCCGCTGCGACGAGGTTTTCGCCGACGAGGCGGCCGGGCTCTGTTTTGGAGGGTTCCTCGTCGCTATCGAGGTCGATGCGGCCGGCCACCACCTCGCGCAGCTTGTCGATCATCTCCGCGACGGGAGGCTGCCGGACGGTGTCGCCCTGCGGGTCGGCGAGGTGGGCACCGATCGCGGCGACCTGGGATTTGAGTATGTCGGCCACGTCGAAGATGAGGTCGATCAGGCCGGCGGTGACATCTCGTTTCCCCTTGCGACCTTGGTCCAGTAGGGTCTCCGCTTCATGGGTGAGTGAGGCGACGTCTCGCAGATTGAGGAAACCGGCCATCCCCTTGATGGTGTGGAACGGCCGGAACAGGTCGTTGATTTTCTCCGCGTCGTCCGGAGCACGCTCGACTTCCAGCAACGCGGCCTCGACCGCTTCGAGGTGCTCGGCGGCTTCCTCAACAAAACCCTTCACGAAGTCGGTTTCGTTGGGATTGAGTCTGAGCGGTTCGGATACGTAAGCCTCCGGGGGCTTGGCCGGCGCCGCCGTGTTTGCAGATGGTGCCGCCTCGGAGACGGGTGCGGTTCCTTCGGCGACAGGCGCGGTGTCTTCAGTCACGGTCGGTGGCGCTGTTTCCGCCGCCGGTTCCGCCGGAGCCGGAGCGGCATTGTCGGCGGGAGCGGAACCACCGCTCGGGTCGGCCGTCACCGGTTCGCAAGGCGTGCCGATTTCGGCGGTGATGGTGGCGGCGAGCTCGCTCACAGACTCGATCATGTTCTTGAAAACGACATCGACGTTGGTTTCCTCGCCGAGGATCAGGCCTTCGAGTTGCTGAGCGAGTTTGGCAACTCGTTCGCTCACGGCGGGCAAGGGATGGGGACTCTCTTTGCCAACGGCCTCAACCAGTTGCTCGCACCATCCATGCATTTGAGCCATGGAGCTGAGATCGTTACTGGTGATCTTGCTCGCGGTGGTGGAGAGTCGGCCGGCCAGTTGGCTCACTTCCTGTGGGTCGTAATGCCGAGCAGCCTTTTTCATCGCAGATCCTCTGTGGCGTCGTCACGCCCGCAAACGACATATTCTCATGGCCGTTTTTCGGTCCGCACGTCCAGGCGGAGATCATGATTCCGTTTCTGTCGTCCTCAGACTCCGGGCTCTGTATCGTCACCATCCGATTGGGACTTTCGATGCGAAACGGGGTTTGTAAGGCCCTGGGCATGGTGTTTGTCGAGGGGTCCGAGAAAGACCGCATTCAGGGAAAGCCCGCTGATCGGGCGTCTGTCGGATCGCTTTCTGATGGGGTTTCTACCCTCGCCCGGTAAGCAGTTGTTCGGGGGCACGGCTTATCAGACGTGAGATTCATTCGCGGCAAGCGACGCCGGCATCGGCCATGCGGGTTTGGGCGATGGGACTGGCTGTCTATGCCGTGTTGGCAGGCACCTATCGGCTCTCACAGTTCCATCACTTCGCTGACTTCGTATCGTGAGGCGAGCCGCAGGGGGAACAGCCGCCCGATGTGTTTGCGATGCGTCTCGATGGCCAGGTGCGGGTCGTTGTTTTCCTGACTGAGATGGGCGATGGCGGCCCAGCGGAGTCTGCCGGCTGAGGGGCGGAGCAGTTCGGCGGCCTCAAAGTTCGAGAGGTGGCCTCTGGGACCGCGGATGCGCTGCTGCAGGTGATAGGGGTAGGGGCCGTTGGCGAGCATGTCCGGGTCGTAGTTGCTTTCAAGGTAGCAGGCGTCGAGCGTCGGGATCTGGCTCACCAACTCGGCGAAGGGGTGGCCCAGGTCGGTCATGATGCCGAGCCGTTTGCCTTCATGTTCGATGACGAAAGCGCAGCCGTCGGCGGCATCGTGCGGAGTGGGGATGGTATGCACGGTCACGCCGTTGAATCTGAGCGGCTCACCGGCCCTGAACTCGCGGACGTCTTTCATGGGGCCGAGGTTGCAGGTGAGGGCCTGACGGGTGGGGCGGGTCATGTAGACCGGCAGGCCGAATTTACGCTGGAAGATGCCCGCGCATCGAACGTGGTCGGCATGGTCGTGCGAAAGGATAACGGCCTGGACGTCCCGGATATCCCGCTTGTGGACGCGCATTCGCCCCTCGGCCTGTTTGCCGGAGATTCCCGCGTCGAATAGCAGGCGGACGTCGCCCGTCTCGACATAGATGGCGTTGCCGTTGGATCCGCTGTTGAGAGAAAAAGTGATCATCCGACAGTCGTCCCTGCCTGTCGGCGCTATGATATCGGAGCCTCGGGACGAATGGCAAACCGGCCGTCCGGCCTGCCCTTGGGGGGGCATCGGCAGATCGGCAGCTCGGGCAAACGCAGGCCGTGGCCCCAGGCCGGGCTTGTCCGTGGGAATCGTGGCGAATGCACGGGCCGATCCGTTGGCCTGTGCCGGCCGAGCCACCGGTTCCTTTCATCCTCTGGCGAGGATCGTGCTGCGAAACGTCCGGCTCGCCGGGGCTGTGTTTCGAATTCGGCACAGTTCGGCCCGTGGGGATGGCGACCCGGGGCCTTGCATGCGTGGCCCGTGGGCGGGACAATCCCGCGCATCCGGGGAATCGCCCGAAACGCGAGTCTGCATCAGGAGAGGCAGTGGATGGGTTTGCTGGACGGACAGAAGGGCATCATCTTCGGTGTGGCCAACGACCGCAGTATCGCGTGGCACATCGCGCGGAATCTCATCGTCCACGGCGCGACCTGCGGGTTCTCCCATTTTCCCGGCGAGAAGATGGAGCGGCGGGCCCGCAAGACCATCGAGGCCGGCGGCGTCGCGAATCCCTGGCTGTTTCCTTGCGATGTCGGGCGGGACGAGGATCTGGACGCGCTGTTCGCGGCCATCGAGAAGGAGTACGGCACGATCGATTTTGTCGTGCACTCGATCGCTTTCGCCGACAAGGACTACCTGCAGGTCGGCAGGTTCTGCGACACGCCGCGAGGCGTCTTCACCCAGGCGATGGATATCTCGGCATTCACGCTGGTGGCCGTGGCCGCGCGGGCGAAACGGATCATGCCGCGCGGCGGATCGATCCTGTCGTTGAGCTACTACGGTGCGGAGAAAGTCGTCCCCGGCTACAACGTGATGGGCGTGGCCAAGGCGGCCCTGGAGGCGTGCACGCGGTATCTGGCGGCCGAACTCGGCGGCAGCGGCATTCGGGTCAACAGCCTCAGTGCCGGCCCCTGCCGGACGCTGTCGGCCATGGCCGTCGGCGGCATCGACGACATGTTCGACTGGGTCGAGCGCAAAGCTCCTCTTAAGCGCAACATCGACACCGACGAGGTCGGTAAGACGGCCGTCTACCTGGTCAGCGACCTGTCCAGCGGCGTGACCGGCGAGAACGTGTACGTCGACGCGGGGTACAACATCATCGGGTTGTGATCAATCCCTCGCGGTCGATCCGCCTGCTGTGTGGGGACACCTCATTCCAGTTCAAGTCCCGCGATGCTTGTTTGGCGGATTGACGTCTCTCGGCTTGCCTTTACCTCTGATTCCATATAACCTTTTTGTTCAATGTGGTTACCGGGGAACGAGGAGGTTCTCTCATGGCGGTAGCGTGTCCCGCCTGCGGCAAGGCTGTTGTTTCCGCGGATGTGAATGTCCAGGCGGATCTGGCGAAATGTGCGGCGTGCGGGGAGGTGTTCAGTCCGAGTCAGGCCCTCAGCGGCCGGATGGGAGGAGCGAGCGGAAGGCGCAGTCCGGCGGGTGAACTGCTGCGGGACTCGAAGATCGTCGTCGAGGAATACGGCGGCTCGCTCGTGGTGCGTTTTCCCGCTCATGGGTTCAGTTTCGGCCTCGTTTTCCTGGTCGCGTTCGCAATCGGGTGGTGGAGTTTCCTGTTATTCTTCGTCGGTGGGGTGCTTAGTATCGGCAACGGAGCTGGCAATGCCCAGCAAGCGTCGATCGAGCATGCGACCACGCTCCAAGCCGAACCGGAGGATGCTCCCCGGCCGGCATCTCAGAGCCAACCCGCGAATCACCGGATGGACAAGGTTTTTCCGTGGTTCATGCTGCTATTCCTGACGCCGTTCTTCCTGGCGGGGCTTGCCATGATCGGCGGAGTGCTGTGGCCGTTGTTCGGCCGGTCCGAGGTGCGGCTGGACGACTTCGAGTGCCGCTATCGAGCGTCCCTTTTCGGCCTGGGACGGACGCTACGGGCACCGATCGAGGATACGCGGTTAAAGTGGAAGGACGCGTTGGATCATCCCATGGCCAGGTATGCGGCCGGAGTCGCCTCGCTGGGTGGGGGGGGTGGGGGCTGTTCTCGGATACTTCTCACATTGGGGCGGCGGGAGAAGGCGATCGGTGCGAGCGCCTCCGAGAGCGAGCAGGAATGGGTATTCAACCTGCTGAGTGCGCGTCTTGGCCGATCGACGCGAACGAGGAGATAGGCGATGGCACTGGCATGTCCGGGGTGCGGAGTTGACGTCCGGGGCGAGGCGGTCAACGTGGCCTTGGATACAGCCTGTTGTCCGCGTTGCGGCGAGGCTTTTGTGCCGTCGGCTGTGCTTCACGGCGACGGATTGAGCAGGCCGGAGCATCCTTCGGAGCCACCACCCGGGTTGGAGGTGATGCGGTTTTCGGGCGGCGGGATTCAGGTGAGCATTCCGCGCGCCGGCTTTTCAGGGCGGAGCCTGGGAATGGTGTTCTTCGCGGCGTTTTGGAATCTGATTTCATGGGTCGTATTTGGCAGCTTCATCCGGATCGGCATGGAGGGCGCGCCGGTGTTCGTTTTGCCTTTGGTGTCGATTTTTCCGCTGATCGGAGTCGTGTTGGTGGTAGCCGCGGTGTGGATGGTTTTCGGGACCGCGATCGTGGAAATGGATCGGCGGGGATTGGTGATCATTCAGCAGTTGTTTGGTTGGAAGCGCCGCGTCGACGTGCCCTTGGAGCAGATCGACCGAATCGATGAGCAGTCCGTTTACACGCAGAATGACCAACCGGTGCTGGGAGTGGCCGTTCATTTCGGTAAGCGGCAGCGCAAGTTCGGTTCAACCCTGACGGATGTGGGTCGCGAGTGGCTGGTCGCTGAGATGAATTCGGTGCTGCGGCGGTTTCGCTCGAGATCGAGATGAGCGGAAGGCGCAGGTGTGAAGGCGAATTCTCCGTGGATCAGCGCGAGGACGTCCTGCGAGGGTGATTCCTCCGCTCCTGCCGGAGGGGTTTATTTCCATCAATCGTTTCCGCGGGTTTCGTTCGCCTGCGGCGAACGCCACCCGTGGCAACAGCCCGCGGTCCGAGCGGGCCGGGGATTCAAATACCTTTACCCGCTGCCACGGCTCACACCATCTCGAACGGCTCGATTAGCTTGTTGTGCTCGGCTTGGGCGAAGGAGTCGGTCGAGAACATGGCGAACCATGTCTTCTTACGTTCGTCTGCTTCCTCAGGTTGCTTGATGGCAGTCATGAGATCTCCGTCCACTTGGCCTGCGGCGCCAGCCAAACAAATGACTTCTGGCCATGAGGTGGCGGGCGGTTGTCGGTGCGTGTTGTTGACCACGTCAAGCGATACATGGTCTGTCGCAGATGGCGGTGATGTCGCGACGGGCTTCGAGGCCCAGTCTCGCCGCCTCCCCGCATCTCCGTGTCTCTTATCGTCCTCGTGGTCTACCACCAGCGGCAATAGTCTTCCGTTGTCGCCGCCTGATTGATGCCGACGGTCGCGCCTTGGCGGATCACGAATTCGCTCAGGCCAACGCTGGTGAAAGGACTGCCCCAGTCGTACGTGTACCCCAGCCGGGTCCAGGGGTAGCCGTTCTCGCCGTAAGACGAGGCCATGAGCGCGTAGAACCAGGCCATGTAGGCGTCGGAGACGCTCATGTAGCCGTTCACCTCTGGGAAATCCAGTTCCGCCTCGCGGTCGGTGATCTCGGGATCTGCCGAGGGCCTGAACAGGTCGGCCGGATGCACCCACATCTCGACGAAGGTTGTCTTGCCGTTGTTCGGGGGCAGGCCGAGCAACCGCTCCAGCCGGGGCACCAGATGCGGCGGGGTCAACCAGTGATTCCGACAGAAGTCCTGGATGTCCGGCGCGGCGGTGACCCAGGTGTCACGCGAGACCTCAGTATCCTGGCCGACCTTGCCGTCGTAGCCGGTCCATGACGTCCAAGTCACCATCAGCACACGTTTGTCAGGCCCGTTGTCCTGCCAGATCAGGTCGGAGTTCCAGTCCACAATCGGGGTCAGCGTATACGAGATTTCAGACGGTTCGGCCGTGGCGGCGTCCTCGATCGCCCGTTTGTAGGCAATCTCCGGATCGACCGGCGTCGGCGCCGGACAGCCGACCATCAGGATCAGCAGTAACAGGGCGGTCCCGAAACAATACGCCGCGCGCGGCATACCCGTTCTCCTTCTCATTCGACGGTCACGCTCTTGGCCAGGTTCCGGGGCTTGTCCACGTTGCAGTCGCGGAGGACGGCCGCGTGGTAGGCGATCAGTTGCAGGGGGATGACCGTGAGCAGCGGCTGCAGAGGTTCCGGGACGTCGGGTACATAGAGCACATGCTCGGCCAGACGGACGATTTCGGTGTCGCCCTTGGTGGCGACGGCAAGGACCCGCCCGCCGCGGCTGCGGACTTCCTCGATGTTGCCGAGCACCTTGTCGTACTGCGGTCCATGCGGAGCGATGAAGACCACCGGCATACCCTGGTTGATCAGGGCGATCGGGCCGTGCTTCATCTCGGCCGCGGGCATGCCTTCGGCGTGGATGTAGCTGATTTCCTTGAGCTTGAGCGCCCCTTCCATCGCGACCGGATAGTTGTATCCCCGACCGAGGAAAAGCCAGTTCTCGCGGTCCACCAGCGTCTCAACAACCGAGCGGATGGTGTCCGACTGTTCGAGGACCTCGCTCACCTGGTCGGGGATCCGCGTCAGGGCGTCGACCAGCCGTTCCGCGAACTGCTGGGAGAGGAACCGTCGCCGGCCAAGCTGAATGGCCATCATCGCCAGAACAGCCAATTGCGAGGTGAAGGCCTTGGTCGAGGCCACGCCGATTTCCGGCCCGCAGTGCAGGTAGATGCCCGCATCGGTCTCGCGGGCGATCGTGCTGCCCACCGAGTTCACCACGCCCAGGGCCAGGGCACCCTTGAGCTTGGCTTCGCGCACCGCGGCGAGGGTGTCCGCCGTTTCGCCGGACTGGCTGATCGCAATGATGACCGTGCCGTCGTCGATCAGCGGATTACGGTAGCGGAATTCGCTGGCGTATTCGGTCTCGGCTGGCAGCTTGGCAATGTCCTCGAAGAGGTACTCGCCCACGAGGCCCGCGTGCCAGGCGGTGCCTTGGGCGGTGAAGATGATCCGTTTCGCGCGGGCCAGTGTCCGTGCGTGCTCGGCGATGCCCCCGAGCACGATCTGTCCCTCGCGGACATCGAGCCGACCGCGCAGCGTGTTGGCCAGTGATTGCGGCTGCTCGAAGATCTCCTTGGCCATGAAGTGCTCGTGCTCGCCGAGTTCGATCTCCTCCAGAGAGAACTCCACGGCGTGCACGTCTTTGGTGACCGGTATGGCGTCGAGTGTGGTGGTGCGGAAGCCGTCGCGCGTGAGCGTGGCCATCTCCCCGTCGGAGAGGTAAACGGCCTGCGCAGTGTGTTCGACAATGGCGGCGGCATCGGACCCGATGATGTATTCGCCGTCGCCGACGCCGATGATCAGCGGGCTGCCCTTGCGGGCGGCCACCAGGCAGTCGGGTTCGTCTGCGGAGATCACCGCGATGCCGTACGTGCCTTGCACGTCGTGCAGGGCGTCGCGCACGGCCTGCTCCAGGTTGCCCCGATAGCATTGGCCGATCAGCCGGGCCAGTACCTCGGTGTCCGTATCGCTGACGAAGGTGATGCCTTGACGTTCCAGGAAGGTTTTCAGCGTCCGGTAATTCTCGATGATGCCGTTGTGGACCAGGGCGATTCTGCCGCTCTGGTCGCAGTGGGGGTGGGCGTTCCGCTCGCAGGGAGCTCCGTGCGTGGCCCAGCGGGTGTGGGCGATGCCCAGCGTGGCCTTCGATCCCTCGGTCGGTAGAATTGCCTCCAGATTCATGATCCGTCCGATGGCCCGGGTCACGGCGATTCCTTCATTTTCCAGCAGGGCGATTCCCGCCGAGTCGTAGCCCCGGTATTCCAGCCGCTTGAGTCCCTCGATCAGGATTGCCTGAGCCTTCTTGTGTCCGATATAACCGACGATGCCGCACATGAAACACCTCTGGCAACGGTTGTCCGCAGGGGAGTGTAGGGAGCGCCCCCGGTTTCCGCACGTTTATCTATCGACCAGCGGGGGTGCCTGGATTCGTTAGCCGACGCGATAAAGTCCGCATCGACTTTCGGTCGCGGCTGAGCTAAATTATTCGGGCACAAGGAGTAATGCCCGACGGGCGCGAGGATGCCCGGTGTTCGTGGCGTCCTGTTGGTCGGGCAGACATCCTCTTATTTGCGGCGAGCGTGACCCCGAACGGGTCGCGGATTGAAAATGACCGACGACCGTGGGCACCTGATGACCGAGACGATCAATGATCGCACCCGGAATATCGATCGCATGTCGGTGGCCGAGTGTGTGGATCTGATCAACAGTGAGGACGCC
>JAANMW010003518.1_pt1 | contig 12095 bp, 6 predicted proteins | sample 7279671 | NCBI WGS metagenome assembly JAANMW01 (sample SAMN14094541, study PRJNA606508) | bioreactor metagenome | isolation source: A lab-scale SPAN reactor treating ammonium-rich wastewater day 247 | place: Ireland: Galway | collected 2017-09-19
GCCGGCCGGCAGCACGCTGCCCGTCATGACTTCCAGGCACTGTCCCGCATCGGCGATGGCCAGCGCGGCCGCGCCGGCCGCCTGCGTCCCCGCCAGCTCGAAGTCGCGCCGGCCGCCGGCCAGCGCGCCGGAAGCGACGGCGATGCCGTCCATGGTGACGCGGTCGAAGGGCGGCTGGTCACGCTCGGCCAGCAGGTCCTCGCGCAGCACCGCGCCCAGCGCCTGCTCCAGCGTCACGCGCCGCGCCGGCCAGCGCGGCATCGCCGCGGCGATCAGCGCCGTGGCTTCCTCGACACTGATGCGCTGGCGCGGAGCGGCAGCCATTCAGCGGCCCCCGGCCAGGAGGTCCAGTCGGCCGGCCAGCATCGCGTGGATCTCGGCGAGGATCGCCAGCGCGATGGTCTCCGGCGAGTCCGCGCCGATGCCGAGACCCGCCGGACCCCGCAGGCGCCCGGCGAGATCGGGCGCGGCCGCGCCGAGATCTCCGAGCAGGCGTTCGCGGCGTGCGCCGGGGCCGAGCAGGCCGATGTAGGGCATCGTCGTGCGTGCCAGCGCGCGCAGGCAGGCGCGGTCGGTGTCGAGGTGGTGGCTCATGACCACCGCCGCCGTGTAGCGCCCGGGATCGAGGCTGCGCGCCAGTTCCTGCGGGGTCACGAGCAGCACCTGTTCGGCCGCGCCGAGGTCACCGCGTGCGAGCGCTGCGGGCCGATGGTCGGTGACGGTGACGCGCCAGCCGAGGCGGCTCGCCAGGTCGACCAGCGGCACGGCGTCCAGCCCGGCACCGATCACCAGCAGCCGCGGCAGCGGACGCAGCGGCGCATACAGCACGCGGGCCTCGCGGCCATCGACGCTCTCGCTGGCCAGCTCGCCCTGCCGGGCACCGCGCCGCTGCGCGCAGCCGCGCGCCAGGCACTCCTGCCAGGGTCGTGGCAGCTGCCAGGCGGCCTCGCCATCGGCAGCGCTGACCAGCGTGGCGCCCAGGGGCAGGGCGGCATCGTTGCTGGCCACGACGACAGCGCTGGTCGCCGGGTACTCGCCGAGCAGCTGCGCGGCGATGGCCGCGAAGGGCGCGTAGCCCGCCGAGGGCAGCAGCGGCTGCAGGAGCACGCGGAACAGGCCATTGCAACCGAGGCCGAGGCCGAAGATCCCGTCGCCGTCGTCACGCAGGTCGTAGGTGAGCAGCTGCGCCGTGTCGCATGCCAGCACCTCGCGGGCGTGTTCGGCGAGGTCGCCTTCCAGGCAGCCGCCGCTCACCAGGCCCTGGTATTCGCCGGTGCCGGTGAGCAGGATGCGATGGCCGGCCTTGGTATAGGTCGAGCCCTCGGTCTCCACCACGGTGACCAGCACCAGCGGCAGCGTGGCGCTGCGCCAGCGCGCGAAGGCATCCAGGACGCTGTGCACGCTCACAGGCCCGCGTCCACGACCAGGGCGAGCTTGCCCATGACGGCATTGGCCTCGAGGATGTCGTGGGCGCGTGCGGCGTCGGCCAGCGGCATGCTCTCCTGGAGCACCGGCACCACCGTCCGCCGTTCCAGCAGCGGCCACACCTGCTGCTCCAGCGCCGCGGCGATACGGCCCTTCTCGGCCACCTCGCGCGCGCGCAGCGTCGAGCCGGTGATCGTCAGGCGCCGGCCGAGCAGCTTGCCGAGCTGCAGCGTGCCGCGGCTGCCACCCAGCACGCCGATCACCACCAGGCGACCGTCGGTCGCCAGCGCATCGAGATTGGCGTCGAGGTAGCTGCCACCGACGATATCGAGGATCACGTCGACCCCGCGGCCAGCGGTTTCCTCGCGGACCACCGCGGCGAAGGGCTCCTCGTGATAGTCGATGGCGCGCTGCGCGCCGAGCCGCCGGCACAGCGCGACCTTCTCCGCGCTGCCCGCCGTGGCGAGGACGCGCGAGCCCCGCGCATGCGCAAGCTGGATGGCGGTGGTGCCGATGCCGCTGGCGCCGCCATGGACCAGCAGCGTCTCGCCCGGAGCCAGCCGCCCCCGCTCGAAGACGTTGGTCCAGACGGTGAAGAAGGTCTCGGGCACGATCGCGGCCTCGACCAGCGACAGGGCAGGGGGCACCGGCAGGCACTGCGGTTCGGGGGCCACGCAGAATCCGGCGTAGCCGCCGCCGGTGACCAGCGCGCAGACGCGATCGCCAGGCCGGTAGCGGCGAGTGCCTGCGCCGAGCGCGACGACGATGCCGGCCACCTCGAGGCCCGGGATGTCGGAAGCGCCGGGCGGTGGTGGGTAGAGGCCGCGGCGCTGCAGGCAATCGGGGCGGTTGACGCCCGCCGCGGCGACACGGATCAGCACTTCGCCCGGGCCTGGCTCCGGGCGCGGGCGCTCGCCGGCGACGAGCACGGCTGTCGGACCGGGCTCCCGGATCTCGACCACGCGCATGCGATCTGGCAGTGCCAACGGCTCGACTCGGAGGGCGGGAATGACGGCCGCAGTATATAAGTAACGGCCCGCTGCCGGTTCCGCCCGCTGACAATTGTCAGACCGCTGCGCTGCGCGCTGGAGCGACCCGGTGGCCTGTGCTAGCGTCTGGCGAAACGGCATTCCCGGGCAGGTTGCAGGCATGGCGGACAGCGGCGAGAAGATACTGGCCTGGCGCGGCGCATACGCGCCCGCCGTCCAGGACCGGTTGCACCGGCCGTTGCAGGACCTGCGCATCTCGGTGATGGACCGCTGCAACTTCCGCTGCCCCTACTGCATGCCGGAAGACAAGTACCACAAGGACTTCCAGTTCCTGAAGAGCAGCGAACGGCTGTCGTTCGAGGAAATCCAGCGCCTGGTGCAGGTGTTTGCCGGGCTCGGGGTGCGCAAGCTGCGCATCACCGGCGGCGAGCCGCTGCTGCGGCCGAACCTGCCCGACCTGATCGGCGACCTCTCGCGCGTCGCGGGCATCGAGGACATCGCGCTCACCACCAACGGCATCCTGCTGGCGCAGCATGCGGCGGCGCTGAAGGCCGCCGGCCTCGCGCGGGTGACGGTCAGCCTCGATTCGCTGGACGACGCGGTGTTCGTCGCCATGAGCGGCGGGCGCGGCAACCGCGAGCGGGTGCTGGAGGGCATCCGCGAGGCCATCAGCGCCGGGCTCACGCCGCTGAAGATCAACACAGTGGTCATCCGCGGCGTCAACGACCACACGGTGCCCGACCTGGTGGAGCACTTCCGCGGCACCGGGGTGATCGTCCGCTTCATCGAGTACATGGATGTCGGCACCATCAACCACTGGCGCCTGGCCGATACCGTGCCCTCGCGCGAACTGCTGCAGCGGATCGCCGCACGCTGGCCGCTGGCGCCGGTGGGCAGCAACTACCGCGGCGAGGTGGCCAGCCGCTACGCCTTCGCCGATGGCCAGGGCGAGATCGGCTTCATTTCCTCGGTGACCGAGCCCTTCTGCGGCTCCTGCACGCGGGCGCGGCTGTCCTCCGATGGCCAGCTGTTCACCTGCCTGTTCGCCGCCCATGGCCTCGACCTCAAGGGGCCGCTGCGCGCCGGCGCCAGCGATGCGGAGCTCGCCGAACTGGTGCGCGGCACCTGGCAGCGGCGCGAAGACCGCTACAGCGAGCTGCGCGCCGCCAGGCGCCCCGACGCCGACAAGGTGGAGATGTACTACATCGGCGGGTGAGGGTGGTGTCCATGGCGATCGAGGAATTCCACCCGGCAGTCCGCGACTGGTTCGACACCCGCTTCGGGCAGGCGACACCCGTGCAGGCAGGCGCCTGGCCGGCGATCCGCGCCGGCCACCACGCGCTGCTCGCTGCGCCCACCGGCTCGGGCAAGACCCTGGCGGCATTCCTCGCCGCCATCGATGCGCTGGTACGCGATGCCGAGGCCGGCATGCTCGACGACCAGGTGCGCGTGCTCTACGTCTCGCCGCTCAAGGCGCTGTCCAATGACATCCGCAGCAACCTCGAGGAGCCGCTGGCCGGCATCCAGGCCAGGGTGCTGCGGCCGCTCGGTATCCGCGCCGCCGTGCGCACCGGCGACACGCCGGCCGCGGACCGCGCCCGCATGCGCCGCCAGCCGCCGCACATCCTGGTGACCACGCCGGAGTCGCTCTACATCCTGCTCACCGCGGAATCCGGGCGGCAGATGCTCGGCAGCGTGCGCACGGTGATCGTCGACGAGCTGCATGCGCTGGCCGACAACAAGCGCGGCGCCCACCTGATGCTGTCGCTGGAGCGCCTGCAGGCGCTGGTCGCGGCACCACTGCAGCGCATCGGCATTTCCGCGACGCAGAAGCCCATCGCGCACATGGCGCAGTTCCTGCTCGGCTCCGCCACCGGGCACTGCGAGGTGGTCGACACGGGCTTCGTGCGCCAGCGCGACCTCGGCCTGGAGCTGCCGGGTTCGGCGCTGGCGCCGGTGATGGCGGCCGAGACCTGGACGGAGATCTACGACCGGCTGGCCGAGCTGGTGCGCGGACACCGCTCGACGCTGATTTTCGTCAACACGCGACGGCTTGCCGAGCGTGTGGCGCGCCACCTCGCCGAGCGGCTCGACGCGGACACGGTCACCGCGCACCACGGCAGCCTCGCCCGCGAACACCGCCTGGATGCCGAGCAACGCCTGAAGGCCGGCCGGCTCCGCGCGCTGGTGGCCACCGCCTCGCTCGAGCTCGGCATCGACATCGGCGATGTCGACCTGTGCTGCCAGCTCGGCAGTCCCCGCGCCATTGCCACCTTCCTGCAGAGGGTGGGCCGCTCGGGACATGGCGTCGACGCCCTGCCCAAGGGCCGGCTGTTCCCGTTGTCGCGCGATGACCTGGTGGAGTGCGCGGCGCTGCTCGATGCCGTGCGCCGCGAGGAACTCGACCTCATCCACCTGCAGGGTCCGGCGCTCGACGTGCTGGCGCAGCAGGTCGTCGCCGAGGTGGCCTGCCGCGAGTGGACGGTGACCGGGCTGTTCGAGCTGATGCGCCGCGCCTGGCCCTATCGGCAGCTGACGCGCGAGACCTTCGACCAGGTGGTGCAGATGCTGGCCGACGGCTTCACCACCCGGCGCGGCCGGCAGTCCCTGCACATCCACCACGATGCGGTGAACGGCCGGCTGCGCGCCCGGGCCGGCACGCGCCTCACGGCCATCACCAACGGCGGCGCCATTCCCGACCAGTTCGACTACGACGTGGTGCTGCTGCCCGAGGAGATCCCCATCGGCACGCTCAACGAGGACTTCGCCTTCGAGAGCATGACCGGCGACATCTTCCAGCTCGGCAACACGTCCTATCGCATCATGAAGGTGGAGACCGGCCGCGTGCTGGTGGCGGATGCCCGCGGCCAGCCGCCCAACATCCCGTTCTGGTTCGGCGAGGCCCCGGGGCGCAGCGACGAGATGTCGCGGGCGGTGTCCCGCCTGCGCGACCAGGTGGCTGATGCCCTGGACCTGGGCGAGGAGCGGGCGCGCGGCTGGCTGGAGCAGGAGCTGGGCCTGGCGCCGGCGGCCGCGGCGCAGCTGGTCGGCTACCTGGCGGCATCGCGCATCGCGCTCGGCGAGCTGCCGACGCAGGAAACCATCGTCCTCGAGCGCTTCTTCGACGAGCTGGGAGACAGCCACCTGGTGATCCACTCGCCCTGGGGCTCGCGGATCAACCGCGCCTGGGGCCTGGCGCTGCGCAAGCGCTTCTGCCGCAAGTTCAACTACGAGCTGCAGGCCGCTGCACTCGAGGACAGCATCGTCATCTCCCTCGGCCCGGTGCACAGTTTCCCGCTGGCCGAGGTCATCGACTACCTGAAGCCGGGGACGGTGCGCCAGGTGCTGGTGCAGGCGCTGCTCGCCGCGCCGATGTTCCCGACGCGCTGGCGCTGGGTGGCCACCACGGCGCTGGCGTTGCGCCGCTTCCGCAACGGGCGCAAGGTGCCGCCGCAGTTCCAGCGCGGCGATGCCGAGGACCTGCTCGCCGTGGTGTTTCCCGAGCAGATTGCCTGCGCCGAGAACATCGTCGGCGACCGCGAGGTTCCCGATCACCCGCTGGTCAACCAGGTCGTGCATGACTGCCTGCACGAGCTGATGGACATCGACGGCCTCGAGGCGCTGCTCGCGCGCATTGCCGCCGGCGAGGTGCGCGTCGAGGCGCGCGACCTCACCACGCCCTCGCCGCTGGCGCAGGAGATCCTCGCGGCGCGTCCCCATGCCTTCCTCGACGATGCGCCGGCCGAGGAGCGCCGCACCCAGGCGGTGCGCAGCCGCCACCTGCTCGATCCGGCCGATGCCGGCAGCCTGGCGCAGCTGGATCCGGCGGCCATCGCCCGTGTCTGCAGGGAAGCCTGGCCCGACCCGCACAATGCCGACGAGCTGCACGATGCGCTGGCGCTGGCCGGCTTCATCACCGAGGAGGAGGCCGGTCTGGAACCGGGCGAAGGGCCGGGCTGGTTGCCGCTGCTGGAGAGCCTGGTGCGGGAGCGCCGGGCCACGGTGGCGGTCGCCCCGGGCGGGCACCGCCTGTGGGTGGCGGCCGAGCGGCTTGCGCAGTTGCAGGCCGTGCTCGGCGAACTGGCCCTGCTGCCGGTGATCGCGCCCGTGGCGGCGGGCACTCGCAGCCTCGCCGGCTCGCGTGCCGACGCCTTGCGCGAGCTGCTGCGTGGCCGGCTGGAGACCCTGGGCCCGGTGAGCAGCGAGGAACTCGCCGCGCCGCTGGGCCTGGCCAGCAGCGAGGTGCAGATGGCGCTGCTGGCGCTGGAGGCCGAGGGGGCGGTCATGCGCGGCCAGTACCGCACGCCGCCGCGTGCTGCCGAGGAGTGGTGCGACCGTCGGCTGCTGGCGCGCATCCACCGCCAGACCCTGCAGCGGCTGCGCGAACAGGTGGAGCCGGTCAGCCCCGCGGTGCTGATGCGCTTCCTGTTCGACTGGCACGGGCTTGGCGGGGAACGCGGCGAGGGCGCCGCGGCCGTGCGGCGCGCACTCGGCCGCCTGCAGGGCTTCGCGGCGCCGGCGGCAGCCTGGGAGGCAGCGCTGTTGCCGGCCCGCGTGACGCGCTACGCGCCGGCCGACCTCGACGCCGTGCTCGGCACCGGCGAGTACGCCTGGCTGCGCGCCGGGGCGGAGGTTCCGGGACCGGGCCAGCTCAAGGCCGGGCCGGTGAAATCCACGCCGATCGTGCTGGTGGACCGCGCGGCGACGGCGGCGTGGCTGCCGCTGCTGGCCACGGTGCCGGACGACAGCCTGCCGCTGTCCTCGGCGGCACGGGCGATCCGCGCCGCCCTGGCATCCCGCGGTGCGGTGTTCTTCGTCGACCTGGTGCGCATCACCGGGCTGCTGCGGACCCAGGCGGAGCAGGCGCTCGGTGAGCTGGTGGCCTGGGGCCTGGTGACCTCGGACAGCTTCACGGGGCTGCGCGCCCTGATCACCCCCGCCAGCCGGCGCGCCAGTTTCTCGCGGCCGCTGCGCGCCGGTGCCGCGGGTGTCGACGCCGCGGGCCGCTGGTCGCTGGTCGGGCACGGGTCGCCGCCGGCCACCGGCGCCGAGGTCGCGCCCGAAGTGGCCTGGGCCCTGCTGGAACGCTATGGCGTGGTGTTCCGCGCCCTGTTGCGCCGGGAGGCCGGCTTCCTGCCGCCCTGGCGCGAACTCGCGCGAACCTATCGCCGGCTGGAGGCACGTGGCGAGGTCAGGGGCGGGCGCTTCGTCACGGGGTTCAGCGGCGAGCAGTTCGCGCTGCCGGAGGCGGTGGCGGGGCTGCGGGCGATACGGCGACGCGACGGCGATGACGAGGAACTCGCCATTGCCGCGGCCGATCCCCTCAATCTCTGCGGCATCGTCACGCCCGGGCCGCGGCTGCCGCCCGGGCCGCGCAACCGCGTGCTCTACCGCGGCGGCGTGCCGGTGGCGACCTGCGTGGCCGGCGAGATCCAGTGGCTGGTGGCGCAGGATCCGCGCCAGGAATGGGCCGCGCGTCAGCGGCTGATCCGCGCCGACGGTGGACGGGTGTGGATGGCCGGCGGCACCCGGCCGAACTGAAGCGGCTCAGTCGCGGCGGCGGGCGGCCGCCTCGGCCTCGCGGCCGAAGATGGTCTCGGCGAAGCGCTCGTCGAGGTCCTGCAGGCGCAGCATGCCGGTGGCGCTGGTGTCCACCTCGTCCATGGCCACGGGCGGTGGCGCATCGGCACGCCTCCCGCCGTCACTGCCGCCGAAGATGGCGGCGGTCGGCGAGCGGTTCTCCGCCGCCAGGCTCACGCTGGCCGCCTCGGTGGCGGCACTGGCGCGCAGGGCCAGCGTCAGCTCGCTCGGTTCCGGCAGCTCGGGCTTGCGCCCGCTGTCGGCGGCCGCGGCAGGCTGTGCGCGTTCGGTGCCGACGCTGCTGCCGACGGCGGCGATCTTCGGCGGACTGCTGCGCACGGCGGCCGGCCGTGCCGGCGGTGAAGCGGGCCGGGCCGCGGCATCGGACGCGGACTGCGGCGGCGTCATGGGCTTCCAGCCCAGCCCCTCGGCGGTGCGCTTGACGAAATTGCCATCCGGGCGCTGCACGCCCTGCAGGCAGGCATCGCTCAGGGCGGCATCCAGCAGCGTGTTGATGAGACGCGGCACGCCGGCGACGTAGCAATAGACTGCCGCGCCGACGTTGCTCGACAGCAGCGCGGTGGCATCCGCGCCCACGGCCTCGACCTGGTGGCGGATGTAGCGCTCGGTCTCCGCGAGGGTCAGCGGCCGCACGCGGTAGCGGAAGGCGATGCGCTGGCGCAGCTGGATGAGCGCCGGCACGTCGACCTGCTGGTGCAGCGGGTGCGGACCCATCAGCACGATGTTGAGCTGGCAGCCGCGCTCGCCGGCGAGGTTGGCGACGCGCAGCAGGTGCCTGGCGATGTCGGTGCTGATGCCGCTGATGTCGAGGCAGAGCACCAGGTGCTTGTCTTCCGCGGCGAGCCGGCCCATGGCCAGGCGCAGTTCGTGGAAGGCCTGGGCCGGGGCCATGCTGCCGGGCGTGGTGCCGAGTGCCAGCAGGGTGGCCGCGTAGAGCTCCGCGGGGTCGCCGTAGCGCAGGTCCACGCGTGCCGCGAGGACGCGGCTGCCCAGCGCCGCCAGCGCGTACTCCACCAGCGCGCTCTTGCCCACGCCCGGGCCGCCGGTGACGACGGCCACCGCATCGCGCGCGGTAAGCAGGTGCTGCAGCCGCCCGAGCGCATCGCTCATGGTCGCATTCGCCTGGAAGGTGCGTTCGCCCGGTGCGTGGGTGAACGGCCTGTCCTGCAGCTTGAAGTGCTCGCGGTACACGGTGGAGCCTCGGTGCGGTTGCGTCGGGCCGCGCGGTCGCGGGGTGCTGGGGCGGATTCTGGATTATGTCGGTGCGTCCGGGCGTTGATGGCGGTCACACTGCGGCCGGCCCCCGCCGCCGGGCGGCAGGTCGCGGCCTCGGCCATGTCCGTGACGCAGCTTCAATTTCCCGCTCCGGCCCTCTACCATGGCGGGCCATTGCCCCGAACCGCAACGCGTACCAGAACAGGGTGGGTGATCGCTCATGTCTGCCAATCCCATGCATTCAGCCGATATCGTCGAGTCGCTGGGCCGGGCCATCGGCCGCGAGCACGTGCTCACCGAACCCGCGGAACGCGAGTTCCACGCCATGGACGTCTACAACGCCCGCGAGCTGCCGCTCGCCGTGGTACGCCCCGGCTCGATCGCGGAACTGCAGGCGGTGGTGCGCCTGGCCGCCGCGGCCGGCGTGGCACTGGTCCCCCGCGGCGGCGGCGCCTCCTACACCGACGGCTACCTGCCGGCTACACCGAACTCGCTGCTGGTGGATACCTCGCGGCTCAACCGCATCATCGAGATCAACACCGAGGACATGTACGTCACCGCCGAGCCGGGCGTGACCTGGCACGACCTCTGGCAGGCGCTGAAGGAGAAGGGCGTCCGCGCCAGCTTCTGGGGGCCGTTCTCCGGCATCAAGGCCACGCTCGGCGGCTCGGCGTCGCAGAACAGCGCCAGCCTCGGTTCCGGCAACTACGGCATCTCGGCCGATGCCATCCTCGGCTTCGAGATCGTGCTGGCGAACGGCGAGATCCTGCGTACCGGCTCGTTCGCCGCGGCCAACGGCAAGCCCTTCTTCCGCTGGTACGGCCCGGACCTCACCGGCCTGTTCTGCGGCGATGCGGGTGCGCTCGGCATCAAGGCCAGCATCAGCCTGCGGCTGATCAAGTCGCCGCCATACTACGGCGCGGCCTCGTTCGGCTTCGAGACCTTCGAGCAGATGGCCGCCGGCATGGCGGCGGTCGCCCGCGAGAACGTCTCCGCGGACAACTTCGGCCTCGATCCCCGGCTGCAGCAGGGCCAGCTCGGCAAGGCGAACGCCAAGGACGCCGTGGCCGCGGCCCTGGCGGTGGCGAAGACGGCGCGCAATCCGCTGGAAGCCGCCGGCAAGCTGGTGAAGATGGCGGCAGCCGGCAAGCGCTTCCTGGCGGGGCACAATTACTCGGCGCACTACACGGTCGAGGGAGTATCGCGGGGCGAGATCAAGGGCAAGCTCGCGGTGCTGCGCGCGGCCATGGAGCCGCATGGCCAGGAGACCGCCAATACCATCCCGACGGTGATCCGCGCCATGCCCTTCATGCCGCTGTATGCCGTGCTCGGGCCCAAAGGCGAGCGCTGGGTGCCGATGCACGGCATCATGCCGTTCTCGAAGATGAACGAGTTCCACGCGAAGCTGTCGCGGCTCTACGCGGACAACGCCGCGCGCATGCAGAAGCTGAAGGTGGACAAGGGCGGCATGTTCCTCGCCATCAACACCAACGCCTTCCTCTACGAGCCGGTGTTCTACTGGGAAGACGATCGCACCGTGTTCCACAACCGCTTCCTGCCGCAGGAGTACCTGAACCTGCTGCCGAAGTACCCGGCCAACCCGGACGGCCGGGCGCTGGTGCGCGAGCTGCGCGGCGAGATCAGGAAGGTGTTCGCCTCGGTGGGCGCGGTCCACATGCAGGTAGGCAAGACCTATCCCTACATGGAAGGCCGCCAGGCCGAGGCCGCGCGCGCCATCCGCGAGATCAAGAAGGAACTCGACCCGGCCGGCATCATGAACCCGGGCGCGCTGCAGCTCTGAGACTGGCGGCAGCGGCTCAGACGGAGAAATCGATGCCCTGCGCGAGCGGCAGGCCGGTGCCCCAGTTGATGGTCACGGTCTGCCGGCGCATGTAGGCCTTCCAGGCATCCGAGCCGGCCTCGCGGCCGCCGCCGCTGTCCTTCTCGCCGCCGAAGGCGCCACCGATCTCCGCCCCCGAGGTGCCGATGTTGACGTTGGCGATGCCGCAGTCGCTGCCGGTCGCCGCGAGGAAGCGCTCGGCATGCTGCAGGCGGTCGGTGAAGAGGGCGGAGGAGAGGCCCTGCGGCACCTCGTTCTGCCATGCGATCGCCTGGTCGAGGCTGCGGCAGGACATCAGGTAGAGGATCGGCGCGAAGGTCTCGCGCTGTACCGGCGGCCAGTCGTGCTGCGCCAGAACCAGCGCCGGCTCGACGAAATGGCCGGGGCGTTTCAGCCGCCTGCCGCCGTGGAGGATGGTCGCGCCCAGCCGTCGCAGTTCCGCCAGCGTGGCGAGGTAGTGCTCCACCGCAGCGGCATCGATCAGCGGGCCCATGAGGATCCCTTTCCGCAGCGGATCGCCGATGCGCAGCTGGCGGTAGGCGGCAACCAGGCGGCGGCTCAATTCCCGCGTGCGGCTGTGATGGACGATCAGCCGCCGGGTGGTGGTGCAGCGCTGTCCGGCGGTGCCGATCGCACCGAAGAGTATCGCCGGCACCGCGAGGTCCAGGTTCGCCTCCCGGTCGACGATGATGGCGTTGTTGCCGCCGAGCTCGAGCAGGCACTTTCCGAGGCGGCCGGCGACGACGCTGGCCACCTGGCGTCCCACCGCGGTGGAGCCGGTGAAGGACAGCAGGTCCACGCGCCGGTCGGCCACCAGCTGCCCGGCGAGGTCCGCGTCAGCGGTGTTGAGCAGCGAGAAGACCGGCGGAAAGCCGCCGTCGGCCAGTGCGCGGTTGCAGATGTGCTGGACGGCAATGCTGCACAGCGGGGTCTTCGGTGACGGCTTCCACACGCAGGCGTTGCCGCAGACGGCGGCGATGAATGCGTTCCAGGACCAGACCGCCATCGGGAAATTGAAGGCGGTG
>JAANMW010003521.1_pt1 | contig 12078 bp, 7 predicted proteins | sample 7279671 | NCBI WGS metagenome assembly JAANMW01 (sample SAMN14094541, study PRJNA606508) | bioreactor metagenome | isolation source: A lab-scale SPAN reactor treating ammonium-rich wastewater day 247 | place: Ireland: Galway | collected 2017-09-19
ATGCCCACGAGGGCAACGACAAGGGTGGAAAGGTCGAGGAAAGAGTTGGGACGGACGGCCCCGACGACGCCCGCGGTGACCCCGATCCCCAACGCGATGAGGATCGCGAGCGCGCCGAGGGTGACGGAGACCCAGAGCGAAGCGCCGACGACCTCGTTGACGTTCTGGTCGATGTACTGAAAACTCGGGCCCATGTCGAAGACGTAGCGCTCGGGCGGGGCGAGCCCGGCCTCCGCGGCACGGGCGCGCTCCTGGGCGATCTGCCCGGTCAGCCAGCGGTCGCGGGCGTACTTGAACCCGGTGATCCCGTCGAGATAGGACCAGTAGTACTTCCAACTGCTGTCGAGGTTGTACTGCTTCTCCATTTGCGCGATGACCTCGGGCTTGGGTCGGCGCCCGTCGGGTTTCTCGATAGGGCTGCCCGGGAGGATCCACGCGAGGGAGAGGGTGATCGTGTAGACCACTAGAAGGATGAGCGGGAGTTGGAGGAGCCGGCGGACAATGAGGGACATCATGACGGCCCGCCCTCCTCCGTGGGCTCATCCGCCGGGCGTTCGCGGACGACTCGGGAGACATCGGGACCGATGCCGTCGCCCAGGATGTCGATGAGGTAGAGGTTCTGCTCCGACCGCGGGTGGGGGTTGAGCCCCGAGACGCGGTGCGGATCGAAGAGGTACATGTTGACGTAGTGGTAGATGGGGATCATGGGCAGGTCGCGTTCCATGATCATGCGCTCGGCGTCGGAGAGAAGGGCCATGCGCCGCTCGGGGTCTCGTTCGATCTTCGCGGCGTCGAGCAGCGCATCGTACTCGGCGTTGGAGTACTTCCGATCGTTGTTCCCGTCGCCGGTGCGGGAGAGATCAAGGAAGGTGGTGGGGTCGCCGTAGTCACCATACCAACCGGCCCGGGAGGTCATGTAGTTCGCGTTCTTGAGGTCGTCCTTGAAGACCTTGACCTCCTTCTGCGAGAGCGAGACGGGCACGCCAAGGTGTTCCTGCCAGTTCCGGGCGATGACCTGCGCGACCTGGTCGTGCCCCGCGTCCTTGTTGAACAGGAGTTCCACGGTCGGGAACCGGGCGGGATCGGGGTAGCCGGCCTCGGCCAGCAGCGCCCTTGCCTCCGCCACCCACGCCCGCCGCTGGGCGGGGTCCTTGAAGTCCGACACGCACGCCAGCCCGACGGGCGATTCGTACCCCCCGATCGACCCGCGCGGGATGAGGACATTCGCCACCGGCTCGCCGCAGCGCTTCACCTCGCGCACGATCGATTCCTTGTCGACGACCATCGCGAAGGCGCGGCGGACACGCGCGTCTCGGAACGGGTTGGGCCTCCCGTCGGGCAGACGCTCCAGGCAGTTGAAGTTCCACCAGAACGTGCCGAAGGCGGGCACGGCGTGGATGTTCTTGCGCGGGTCGGGGGGGAGGCGGCGGTCGATCTCGTACTGGTCGAGCCCGGTGGCCTTGAGGGCCTCGTACGCCTCCCGGTGCTCGTCGTAATACTCGAACTTCTTGGCCAGGATGTCCGCCTTGTAGATCGGGGTCACGTCGCTCACCCAGTCCACCCCGCCGGTCTCGAAGGCGAGGACGGCGGCGTTGGGGTCGTCCACCGTCGGGATGTGGATCGAGCGGATGGCGAGCCTGCCCAGGTCCCAGTAGTGCTCGTTCTGCTCCAGACGCATCTCGCGCTTGAAGCGCCATGCCGTGAGTTTGAAGGGGCCGTTCGAGATCAGCCGCGGGGGCTTGGTCCAGCCAGGCTGGGTCATCATGCGGCCCGAGGACGCACTCACGGACTCGTACTGCCTGACGAGCGGGGGGTAGACCGGGTAGAAGATCGGGAAGGCGCACAGGTCGAGGAAGTAGGGCGTGCGCTCCGTGAGCGTCACGACGAGCGTACGTGAATCCGGCGCTCGGACCGCGACGCCCGCCCAGCCTGCGCCGAGTTCGGCCTGGCCCTCTTCGCCCGCAAAGATCCGCTCGGTCTTCTGCCAGAGTGCTTGCGCAGCCGCGCTCGTCCCCTCGCCGCGCTGGGCGTACTCGTCAAGGGCCTGCGACCGCCAGTCGAAGAACGCCTGGGCGCCGTCGATGAGCATGAAGAGCCCGGCGTAGTCCGCCGCGGTGTCGGGCAGGATCGCCCGCCGCCACGAGTATACGAAGTCTTCCGCCGTCACGGGCGAGCCGTTGGACCATCTCACGCCTTCGCGGAGGTGGAAGGTGTAGGTCAGGCCATCTTCTGAGATGTCCCAGTGCTGGGCGACGGCGGGGACGGTGTCGTAGCCGGGCGTGAAGACGTCGTTCTGCACGAGCCCCTCAAAGAGCGAGCGGGCCACGCGTAAGTCCTGCATCCAACTGAGTTTCTGGAGATCAAGGGACGTGACATCCCCACGGTTGATGAAGGTGAAGTCCGCGCGCGGGAGGGGGCGATCCACGAGGATCGGGATCACCACGGCGAGGGAGAGCACGGCGATGGCAACGAGGATCTTGCCCATGCCAACAGCATACCGGCTCCGCCTGACGGGGTGCCCGGGACATCGAGGCTAGACACGTCAGGGCCTGGGGAAGAACCGGTCGGCCGCGAAATCGAAGGGGCGCGAGTTGAGGACCCCGCCACGACCGAAGATCCGCATCGCGCCGTCGCGGAAACGGGTGTCGGCGTTGGCGTCGGCCCGCTCGAAGTCGGCCGCGAGCGTCGTGGGTGTCGGGGAAGACCCGAGGCTCGAGAGGGAGAAGTAGATGATGGTCTCGGCGTTGGCGACGAGTTCCCTCGCGAGGGCACGTTGGGCGCGCTTGGCCTGTGCAGCGGCCTCGTCGTCGCCGGTAGCGACGGGGGGAAAATCACCCTTGGCGAGGCGGTCGGTGACGTAGGCAAGGAGGTCCCCGCCCAGGGCCGCGGCACCCTTGACCTGCTCGGATCCCATGGCCTGCTGGCCCGGGGCGGTGAGCCCGTCGCGGAGGTGTCCCGTGATGCGGAGGGCGGATTCGAGCACCCCGGAAGAGGCCCTGGCGTCGCCCAGCGCCCGGATCTTTCGAGACATGCTCGACGTGATCTTGAGATAGCCCTCGGCCCGGAGGGCCTCGTATCCGCCACGCGCGACCTCGGTCGCCTCCATCATGCTGCGGACGAGACGATCGACGACAAAGGGATCCTGCTCGTCGATCACCGCGCCGGCGAGGCGATTGAGGATGGCCATCGCGGCGGCCGACTCGAGCGCGCCGCCACGATCGATCGCGTCGATCGTCCGTCCCAGACCGGCGACGGCCTCGTAACGGACGGCGGGCCGAGGATCAGTAAAGGACTGGTCGAGGATGCTCACGCCGGCGTCGGTCGCAAGGTCGCCCGCGATCACCAGCGCGTTGACGACCACAAGATCGCGAGGGTTCCGGGCGAGTCGCTGGAGTTCCGGCGCCAGGGCTCGCGAGTATTCCTGGCGAAATCGGGCCGAGACCCGGGGAACATCCAGCGGCTGCTGCAGGGCCTTCCTGGCGCGGCGGACCTGGAGAGGGTCCTCGCTCGCGAGTTGGACGACCCACTCCTTGGCGTAGGCATCGACCTCCGCGACCTGGGACGCGGACAGCGTGCCGCTGGTGACAAGATCGGCGGGGAGCGGCCCCCTGCCCGGCCCCTGCCCGAAGGCGGCGCAGGACCACGCGAAGGGAAACGCCGCTGCCAGAGCCATGAAGAAACGTCGCGCGTGCATAGGCCTCAAGCCACGCCCCCGAACTGTCCCGTTCGATCACCGAACGCTCGGGGGTCCGGACGGGACGGGAAACCTACCAGTGATGCTCCTCCCGGTCAACTCCGCCCGGGAGGGTCCTCCGCCATTGCAGGTCGGGGGAAGATCGGGTCAATACACCTCCAGGAAGACATTCCTCGTCGGCCTTACCTGCTTGTGGATCATGCGCCGAGTCCACGTGTCGACGGATTCGAACGCGACCGGGTCGGCGTCAAGGAAGCGGCCCAGGGCCTCTCCCGGGAGCATCCGCGCAAGCGCCTGGAAGACACCCAGTTCCATCCCCGCGACGCCGCAGATATACAGCAGGCCCCGCCCACCCTCGAGCACCTCGCCCGCGGCGGCGCACGCGGCGAGCCGGTCCTGGACGTACATCCCCGGCGCGCCGTCGTCCTGTCTCTCTCGGCTGAGCGACGTGAAATAGTGGAAGTTGGCGTGCCTTGACGACAGGGCCCGGAACAACTCGTCGTAGATGAGATCGCTCGCGTAGGGGGAACCCATCAGCAGCACGATGCGAGACGTCACCCCGGCCTCGAGAAGTTCACGGACCATGCCCCGGAAGGGCGCGATGCCCGTTCCCGTGGCAATGAAGAGGTAGTCATGGGCACACGGGTCGATCGGGAGGAGGAATCGCTTGCCGCTGGGCCCCGTAAGCCGGACCTGGTGCCCAGGCTTGAGGTCACACAGGTAGTTCGAACACACACCCAGGAAGAGACGCTGGGTCTCCCAGTGCTCGTCGATGACGCGCTTGACGGTCGTGGAAAGGACTCGCCCTTCGCCATCCTCCCCCCGCGAGGGGCAGGCGATGGAATAGAGGCGGAGTTTGTGCGATCGACCGTGGGTATCGACACCCTCGGGGAGCACGCCGAAGGATTGCCCGACACGGAAGGCGCCCTGGAGGCGTGTGCCGGTGACATCGAACGCGAGGTGGCGTGTGAACCCCGAGGCTTTCTTCCCGGCGCAGCGGACGTTCTCGACCACGACCGCCAAGGCGGGATCGGCGGGCGGATGCAGGTGCATCACGACCTCCGGCAGGACCGGACCCTGGATCGCGGGCGTCATCCCCCGCCGGGCCCCGTCAGGCCCGCCGTCACCGCCTGCATGACCGCGTCGAGTGAGGAGTAACGACCCTGCTCCACGCCGCCGGCCACCCTCGAAACCGCGTCGGTCATCGGCTTGAACATCCCCGCGGCCATGGACAGCATGGGATTGGCGGCGAGGAGGGCCTCGACATCCTGCTTCCACACCCCGCCGACGCGGATGAAATCCTGGGCTTCGGCCCCGTCGACGGGTGCGGTGACCTTGGCACGATCACCGCTGATCACGATGCGCATGTCGGACCCGCGGAAGCCCCCGGCGTCGAGCCCGGCCATGCTCAGGCCCTGGGCGCCGGCCTGCCTCATTGCAAAGGACGATAACGTCTCGCCGAACTGCGCCTCGCACGCCCGATCAAGCCGCCCGAACGCGACGATCAGAGGAAGGTTCGCCTCGGTGAACGCGACGGCGGCGGGCGATGTGGCGTGGATCCCCGCGCGGAGCGCGGCGAGATCGCCCCGTGCCGTCGCGTCGAGAAGCGCATCGAAGACTGCGGCGACCTGTGCCTCATCGCCGACCGGCCCGGCGTCGGCCGAGGGTTCGGAGAAGCCCGCATCGGGCGCTTCGGATTCCGGGACGAGGAGATCGACGCGGCCCTCGGACGTGATCGTGACGATGTTGCGCAAGCGCGTGCCCAGACGCTCGATCGCGGCGGAGGCTTCGCCCCGAGCACCGGACGCCTGATAGGCATCCATCGCGCCCGAGTACGCCTCGGTCGCGCGCTCGAGGGCCTCCTTCTTCAGCGCGTCCAGACGCTGGGCATCCTGCGAATAGCCGGTGCGGCCGTGGAGCGCGGGCTCCGCCGAGGCGAGATCACGCATGAGCGAGGCGTAGACGGCGCACGCCTGCGCTCGCGTCCACTCGACATCGCCCAGCATGTGCCGGGCGGCGGCAAGGGCGAGGTTGCCCGAGGACTTCGCGTCGCGCGCCGCGCCGCTCCCCGCGGCGATGGCCTTGTCGAGGCGGTCGCGCGTCGCGTTGAGGGCCTCGGCGAGGTCGCCTTCGAAGAGCGTCGCGAGGGAACGCAGGTTGCCCTCGAGGTCGGTCTGGAGCCCGGTGGCATCGGCCTTGGCGTCCGAGGCCTGCCGCTCGATCCGACCCGTCCGCTGCTGGACATCCTGGCGGGCCCGCTCGAGCGAAGCCCTCTGGTTGTTCAGACGAGTCAGTTCGAGCGCGATCTGGCCTAGTTCAGGCGCCACCTGCGCCGCCTGGGCCTCGAAGTCCGACGCCTTGGCGTCGAACGCGTCGGCCTTGCGCCGGTGCTCGGCGGCCTGCTCGATCAGGGCGAGCGCCTCGGTCTCCGAAAGGTTCCTCGCCTGCTCGCGGAGGAGTTGATCGCTCTGACGCTCCGCTCGGGCCTTGTCGCTCTCCGCCGCCGATGAGGCTCGCAGCGACGCCACCCGTGCTTCAACACCCTGCTGGCGGGTGCGTTCGGCCTCCACCGCCTTGGCGAGTTCGGCCACCTCAGCGTCGATCTTGCGCAGTTCCGGCGTCGGGTCGTGCCGGGCGAGCGCCGCGATCGTTCCCTGCAAGGAGAGCCAGCCGCCCAGCGTCGCTCTCGCGCGGAGGCTCTCCGAGACCAGCGTTCGGTTCCCCGCCTGGGCGGCGACGAACTCCATCTTGGCGAGCCCGAGGTGCGCGTTGCTCGTCAGGACAAGGGCCGAGGCCTTCTCCGCGGGCGACCCGTCGCGTGAGGCCGTGGTCAGCGACGAGACGATCCGTTCGAGCGTGCTCTTGCGGGAATCCGCCGGGGCGGATGCGCCGGCGGCCACGAACATCACCTCGGGAACCTGGTCGGCCTCGGGCAGGAGCGTCGCGAGCGCGTCGGTCGCCGACTCGATCGCGCGAGTGTGCTCGCTCTCCTGCTCACAGCCGCCCAGGCACAGCCCGCACACCGCCACCAATGCCCAGCGATACCCGCTCATGCCGTTCCTTTCCTGCCTGCCCGGCGCCTCGCCCGGGTGGACTTGCATCATAACCGCTACCCGCCGCCCCCGCCCTCCCCCCCGCCATCGCCCTCCTCGGGAGGCGGCGCGGCGGCCTCCTTCCCGGGTGGATAGACCACGGGGTACTCGGGCCGGGGTCGATACATCTTCGAGATCCACTCGACCGCGCGGAGGTAGTTCCGGTCTTCTGTCGATCGGAAGACCGCCCGCCAGGCGTCGCCGCCGACCGCCGGCTTGGGGTGGGGGAAGGCGGACTCGCCCCTGGGGAGCCCGAGATGGAGGAGGGGTGATTCCGCCGGTTTGTCGTAGTTGATGAGGGGGCGCCCGTCCGCGAGGCGGAACCGGTCGAGGATGAGCAGGTTGGTATAAACCGTCGCGTCGGAGTTCATCCGCCGGACGTGCAGGCGGAGGCGGCCGGCCTCCTCGCCCCCGTGGCAGCGGGTGGTCGCGCACGAGTTGACCAACCACATGCGATGGACATCGTCGCGGAAGGCCTCGACCGACCTGGGGTGGCCCAGGACCTTCACCTCGCCGTAGAGGTCCCTCGCCCGGAGGCGGAACATGAGCTCGAGCACCTGCTCCGGGCGCTTGCGATAGAGGGCCTCTCGTTGCTCCCTCGAGGCGGGGATCTGGTCGTGCCCGGCGTAGCGGTCGACGAGACGGTCGATGGTCTCCCGTGTGACGACCATCTTCGGTGGGCTGCCAAGGTCGATCTCGTAGACCTTGATGAGGTTGATCTGCTCGGGGGTCAGCAGCGGGAGGCCGGGGACGGGCGCCTCGTCGTCCGGTGGCGGGCTCGGCTCGTTCGGGCCCGCCCGGCGTTCCTGTAGCGCCCGGTGGGCAAGGACGAGCCGCCTGGCGTCGACCGCTTCGGGTTTGCCCGGCTCGATGGAGAGGATGTGGTCGAGTTCGGCGAGGGCGGCGTCGAATCGCTTGCGCGCGATGAGCCAGTTGCACAGCAGCATGAGCTGCTCGGTGTCGCGGTCGGAGATCGCCTCCCGGGCTTTGCGGTACTGGTCGGTGATCGTCCCGAGTTCGACGACGCGCTGGACCGTCGAGGCGCGGAACTCCGTCGCGATCCCCTCGATGACGAGGGTGAGCGTCTGCGGGGTGCGGTCCCGGAGGAGCCCTTTGAACCGCTCCCCGGTGACGAGGATGAGTTCGACTTCGGCCAGTTCCGTGCCCGGATCGATCGCGAGTCTGCTGTCGAGGACGACTTCTCGCCGCATATCCTCCTCTGCGATCGGTTATCGGCGGAGGACCTGGAGCGTTATCCCGATCTGAAGTGGATCCAAATCCGGTCGGCTGGCGTTGATCACCTTCCACTGGATATGATCGAACGCAGGGGTATCCAGCTCACGAACGGTAAGGGGGCGCACGGGATTCCGGTCGCCGAAACCGCTCTGGCGATGATGTTCGCCTTCGCATCCGGTCTACCGGCTCTGGTCCGCGCCGCAGATCGGCGCGACTGGATCGGTCGCACCGTCGCCCGATCTCGCTTCGAACTGGATGGACAGACGTTGCTCGTTATCGGCCTGGGAGACCTCGGAGCGACCCTCGCACGAAAAGCCCGCGGATTGGGTATGCGCGTACTGGGCTGCGACCGGGAACCGAAGCCCGACCTGAAAGCCCTCCAGGGGTTCGTCACCGTCGATCAGCTCGATCAAGCGCTTCCACAGGCCCATCATGTGGCGCTGTGCCTGCCGCTTACCGAAGACACGCAGGGGATCATGTCCGCCGATAGAATCAACAGGATGCGTGTCGGCGCCTATTTCTATAACGTAGGTCGAGGGCTCACCGTCGATCACATGGCTCTCGCAGCGGCCCTTACAAACGGCCGATTAGCAGGAGCTGGACTCGATGTGACAGATCCGGAGCCGATACCCCAGGACCACCCTCTATGGACGTTGCCCAACGTACTGCTGACGCAGCATGTCGGAGGCGCCAGCCCGTACAATGCAGAACGGATCACCGACCTCTTCACACAGAACCTCCATCGCTTCCTACAGGGCGTCCAGCTTCTGAATCTCGTGGATCCGCGTCGGGGTTATTGACCGGGTTCTGCCGTTAGCCCTGGCGCAGGGATGAGCAGGGATTTCTATCTTGATCTTGCCGCGCAAGGTCATCGCGTCCCTCTCGGGCTGGACCTCATCCTTCGGCAGTATCTGGATTTCGATGCGATACTTCAGGACGGCGAACGCCTGGGCGCCGTCATCGTGGAAGCTGCCCGGCATTACCGGACGCCCATAGCCCTCCCATTGCTTGATCTGACCGTCGAGAGAGAGGAGTTCCTCACCGGTCTTGGAGCGCCGGCGGATGAACGGGTCGCGTTCCGTCTGCGTGCGCCGTTAACAGCGGACGATCAAGCCGGCATCGAGGCGACGATGCTTAGCGGTATCAACCCGCGCACGCGGGCGAACCTGCGGGCGCTCCGAGTCGTGGCATCGGCCGACGGTCTGCTCCCGTGTGCCGTCATTACGGGGCCGTTCACGTTGATGACCCGATTGATCGCGGATCCCGTCACAGCCATCTACAGTATGGCCGCCGGAGCTGCTGCGGAGGATGACCCTGAGGTCCATACCATGCTAACGGCGCTCGAGGTCTCGGCACGGATGGCCTGCATCGCTGCAGATCGGCAGATCGAAGCTGGCGCCCGGCTCTGCATCATAGCGGAGCCCTCGTTCAGCACCGTCTATTTCTCGCCGAGACAACTCCGAAGGGGCTCGGATATCCTCGACCGATTGGTGGTCGGGTCGCTGAAGCCGGTGAGCGACATCATCGAAGCCCGAGGCGCCGATATCATGCTCCATTGCTGTGGAGCGCTTACCCCGCCCATGGTCAGCGCCCTCGGGCGCCTGCATCCGGCGATCTTGAGTCTCGGCAGTTCGCAGGTACTCTGGGACGATGCCCTTCTGCTGCCCTCTGACATCGTGCTCTACGGCAACCTGCCGTCCGACGCATTCCACACGGATGATCTCACGACCGATGGCGTGATCTTCGCGGCGCGCGAGATCGAGTCGCGGATGCGCGATATCGGACGGCCGGTGATCGTTGGCACCGAATGTGATGTGCTTCGGGCGCCCGGCTACGAAGAGGTCGTTACATCGAAGGTCCATGCCTTTCTGGAGTAGGGGAGTCCATTGGTGCTTCGGCGCATGGACCGCCTTCAGCGACCATTCGATCATCATCCCAGGAATTCAGATAGGAGCCAGAAACGTTGAACACCGATACACCGATCAAGCTGCACGCCATTGGCAACGCGCATATCGATCCCGTCTGGCTTTGGCGCTGGACGGAGGGCCTTGAAACGATCAGGGCAACGTTTCGTTCCGCGCTCGATATTCTACGAGAGCATCCGGATTTCGTCTTTACCTGCAGCTCCTCGGCGTTCTACGAGCTATTGGAGGCGGTCGAACCGGGAATGATCGAGGAGATTCGGCAGTACGTTCACGAGGGACGCTGGGAACTGGTGGGGGGATGGTGGGTCGAACCGGACACCAATCTTCCCTCCGGTGAATCGCTGGTGCGGCAGGGTCTCTATGGACAGCGTTATCTCAAGGAGACCTTCGGACGAGTGGCATCCGTTGGCTACAATCCCGATACGTTCGGGCATCCGGGCACGCTGCCGCAGATCCTGAAGTCCCTTCGGTTGACCCGCTACGTTTTCATGCGTCCGGGTACGCACGAGAAGGAGTTGCCTGGGCATCTGTTCCGATGGCGGGGATCGGACGGCTCCGAAGTACTGACCGCGCGCATCGCCCGTTCCTATGCGACCTGGGGATCGGACCTCCGCGAGCATGTTGATCAATGCGAACGGGAGGCTCCGCGGTATGTCGGCGATTATCTCGTGTTCTATGGGGTAGGCAATCATGGAGGCGGACCGACACGAGAGAACCTCGCCTCCATCGAGGCCTTGCGGTTGGAGGGTCGGGCGATCGAGTTCAGCAGTCTCGATCGATTTTTCGCGGCGATTGAGTCCGATGAACGATCGGCCAATCTGCCGGTGGTCCAGGATGAGCTTCAGCACCACGCTCGCGGATGCTACAGCGCTCACTCGGGAGTCAAACGCCACAATCGACGCGCAGAGGCGTTGTTGATGTGCGCCGAGGGCATCGGCGCCATCGCTGCATCGCTGCTCGGCTACCGATATCCGCATGAGGACCTGACTCGAGCGTGGAAAGCCCTGCTGTTCACTCAGTTCCACGATATCCTGGCGGGCACCAGTTTGCCCGAAGCCTATGTTGACGCGCGAGATGCCCACGGGTTTGCAGCCCATATCGCATCGAACGCTCTCCATACGGGGCTCCAGGCCATGACGGCGGCCATCGATACTCGGGGCACAGGCAGCGCCCTGGTTCTGTTCAACCCCCTTCCATGGCCCGTCTGTACGCCGATCGAGATCGAACGGGGGCCAGCGGCTTTGGTGGGTGACGATGGTTCGCCTATCGCTGCACAAAGCATTCAACCGACGACTACGAGTCGGCAATCCCGCACGTGTATCGTCTGCTCGCTGCCCGCCTTCGGGTATCGCGTCCTTCGTCACTCCGATGAGTCGATCGACCCTCCCTCAGCGCGCCCGTTGAACGTCGACGAGCGCCACCTATCCAACGAATGGTGGCGGCTGACGCTTGGTGATACCGGACTTCCGTTGAGTCTGACCGATCGTGACTCCGGCATCGATTATCTTCGTGACGCGGGCATGAGTCTTGTGGTTCTCGACGATCCGAGCGATACGTGGAGCCACGGGATACGGGCCTATACCGCGGAACGGGGACGGTTTACCATGGCCGGAGCGCCGGTCGTCGAGGAGAACGGAACGGTACGCGCCGCCATTCGGAGCGAGCTGGTCTATGGCGCCAGCCGGGCTCTGCACCGGATTCGGCTCTATCGGGACCTCCCGTTGATTGAGGGCAGTATCGAGATCTGTTGGAACGAACCGTTATCGGCGCTCAAGCTGTCGATCCCGACGCCATTCCGATACGGGAGCTTGACGAGCGAGATCCCATACGGCCATATGATCCGTGCTCAGGACGGCGAAGAGCATCCGTACTCGGGCTGGCTCGATATCAGCCAGCCCCCGGATGTACAGGACCGGCGAGGCCTCACCATCCTCAGCGAAACGAGCTACGGTTATGACGCTCAGAGGGGTGAGATCCGCCTGACACTGCTTCGAAGTCCGGTCTACGCCCATCACGATCCCGCTGTGCTGGAATCGGATCTCCAATACCGCTACATGGACCAGGGCTGGTCCGTGTACCGCTACCGGCTGATTCCTCATACGGGTGACTGGCGCGAGGCGCGGGCGCAGAT
>JAANMW010003522.1_pt1 | contig 12078 bp, 16 predicted proteins | sample 7279671 | NCBI WGS metagenome assembly JAANMW01 (sample SAMN14094541, study PRJNA606508) | bioreactor metagenome | isolation source: A lab-scale SPAN reactor treating ammonium-rich wastewater day 247 | place: Ireland: Galway | collected 2017-09-19
GACAAGCATCGGCGCCGGCCAGCAAGCATTCGGCGATGAGCTCCGGCGAACCTGCGTCGTGGATCGCGACCATAGGAACGCCGGCTGTAGCCAATTCCACGATTGCAAGGGGCGCCGAAGCAGAGCAGGGGTCCACATACCAGGCGACGACAGAGAACTCGCCGGTGCGCGCCAGGGCGAGCGAGGGTGGATCTGGTTCGCGCTGGAGGACGGCGAGGCCACCCTCGTGGAGGGCCCGCACGAAACCGCGAGTGGCCACATCAGCGGGCGCCACCAGCAGGCAACTTTCGAAGGACAGACGCGAAATGTTCACCAAATCCTAACCCGGGCGCCACCTGCCCTGAGCGTGGAGGCTGATTATAAACAGGTTTGTCAAGAGGGGAAGACCTTATTTATGCAAACCCATTGCCCCTACTCTTCACCAGGATCAGCCCATGGACCCGGCATGGCTTTCGGGCAAATACGGATTGTCCCTTGTGGAACTCCTGCCGAACATAAGGATATGGGACATCCACAGCGCATCCACACCTACGACGACGAGTTGCACGAGCGCAGGCGCCACCTGGCCATAGTCCGCGGCCCCATCGACTTCGAGGCGGAACGGCTGAAGCGCCTGGTCGACAGGGCTCGCGACACCCGCGATCCGTAGCCGCCGGTCGTTTGCCCGGCCTGACCGGCGCGCCTATACTTCGGTGCCAGAATGCCTGCTCTTGGGGGCAGGCCTCCATGCGTCCCGGAGTCTCCACATAATGCCAATCACCTCCAAGCGCGAGTGGCTGCAAGGCCCCTACGCCAAGGCCATTGAACGCTCTCCCGAGCGGGCGAAGGTGTTCGAGACGACGGGTAAAATGCCCGTCGAGCCCATCTATACGCAGGATGACCTTCGCGACTGGGACCCAAATTCCAGGCTCGGCTTTCCCGGCGAGTACCCATTCACCCGTGGCATCCAGCCGACCATGTACCGGGGGCGCTTCTGGACCATGCGCCAGTACGCCGGGTTTGGCACCGCCGAAGAATCAAACCAGCGCTACCGCTACCTCCTGAACCAGGGCCAGACGGGCCTCTCTGTCGCCTTCGACCTTCCAACCCAGATTGGTTACGACTCCGATGACCCAATGGCGACGGGCGAGGTCGGCAAGGTTGGCGTCGCGATCGATTCCATCGAGGACATGCTGACCCTTTTCGACGGGATTCCGTTGGACAAGGTCACCACATCGATGACGATCAACGCCACGGCTTCCACCATGCTGGCGTTCTACGTGGCAGTCGGAAAGCACCAGGGAGTCCCCCCCGAAAAGCTCGGCGGCACGGTCCAGAACGACATCCTCAAGGAGTACATCGCCCGCGGGACGTACATCTATCCTCCGCAGCCGAGCATGCGGCTCATCACCGATGTTTTTGCCTACTGCAAGGATACGGTCCCGCAGTGGAACACCATCTCGATCTCCGGCTATCACATGCGTGAAGCGGGCTGCACGGCGGCCCAGGAAATTGCGTTCACCCTGGCCGACGGCATTTCGTATGTGGATGCGGCGCTCTCGGCGGGGCTCGACGTTGATGACTTCGCCGGCCGTCTGAGCTTCTTCTTCGCCTGCCACAACAATTTCCTCGAGGAAGTGGCGAAGTTCCGCGCGGCGCGGCGGCTCTGGGCACACATCATGCGCGATCGGTTCAACGCGAAGAGCGCGCGCTCCCAGATGCTCCGGTTCCACACTCAGACCGGGGGCGCTACCCTGACCGCCCAGCAGCCGGAGAACAACATCGTACGGACTGCGGTGCAGGCACTGGCGGCCGTCCTCGGTGGCACCCAGTCGCTGCACACCAACTCAATGGACGAGGCTCTGGCGTTGCCGACGGAAAAGGCCGTTCAGATCGCCCTCCGCACCCAGCAGATCCTCGCCTACGAAAACGGGGTCGGCGATGTCGTCGACCCGCTTGGCGGCTCGTACTACGTCGAAGACATGACGAACCGGCTCGAAGCCGAGGCGCGCGAGTACATCGAGACCATCGACAAGTTGGGTGGATCGCTTGTCGCGATTGAGAAGGGTTTCCAGCAGAAAGAGATCCAGGAAGCGGCCTACCGCTACCAGATGCAGGTCGAGACGAAAGAACGAGTCATCGTCGGGGTCAACGACTTCATCAACCAGGGCGAGGAGTCGCCCGATCTGCTGCGCGTCGACCCCTCCATCGGCCTGCGCCAGATAGAGAAGCTGCGCGCGCTCCGCGCCCGGCGCGACGGCGCCGCAGTCGAGGCGCTGCTCGCGAAGCTCGAGGAGACGGCAAAAGGCACCGGGAACCTGCTCCCGATCATGGTTGAGTGTGTCGAGGCCCGGGTAACCCTGGGAGAAATCAGCCACCGCCTGCGCAAGGTGTGGGGCGAGCAGCGAGAACCGGTGTTTATCTGATGACCGACGACGATGTCCGCGGCCGCGCCGACGAGCGGCGCCGTCTCCTGAGCGAACTCGATGTTGAGCGGAATCAGCTCATCCGCAACATCGACACGTGCCGCATCCGCGACATCGAACGGCCGTTCATCGGCGAGTGGTCCCTCAAGGACATCGTCGGACACGTAGCCTCCTGGGAGGCCGAGGTCGTGACGGCGCTTCGGGAATTCCGCCACGGAATTCGTCCCGCGCTATTCGACTTCGACCCGGCGAACCAGGACTCCTGGAATAGCGACCACGTGGAGCGCAAGCGCGACCTCAACTTCTGGAGCGTGCTGGAGCAACTCAAGGGTGGGCGCCATCGCTTAAAGGAAGAGCTCGACCACGTTTCCGACGAGGACCTGACCGCTGAGGACTCGGCCTTCGAGCGAATGGTCCGGGCCACGATTGACCACGACCGGGAGCACTGGCACCAGATCGCGGCCGTTCTCGCCGGAATGACCGGCGCGCGCCACACCGGACCCCAGTCCGTGGTCGAAGAAGTAACAAAACCATCCTGAGGGGCACCCCAACCGCATGCTGACCAAAATCCATCACGTGGGCGTCGTTGTCCGCAGCGCTGACGACGCCCTGAAGTTCTACCGCGACGCGCTCGGGTTGCCGGTCACGGCCGACCGGGTGATCGAGGACCAGGGTGTCCGCGGCGTGCTCCTCGAAATCGGCAACTCCGAAATCGAACTGCTCGAACCGACGCGCGAGGATACGGGCGTCGCGAGGTTCCTGGCAACGCGGGGCGAAGGTATGCATCACATCTGCTTTGAATCGGACGATGTCGATGCCGAGCTCGAGGGCGCCCGGGCCAAGGGTATCGAGCTCATCGACCAAAAGCCGCGCCTGGGCCTTGCCGGCATGATCTGCTTCCTCCACCCGAAGGCGAACCACGGCGTGCTCGTGGAGTTCGCGACGCCGCTGAAAGAGGGGCATTAGCCCCATGGGCATTGGCGCCACCCACATTGACCACATCGTCATTTCAACCAATGACAGCGGCACCGTTGCCCAGACGTTCGCCGACAACCTCGGCATCGAGATCAAGCGAAAGATGATCCGGCCCGGGACGTCGGCACAGCTGGCGTTCGCGAAGCTGCAGGAGGTCGTCCTCGAATTCGCCGGTCCGCCGCAGGTGCAGCCAGGTGAGGAAGTAAAGGCCAAGCTCTGGGGCATGGTCCTCGCGGTCGAGGACGTCGACGCGGCGGTCGCACACCTGCGCGAACTCGGCTACGCCGTGAGCGACCCGCGGCCGGCCGTACAGCCCGGCGCCAGGATCGCCTCCGTCAAGGACGGAACCAGCGGTGTCCCGTTCGCCGTCATCCAGTACAACGCGATCCCGGCGGAGGGGAGTTGAGATGAAGGCAACACGCATCGACCACGTGGGCATCGTAGTGAAGGACATCGACTCGGCCCTCGCGACCTATACACGGAACTTCGGCTTCGCCACCGATGCGAAGCGGGGAGCTGACCTTCCTGCCCTGGGCATCAAGAATGCGTTCATGCCCGTCGGCGAAAGCGACCTTGAGTTCATCCAGCCGACCAGTCCCGAGGGGCCGGTGGCGCAATTTGCGGCCGAACGTGGCGAGGGCACGTTCATGCTCTCGCTCGAAGTCGACGACATCGATGCCGCAGTGGAGCATCTGCGCGCGGCCGGCGCCCGCGTTGGCAACGCGAACAACGGCGTGGCCTTTGTCTCGATGAAATCGACCCATGGCGTGAACCTGCAACTGGTCCAGCGGAGGTAGCGGCGGCACGCTACTCTACCCACACCAACGATGAGTCCCGGGAGGAACGATGAGCACCACCACTACCACCGCGCAGATCCGCGTCCTGATTGCGAAACCGGGCCTGGATGGCCACGACCGGGGGGCCAAGGTTGTCGCCCGGGCGCTGCGCGACGGTGGCTGCGAAGTCATCTACACGGGCATCCGGCAGACTCCCGAAATGATCGCGGAGGCGGCGCTCCAGGAAGACGTGGACGTCGTAGGCCTGAGCATCCTTTCCGGGGCGCACCTGGAACTGTTTCCCCGGGTAGTCGAAGAGCTCAAGAAACGCGGTGTCGATGATGTGCTTCTCTTCTGCGGGGGCATCATCCCGGAGGAAGATACGGCAGCGCTGTCGAAGCTCGGCTTCAAGGCGATCTTCCGCCCCGGGACGAACACCCAGGACATCGTGAAGTTCGTCTACGACAACGTGAAGAAGTAACCCGTGGACGAGCTGGTCCAGCGTTTTCTTTCGGGTGACCGCCGCGCGCTTGCCCGCATCATTAGCCGCGTGGAGAACGGGACGCCCGAGGGCCGCGAGTACGTTCGCGCGCTCTTTCCGCACTCCGGCAAGACACACATCATCGGAGTAACGGGCGGGGCGGGCTCCGGCAAGAGCACGCTCACCGGAGCGCTCGCCGGCGAATACCGAAAGCGCGGCAAGACCGTCGGCATCGTGGCTGTCGACCCATCGAGCCCGTTCACCAAGGGCGCCATCCTCGGCGACCGTATCCGGATGCAGGATCTCACCCTCGACCCGGGCGTGTACATGCGGAGCATGGCGGGACGGGGCGCCCTCGGCGGGCTCGCCCCATCGATCGCAAATGTTGTCGCCGTGATGGATGCGTTCGGTTTCGACTACGTGCTTGTCGAGACGATCGGGGCAGGCCAGGACGAGGTGGAGATCGCCGCGACGGCGATGACCACGATACTGGTGAACAACCCGGGCACGGGCGATGACATCCAGGCGCTCAAGGCTGGAATCATCGAGATCGCCGATATCCTTGTCGTGAACAAGGCCGACCACCCCGCAGCCGACATCCTGTGAGCCAGCTCCGGGCACTCCTTGCGCTCTCTCCGGCCGGGTCACGGAGGCCCCAGATCCTGAAGACCACCGCGACGAAGGGCGAAGGGCTCGAGGAACTCGCTGACGCCATCGCCGAGCACTACCAGTACCTGGACGAAACGGGCCAGCTGGCAAAGCACCAGGAAGAAGATGCCCGCTACCAGGTGCTCGCGATCACGCGCCAGATCGTGCTCGAACGCATCCGGGCGGCCACGCCAGACGAGGAGCTGGAGGCACTGGTGAAGCGCGTTGCCGCGCGTGAACTCGACCCGCACAGCGCCGCCGAGGACCTCGCGGCGTCGGTGTTGATTTGACCGCCGGGCACGCGCCGAGCCCCGTGGTACCATCGAGCGAATGAGTTCACAGCGCATCCGCGTCTGGTTTCGGAAGGGCGACCGCGTCCGCTACATCTCGCACCTGGATGTGCTTCGGTTCTGGGAGCGCGCAATCCGGCGCGCGGAGCTGCCGCTGTCGTACTCGCAGGGGTTTACACCACATCCTAAGCTGGCGTTCGCTTCGCCGCTGCCGGTGGGGTTCACTGCAGAGCGCGAAGTCATGGACGTGACGCTCGATGAGCGGGTGCCGATCGACGAATTCGCCCGCCGCCTCCGGGTGGAATCCACGGAGGACCTGGCCGTTGTCGCGGTGGAGGAAGTGGCGCTCAACGCTCCGCCGCCACAGGCCGCCATGCTCTGGGCGGACTACAGCATGGCCATGCCCGGGCTCCAACCCGCTGAGGCGGAGGCCGCCATCCAGCAGTTCAACCAGCGTGAGACGATTCCCTGGCGCGAAGAGCGGGGAGAACGTATCCGCGAGTACGACCTGCGCACCGCCACGGCGTGGTTGCGCTGGCGCCCGGCGGACGGCGGGGTGGTCCTCTCGATGCGGATGCAGGCGGATCAGTTGCTCACCGCGCGGCCTGAAGCCATCGCTGCAGCTCTCTTCCCGGGTCAGGAGTGCGGGCCGATCATTCGGGATGGTATCGTCCTCGACGAACGCTCACAGGCGAGGGAACTATGGCGTCGTTACGGGCAGTACCAGTAGGCGCGGTCCGCGTCAGGCCAGCGGCAGCAGCAGACGGTCCGGGGCTCTTTGGTGCGTGGCAGCGGGCGCGCGAACACAACGCATCAATCGACCGCCGAATCGTTCCGGTTCCCATCTCCCAGCGGGAGTTCATCGCCGACTTCGAGCAGATGTTGGCGCGCAAGACATCCGCCGCGTTTGTTGCCGAGACGGACGGGCGGCTCGTGGGGTTCATCAGCGGCGGCGTCGAGGCGAACCAGCCGGACCGCCTGCCTCAGCGGCACGCCACCATCGGCTACCTCTACGTCGATGACGGCTATCGCCGGCGGGGAATCGCACGGGCGCTGTTCGAGGCGGTCGCAGGCTGGGCTCAGCAGGTCGACGGCGTCTCTCATTTCGAGATGACCGTGATCACGGCTGACGAGGCTGCGGCGGCGTTCTGGCGTTCGATCGGGTTCTCGCCGTTCATCTCCCGTTTGTGGGCGCCGCTTAGCGCCCCGGAGCGGGATGCGTGACCACCCTTCACCTGGTTCGGCACGGCGAGACTGCGTTCAACCGCGACGGGAAGGGCCTCGGCCAGGCTGACGTTCCACTGACCGAGCTGGGAGAGCGCCAGGCGAAGGCCGTCGGAACGGCCTTCGCGGCGGTGCCCGTTGGGTGCATCCTCTCAAGCCCGCTGGTCCGCGCGAGGGAAGTCGCCGGGGCCATCTCGGCCACCACCGGCGTGCCGGTGGAGATCCGTGAGGCACTCACGGAAATGGATGTTGGGGAAACCGAGGGACTCGACTTTGCCGACATGCGGGCCCGCTTTCCAGAGTTCATACAACTCTGGTCCGGGCCCCACGCAGTCGACACGACGCTGCCGGGCGGCGAGAGCCTCCGCGACGTAGCGGACCGCCTGGCGCCGATCCTGTCCGAACTCCACTCGTTCGAGGCTGGAGAGGTGGTGCTGGTTTCCCACAACTTCGTGCTGAAGGCGCTGCTCTGCGCACTGCTGGAGGTGCCGCTGGAGAACTTTCGCGCCTTCCAGATGGATCTTGCCTCCATCACGGCGGTAACACTCCGGAATGGGCGTGTGGCCGTACGGCGGCTCAACGATGTCTGCCATCTTGATGCCTTGAATCTTGTCCCTGCTGCGCGTAGCGTGTGACGACAGCGTATGGGAGCGCTTCAGGGTACCCGCACCCGCTTAGTCGTCATCGCGTGCCTGGCCGTCGCCGGGTACTTTGCGTACACGGCGGCCACAGGCTGGATCCGCAACCAGCAGCTCAACGACGACCGTGCACAGGCAGAGCTTCGCCTGCAGGAACTGGAAGACCGGAAGGCCTACCTGGAAGCGGTGCGCGACTACGTCGCCTCCGACGCGTACGTTGAACAGGAAGCCCGCCGCCAGCTCGGTTACATCCGCGATGGAGAAGTCCCCTTTGTGGTCACCAGCCCCCCGGTCCGAGACGACGGGAACCCCACCGGGTCCTGGTGGGAGCGACTCTTCCCCCGCTAGGCCGGTTTTCGATCGCGTTTCCAGGGAAGTTGTTGCGCTGGCCGCCCGCGAGCGAATGTTCCGCCGCGTTTCCAAAGTACTGGCCGCTGTATCCGGCGGAGCCGACTCGGTGGCCTGCTTGCTGGTACTGCTCGGGCTTCGGGAACGGTTCGGGTTCGAAGTCGAAGCGGTGCATTTCGACCACAAGCTTCGGCCAGAGTCGGCTGCCGACATGGACGCCGTGCGGAAGCTCTGCGCGGACCTGGACGTTGAGTGCGTAACCGGCGAAGGCGACGTCGCGGCGGTGGCGGCGAAGCAGCGCCAGGGGATCGAGGAAACCGCGCGGATGATGCGCTACCAGTTCCTTGCGTTCGCGGCCGGGAAAGAAGGCGCGGACTGCATCGCCACGGGGCACACCGCCGACGATCAGGCCGAGACGGTCCTGATGCGTATCGTCCGCGGGAGCGGGGTGCGGGGCATCAGGGGGATGCTGCCAGTGGCCGGCGTGCCCGGCGCGCCCGAGCGCAGGCTTGTACGGCCCCTGCTGGGGGTGGCGCGGGCGGATACCGAAGCCATTTGCGCAGAATTCGGCATCACGCCCATCGTCGACCCGAGCAACGCCGACCTTTCTTACACACGGAACCGCGTACGGGGGACCGTGCTGGAGCAGTTGCGCGCGCTGAATCCCTCGGTGGAGGCCGCGCTGCGCGGCCTCGCCGAAAGCGCCCGCGAGGCGTTCTCGCTCATCGAGAAACGTTCGTTTGAGGTGCAGCCGCGCGAGCGCGGGCCGGTCGGGGCGATCTTCGCGTTAGGCCCATTCAGGGAACTGCCCTCGGAGGCGCTCACCCTGGTAATCGAGCGCGAAGCCGCCTTCTACCACCTGAAGCCGGATGTGAACCGGACTCGCGTGGCGAACCTGCGCGCGGTGCTCGCGAAGGGGACTGGCACGGTGCACTTCGGCGATACAGTCGTGGAAGCCTCGTGCGGCGTTATTCGGCTTGGTCCGAGGCTCGAACCTGTCGACCCGTTGCCCGCGGCAGTGCTGAATGTGCCGGGAAGCACGCGTGCCGGACCATGGCGCGTGGACGTGCTGACCAGCGAGGTCGATCCCATACCGGGAAGCCCCGTCATCGCTCTTGCGGCAGGGACATCGACGGGCGCGCTCCGTGTACGGTCGCTACAGCCGGGGGAACGGATGATTTGGCACGGTGTGGAGTGCAAGGTCTCCGACATGCTGGTCAACGAGAAGGTGCCCGCCTGGGAACGGCCTGGCATCGTGGCGGTGGCGGACTCAGTGCGCTTGCTCGGCCTGTTCGTCGCGACGCGGACCTTTGTAACTGACACGCAGGGCGAGCCGGGACTCTGGGTGCGGCTCGCGGCCATCCCGCAGCCACGTTGATGGCCTTCGCCCCAAAGCCAGGTGTCCTCAGTCGAGACGGTACTGCTGGAAGAAGGTCTCGAGCTGGCTGTGCAGCCCCGGTTCGGCGGCGAGGAGGCCGCGCACATGGGGCGCGGCCTGGTTGAACGCAAGCGGGTCGCCGAGCACGCCAGTTACCCGCAGCCCCGATGCGATGCAGAGCGCGGCTCCGGCCGCCACGTCCCACTCGGACCGGCCGAAGCCGGTGAGGACAGCATTTCCTCGCCCCTCGGCCAGGAGGGCCAGCCGGTAGGCGACACTCCCGACGCCCCGCGCGTTGGCGCCCGGGGGAAGCGGCGGCACGTCGTCGTGAGCCTTCTCGCCCCTCCCCACGAGCACGTCGAATGGCCGGCCGGTCGGCTCGGTGGGGGCGCGTTCGAGGGCGGTGAGGCACTCAGCCGCGAAGATCTCGCCGGTTGCCGGGTTGTGAACGACGCCGAGCGCCGGCCGGCCGCCGATGGCGAGGCCGATCGAGATCGCATACTCGGGGATGCCCTGCAGGTATTCCCGCGTGCCATCGATGGGGTCGACGACCCAGACCCGCTCGCGCCCCAGGCGGTGGGCCGTGTCGGTGTGCTCCTCGCTCAGCCAGCCATCCCCGGGGAAGGCCTTTGTCAGCGTCTCATGGAGGATCTCGGCCGCGCGGATGTCGGCCTCGGAGACGAGCTCCCAGCCTTCCTTGCGGCCGTAACGGACACCGTCGCGCTGGAGGCGCGCCACTTCCCCGCCGGCGATTCGCGCGGCCTCGATGGCAATCCGGAGTTCTTCGGCGAGCATCAATACCATTGTGCCCGCTCAGCCCGGGCGAGGCACCTCAGGCGAAGGCCGCGAAGAGCTCGTCGAACGCCTTCACCTGGCCGCCGCTGGTGGACGACGGCACGAGGATTGGCGTCTTCATGCCCGCGCCGAACCACGCTTCGAGGCCTTCCATCACCTGCTTCTTCGTGCCGTAGAGGGTCGCATCGGAGAGCCAGCGATCGGTCATCAGGCCAGGCAGGGCGTCGCGGTCACCCCGGGCGAGGGCGGCCTCGATGGCTTCCATCTCCTCGGTGTAGCCCGCTTCCTTCCAGTAGTTGCGGTAGTTCGGGAGCATGACGTAACCGGTGAGCGTGCGCTTCATGACGTTCGCGGCGGCCGCCGGGTCGTTGTCATCGATGCAGGTCGGGATCATGTCTCCGATGAAGAAATCGCCGTTCCGCTTCTCCTCGGGGATGAGGGAGAGCGAGTCCGGCACATGCGAGCGCGACGCATTCGCCCAGACTGCGCCTTCGGCGATTTCGACCGAGAGCTGGACCATCTTCTTGCGGAGCGTGGCGAGGACGATCGGGGGGAGGGGGCCCGTCTGCTGCGCGGCCGCGCGCATCTTCTCCACATAACTGCGCATGTCGCTGAGCGGCTTGCCGGTCTGGACGCCGAGGCGGGCGTTGGCGGGGGCGTGGCTAACACCAATACCCAGGTAGAACCGGCCGTCGCTGATTTCGTGGATGTAGGCTGCCGACTGCGCGAGGTCGAAGGGCACCCGGTAGTAGATGGGCAGGATGGACGTACCGAACTTGATTTCGTTGGTGGCGTGGGCGATGGAGAGGCAGAGGCCCATGCCATCGCCGAAACTGGCGCAGTAGATGCCCTGGAAGCCAGCTTTTTCGAGCTTCTGGGCCGTTTCGACGGTCCACTTTCGGCGGCCAGGGGCGGCGGCGAGGGAAACTGCAGGCATCTGCATTGGGGGCTCTCCAGAGTCAGGTTGTATCCCTGACTATACGGTGCCGGACGGCGAGGAGCGTCGCCGCGCCCTCACCGCTTGAAACGCAGCGCCCGGCCGGAGCCCACGCCCGTATGCTTGCCGTCGTCGCAGGCGACCTGGCCGTTGACCATCACCATCGAGATGCCGGCTGGTTCTTGCTTCGGGTCTTCATAGGTCGCCAGGTCCTGGACGGTGTCCGGGTCGAAGAGCACCAGGTCGGCCCAGTAGCCCTCTTTCACGAGTCCCCGGTCCACCAGCCCAAACCGCTCGCACGAGGCGCTCGTCATCCTGCGGACGGCTTCTTCGAGCGAGAGCACCTTGCGTTCGCGGACATAACGCGCGAGCACGCGGGGCATCGTCCCGAAGAGGCGCGGGTGGGGCATCCCGCGCAGCTGCGGAATGCCGTCCGAGCCGATCAACATCCTGGGATGGCGCAGGTTCGTCTCGATGTCTGCTTCGTCGATGATGAAGTGGATGCAGATGACCTGGCGCCCCTGCGGGCTGGTCACAATCTCGCGGACCGTGTCCTCGATCGTCCAGCCACGGTCCTTCGCGATGTCCGGCACCATGCGGCCCTCGAACTCGCGGTAGTCGGGACAACTGGCGATCATCACGCCCATGGCCCACTCGCTGTCGATGTTGTCCAGGTTCACGTACTGCCACATCGGGCCGCTGCCCGCCGTGTAGGGATAGACATCGAGGGTGATGTCCATGCCCTCGGCGTTGGCGGCGTCGACCATGGCAAGGGAGTCCTTCACGCGGCCCCAGTTCCGCCGCCCGGCCGCCTTGTGGTGGGAGATATGCAGCGGGATGTGGGCTTCGCGGGCGATGTGCATCGCCTCCGCCACGGCTTCGAGCAGCTTGTCGCCCTCGTTGCGCATGTGGGTCGCGTAGATGCCGGCGTAGGCCGTGCACTCGCTCGCCAGTGCAACCACCTCGTCAGTGGTGCTGTAGCGCCCGGGTTCGTAGATCAGGCCCGTGGAGAAGCCGACCGCGCCCTGTTCCATGGCCCGGGCCACATGGCCGCGCATCGCGGCGATCTCCTCCGCGGTTGCGGCGCGCTTTTCGAGGCCCACCACGTGAGCCCGGACGCGATTGTGCCCGACGAGCATGGCGTTGTTGATCGCCGGTTTCTTCGCAGCGCAGGCCTCGAAGT
>JAANMW010003527.1_pt1 | contig 12046 bp, 10 predicted proteins | sample 7279671 | NCBI WGS metagenome assembly JAANMW01 (sample SAMN14094541, study PRJNA606508) | bioreactor metagenome | isolation source: A lab-scale SPAN reactor treating ammonium-rich wastewater day 247 | place: Ireland: Galway | collected 2017-09-19
CGGCGAATTGACCACTAGACAAAATCCGGGGAAAGAGTTTAAGAAACAGAGCCTTCCACGCCGGTGTGGCGGAATTGGCAGACGCGCACGACTCAAAATCGTGTGGGCTTACGCTCATGTCGGTTCGACCCCGACCACCGGCACATTCTTTTCATTCGGCGGCAAACCGTTGGCGGCTGCGACCTGGATGAGACTCCGTGTTCGAATCAAACGAGCGGGGCCGCTGCTCAAGAGTCCTCGCTGAGCGAGAGCAGACCAGGAATGAGAAACACGGTAAAAAGACCGGCGACGCCTCCCAATACGGCCCCGATCGTGGCCCCGGCATTCAGCTTGAACTTTTCGATCTTCTGCGTCTGATCCAAGGGGATGCGATGTTGCATGCGACCCTTCCGCACCAACAGGTCGTCGCCTTCGATGTTCAGGTTTTTCCCGTTGACGTGAAGCGTCTTTCCGTCGGGCGCCGTGAAGCGGTAGCGATCCCCCGCCTTTTCCTTTTTATGCTCAAAAGTATTGCGCATGTCCTGGACGGTCGCCGGGTTCCACTTTCCGCAGGCGGTGCAGCAAACGAAGGCGACGAGGAGGCACAGGGCCAAGGTCGTACGGGTCATGGTTCGCATTCTCCGATCGGTTGGTCAAAGGTGGCGGTTTGGAAAAAGAAAACCGATTGGATGTGGCGTGTATCACTTCCGTTTTCGAATGTTAGATTAAAATAAACATGATTCGGGTCCGTAATTGAGACCGTCCCTGAAAATGTTGTAGGCAGATATTTTGGCGTATTGGGGGCGGTTTCAAAATAAATCACATCCTCACCAGTGTAAGCGGTAGCGGGGATCGTGAAGATCTCACCGGATGATCGCTGAAATATACTCTCCCCTCCGGGCAATGCATTCCTTGGAAAAAAGAATTGAAAAGAAATTAAGTCATTTGGCGCTGGCTTATTTGGATTGATATAAGAGGAGGTAACCTCGAAGGAGGCAAATTGATCAGAATCCGAAGGGGATATATCTTTCGAAAAAGCAGGATTAACCCCGTCCGACACGGTCACCTGGTAGGATTCGAATGAACTTAATTCCTGCGTCACCTCTCTCGTTGGACAACCAGCGCCACAGGCATTAATAAACAGCGCGCCAACAATCATTGACAAGAAAACGAATGTCCTCATCATCCACCCCCTCCTTGGAGTTGAATGCAATCCGGAAGATCGCTGAAGTCGGTCATTCCATCGCAATCATCATCAACACCGTTACTGCAAGTACCATTTTGAAAGGATTCGTTGGCAAAATCCGGAGGACCTGGGGCGCATAATTGACACACCGAATCAACGGAGCGTTCACAAGCGCCAATTCCGCAAAAAATCGGGGCATCGGCTTCGTCAATAATCCCGTCACAATCATTATCCAAACTATCACAGATTTCCGGCCCCTCCTGCCAGCAACCTCCGCAGGAGTTGGTGACCCCCTCATCCACTTCACCGTCACAATCATTGTCAATACCGTCGCATGCCTCTGCGGGTTCCGGACCGCATAATCCGCAATTATTCAAAACCCCTTCGTCGATAGCTCCATTGCAATTGTTATCAATATCGTCGCAGATTTCCGCCTGTGGCACGGTGCCGGAACAAGAAGCGCTCCAGGTTCCTCCGGGAAGGCAATCTTGCATCCCTAATGTGCAAGGACCTAAATTAATACTGCACCCTCTAGTCTCGCCAGGCATGCAACCACAGCCCTCATCGGAGACTCCATCACAATCGTTGTCTAACCCGTCACAAACCTCGACGGTTGGAGCGATCTCTCCTTCACAACTAATATGTCCACTGGTGCAACCTAACGCGCCTACCCCACAAGTTCCTACGCCCAGCCCACAGGCGAGGCCTTCCTGGATCCAATTCTCATCCGTTTGACCGTCACAATCATTATCCAATCCGTCACAGATCTCTATAGGGGAAGCCTGACGAGGATGGGCGTTACAAATAAGTGCGGGATCTCCTGCGCGCTGCTTATCCGGGTCGTTGCAAACAAGGCTTCCAATTGACTTGCATTGTCCAATACCCCCATTGTCGCAGGCGCTCCCTTTTGACTCAAAACCTTCGTCTATCTTTCCATCACAAGTATCATCATAACCATTACATATTTCAAAAATTGTAGAGTCCTTAGCCCTACAATAATCGATGGTTTGTATTCTCAAATCGAGGTCACGCTCTGACGACATGTCCCAGATATCAACGCCACTTGAGGCGTAATCAATATCGCGCAGGAGCAGGCCATTCGGAGAGGTAGTCCTGTTTCGAGCCACCTGAAACATGGCGATCTTATCATCGGGATTGCACATGCGAATGGCAAAGAACTTAATAAAGCATTCATCGCCCTCCCAGAGAAAAAGAGCCACGTCGTCACTGGGCGCCCTATCCCAATCCCATAAAATGACGTTTTGATAGGCTATGTATTGGTCCACTTCGGAAGGCCACCACTCACAATTATCGCTCGGCCCTTTGAGATTGATATGAACCGCTCCGGGCGGCGAATCTTTCAATTGGGAGGGTAGATGGATGGGAAGCAGGCTCGCGGGAAACGCCCACAAATGCATATTTCCCTCGGGGCCCGTTTGGATTCGGTCGCTATTTTTCTCGTGGTTGCTGTAAAAAGTCGCGAAATTGGCGATCGGGACATTGTCCCCCTGGGAGAGAAATTTATCCCCGGCGGCCTCCAAACCGTCGTTATAGGTGCAATACTTCGGGGGACTGACCGTTCTATCGGTAATCAGCGAATTATAAATCGGGGCCTCTCGAATTTCATTTTGCCAGGTGGCCCCATCCTTTAGCTTTAAGGAACCGGTGCCGTCCTCCCTCCAAAGGCATCGGCAGGTCGCCCAATCATTTAGTGGAAATTGCATATCCTGAAGCAGCGAGACGGGGCTCTCCGACGCATAGACGACCGCCTGGATATCCCTCAGTTTGCCGGAGTCCTCCAGGTACATTTGTCCAAGAATATTCAGGAAGCCCTCGGTCTCCGGCGAGTCGACCAAAAGGTTTATCGAGGCCCCTTGATGGCGCAGATATTCCGCGTAATAGCCCTTCTTTCCAAGGTTGGGATCGAATTCTATCAGTCGGTAAGTGGTGCCGCCGGAATGGGCCCCGTCCGTATCCAGTATGGTATCTTCGGGAACCGGAATATTGGCATCTTCGACCACGACGGCATGATATTTCTGCAGGATCTCGTTCAGACTCGTCTCGTCCACGGGGTCGATGATCAGGCGATGGACGACGACGGCGAGCTTCCCCTCCTCCGAGGAATACATAATGCCCAGCGGGTAATTCGCCAGGGCCGCGTTGTAGATTTCGGCATCCGGCCCCAGCTCGAGGGAGGGATCCACCGTGATCATGTCGTGATCGGCGGAAGGACCGCCGTTGCCGCAACCAAGGAGGAAACCCAAAAGACAACCTAAGACATATTTAGCAGCCTTCATCGATGACTCCATCGCAATTGTTGTCCATACCGTCGCAAAGCTCCGGATCGGAGGGGCCGGGCGTTACGTCGCACGAAAGACCCGTGCCGTCCGGATTGCAGACTAGATTTCCCACCCGGAAACAAACCCCCGTGCCTACCGAACAATTTTTCCCGAGATCCGGGTAATCCTCGTCGATGGCGCCGTCACAATCGTTGTCCTCGCGGTCGCAGCTCTCGGACGTGGGCTGGCAGTCTTGAGGAATGCCCTTGTCATACCGCTCGCAGACAAGCTCCGGAACGCAGGCCGACCGCAGCGGGTCGCAGCAATGACCTTCAGCGCACTCGGAATCGGCGAAACAGAAGCCTTCTCGACAACTTCCCACGATGGCGTCGCAGCGCTTGCCCATTTCACACTCCGAGTCCTGGGAGCAGCGACGATACACGCATCGGTAAGACTCGCAGGCCATTTCGGCGGGGCACTGATAGTCAAAATAGCAAACCCCGGGCTCTAGGCAGAGGCCGCCGGAACAAACTGAATCACTGGAGCAATCGACCTGCCCTTCGCATGGCGCGGCGCGGGGTAAGCATTGATGGGAGGCGGAACATATCTCCAAGGGCCCGCACTCCGAATCGGCGAGGCAGAATTTCTTGGAGGCATCCTGAAAAACAGGCAGTTGGCCGCCTGTACCGCAGGCAGCGGCCAGGATCAGCAGGCAAGAAAGCAGTCCTACCTTCAAACAGCTTATAATGCTTTGCATGGGTTCAACAAACCTTCGTCAAACCCTTACCCGGTAAGATTTACGGAAGACCTGACCTTGATCGAAAAAAAATAATGAGTCGCTATAAGAGGCGAGCTCCAACTTAGTCAAGAAATCGATGGCCCCCATACGGTACTATAAACAAGACCGAAAACAGGTCCTCACTCATTGGGTTGGTGAAAAATGAAGCGTCAAAGGGCGCCGTTGGAAACGGCGGGATCGAGGGTGCCCGGCGCATCCTGCCGCCGCCAATTATCCACCGAGCTCGCCGCGCGGACGCAGCCCAGGGTGCATTTGTCCTGGCAGGATTTGTAGGTGTAGAACTCGCGCTTCAGATCCTCGAAGGAATAGTCCATCAAGTCCTTGCGGAAGGCGTCGCGCGTCTGCGAGCACCAGCTGACCACGCCGTTCTCGTCGACATAGAGATAGCGGCTGCCGGCCCGGCACTTGAAGGGCGCGCTGCCCGTGCGGATCATCTCGTAGCGGTAGTCGGTGAACTCGGGAAAGCTCTTCGGGATCAGCTTCTTGATCCGCTCGAAGACCGCGAGCTGCTCGTCGTTCAACTTCACCTGGCCGTCCTGGTCGTGGATGATGAGCACCCGCGGCTTGAAGCCCTGCTCCTTCGCGAACTGGATGACCTCGAAGGTCTCCTGCGGCGGGCAGGAACCGATCACCCCCGAGACCACCACCTCGAATTTAGCGTAGTCCTTGAGGTAGCCCAGCCGCTTGCGCAGGCTGTCGAGCACCTTGACGGTGACGTCGTTGGGCTTGACCCCGTCGATGGAGATCTGCATGGCCTGGAGGCCCGCCTCGTTGAGCGACTCGATCAGCTCTTTCTTTAAATAAAAGCCGTTGGTGATCATCGAGGTGTTGAGGAACTTCAGCTCGCGCCGGCAATAACGGATCAGCTCGGGCAGGGCCGGGTGCATGGTCGGCTCGCCGCCCGTCAGGTTGATCGAGTAGGCGCCTAGCTCTTTAAGCTTGCGGGCCCGGGCCTTCAGCGTCTCGAGCGGCACCGGGTCGGAGGCCTGGTCGAACTCGTTGCAATAGGCGCAGCTCAAGTTGCAGCGGCGTATCACCACCAGCTGGGTAAACCAGGGCGAATAACGCACTCTTTGGATGAAGTTCGGACGCATCATGGATGAGGCCGTCGGACTAGCACCGACGGCGGGGCGTGTAAATACGGAATCAGCTGAAGCGCAGGGCCGCGTCGGCGGCCTCTTCGGCCTCGAGGGCGCGCAGCGCGGCCTCGGCCTTGGCCAGGTCCTCGCGGGTATCGACCTCGTACCAAACGTTTTTATCGAAAGGAATGACGCGGATCGCCTCGCCCTGAGCCGCCATCACGGGCAGGACGTTCTCGACCACCGCCTTGTCGCCGCGCGCGGAGGCGGTCTCGGCGAGGGCCTCGCGGTAGAGCTCGATCTTGTCGGCGGTCATGTAAGTCAGGCCGACGTAGCCGGCATCGTAGCTCTCGAGGGTCTTGGCCATGTCGACGACGCGCTTGTCGGCGTCGAGCAGGACCTTCATCTCGTCCTCGGCCAGGCTGCGCAGAAAATCGCAGAAGATCGCGGGCTCGGGCCGCTCCTGCAGGATGAAGGCCCAGGTCTTTTCGGTAAAGACGTGGTCGACGTTGCAGAGCAGGAAGGAGGAGCTGAGGTAGGGCAGCGCCGCCTCCATCGTGTAGAGGTTCCCGAGGGTGAAGGCCCGGTTTTCGACCAGGCGCAGGCGGTCGCCGAACAGGCTGTAATTTTCGTCGAGGTGCCGCTCGAGGTTGCCGTGCTCGAAACCGCCGACGACAATGACCTCTTCCACCCGCTTGTTGGCGAGCAGGCGCGGCAGGGTGTAGTCGATGAGCGGCTTGCCGTTGAGCCGGATCAAGGCCTTGGGCAGGGCCCGGGTCAAATGCCCCAAACGAAGCCCCATGCCGGCGGCCAGAAGGACTACTTGCATAACACCCCCATCAGCTCGTCGAGGCCACGCACCGTCGCGGCCCGCGGATGCACTTGTTGGAATTGCTCTTTGCGGAAGGTCCCCACCCTCCCGACGAAATCGACGCCGAACTCCAGCGCCTGGCGCGCGTCGTGCAAAGAATCGCCGACGAAGAGCATCTCGGCGGTCTTCAAGCCGAAATACTCGAGGACCCTCTCGAAGTGGGCCTTGCCCTTCGCGAAGCCCTTCTTGAAGCCCAGCACCAGGTCGAAGCGCGGCTTGGACCGGCGCTCGAGGTAGGCCTCGACCAATTCTTGCCCGTTGTTGGAGGAGACCACCGCGCGCAGCCCCCGCTCTTGCAAGCCGGTTATCGCCGCGGGGACGTCCTGGAAGAAGGGGCGGCCGAAATAGCCCTCCTGCTTGCGCGCCTCGAAGGCGGCGGCGGTCGCGGCGTTGCGGGCGTCGCCGGGAAACAGGACCTCGAGCTGCTGGAAGAAAGGCAGTCCGGAGGTGCGCAGGTAGGCCTCGCGGGACTCGTCGCGGGGCCGCTCGTAGGCCTCGGCGATCAGCTGGGCGGCCAGGTCGGCGAAGCCGCCCATCGAGTCGACGAGGGTGCCGTCGAAGTCGAAGACGCAGACCGATTTTTTCTGGGGACCGTCCGGCATAAATTATGGGGCTATGCCCGCGACCTCTTCACGAACAGGAGCCTTGGAGCTTCGGCGGTTTTTAATCGTAATTAGGGAAAGAACTATGGCGACAGCCGTTGTTCCGAGAGCCGCAAAAAACACGATCGCTCCCGGCAAATTGAGAACCGCCAGCACGAAGAATAAGAACGCGAAAAAATCCTTCTTGACCAGGAATTTACCGTAATAAATGAATTTTTTTACCAGCAAACTTTGCTTTTTCGCCGTCTCCGACACGACTTCCTTCTCGTATATCGTAAGGGAAGCAGAATCGTTTTTTAACCTGATAAGATAACTAATCATGATGCATAAAAGCAGCGCAAAAGAGGCTAGAGAAACTGTTGCGGCATGAATAATCCACCGCGCATGCGTCTCTTGGTATAAAGCGAAAGTAACCCCAATAATAAAAGCCACGAAAGAAAGATTGTCCCCCACGGTATCGAACCATGCTCCAAACCGAGTGGAGCAAGTCTTGATTTTCGCCACTTCTCCGTCACAGCCGTCGACGATCGAGACAAGCTGAAATAACACCCCTCCCAATAATAAATTGTAATAGCCGGGCTGGGAAACAACCCAACCGGCCAATAAACCCAGCAATATATTGAAAAACGTAATTTGATTGGGAATTACTCCAACCCGGCTTAGAAAAATGCTTAAAGGCAGGGAAATAGCCTTATTAAGATGCCGGGCAATAAAACCGTCCGTCCCGTTAAGAATTCGAATACACGCCACTCTTTCCTCTTGAGTGAGGTTCATGTGCCTAAGCGCTAAATTTAGCTTCATAAATTGAGCCCTGTTTTAGGTTACCTGGGGCGGACACACCCCTTGTGTAGCTTCGAGAGAAAAGGGCATCGGCCGTCAATACAAAATTAAATAAGAGCTAGACTTTTCATGGGGTTATAAAGACTGTCTCTTGACGCGTCAACGCCAAAATGAGCAGGTCGGGTTATTTTGCTTTCCCAGCGATATTAGGTCGCTTAAGAAAGCGCGGCTATGAAATGGATAAACTCTCCAAAAAATCGCAATAAATTTAAGAAGTTTTTCTTTTTTCTCGGCCTAGGCCTATTTTTTTACCTGATTCACAAGCTGGGTCCAGGGGCAATCTGGGAAAATTTCCAGAAAGTGGGGTTCAAGTTTTTCTACGTCCTGTTGGTTAGTTTGGGATTTTACCTTTCCTACACGGTTGCCTGGGAACTTTTTCTCAAGACGATGAGCGACCGAACCTCCTTTTGGAAATTATTTCAGATCAAAATCGCCGGGGAAGCCATTAATAGCATCACGCCATTAAGTTGGGGAGGAGGGGATCCCGCCCGGATTTTAATGCTAAAAGAGCATTTGCCCGTGAACGAAGTAACCGCCTCCGTGGTCGTCGATCGAACCCTCAACAATATGGCGATTGCTTTGTTTATTATCATCGGGGTCGTCGTCACATTTTTGAAATTTAATCTGCCTCCTGCCCTGGAAATCGGCATTGTAGTTTGCCTGGTCGTCATCGTCGGAGTGGCATCGTTTCTTTTCTATCGTTCCCACCAGGGGATATTTCGCTTCTTTTTGGATTTGCTGAAAAAGCTCAAGATAAAGAAAGGATTCTCCCCCGCCACAGAACAGCGGGTAGAGGAGATAGACCGACATATATCAAATTTTTACAAATCAAACCAAAAAGCATTCGCGGCAGCTTTCTGCCTTCATTTTATCTCGAGGCTCTTAGGCACTTACGAAATATACCTCGCCGCTCACCTCTTAGGTTCCCCTTTAACTTTCACCGAATCCTACCTGCTACTTTCCATGACCATCATTATCAATATGGTTTTCGTATTTGTCCCCGGAACTTTGGGAGTTATGGAAGGGGCCTTCGCCGGAGTATTCGCCGTATTCAACCTTAATCCCGCAGCCGGCACATCAATTCAAATTATTCGAAGACTTCGAATGTTGGCATGGACGGCGATAGGTTTCGCATTTATGTCGCGGATGGGCAAAAAGCTGGACTAAGTCCCTTTGCAACTATCACATAACAGACCGTTCAACTCGCGTCTCATCCATCGGCGGCGTAAGGACTGGTAGGCCTCGTCGTTCCAGATTTCGCGAATGGAACGGTCGGTACAATTCCCCAACAAATTGCTTCGCTCCTGATCGACGCAACACATAATCATATCACCGTTCCACATCACCCACGCTCGCCAAAAAGGAATCGGACACATCGCAACTTGCTCAAAGGGAGCATCTCCCAGATGTGCCTCCTCGATTTCCTTATTCGCGCGATTGTCGAGTTTTCTGGCCTTGAATGCTACCCCCACTTTCTTCCAATAGTCCCGTTCATTGGCCAAATTGGCCTCGACGGGCGTGGTACGAACCGTCCAAATTGTGATTTTAGGGACGCGTTTCAACCGGAGTTTATCTCTTAACTCCACCAATTTGAGAATATTTCTCATAACCGGCTCAAATTTGAGAGGAGGCATCATTTTTTCGTATACTTCCGATATAATTGAATGAAAACTGATGTTGATTTCATCCAAACCTGAATGAAGTAAACGATACGCTACTTCTTCCTTTAACAATCCGGCATTGGTCGTGATGCGCACCTTGGGTTTTTTGCGGTTTCCTCGCCGGCGAACAATATATTCGACCTTTTCGGGCAAAGTCTTATCCACCAATGGGTCGTTTAGGAGAAACGGGTTGATTTGCCTTAAACCCGGGAATGTAAGGGCCTCGTTTATTATTTTTTGAAAGAGGTCGTCGCTCATTTTACCGACGATCTTATTTTCCTCGCGGCCGACAGGACAAAAGGTACAGTGAGCGTTACACCCGCTACGCGTCTGAATATCAAGGGATAACGGATACTTAGGAACAAACCGGGTGAACCTAAACCATTTAAGATATTCTACGAACGGAATGGAAGAGGCGGACGGATTATCCGGAAGAACGAATCGGCCTGCTTTATGTCGAAGGTTTTTGATGGCGCTCAACATAATTCAATGGGGCAACGATATGCCCAATTAAGACTTTGAAGGCAAGACGCAAAACAACCCCGGGTACCAATTTATCGTTTGCCTAGGAACACCACATTTTGGCAAAAAGATAAACTTTTCAGAGACATCCTATTTTGCCAACCCCTAAATCCGCTTGCATCCTGATCTGTTGATTCAATAGCATGTTAAACCATACACAACATCATCATTTGGTAATGCCTTTGAAATTTCGACTCTTTAAAATCCTCGCTTTCTTTTCTCTATTAGCTGGCGCCGTCGTCCTGTACCCGAAGTTCCAAGAATTCCGCGACCGCGGCCAACCCGCCGTCGTCGCCGCGCCCAGCGAGGCGAAGGACAGCGAATTCTCCCGTGCCGAGGTGTTCCGCCAAACCCTGCGCTACCTCGTAAAGAATTACTACGACACCGAGGCCCTGGCCCCCAAGGCCCTGCTCAAAGAGGCCCTGCTCGGCCTCTCGCGCAGCGTTCCCGAGATCCTGGTGCTCTTCCCCGACGGCGCCGGCTCCTTCACGGTCGAGCTCGCGGGAAAAAAGAAAAGCTTCAACGTGCCCTCCATGAAGGGCGCCGACGACATCCTGCCGGTGATCCAGGACGTCTTCGCCTTCGTCGAGACGCACTATAAGGGCGAGGTGAAGCTCGAGGACATGCAGTACGCCTCGATCAACGGCATGCTCGACTCTCTCGACCCCCACAGCTCGCTTCTGCCGCCGAAGATGTTCACCGAGTTCAAGACCCAGACTGAGGGCGAGTTCGGCGGCATCGGCATCGTCATCGGCCTGAAGGACGGCGAGCTCACCGTCATCGCCCCCCTGCCCAACACCCCGGCGGCGCGCGCGGGCCTCAAGCCCAAGGACAAGATCGTCAAGATCGGCGACGAGGCCTCGATCAACATGGACCTCACCGAGGCCGTCGAACGCCTGCGCGGCAAGATCGGCACCAGCGTCGCCATCACGGTGACCCGCGAGGGGGCCGAGGCGCCGCTCGACTTCACCCTGACCCGCGCCAACATCAAGATCGAATCGGTCCAATCCAAACTGGCCGAAAGCCCCGAGGGCGACGTCGGCATCCTGAAGGTGAAAAGCTTCCAAGAAGAGACCAGTCGCGAGCTCAACCGCCACCTGAAGGCGATGCGCGACAAGAGCAAGAACTTCAAAGGGCTGATCCTCGACTTCCGCAATAACCCGGGCGGCCTGCTCAACCAGGCCGTCGACATCGCGGACAAATTCCTGGCCAAGGGCACCATCGTCCTCACCGTCGGCGCCAACAACCAAATCCTCGAGGTCGACGAGGCCACGCCGGGCGAAACCGAGCCAGACTACCCGGTGGTCGTCATCGTCAACGACGGTTCGGCCTCGGCCTCCGAGATCGTCGCCGGCGCGATCAAAAACAACGGCCGCGGCGTCGTCATCGGCAGCCAGACCTTCGGCAAGGGATCGGTTCAGTCGGTCTACTCGCTCAAGGACGGGTCGGCCCTCAAGATGACGGTGGCCCAGTACCTGACGCCGGGCAACGAGTCGATCCAATCGGTCGGCATCACCCCCGACATCCAGATGGTCCCCGAGAGCGTCGCGAAGGACAAGGTCGACTTGATCGAAAGCCAGACCTTCGGCGAGAAAGACCTCGAGAAGCACCTCGAGAGCAAGTTCAAGACTTCGGCCAAGCCCGTCTATACGCTCGGCTTCTACCAGCCCAAAAAGGGCGACAAGGACGACCCCGAGGAAGACCGCAGCGATTATTCCAACGAGATCGAGGAAGACTTCCAGATCCAGTTCGCCGAAAAGCTGCTGCGCTCCGCCAAGGGACCCGAGCGCAAAGAGATGCTCGACGGCGCCAAAGACCTGGTGGCCGCCGAGGCCGCCGTCGAGGACAAGAAGATCCAGGACGCCCTCGCCGCCATCGGCGTGGATTGGTCGCTCGCCCCCTCCGACGGCAAGCCCCAGGCCGCGGTGACTTTCAACATCCGTTCCACCGCGGGCCAGGTGCTCAAGGCCGGCGAGGAGGTCCAGATTGAGCTCTCGGTCCACAACGTGGGCAAGGGGGCCTTCCACCAGCTGATCGCCTCGACGGAGAGCGAGAACTTCCTCCTGAAAAATCGCGAATTTATCTTCGGAAAGATCGCCCCCGGCGAGACCCGCAGCTGGACGGTGCCCGTCAAGATCCCGGCGGCCGCGCTGCGCCGCGAGGACAAAGTCTCCTTCGCCTTCCGCGAGGGCAACGGACAGGTCCCCGAGAATTTCCAGAGCATGGTC
>JAANMW010003528.1_pt1 | contig 12041 bp, 13 predicted proteins | sample 7279671 | NCBI WGS metagenome assembly JAANMW01 (sample SAMN14094541, study PRJNA606508) | bioreactor metagenome | isolation source: A lab-scale SPAN reactor treating ammonium-rich wastewater day 247 | place: Ireland: Galway | collected 2017-09-19
GCCGGCGCTCTACGGCCTCGTCATCGCGGCTCTGGGTTTGTGGCTGGGCGGGCGCGCGATCGGACGCGGCGCGCTGAAGCCGGGCGCCGGTGGCGAGAAGCGTGAGCGGCGCGCGGGCTACAGCAACGCGCGGCTCGCGCTCGCCGTGGTGCTCTGTCTCGTTTTCGCGGTTGGCATGGTCGGGCGGTTGCCGTTCTGGCTGGCGACCGCGATCTTCGTGTTCCTGTTCATTCTGCTGTTCGAATGGCGCACCGGCCAGCCGTGGCGCGAGCGCATCCGCCCGATCGTGACCGCGGCGCTCGTCGCCGGCGCCACGGGCGGACTCGTGATGGCGGTGTTCCAGCGCGTGTTTCTCGTGCGACTGCCCTGATGTTCGAAGGTCTATCGCAGTTCGGCTCCGCCTTCGCCGGCTTCTTGACGCCGGGCACGCTGTTCAACGTGCTGTGGGCGACGTTCCTCGGCATCGTGATCGGCGCCTTGCCCGGCCTCACCGCCACGATGGGCGTGGCGCTGATGACGACGCTCACCTTCACGATGGGGCGCGATCAGGCGATCCTCGTGCTGGTGTGCGTCTATGTCGGCGCCATCTATGGCGGCAGCCGCAGCGCGATCCTGCTCAACATTCCCGGCACGCCGGCCTCCGCCTGCTCGACGCTCGACGGCTTTCCGCTCGCCCGGCGGGGAGAAGCCGGCCGCGCGATGGGCATTTCGACGAGCGGATCGTGGCTTGGCACGCTGTTCGGAATAATGTGCGTGGCGCTGTTCACGCCGCTGCTGTCGGAAGCCGCGCTGTCGTTCCAGAGCTACGAGTTCTTCTGGATCGGCGTGTTCGGCATCGTGATCGCCGGCACGCTCGCGGGCGGCGATCCGTTGAAGGGCTACATCGCCGGCTTCCTCGGCCTGTGGATCGCGACGATCGGCCAGGAGCCGCACTACAACTATCACCGCTTCACTTATGGCTGGGCCGACCTCTCGGGCGGCATCGGCCTACTGCCCGCGCTGGTGGGCGTGTTCGGCGTCGCCGAGGTGCTGGCCGCGATGCGCGGCCCCGCCTATCGCGTGACGAGCAAGGCGGTCGATTCGATCCTGCCGCGCCTCGCCGACGTGTGGCAGTACAAGCGCACGATCTTCCGCTCCGGCGCCATCGGCACGTTCATCGGCGTGCTGCCGGGGCTCGGCGAGGACACGGCCGCGTGGTCGTCCTACGCGGCGGCGCGGCGCGCGAGCAAGGAAAAGGAGAAGTTCGGAAAGGGCTCGGTGGAAGGGCTCATGGCGGCCGAGACCGGCGAGAGCGCCTGCGTGCCGGGCGCGATCATTCCGGTGCTCACGCTCGCGGTGCCCGGCTCGGCGCCGGCCGCGGCGCTGATGGCCGCGATCATGATCCACGATTTCAAGCCCGGCCCGATGCTGATGATCGAGACGCCGCAGCTGTTCTACCAGATCGTGGCCATGCTCGTGATCGCCGATCTGGCGAAGCTCGTGTTCGGGCTCACGCTGGTGCGGCCGTTGCTCTGGATTCTGCTGGTGCCGCGCGAGCGGCTGATGCCGATCATCTTCGTGCTGTGCACGGTGGGCGCCTTCGCGATCACGCAGCGCGTGTTCGACATCTACGTGATGCTGTTCTTCGGCCTCGTCGGCTTCGTGATGCGCGAGCTCAAATTCCCGATGGCGCCGTTGATCCTCGGGCTGGTGCTCGGCGAATTGCTGGAGCAGAATCTGACGCGCGGCCTCGTGATCTCCTCCGGCAGCATCGCGCCGTTCTTCACGCGGCCGGTGAGCGGCGTATTGGCGGCGTTGACGATCTTCGCGATCCTGTGGTCGATCCCGCCGGCGCAGCGCAAGATCAAGGATGGCGTGCGCGGGCTGTTCGGCCGAAAGCGAAGGCCGGCCTGAGCCAACGGGAGAAGGCGCGATGGGAATCGCCCTCGAACTTTCGCCGATTTCGCCGGTGATGGGCGCCGAGGTGCACGGCATCGACCTCGCTGCACCGATGAGCGCCGACACCTTCGCCGCGATCCGCGCCGCCTTCAACCGCCACATGCTGCTGCGCTTCCCCGCGCAGACGCTCGACGAGGCCGCGCTCGTGGCTTTCAGCCGGCGCTTCGGCGATTTGCAGATTCACGTGCTCGACGAATACCGCCACCCGCGCTTCCCCGAGATCTACGTGCTCTCGAACGTCGATCGCGCGACCGGGCGCACGACCGGCCGCCATCCCGACCTCGGCACGCTCGTGTGGCATTCCGATCTTTCGTTTCAGCGCCGGCCGGCGCTCGCCACGATCCTCTACGGCATCGAGGTGCCCAGGACCGGCGGCGAGACGCTGTTCGCCGACCTCGCCGCCGCCTTCGACGCGCTCGACGACGCGACGAAGCGGTGGATTGCGGGCCTGCGCGCGATCCACGACCTCGACTATTCGCGCCAGCGCGCCGGTGCGCCGCCGATGACCGCGGCGCAGCGTGTCGAGGCGCCGCCGGCCGATCACCCGCTCGTGCGCACGCATCCCGAAACGGGGCGCAAGGGCCTCTACATCAGCCACCACATTTCACGCATCGACGGATTGGCGGAATCGGAGTCGCGCGCGCTGCTCGCCGAACTGATGGCGCACGCGACGAGCGAGCGTTTCGTCTACGCCAATCGCTGGCAGAGCGGCGACGTCTTGATTTGGGACAACCGCGCGACGATGCACCGCGCGACCGAATACGATGCCGCCGAAGAGCGCCGCGTCATCCACCGGACGGTGGTGAAGGGCGACGTTCCCGTTTGAGCGCCTAGTCCCGCTCGACCGTCACCCGCTTCCCGCTCGCGCCCGCTTCGAGCAGAGCGTCGATGAGGCGGTGGACGCGCAGCGCCTCCTCCCCGCTCACGCGCGGCGGGCGCTTCTCGTCGATCGCGTCGAGGAAATCGGCGAGCACGGCGCGGTGGTAGTCGTGCGGGAACGCCATCGGATCGGCGCCGGTGCCGCCCGCTGTCGCATCGGGCGCCATCTCGACGCTGCTGCCGTCGTGGAACTGGACCTTGAGCTCGGTGCCGGCGAGCGACGCGGTGCCGCGGGTGCCCGCGATCTCGATGCGCTCGGGAAAGCCGGGATAGGCCGCCGTCGTCGCCTCGATCGTGCCGAACGCGCCGCTCGTGAAGCGCGCGGCGGCGCAGACGAGGTCTTCCGTTTCCATGCGGTGCACGCGCGTCGTCGTCGCGAAGCCCGACACCTCCTCGACGTGGCCGGCGAGGCTCAACATCAGGTCGAGCGTGTGGATGCCCTGCGTGAGCAGAACGCCGCCGCCGTCGCGCGCCTTCGTGCCGCGGCCGGGCTGGTCGTAGTAGCTCTGCGGGCGCCAGAGGCGGATCGTCGTCGAGCAGTTGACGATCGGCCCGAGCGCGCCGCTCTCGATGATCTGCGCAAGCTTCATGCCCGCGGGCCGGAAGCGATGCTGGAGCACGACGCCGAGCGTCACGCCCGCTTCCCTCGCGGCCGCCACCAATTCGAGCGCGCGCGGCGTCGATACTTCCAGCGGCTTTTCGAGCAGGATGTGCTTGCCGGCCGCCGCGCAGCGGCGCACGAGATCGCGATGCGTATTGGGCGGCGTGAGCAGCAGCACGGCGCCGATGCCCTTCTCGGCGAGGATCGCGTCGAGATCGCCGCCCGGCGGAAACGGGAACTTCGCCGCAAACGCGTGCCGCCGCGCCTCGCTCGGGCTGAACGCGGCGGCGACCTCCACGCGGTCCCTGAGATCGACGAGGCCCTTGGCATGCGGCGTCACCGCCATGCCGAGCCCGACGATCGCGATGCGATGCCTGGCCATCGCTAGAAACCGTACAGCCTCGCCGGATTGTCCGCCAGAATGCGGTTGCGCGTCTTCTCGTCGGGCGCCCAGTCGAGCAGCAGGTCGAGCAGATCGGCGTCGTCGGGGCGCTTGTCGCGCGGCACCGAAGGATGCGGCCAGTTCGACGCCCAAACGCAGCGCTCGGGCGCGGCCTTCACCAGCGCCTTCGCCAGCGCGCCGACATCGGAGTAGAGTGGCGGGCCGTTCTTGGAGGTTTCGTAGGGCGCCGAGAGCTTGACCCAGGTGCGCCCGTTCTCGAGCAGGCGCAAAAGGCATTTGAACGCGGGGTCGTCGACGCCGACCGGCTCGAGGAACTTGCCGTTATGGTCGATGACGAGCGTGCCGGCGAGGCGCTTCAGCGCGGCCTCGCGCTCGGGAAGCTGGCGGCCGTCGAGCTGAAGCTGCACGTGCCAGCCGAACGCGCCGACCTTGGCCGCCATCGCGTCGAGGCTCTCCCACGGCAGGACGCCGCCCGGCAGCATGAAGTAACGGATGCCGCGCATGCCGGCCTTGGTGAGCCGTTCGAGCTCGGCGTCTTTCACGTCCGGCGGCACGACGGCGATGCCGCGCGCGCTGCCGCCCATCGCCGCCATCGCCTCGAGCGTGCAGCTATTGTCGAAGCCGTAGCCGGTCGGCTGCACGACGACGGTGCGCGCGACGCCGATGCGCGACCGCATCGCGAGATAGTCCGCGGTGGGCGCATGCGGCGGCTTGAACGTCGCCGTCGGCGCGAGTTTGTAGCGGTCGTCGTAGACGTGCATGTGCGTGTCGCACGCACCTGGCGGCGCCGTGAGGCGCGGGCGTTTACCTTCCGATGCCATCGCGTTTCTCCCTTGAGACGCGCTAGCGCTTGAGCCGCGCCAGCTTCGTTGCTTTGTCGGCGTTGACCGCGCCGGGCGGGATTTCGCCGCGGATCAGGGCGGCGGCCTGGCGCGCGGTCTCGATCGCCTGGTGCTCGATCGCCTCGGGCGTGAGACCGGCGATATGGGGCGTCGCGATCACGTCGGCGCGGCGCGCGAGATGCGGCGAGGGCATCTGATCGGGCGCGTGGCCCACGTCGAGCGCGGCGCCGGCGATGCGCTTCGCGTCGAGCGCCGCCGCCAGCGCCGCTTCGTCGACGAGGTTGCCGCGCGAGGCGTTGATCAGCCAAGCCGAGGGCTTCATGCGCGCGAGCGCCGCCGCGTTTATCAGGTTTTCGGTTTCCTCATTCGCGACGGCGAGCGGTACGACGAAATCGGCATCGGCCAGGAGCGCCGCGAATTCGCTCTGCACGAGCGGCGGCGCGACCTGCTTGTAAGGATCGTGCACGAGCACGCGCATGCCGAGCGCCAGCGCGAGATCGGCGAGATACGCCCCGATCGCGCCGTAGCCGACGATGCCGATCGTGGCGCCGCGAAGCTGGCGCCCCATGCGCGCGGCCGGCGGCGCCTCGCCCGCGCGATAGGCGCTGCTGTAATGCGTGACGTGCCTCCCGGCATCGACCATCGCGCCCACGATCCATTCCGCCACGGCCGGCACGAAACCCGGCGAGGCGCGCGTGACGAGAACGCCGGCGCGGCTGGCAGCCGCCACGTCGATGTTGCGGATATCGACCGCGACGCGCTCGAAGACGCACAAGTCTGGCAGGCTTTCGAATACCGCCGCCTCGCCCGGCGTCTGCCGGTCGGCGATCACGATCTCGCAGCCGCGCGCGTGTTCGATCAGTTCGGCCGTGCCGAGCACGCGATCGAGCGGATTGAGCTTCACCTCGGCGGCGGCGCGCAGCGCGGCCAAGGCGCGCTCGCCGTAGTAGTTCGCGCGCATCTCCGGCGAATGCGTGAGGAAGACGCGGACCGGCATCCGCTCAGCTTCCGCGGTTCTCGGGATCGCCGGCGAATTCGTTGCTGCAGAACGGGCCGCCCTCGAAGAGATCGCCGATCGGATCGGGCGGCAGCTTGGCTTGGCCCTCGAGCGCATGGGCGAGGTGATCCTCGGCGCGGCCCGTGGGCTTGTAGCCGAGGCGGAACGCGGCGGCGTTGTCCCACCAGCTCCGCGCATTGTCGGAGGCGCCGTAGACCACCTCGTACGTGAGCGACGGGTGCTCGAGGCCGATGCGGATGAGCTGCACGAGATCGTCGGGGCTGATCCAGATCGAGAGGCGCCGCACATCCGCCGGCTTATCGGTAACGTTGCCGATGCGGATGCAGAGGACGCGGAGGCCGTATTTGTCGGCATAAAGCGCGGCCAGCGCCTCGCCGAACGCCTTGCTCACGCCGTAGCGGCTGTCGGGCCGCACCGGTGCGTCGGTGCCGATGCGCCGATTGCGGCGATAGAAGCCGACCGCGTGATTCGACGAGGCGAACACGACGCGCTTCACGCCATGGCGGCGCGCGGCCTCGAACAGATTGTAGCCGCCGACGATGTTGGCCTGATGGATCATCTCCCACGGCTTCTCGATCGAAACGCCGCCGAGATGGATGATCCCATCCACGCCTTTGACGATCTTCTCCACCGCAGCCATATCGGCGAGATCGGCGCGAACGAAGTTTTCGTCCTTGCCGAGCCTTTTCGGCTCCGCGATATCGCTGATGAGCAGCTTGGAATAGACGCCTTTCAGCTTGTTGCGCAGCATCGTGCCGATGCCGCCGGCCGCGCCGGTGAGCAGGACGCGCTTCGCTTTCGCCGCCTTCGTCGATGTCATGCCTGGACTTCCACCGCGGCGAGCTTCCGATAGCGCTCGCGTCCGCTCGTGAGATGGCGGCGCATCGCCTCGCGCGCGCCGGCGGCATCGCGGTTGCGGATCGCGGAAACGATCGCGCGGTGCTCGCCCTGGATCTTCTCGAGATAGGCGCGCTGGCCGGAAACGCGACCCGATTCCACGCGCACGCTCTGGCGCGGAATGATGTAGCGGCCGAGATATTCGAGGAAACGGACGAAATGCCCGTTGCCTGTGGCTTCGGCGATCGTCATGTGCAGCGCGTAATCCTCGTCGATGGCGGATTCGTCGCGCTCGATCGCGCGGTCGATGGATTTCAAGGCGTCGGCGATCGCGCGCAGATGCTGCGGCGAGGCGCGCTCGGCCGCGAGCCCGGCCGACTCCACCTCGACGCCGAGGCGCAGCTCCATCACGTTCAGCACTTCGGCGAGAGAGCGCAGGCCTTCGGGATCGATGCGGAAAGGGCGGCGCAGCACGCCGGCCGCCACGAACGCGCCCACGCCCTGGCGCGTGACGATGAGCCCCTCGGCGCGCAGCGCGGCTACCGCCTCGCGCACGACCGTGCGGCTCACGCCCATCGCCGTCATCATCTCCTGCTCGGTGGGGAGGCGCGCGCCGGGCTGGAGGTTGCCGCTCGTGATTTCGGCGGCAAGGCGGTCCACCGCCTCGCGCGTGAGATTGCGCGGCGGCGAGAGCGGCCTCAGGGAGAGCTTGTCAGTGGATCGCGACAATGCTACGCTCGTATGACGTATGGTCATCGTATTGTATGATGACTAACACGCAAAGCGACGGACGGTCAATCTGAAGCCGAGTCTTTAGGGGCTTGGCGGGTGGAGGGCCAGCCGGACAGAATCAAGTCGCGAGGCCGCCGCGACGCGCGGACGGCGAACGCGAAGAGCAAACAAATGGGAGGAATTCTCATGAAGCGTCGTGATGTCATTCGCATGGGCGTGGCCGGCGCCGCCGTGGGTGCCGTCGGCCTCGGCACGCGGGCCTTCGCGCAGCAGAAGATGGTGCTGAAGGCCACCGACGTGCATCCGCTCGGCTACCCCACGGTCGAGGCCGTGGTGCGCCTCGGCAAGAAGCTCGAGCAGGCCACGCAAGGCCGCCTCTCCGTCCAGATGTATCCCTCGATGCAGCTGGGCGGCGAGAAGGAGATGATCGAGCAGGCGCAGGTGGGCGCCCTCGCCTTCGCGCGCATCAGCGTGGGCCCGATGGGACCCATCGTGCCCGAACTCAACGTGTTCAACTTGCCCTTCATGTTCCGCGACAACGCGCACATGGAGAAGGTCATCGACGGCCCGATCGGCGCCGAGATGCTGAAGAAGCTGTCGGACCACCCGACCGCCAACCTGATCGGCCTGTGCTGGATGAACGCCGGCACGCGCAACGTCTACAATAGCAAGAAGCCGATCAGCACTGTCGCGGATTTGAAGGGCCTCAAGATCCGCATGATGGGCAACCCGGTGTTCGTCGACACGATGAACTCGCTCGGCGGCAACGGCGTGGCGATGGGCTACGACCAGCTCATCAACGCCTTGCAGACCGGCGTCGTCGACGGCGCCGAGAACAACTATCCCAGCTACGCCAGCGGCCAGCACTATCGCTACGCGAAATATTACTCGCTGACCGGCCACCTGATGATCCCCGAGATCCTGGTGTTCTCGAAGCGGACCTGGACCTCGCTGCCCGAGGCCGACCGGGCGCTGATCGCCAAGCTCGCGAAGGAAGCGCAGCAGGAGCAGAGGAAGCTCTGGTACGAAATGGAGGAGAAGTCGCTGGCCGAGATGAAGAAGGCCGGCGTCGTCATCACCCAGGTCGCGAACAAGAAGGAGTTCCAGGACGCGGTGAAGCCGGTGTGGCAGAAATACGGTGCCCAGCACACGGCGCTCATCCAGCGCATCCAGGACGTGAAATAGCGCGCTCCGGCGCCTAGCTACGTCGCGTCAAGAGAGCCGGCCGGCCCCTTCGAGGATCGCGCCGGCTCTCCTCTTCTCTGCCTAAGGGGGTGGCATGAAGGCGCAATACGTCCGGGCGATGGATCACCTCCAGCGCCTCTGCCTGATCATCGCCGGTATCTGCCTCGTCGTCATTACGCTGATCATTCCGTGGGGCGTGTTCACGCGCTACGTGCTGAACAGCGCGGCCTCGTGGCCCGAGCCGCTGGCCGTGCTGCTGATGATCTGGTTCTCGTTCATGTCGGCCGCGGTGTGCTACCGCGAATATCTCCACATCGGCGTGCAGGTCGTCCCCGCGATGCTGAAAGGCAACGCGCGCATCGCCTGCGGCTGGCTCATCGAGCTGCTGATGGCCGGCACCTCCATTTTCATGCTGTGGTACGGCATCGAGGTGGTGAAGGCATTCTGGTTCCAGAGCATCGCCGATTTCCCGATCGTTTCGACCGGCATCTCGTACCTGCCCGTTCCGATCGGCGGCGGGATCGTGACGCTGTTCGTCATCGAGCGCCTGTGGACCGGCAAGCTGTTCCACGAACAGACGGCCGACGAGCTCAGCCACGTGTCGACCGAATAGAGCCGCCGCCCCATGGACATCGTCATTCTGATCGGCGGCTTCATCGGCCTCTGCCTGCTCGGCATGCCGGTCGCCTACGCCCTCGGCCTCGCCTGCATCTTCACCGCGATGTACATCGATCTCCCGCTCGAAGCGGTGATGATCAAGGTGTCCGACGGCACCGACGATTTCGCGCTGCTCGCGATCCCGTTCTTCATCTTCGCCGGCGCGATCATGGCCGAAGGGGGCATGGCCGAGCGGCTCGTGAACCTCGCGAAGATCTTCGTGGGGTGGATCCGCGGCGGCCTCGCGCTCGTGAACATCCTCGCCTCGACGATGTTCGGCGCGATCTCGGGCTCGTCGGTGGCCGATACGGCCTCGATCGGCTCGGTGATGATCCCGCGGATGGTGAAGAACGGCTATCCGCGCTTGTTCGCCGTCAACGTCACCGTTTCGGGCTCGCTCCAGCCGCTGCTGATCCCGCCCTCGCACAACGCGGTGATCTATTCGCTCGCCGCCGGCGGCACGATCTCGGTGGGCGCGCTCTTCATGGCCGGCGCGATCCCGGGCCTGATGCTCGGCCTCTCGCTGATGGTCCTCTGCCTCGTCATCGCGCGGAAACGGAACTTCCCGAAAGGCGAGCTGATCAGCGGCCGGCGCGCGCTCAAGATCGTCGTCGAGGCGTTCTGGGGCCTCGTCACCGTCTTCATCATCATGGGCGGCATCATCTCGGGCATCTTCACGCCCACCGAATCGGCCGCCGTCGCCTGCATCTACGCGTTCGTCATCACGATGTTCGTCTATCGCGACTACAAGTGGCGCGACCTGCCGCTCTTGATCGGCCGCGTCGTGCGCACGGTCGGCATGGTGATGATCATGATCGGCTTCTCGGTCGCGTTCGGCTACATGATGGTGCAGCTCCAGCTCGCGCAGAAGGCAACCGAGTTCTTCATCGCGGTTTCGGACAACAAATACGTGTTCCTGCTGCTCGTGAACATCCTGCTGCTGCTGCTCGGCACCTTCATGGACCTGGCGCCGATGCTGCTGATCTGCACACCGATCTTCCTGCCGGCGATCAAGCTGTTCGGCATCGATCCGGTGCATTTCGGGATGATCATGATCCTCAACCTCGGCATCGGCCTGCTCACGCCGCCGGTCGGGCCCACGCTCGTCGTCGGCTGCGCGATCGGCAAGGTGACGATGGAGGCCGTGGCGAAGAGCATCATCGTGTTTTACATTCCGATGCTGATCGTGCTGGTGCTCGTCACCTACATTCCCGAGCTCTCGCTCTGGCTGCCGCGGCTGTTCGGGCTTTGAGGCCAGCGCGGCAACAACGCCGCACCCTCTTTCGCGGCCGCCGCGCGGATGGCATATCCTCCAGTGCGGGCAAGGCGAGCGGCAAATGCATTCGATCGACCATCAGGAGCGGCCGGCGTTGATGCTGGCGCTGCGGCGCGGCCTTTTGGGCCGCTGCCCGAATTGCGGCGGCGCGCGCCTGTTCGCCTCCTACCTGAAGCAGGTCGACAGCTGCCCCGCCTGCGGCGAGACCTACAAGCACATCCGCTCTGACGACGCCGCGCCGTGGCTCACGATCCTCGTAGTCGGCCACGTGCTGGCGCCGATCATTCTCTGGATCGAGCCGCAGCTCACCTGGCCGCTATGGATGTCGCTCGTGCTCTGGTGCGGGTCGACGCTGGCCCTCACCTTCCTCACGTTGCCGCGCGCCAAGGGCGTGCTGATGAGCGCCATCTGGTCGATGCGCGCGCCGGGCTCGGAAAAAGACTAGCGCGACGTAGGGGCGCTCCTGAGATCCCACGCCGCGAAGCCGCAGCCGACATAAACCTCCGGCACCGGCACGTAATCGACGAGCGAGAAGCCGCGGCTGCCGGCGGCGCCGTGGGCGACGATCCAGTTGCGGCATTCGTGCGAGCCGTTCCCCGCGCCGTCCATCTCGGCCTCGAGGAACTCCACGAGCGGCTTCTCGCGACCGTCGTTGAACGCGGCGATGCAGCGCTGGTCGAACGCCTCGTCGATGGCGCCCATCGTCGGCTCGCCGATCGAGTGGCTCAATCCGCCGGTGGCGAGCACCGCCACGCGCAGCCGTTCCGGATACGACGCGACGGCCTTCGCGACGAGCTTGCCCCAAGCGAGGCAGCGCGAGACGCGCGGCATCGGCGGCTCGAGCGTGTTGACGACGATCGGCACGATGCGCGGCAGCGGCGACGGATTCATGCGCCACAGCGGGATGCAGAATCCGTGATCGAGCTTCATGCGGTGTGAAACCGAAGGCTCGAACTCGTTCGCGAGCGCGGTCGAATAGATGTGGTTCGCGAGGCCGGCATGGCCGGGAATCGGCCGCCACGGGAAGTCCTTCAGGAACGGCTCGGGCGGCCCGTCGTGCTCCTCGCCGACGCCGATGCAGATCGCGGGCAGATTGTCGATGAAGAAATTGATCCAGTGATCGGGCGAGACGACGACGATGACGTCGGCCTTCGCGCGGTTGAGGCGGGCGCCGAGCGCCTCGAACGCCGCCGTGAGGCGCTGCTTGTGCGCCGGCGACACCGCGTGCCAGTCGCGCTGGATCAGCGGGCCGTGGCTGGCCGCCATCACCTCGACGAGCTCAGCCATGGGCCCGCTCCTTCGCCGGCGCGCTCTCCCGCAGGCGCCGGATGAACTCGTCGTCCTTCATCCCGGCGGCGCCGAAATAGAAGCGCAGCAGATACGGGTTCACGCGCCGCGCCAGAAACCCGACATCGTCGCGCAGCAATGCCTGCTGCACCTCGGGCTTCAACGGATAGCGGGCGAGGAACTTCGCGCGGTCGGCGCGGTATTCCGCCGCGTTCGACTGCACGTCGTAGAACAGCTTGCTGAGCCAATAGTCTCGCATCGGTGCATCATGGCACGGTGGCGCGACGTTGCTCAATCGCGTGCGACCGCTTTCATGGCTGCGTTGCTCGCGGGGAGGCCGGAGAGTTCGCCCAACGTCAGCGGCTTCACCGGCGGGCGCAGGCGGT
>JAANMW010003531.1_pt1 | contig 12035 bp, 11 predicted proteins | sample 7279671 | NCBI WGS metagenome assembly JAANMW01 (sample SAMN14094541, study PRJNA606508) | bioreactor metagenome | isolation source: A lab-scale SPAN reactor treating ammonium-rich wastewater day 247 | place: Ireland: Galway | collected 2017-09-19
CGCGCGGTGCGCAGCAGGCGCGCGTCGTCGCCGCGGCGCGCGACGAGCTGAACACCCATCGGCATTCCGTTTTCGTCGGCGAGCAGCGGCAGCGTGAGCGCGGGCACGCCGGTGAGCGTCCACAGCGTCGAGAAGGCCGGGCTTCCGGTGGCGGTGCCGGTGGGCGCCGGGCCGGGCGCCGCGGGCGTCAGGATCGCGTCGTAGGCGAACATGATCTCGCCGATCTCGGCCGCGAGCGCGCGCGCGAGATCCTGTGCGGCGAGATAATCCTTGGCCGTGACGGCGCGGCCGCGCGCGATCGTTTCCTGCATCACCGGCGAGAGCTTCTCGCGGCCTTGCTCGAATTCGCGGCGCAAATTGTGCGCCATGTCGGCTTCCATGACCGCCTTCTGCGCCGGCCACGCCTCGGCGAAGATTTCCGGCAGCTCCACCGGCTCGGCCTTGGCGCCGAGCGCCTCGAGCAGCTCGGCGAACGCTGCTTTCGTCGCCGCTTCGGCCTGGTCCCAGATCGGCGTCTTCACGAAGGCGAGCTTGGGCTCGGCCGGCGGCTCTTCGGCGAGCACGCGCACGAGCGGCGGCGGCGCCGCGGGGCGCATGTCTTCATCCTCGTCGTCGAAGCGCATCAGCGCCTCGCCGAGGAGCGCGAGATCTTCGAGCGTGCGCGCGAACAGGCCGACATGATCGAGCGAGCGCGAGAGGCGCAGCATGTTCCGCCGCGAGATGAGGCCGTGCGTGGGCTTCAGGCCGTAAACGCCGCAGAAGGCGGCGGGCCGGATCGTGGAGCCGTTGGTTTGCGTGCCGAGCGCGAGCGGCACCATGCCGGCGGCCACCGCCGCCGCCGAGCCGCTCGAGGAGCCGCCCGGCGTGCGCGCCGGATCGTGCGGATTGCGCGTCTTGCCCGGCGCGTAATAGGCGAGCTCGGTCGTCACCGTCTTGCCGAGGATCACGGCGCCCGCCTCGCGCAGTAGCGAAACGGCGGCGGCGTCGTGACGCGGTATGCGGCCCGCATGCAGCGCGCAGCCGTTCTCCGTCGGCATGTCGCGGGTGTCGATCACGTCCTTGATGCCGACCGGCACGCCGTGAAGCGGCCCGTGCGGCCGGCCGGCGCGGTGCGCCTCGTCGGCCATCTCGGCCTGCCGCAGCGCGTATTCGCGATCCAGATGCTGCCAAGCCTGCACGGCCGGCTCGCGCGCTTCGATCTGCGCGAGGCACGCCTCGACGAGCTCCTTCGAGGTGATGCGGCCCTCACGGATCAGCCGCGCCGCCTCGCTCGCGGTCAGGAGATGGAGATCGCTCATTCTCTCGGTGCGCCGGCGCCGGCTATTTCGTGTCGTAGAGATACGACGGGAACCAAGTGGCGATCTCCGGGAAGACGTAGAGCAGCACCATCGCGACGAAGATCAGCACGAGATAGGGCATGGAGCCGGAGAAGATCGTGTTGATCGAGACGTGCCGCGGCGCCACGCCCTTCAGGTAGTAGCAGGCCATCGCCACCGGCGGCGAGAGGAACGCGGTCTGGATGTTCAGCGCCACCATGATGCCGAACAGCATCGGATCGATGCCGTAGGATTTCAGCAGCGGGAGGAAGATCGGGACGAAGATGATGAGGATCTCGGTCCACTCGAGCGGCCAGCCGAGCAGGAAGATGATCACCTGGCTGACCAGCATGAACTGCCAGGGCGAGAGATCGAGGCTCTTGAAGAAGTTGGCGATCAGCTGGTCGCCGCCGTAATCGCCGAGCACCGAGGAGAAGGTGGCGGAGCCGACGAACAACCAGCACACCATCGCGGTGGCGCGCGCGGTGAGATAGACAGCTTCGCGAATGCGCTGGAAATTGAGCGCGCCGTAGGCCGCGGCGAGCACCATCGAGCCGAGCGCGCCCACCGCCGCCGCCTCCGAGGGCGTCGCCCAGCCGAACATGATCGCGCCGAGCACCATCATGATCAGAAAGGCGAGCGGCAGGAACGACGTCGCAAGCTCGTAGAGCACGCGGCCGATGCCGACGGCATCGGTTTCCGAACGCGGCAGTTTCGGCGCGAGCTTCGGATTCAGCGTCGCGCGCACCATGATGTAGACGATGTAGAGCCCGGCCAGCATGAAGCCCGGGAAGAGCGCGCCGGCATAGAGGCGCACGGCGGAAATGCCGGCGATGGCGGCATAGAGGATGAGGAGGATGCTCGGCGGAATGAGGATGCCGAGGCAGCCGCCGGCGCACACGGCGCCCGAGGCGAACTTCTCGTCGTAGCCGGCCTTGAGCATGGCCGGAAACGCCAGCAGGCCCATCAGCGTGACGACGGCGCCGACGATGCCGGTGGCGGTGGCGAACAGTGCGCAGGTGACGAGCGTGGCGACGGCGAGCGCGCCGGGCACGTGGCGCGCCGATATCTGAATCGAGTGGAATAATCGATCCAGGATGTTAGCTCGCTCGATCACGTAACCCATGAACAGGAACAAGGGCACGGCCACGAGCACGTCGTTCGTCGTGACCTCGTAGGCCTTGATGATCACCTGATCGAAGATGACGTTGCCCTTGAGGGCGTAGCCGAAGCCGAATCCCAGTGCCAGCAGCGTGAACGCGATCGGGAAACCCAGGAAGATGCTGACCACGAAAATGGCCAGCATCAGAATGCCTATGACTTCGTTCGACATCGCGCGTCGTCCCCCCCCGAGGGCGCTCTTATTTCACTTCTTGCCGGCTTCGGCTTCGTGCAACTGCTGCTGCTGGTGGATGATGGCCGTCTCGAGTTCCTCGATGTCGGCGAGGCGCTGCGGCCATGCGCCGGTTCTGAGGCACATGACGCAGCGGATCATTTCCGCGATGCCCTGGAGCAGCAGCAGGCCGGCCGCGATCGGGATCAGAGTCTTTAGCGTGTAGACCGGCACGCCGGCCGGGCTGAAGATGCTCTTCTCTTTGTACTGCCACGACGAGTCGGCGAACTGATAGCCGGCATAGATCAGCGCCACGATCGCCGGCACGAAACCCACGATGTAGATCGTGAGATCCATGCCGGCCTGAAAGCGCGGGCTCCAGTTGCGGTAGAGGAAATCGCCGCGCACGTGGCCGTTGCGCGAGAGCGTGTAGGCGCCCGTCATCAGCAAGAGGGTGCCGTACATGATGTAGCTGAAATCGTAGCCCCAGGTTGTCGGCACCGAACCGGTGAGGCTACGCACCGGGCCCGACGAGACGATCACCTCGTAGGAGGCGCCGAGCGTGAGGACGATGATCGTCCAGCCGAAGGTCTTGCCGATTCCGGCGCTGATCTTGTCGATGGTGAGAAGGAGTGCGTTCATTTCGTCGCTCCGCGCGCTGGCGCGCGGGCCCGAACCGCGCCGGCCGACCAAGGCGCATCGGGCCCCCAAATCAAAGCCGGGGCGGCGCCGTCGAGCGCCGCCCCGTGCCTAGACCGTCGGCACTTTCGCGTGTCCGCGATCAGATCGGCAACTTGCCGAAATGATGCTCGTAGGCGCCGCGATAGTCCGTTTCGTTGAAGAAGTGATAGTACCCGACCCGCTTGGCCCAGGCCTTCTGCGAATCCATCACTTTCTTCGTATAGGCATCCGCCGCCAGCGTGACGACGAGCTTGTCCCACGCCGCGACCTGGGCGTCGAGCACGTCCTTGGGCGTGCGCTTGACCTGGACCTTGTCCTTGTTGATCAGTTCCTGGAGGTCGGTCGAGTAGTAGTCGTAGGCCTTCCACTCGTTGGCCGACGACACCGCCTCGGCGCCGTATTGCAGGATCGCCTGCTGCTCCTTGGCGAGGGCGTCGAACTTGCCCTTGTTGAACATGATCTCGAAGAACTCCATCGCCTGATGGTGGCTGCCCATCATGTAGATCTTGGCGACGTCTTGCGCGCCGAAGCGGCGGTCCGAGGTGGGGTTGTTGAACTCGAACGCGTCGATGCGGCCGCGCTCCATGGCCGGCACGATCTCGCCGCCCGGAAGCTGCGAGACGGCGGCGCCCATCGCCTGGAATAGATCGGCGGCGAGGCCGACGGTGCGGTACTTCAGGCCCTTGATGTCGGCGACGCTCTTGACCTCCTTCTTGAACCAGCCGAGCGGCTGGGTGGGCATCGGCATCGCGAAGAAGCTGACGATATTGAGCTTCAGGATGTCTTGCACCAGCTCCTTGAACAGCGCCTTGCCGCCGCCATTGTGGAACCAGCCCATCTGCTGATTCGCATTGGCGCCGAAAACGGGACCGGAGCCGAACAGCGAGGCGGCCTTGTGCTTGCCGTACCAATACACCGGCACGGTGTGCGCGCCGTCGAGCACGCCCTTGTGGGTCGCGTCCTGCACGCTGAACGGATGCACGACGGCGCCGGCGATCAGGTAATCGAGCTTCAGGCGGCCGCCGCCCATCGCGTTGACGCGATCGACGTAATCCTGCGCCATCTCGTTGAAGACGTCTTTGGCACCCCACGAGCCCTGGATCTTCAGGGTCACGGTCTGCGCGCGCGAGATGCTCGGCATGGCCAGCGCGGCGCCGGCGACGGCGGCGGTGGCGCCCGCCCTCAGGAACCCGCGGCGGGATTTGCGCGCGGCAACGGTCTTTTCGTCTTGGGTCGTCATTGGCTTTCCTCCCGGGAAAGATGGCGATGGTTGCGGACGCTTGTTCTGATCGACCGGTTTCCGCGTCCGCGTGGACCGGAGTGTAGGCGAGGCACCTGACTGGCACAATAAACGTCTGGTATGCCATTCCGCAACGGCAAGGCTGCGGCGGCAGTTGCCCATCACTCTGAACACGCGGCGCCGCGATTTATTCTGCCCACCGCGGTTTCTTTGCGGTTACTGCAAGCAATCCGCGTCTTGTCGTCTCCGCGCAAGCGGGGACCCTCTCCGGCCACGGATATCAGCAGGCGCACAACGGGTTTCGGCCAGCCGGGCGTGAGCGATGTGCCAAACGGCAAAACGGGTTGCGCGGGTCGGCATGGGTCCCCGCTTGCGCGGGGACGACAAGGGACAATGCTACCGGTTCTTGCCCGGCACCCAGAGCACGTCTTTGGCGCCGTTGGCGTTGAGGCGGCGGCCCATCACGAAGAGATGGTCGGAGAGGCGGTTGATGTATTTGATCGCCTCGGGGTTCACCGCCGTGGTTTCCGCCGCGTGGGTCATCGCGCGCTCGGCGCGGCGCGCGACCGTGCGTGCCAGGTGCAGCCAGGCCGCCGCCGGCGTGCCGCCCGGCAGGATGAAGGACTGCAGCGGCGGGATCGCCTCGTTCATCGCGTCGATCTCGCGCTCGAGCCGTTCGGTCTGCGCCGCCACGATGCGCAGCGGCGGCCATTTCGGATTCTCCTGCTCCGGCGTGCAGAGATCGGCGCCGAGATCGAACAGATCGTTCTGGATGCGCCCGAGCATCGCATCCGCCTCGGCGTCGCCGGAAAGGTGCAGCCGCGCGAGCCCGAGGATGCTGTTGCATTCGTCGACGGTGCCGTAGGCGCCCACGCGCGGATCGTGCTTGGCCACGCGCGTGCCGTCGCCGAGCGAGGTTTGCCCCTTGTCGCCGCCGCGGGTGTAGATCTTGTCGAGCTTCACCATCGGCGGCGTGCTTCTATTGCTTCAGCGAGAGCCAGTAGAGGAACAGCAGCGCCACGGCCGCGAACTGGAAGCCGACGCGCGCGCGCATCAGCTTGTTGCCGTATTTGTCGTTGAACGTGCGGCCCGACATGCCGATGACGCCGGTGAGCAGCGAGGCGAGCGCGCCGAGGCCGCACACGATGGCGGCGATGAGGAGGAACGTGGACATGGGCGGAGATTAAGGCCGCCCCGGCGCCCTGCCTAGCCGCTGTGGCAAATTGACGAAGCGTTTTCTTGTGGGACCGCAGAACGCGCCGTTGACTTCGCCTTCCAGCCGGCCAATTTGCCGCCATGCGTATTCCGCTTGTTCTCGCCGCCCTCGCCGTGCCGCACGCGGCCTCAGCGCAAGACATCGTGCTCGTGCAGCACGTGACGAACGTGACGCTGGCGCGCGCCGGCGGCGCGCTCATGGTGACGGCCGGCGGCACGGTGCCGATCGCGGGCTTCACGAACCCCGTGATGCGGCCCCGCCCCGACCTCGTGACGGTGGCGGGCGGCTACGTGCTCGATTTCGTGGCGACGCCGCCGCCGCGCGGCACGATCGTGGCGCAGGTGGAGACGCGCATCGTCGTGACGTTCCGCATCGAGGCCGAAGAAGCCGAGAAGCTCCGCTTCGTGCAGGTGCGCGCCGCCCTCGGCAGCCGCACCGTCCAGGTGCCGAAGCAAGGGAATTGAACAGGAGGCGGGGAGGCGGGGAGAAGTAAGGTTCACCGCCAAGGCACCAAGGGCAAGAATTGCGCCGCAAGCACGGCGCGAAGAAAAGCCTTTTTCGCGCGCCTCTTGGCGCGCATTCCTTTTTTCGTCTTGATGCCTTCCTGCCTTGGTGGTGAACCTCCCCTTTCCTTCTCCCCGCCTCCCCGCCTCCTGTTCACTTCCCTTGTCAGAATCCGGCGAGGCGCGGGAGGAAGAGGGAGAGCTGCGGGATCGCCGAGATCACGATCAGCGCCGCGATGTTGATCGCGATGAACGGCAATGAGGCGCGGATCAGCGCGTTGAGCCCGCATTGCGCGATGCGCTCGGCCGCGAACAGCGAGACGCCGAGCGGCGGCGTGATGAGGCCGATGTTGAGGTTGATGATCATCACGACGCCGAAATGCAGCGGATCGATGCCCGCCGCCGCCGCCGCCGGAGCGAGGATCGGCGCGAACAGGATGATCGACGTCGTGGGATCGACGAACATGCCGAGCACGAGGAAAAGAAGGTTCGCGAGCAGCATCGTGCCGAACGGCCCGAGGTTCATATCCTTGACGAGATCGGAGAGGCGGCCGGTGGCGTTCTCGAAGCCGAGCACCCAGGCGAGCGCCGCGCCCGCGCCGACGATGATCAGAAGCTGTCCCGAGAACGTGACCGACTGGCCGAGGATCGGCACGAGCTGGCGCAGCCTGAGCGCACGATAGACGACGATTGCCAGCACGAACGCATAGACGACCGCGCTGCCCGCGGCCTCGGTGGGCGTCATCACGCCGGCGAGGATGCCGCCCAGGATGATGAACGGCATGCCGATCGACGGCAGCGCGCGCAGGAAGCCTTTTCCCAACGACACCGGCGCGCCTTCGGGCGCGATGTATTTGATCTTGAAGCGGCCCGAGGCCCAGGCGATGTAGCCCATCTGCGCGATGCCGAGGATGATGCCCGGCACCACCGCCGCCGCGAACATGCCGCCGATGGATACGTTCGTCGCCGAGCCGTAGATGATGATCGGCAGCGACGGCGGAATCGTGGGGCCGATGATCGAGCCCGAGGCGATGACGGCCGCGGCGAAGGCCGGCGTGTAGCCAGCGCGCACCATCGCCGGCACGAAGATGCGCCCGAGCGCCGCGATCTCGCCGAGCGCCACGCCGGTGATGCCGGAATAGAGGATGCAGGTGGCGACGGCGACCTGCGCGATGCCGCCCTTCACCCAGCGGAACGCCGCATCGGCGAAATCGACGATGCGCCTGGCGAGCCCGCCCTCGCTGAATATCTCGCCGGCGAGCAGGAACAGCGGGATCGCGACGAGGATGAACACGTCGATGCCGTTGTAGATCTTCTCCGGCATCACCGGCAGCAGCGCCCACTGCCCGCTGACCGCGATGTAGCTCGCCACGGCCGCGAGCATCGACCACGCCACCGGCATGCCCGAGATCAGCAGGAACACGAACAGGACGAGGAAAAAGGCGAGTGCGACGCTCATGGTTCGCGCCGCTTCAAGATCTCCTCGACGAGGAACACCGCCGCCAAGGCGAAGCAGGCGGGAACGAGCCACATCACCCAGGAGAGGCGCATCTGGATCGAGACGCTGCGCTGCCCGTGGTTGAACTCCACGGCCTCGATGCCGAGCCAGACCAGCAGCACGAAGAGCGCGAGCGCCGCGAGATCGAGCAGCAGATACCAGGCGCGCTTCAGCCGCGGCGGCAGGAGATCGGCCAGGAACTCGACGCGAATATGCCGCCGCCCGCGCACCGACACCGCGGCGCCCAGGAACACCGCCACGAGCAGGAAGAGGCGGATCACCTCTTCGCTCCAGAACGGCGCGACGTGGAACACGTAGCGCAGCAGCACGAGCGCCGGGACCGCGATCGCGAGGCCCGCCATTGCGACGCCGCCCGCGAAAACGACGCCGCGCTCGAGCGCGTCGAGCAGACGCTTCACCGTGCGCGCCCTCGCTTTATCTGGCGGACCGGCGAACGGCCGTCACCGCGCGCGCCATCGCTCACTGCGCCGACTTCACCGCGGCCAGCGCGTCGTCGAGCACCTTGGGCGCGCTGATCTGGCCGAGCAGCCATTCGCGCACGGCCGGCTGCATCTTCGCGCGCATCTCTTCCTTCGCCACGGCGGTCATCTCGATGACCGTGACGCCGTTCTGTTTCACGAACGCCAGCGCCTCGCCCTCGATCTTGCGCGAGGTTTCGCGGTTGTAGGCGATCGCCTTCTTCGCCGCGTCCGCGACGATCTTCTGATGCGTCGGCGAGAGCTTCGCGAAGAACGCGTCGTTGATGCCCATCGGCCCGAACGAATAGGAGTGGCCCGAAAGCGTGAGGAATTTCTGCACCTCGTAGAGCTTCACGAGGCGGAACACGCTCACCGAATTGTCCTGCGCGTCGACGACGCCGGTCTTGAGCGAGGTGTAGAGCTCGTTGAACGGAATGGCCGAGGCGATGCCGCCCGCGGCTTCCACCGGCTTCGCGTTGGCGGGGCCGAGCGCGCGTACCTTGAGCCCGCGGAAATCGGCCACCGCGCGGATCGGCTTGTTGGAGCTGAAGTGGCGGAAGCCGCCCGCCTCCCACCAGCCGAGCACGCGGATGCCGGTTTTCATGCGCATGTCTTCGGCCATCGCGGTGCCGGCCGGGCCGTCGAACACCTTCCACGCGATCTGCTCGGTCGGGAACAGGTAGGGCAGCGAGAACACCTGCACGTCGGGGTAGATCGCCGCGTAATTGCCGTCCGACGCGTCGGACATCTGGATGATGCCGCGGCGCATCTGGTTCATGCGGTCGTTCGGGTTGCCGAGCGAGCCGCCATAGGCGAGATCGACCTTCAGCTCGCCCTTGCTCGCCGCCTCCACCTCGCGGCCGAAGGTTTCATACATGCCGTTGACGTGATCGAAGCCCGGCAGGCCCTTCGGCAAGGCGAGGCCCACCTTGATCGTGGTTTGCGCGTGCGCGGCGGCAGCGAGAACGAGCGCGCCGGCGAAGGCCGTCAGCGCGAAAACGCGGCGGAACGATGTCATGGTGCTCTCCCTCTCCCGCCCGCGAAGCGCGGGCGGCCAACTCGTGGCGGGACCTTAATCCACCTTGTCGTCCCCGCGAAAGCGGGGACCCACACGGCCCCTCCGCGCAAATGTCTCTTGCGGTGAACGCACGTCGCCGGAAGCATGGGTCCCCGCTTTCGCGGGGACGACAAGAAAAGGCGAGCAAGCGGCAATGAACAATCCCGACCAGGATCTTTGCTACACCGTGACCGCGCTGGTGGCGGCGCCGGCGCGCATGGCCTTCGGCTACCTCGCGGATGGTGAAAAGGTGGGCGACTGGGCGCTGGGCGCGCTGGCGGCCAAGCGTATGGGCGACAGCGACCTGTTCGTGAGCGAGGAGCACGGGATCGCCATTCGCGTCGACGCCGACGCGAAGCGGCTCGCCATCGACTATCACGTCGGGAGTGACGCGAAGACTCTCGTGATGCGCATCGCGACGCGCGTGATCCCGGGCGAGGCGATGGGGCGCGGCGCCGACACCTGCCTCGTCAGCATGGCCGCCTGGCGCCCGGAGAGCTTCGACGACCGCCGCTGGTCGCGCCTCAAGGCGTTCCACGACGCGGAAATTCACCTGATCCGCGAGAAAATCGAGGCGCGGTCGGCGAAAGGCTGACGCGGCCTACGCGCCCGAAGCGCGCGCTCAGTTCGGCCAGCCCGCGGCCATTGCGGCACGAATCTCGTCGGGAGTCTCGCGCACGATACGCGCGGCCGCCTGCGAGCGCGGCGTGATCCAGCCTGCGGGCGTCGCCATCATCCAGTCGGTGATGCGCTCGACCGAATGCGTCGCGCGATCGCCGAGCTTCATCTCCGGAAGGGCGAGCGGCGCACTCTCCAGCGTGGCGTCAAGGCTGTCGTCGGATAGGATGTGCGGCCGGAACCAGAGATGCTCGCCGCCGCCGCCGGAGTCGTACCGAAGTTTAACCCCAACCGGGAATTGGAACGCCGCGAATTCCTCGGCGAGCGCACGCAGCACGCCATAGGTTGCACGGGCGCGTTCGGCCATAAGATCGGTCATCCCGTCGGTGAAGGCCGTGACGCCAGACGCGGGGCCCGAATCGTGCCATACCGCTTCGAACGGGCGCGGCTTCTTCCTCCCGCCGAGGATACGCCCGAAGAGTCCGCCACCGTCTGCCTCGCAGAGGACCGCACCAATCTCCGTGTGAAGCGCGTCGCCTTCGATCGAGCTACCCAGCACGGACGCGGCATGCCCTTCCGCGACAGCCAGAAACTCGCGCGTTGCGAGAAAGCGCGCGTCCGCGCGGTCGAAAAGCGGAAACGGCTCTCCGTTCGGCTTTATTCGGCCTTCGAGAATCATCCCGGCGAGCGAGCGCGTCGCCTCGGTGCGCGGGTTGTACTGCAGGCCCCGCCGGGGCTGGACGATGTGGAAATCGAACCCGCCGAGCTCCTTCAGGCCGTGCGTGTGCAGCCACGCGCCTTCTTTGCTGGTTTCGTCGGCCACCGCGTGAACGGCGAAGACGCCCTCGACGTCGAGCGCGGCGTCGTGCGCGAGCTCATCGGCGATATCGGCCGGCATCCAGAGGCGCTGCGCCATGTGATCGACCGCCGCGACCATCCGGGTGCCGCCGATTTCGGCGAGCACGCGCAGCAACGCCTTTCGCTCTGTGAGGACGTTTGCGCCCATGGCCGGCATTTCAACATGGATTGACGAGCGCACGCTGTTGGCAGCGTCGCGCTCCGCATCGGTCAACACGACGAACGGCGTCAGCACCGCAGGATATGGCGGCGGCTCGCGAACCGATATCAGCGTGATCTGCCCCCACTGCGGATGCCGGAGTCTCATCCGCCAATGGCCGCCTTCCTTCCATTCCGGCTCACTGCACGTCGCGCCGGACGCGGTGGCAAGGGTGATGTCCTGCGGCCGCATGGACCAAGGCTCGGCAAACCAGACCGAGCCCTGTAGCGGTGCCTTGAACTTCAACCAGCCAAGCATGCGCGCCCCCGAAAAAGCACGCATGCTATCAGTTGCCGATGAATTGGAAAACTTATCTTTAGTTGCCGTTAAAACGCCGCCTCTTGCATCTCCATCAGCGGCTTCTTCCCGGCCATGATCGAGAGGCCGAGGGCGGCGGTTTCGGGCAGCACTTTCGCGAAGAAGAAGCGCGCGGTGCTGATCTTGGCGGCGTAGAAGCCTTCGGGATCCTGGCCGGCCGCGATCTTCTGCTGCGCGGCTTTCGCCATGCGGCACCACATCCAGCCGAGCGAGACGAGGCCGAAGAAGCGGAGATACTCGGAGGCGGCCGCACCCGCCTCTTCCGGATCGGCGAGGCCCTGCTGCGCCACCCACAAGGTGAGCTGCTGGAGGCGCGAGAACGCTTTCACCAGCGGACTCACGAACTCGCTCAGGGCCGCGTCGGCCATGTTCTCTTCGAGATACGCCTGCATCGGGTGGAAGAAGCGGCGCAGCAGGCGGCCGCCGCCCGCCGGCAATTTGCGGCCGACGAGATCGAGCGCCTGGATACCGTTGGCGCCCTCGTAGATCTGCGTGATGCGCGCATCGCGCGCGAACTGCTCGACGCCGTATTCGTGGATGTAGCCATGGCCGCCATGCACCTGCATCGCGAGGTTGGCCGCCTCGTAGCCGTGATCGGTGAACAGGGCCTTGATGATCGGCGTCATGAGGGCCACGAAATCGTCGGCCTCCTGGCGCACGGCGGGATCGGGGTGCTTCACGAACACGTCGATGCGCATGCCGGTCCAGACCGCGAGCGC
>JAANMW010003533.1_pt1 | contig 12034 bp, 12 predicted proteins | sample 7279671 | NCBI WGS metagenome assembly JAANMW01 (sample SAMN14094541, study PRJNA606508) | bioreactor metagenome | isolation source: A lab-scale SPAN reactor treating ammonium-rich wastewater day 247 | place: Ireland: Galway | collected 2017-09-19
GCCAGCGGGGTAGAACTAGGGGGTGCACCGGGAGTGGGGGAGGGTTCGGGCGGGGGTGCCGAATCGCTCGAACAGGCAGCGGCGGCGGCGATTGCAACGAACAATGCCGGCAGCAGCGCGGCCAGCCGCGTGAGGCGTTTGCGTTCGCCCTTCACCAGTTGGATGCTAGGTTCGCGCAGGGGGGCCGGTCAAAGCAGGCTGGCCGCCAGGGAAAGGACCGGTCAACTGGTACAGACACAGGGGACACAGCGCGCGCTCGGGGAAGTGACCCGGAACCTGAACAGCTGGATCGAGGTGGACCTCGGGGCGGCGCGGGCAAACGTGCGGACGCTGAAGGGCGTCTTGGGGCCGGTGGAGCTCATCGCGGTGGTGAAGGCGAACGCCTACGGTGCGGGGGCGGCGGTGCTGGCGCCGGAGCTCGAGGGGGCCGGGGTAGACCGCTTCGCGGTTGTGTGGCCACACGAGGGCTACATGCTCCGGCAGGCAGGCGTCACACGCCCGGTCCTGGTGCTCGGGCACGCCTTCCCGGCCGACGCGACCCAGGCCGTGCGCGCCGGCCTTACCCTCACCTGCCACTCGCGGGAGCTCGGCGAGGCAGTTTCGGAGGCTGCCGGACTGGCGGGTGTCACGGCCAGGGTCCACGTCAAGGTCGATACCGGTCTGCACCGCTTCGGGCTCGAGCTGGATACGGCGGTGGCGCTGGCCGAGTACCTCCGGGGCCTCCCCCACGTTGAGGTGGAGGGCCTGACCACGCACATGGCGAATGCCGACGAAGCAGACGATTCGTTCGCGGAGACGCAGCACGAGGTGTTCCGCGCCGCTGCCGCCCGCTTGCCGTGGATCCCGTACCGGCACACGGCGAACTCGGCGACGGCCTTGCGGCGGGGTGAACTGCGCTACTCCGGTGCGCGCGTGGGGCTCGCGATCCACGGGATTCTCCCTCCGAACACACCCGGGCCGGTGCTCAATCCGGTGCTGGCGCTCCGGGCCCGGGTGGCCCGGGTGACTGAGGTAGCCCCCGGCGAGGGTGTGAGCTACGGGCTGACCTGGCGCCCGGAGCGGCCATCGCGGGTGGCGCTCATCCCCGTGGGCTACGCCGATGGGTGGCGCAGGAACCTGGGCAACGAGGGCGAAGTGCTCGTGCGCGGGGCGCGCTGCCCGATGGCCGGGCGGGTGTGCATGGACCAGTTCCTGGTGGACGTGACGGAAGTGCCGGGCGGAGTCGCAGAGGGCGAGGTGGCCACGCTCCTGGGAAGTGATGGTGGGGAGGTGATCACGGCGGCTGACGTAGCGGCGCGGGCCGGGACGATTGCGTGGGACGTGATCGCGTCGCTACAGGGGAGGCTGCCGAGGCTCTACCACCGCGAGGGCGAGGTCGAGCAGATCGCGCCACCACTCTGGTAGACGGGCCGGCGTGAGCAAGGGCCCTTGGGCAGTATCGTTTCACGACCCGGACCAAAATTCGAGACGCGTCAGTCATGACGCGCTGCGGCGGTGGTCTCTCCACGGGCGCGGGCGTGTTGGGAGTTGCGTTGACGCAGTGGAGCCGGCCCGGCGGCACTCGGGCGAAGGACATCGCCCCGCGCCATGACCGGTCCAACGCGCAAAGGCCACCGTCCCGGAAAGCCAGGCGCCCCCGGGGCTTCTGCCGGGGGCGTGACTGGAGAGGTTGGCCGGAAGCGGGCCGTTTACACGGCGATGGTGTCGAGTTCGGCGGCCGCAGCGGTGGTCTTGCGCGACCCAAACACCCCGAAGAAGCGGCGGCGGACAGCCGTGACGCCGAGCGCTTCGTGTGAAGCGGGCAAACCGGTGGCATGGGCGGCGATCCGGAAAAAGGCGGTGGCGGCGGGCGCATGGGGCTTCCACATGGTGACCGGCATCCCCACCTGGGTCGCCTTGCGCACGTTGCGGTCGAAGGGGACTTCGTGGTCCACCGCGTGGCCGATGGCGAACTCCACGTCTGCCCGGTCCGGCCCTTCCTGGTCGTGGCCATAGATCAGGGTCACGATGACCTGCTCTTCGGCGAGCCCCTTCAGGGAGAAGTGTTCGAGCAGGAGCGCGGTGTTCTTCAGGCTCGGGAGTTCGGAGCTCGTCACCACCACCACGCGGCTGGCGACCTCGACGGCAGCAGCGACAACGTCGTTGAAGGTGCCGGGAGTATCGAGGATGACAACGTCGAACATCCCCGCGGCGAAACGGACGAGGTCCTGGATCTGTTCGGGCGTGCAGTTCAGCCAGCTGCGGTAGTCACGCGGCGCGGGGAGGATGCAGGCGCCTGAATCGTGGCGGAGCAGCAACTTGCGGAAGGTTTCGCGGTCAAGGCCCTCGACCTCGCGGGCAACCTCCGAGACGGTGTAGTCGGAAGCAACGTCCATCATGATGGCAACATCGCCGAAGCGGGTATCGAGGTCGATCAGGAGGACCGACTGGCGGCCATCGCGGGCGATGGCCGCGGCGAGGTTGGTGCTGGTGGTGGTCTTGCCGATGCCTCCTTTCTGGCCGACAACGGCGATGACCTGGGCGCCAACGTCGGAGGGCGCCGGAGTGGCGGAGGCCGCTGCCTTGCGCCGGGCGCGGCCGACGACGGCGGAGAGCTGGGAACTGGAGATCTTACCGTGCAGGAAGTCGTTGACACCGCTCTGCATGAGGCGGCGCTCAACCATGGGCGACCACTCGGTGGTGTACGCGACGATGGTGGCGTCCGGCACGATGGCGCGGGCGAAGTCGACGGTCTGGAGCGCGCGCTGGAGCGGTTGTTCGACGGCGATGAAGAGGAGATCCGGCTCCATCTCCTGGATGGTCTGTTGGGCGGCCAGCCCGTGGGGCCGTTCAAGGTCGACCACCAGGCCCGCGCGCTGCACTTTGGAGCGAAATACTTCGCGGCTTATTTCGTCGCTATCTACGATCAGGGTTCGCAGTCCTGCGGTATTCATGGTGTCCTGTCCAGTTTCAGCGTTGTACCCGCCCGTCCATCGCATATTCACCGGCCAGACACGGTTTGGGAATGGGGTAGCGGAGGTGCGCGAAGACTTCCTATAAAGTTCCTACCGGAGTGTCACCGTGTGTACACCAGAACGTTACTCGTCATGTAAGGAACTCGTAGGAGCAGGCGGTTGCTGTTGATATGGGATTGCAAGGCCAGGGGAGAGTTCGCCCATGGGATTATGGCTGAGTGACTGCAAAAATGGGGGCGTGGAAGAACCGGGCAGCGCCCCTGGCCTGGCGTGGCACAACGCCTCGAATCGGGCCCGGGGGCCCGTGATTGTGGTGGATAGCGACCCTGCCGTGCGCCGGGTGGTGCGGCTCGTACTCGAAGGCGCAGGGTGGAGGTGTCTGACTGCGGCGGACGTTGAATCCGCCCTGGCGTTGGTGGCGCGGGAGCATCCGAAGTTCGTGCTTTCTGAGGTGCGGCTTGATTCCGGGGACGGCGCCGACCTTGCCCGGCGGATTGCGATGAACGGTGGCTGGCGGCCGCGGGTGGCGCTGATGAGCGCATACCCCCGGCCTCGTCGCGGTCTCGAAGACTACTTCGTCCCGAAGCCACTCTCGTTCGACCGGCTCCTGGCGCTGCTCGATAACGTGGAGCAGGAGCCGGGCTGGTAGTGCCCTCCGCAGAGGACGCGGAGGGCGTTCCCGGGGCGTTGGTTGAGGTGCCCGGGTTAAGGACAGCATGGAAGGCCAGCCTTACGCCTTACGGTGGGATGCGGCACCCTGAAGCGGATGCCCGGCCCTCGCAGTAGTCCTCTTTCGCTGGCCTTGCTGGTAGTAGTGCTGGCCGGCGCGGTGCTCTTCGTGTCGGGAGCGTGTGGCGGTGGCGGCGGTTCGAGCGAGGTCACGGTGCGCCTGGTGACGCCCGCCGGGCCGACCGCGACGCCGACATTGCTGCCGGGCGAAACGGTGACCGCCCTGGAGCCGCCCGAGCTCGTGCTGTCGACGTTCGAGGTGTACCAGGCGGGGACGGTCCTGGTCTCGGTGACGGGTGATATTCGGGGCGGCCAGGTGACGTTCCTCGGGCGGAAATTCCCGCTAACCCCCGGGTCTCAGAGCCAGTACTCGTTCGTGCCTGTCGATACGGAAGACCCGCCGGGCGAGTATGTGATGAAGGTGGACGTGACCCTGCCGACGGGGACGAAAGGGACGTTACAGGAGACGATCACTGTGCTCGCAACGGAGTGGACAACGGAATACCTGGAGTTCACGCCGGAGCAGGTGACCGAGTACCTGGACCCGGCAGTGATTGCGGAAGAAGAGGCAACGCTGAAGAGCCTGTACACCAGGGTGACGCCGGAGAAGCTGTGGGATGGGTTCTGGCAGCTCCCGGTGGCCGGGGTGCTGACATCCCGGTATGGCGAGCAGCGGTCGATCAATGGGTCGGAACCTTCGGGTCACCATGGGGGGACCGATTTCGGCGCGCTGGAGGGGACGCCGGTAACGGCGACGAACTCTGGCAAGGTGGTGTTGGCGCGGCAGATGAAGGTGCACGGGAACATGGTGGTGGTCGACCACGGCGGCGGGCTGTACTCGAGCTATGGTCACCTGAGCGCCATCGAGGTAGCCGAGGGCGACGCGGTGGAGGCGGGGCAGCAGATCGGGCTGGTAGGGAACACCGGGCTTTCGACGGGGGCGCACCTGCACTGGGAGATGGCTTCGAACGGGATCCTGCTGGATGCGGTGCGGTTCACGGACGGGACGAACGGGTTTTAGGCTGGCGGCGGCCCTTGCGAACGGGCATACTCGCTCCTCCAAATGCGTGAACGACCTCTCCAGCCCCGGCAGCCCTTGCTCTTCCAGCCCGTCGAATCGCAAACCGGGTTCAGTTTCCAGGCGGTGGTGGATGAGGCGCGGGCGGTCTGGTTCCCAGAGATCGCGGACGAGATCGAGGTGCGGATCGTGGCGGCCGGGCCGGTGGCCTTCATCTGCCGGCACCTGATGGGGCGGGACAGCCACGTGATGGCGTTCCATCCCGTGCTGAATCGGCCGGGGACACCGATTGAGCTGGTCCGCTTCATCGCAAAACACGAATTGACCCACATCATTCGGCCCCCTCGATGGGATGGGAACTGGTACCTGGACCACCCGCCGGAATTCTGGCAGCTGGAGTTCCAGGTGGCGCCCGAGCGGTTCGCATGCTGGGCGTGGACCCACCGTCACCTCTCTCGTTGCCTTCGGGACGGCCGCGATGGCTTGAGCGTGCTGCGGACGTGGCGGCGGCGGATGGCGGGCATCGCGCCGGGGCCGTACATCCCGCACCTGCCGTTCGACGATGTGCCGTGGGACGTGCTCTGCCCGGAGGGTGGCGCCCAGCTGCGGCTGCCGCCTGTGTGGGCCTGGCGTCCACAGGCCGTGGCCTCCCGCTGAGCCGGGCGGTGACCGGAGCCGCGGGCGGCGGTACCCTCGTGACGATGCGACTGTGGCTTGAGGTGGAAGGTGAGCCCGGGGGCATCGGACTGCCGGACGAGGGGGCGGACCTGGTGGGGTTTCTCTCGTTCGCTGTTTCGCGCGGGTTTGGCGCGACGCACCCGTTGATCGCCCTTGCCGACCGGCTGCACGACGAGCACCGGGTGCGCATGGGGCCGCTCACCACCTTCTACGAAGCTGAAGCAGAGGACCAGGAAGACGTGGAGAAACTGGAGATGGCCTGGCAGGAGCCCGCCCCGCTGCGTGAGGAGTTGTTGAAGGTGGCGGGGGCCATCCCCGGCGACCCGGTGGCCGGAGCGCTGGTCCAGCGCGCCAACGCTGGCGGCCTTGTGGGGCAGGCGAGCGCGCTGGCGGCCGCTCTCGCAACGGCGGTCGCCAAAGGCCGCCGGGTGCGGATGGTGTACGCACTATGATGCGCCGCCGGCGGAAGGCGATCGAGGCGCGCCAGCAGTGGGCGTTCGGGGCGACGGCGCCAATCGCCCGGGCGATCAACTCCCAGACCGGGATGGCGCTGATCACGCCCCGGGCGCAACGCATCATCGACCTGATCGAGCTGGGCCCGGGGAAGCGCTACCTGGATGTCGGTTGCGGGACGGCTGCCTACGCGCACCTGCTGGCCTCGAAGGCCGGAGCAGATGAGCCGCCAGTGACGGTCGACCTGGTGGCAGGACCGGGGCCTGTCGAAGTCATCGGCTGGCCGGAACGCCTGCCGTTCCGGGACGAGTCGTTCGACTGCATCACGAGCCTCTACTACGTCCGGCGGTTCGATGACGACGTGACCCGCGCGTTCGCGGGGGAGATCGCGCGGCTGCTGGCCCCCAGCGGTTCGGCGCTGGTGATGGAGGTGGCGCCGGTGCGAAGCGGGCTGCTGAACCGGCTGCATGCCCGGTTGCTGCGGCCGGGGTGTGGAGCGGTGGACCTTCGCGGCTGGGGGCGGCTGGCGGCGATGTTCACGGAGGCGGGATTCGACGCGCTCGACCTGGTAAACGTCGGGCCATTCCTGGTGCCGCCGATCCCACGGGTGGGTGTGCTGGCGCGGCGGGGATGGGGTTCAGGGGAAGAGGGCGGCGAGGGAGAGCTCGAAGCCTGAGACCGGGAAGCCGGCGTCGTCGCTATCGAGCGTGTCGGTGTAGCGGTAGGTGTGGGCATCGCCGTTCGGGCGGTGCACGGTGACGGCGCGCTGCCGCGTACGAACGACCCAGACACGCTGAGAGCCGGCGGCGAGCCAATCGGCCACTTTTTCCGCGACATCTGCGTCGCGGTCGTGTGGCGAGACGATTTCGACGGCGAGATTCGGCGCTCCGCGGAAGTATTCGCCGGGGACAGGCCGCCCGCGGTCGGCAGCGATCCAGGCGACGTCGGGTGCGCGAACGATATCCGGGTCTTCTGCGAGCAGATAGCCGCCTTCGCCGGTGAGGACGCCAAGGCGGTGTGCCTGGACAAAGCCGCGCAACGCGACTCCGAGTTCGAAGGCGTGCATGCCGTGGTAGGTGTCAGCCGGTGGAGCCATCACGACCCTCCCGCGGATGAGCTCCATCCGTTCGCCGCTCGGTGGCTCTGGGAGATTGGCGAACTCCTCGGCAGTGAGAAGGCTCTCCGACGTTGTCATGTTGAGGATGATACCATCCGGTGGAGCGGGAGCGGGGGCTAAAACGGCTTGAAGATGGCCAGCCAGGCGAGCAGGGGGACGCTGAGGACGAGGATCGTCCCGAAGACGATGGGCACGCGATCATCGAGGATGGCGCGGAGTTCGGCGGTTTCTTCGCCCTTCTTGGCGGCGATGAGGGAGGCCAGCCGGGCCCGCCGCAACCCGAACCCGAGCAGGGGCAGGCAGACGAAGTAGAAAAAGATGTAGAGGAGCGTGAGGGCGGCGAGCCAACCATCCTTGACGAAGTTGTATTCGGCGGCGACGGCCCAGAAGAAGCCGGTGGTGCCGGTAGCCATGGCGCCGGGGAGGAGGATGCGGGTCTCGCTGTTGGCGGCCTCGACGAGACAGTACATCTGGTACTTCACATCCTTCGTGGCCCAGGCCCGGAGGATGAGCGGGTAGGTGGCGCCGAGGCCGGCACCGAGCCAGACGAGGCTCAGGATGTGAACGATCCGCCACCAATCCATGTCGGCTTCAGTATGGGCGAAGGGGCGCTACCGGTCTCTGGACGCGAAGAGACCCGGGTGCAGGCCCGGGCCCCTTCATTGGCCGGCGGAGGTACCGCCTGTTCAGACAGACGCGGCGAGCGGGGCGCGCACGCGGACCGTGGCGAGGATAACCTCGGCGGCCTGTTGCGCGTCGAGCCGGTCGGTGTTGACGATCAGGTCGTAGCTGGAGGAGCCGAGCCAGTCTTCGCCGTAATAGCTGCGGAAGTAGTCGATGCGTTCTTTATCGGTGCGCTGGACGAGTTCACGCGCCTTCGCTTCGTCGGTTGCCATGGCCGTCATGAGGCGGCTGGTGCGCGCCTCAACGGTCCCGGAGACGAGCACGCGGAGCGTATCCTGCCGGTTCTTCAGAATGAACTGGGCACCATGGCCGAGAAGGACCACCCGGCCCTGGTTGGCGAAGTCATCGATGACCTGCTGGATGAGCTGGCGATAATCCACGGAGGTGAGCAGCGGGGTTGCTGCGATGTTGATCGGTTCGCCCCACTGGCCCGAGGCGGGTGTCGCGGGGTTGCGGGCCAGCGCCTCGATGATGCGGGCGAAGAATGATGGCTTGTGCAGGGCGTCGCTCACCGTTTCGGGAGAGACGCCGGCCTCCTGGGCGGCCTCCTGGACCACGCGGTAGTCGAGCAGGCGGTAGCCCGTGGCGGCAGCGACGATCCCGGCCACGTCTTCGCCCCCGGTGCCGACCTGCCTGGCGATGGTGATCACGCGTGTTTCCATGTCATGTACCTCGTGGCGGGCGCCGCCGCCTGTCATTCAACGACGGAAAGCTCATCGGGCGATGAGGCTTCGATGGTGGTGATGTTGTCGACCAGTTCGACGGTGCCTTTGACGCACACTTCGCGGCCGGCGAAGGCGGTTTCGGGTGGTGCGGCAAAGGTGGCACGGCCCGCGGAGGGGATGATCACCTCCAGGCGGAGGGTAGCCTCGGCTGCTGCGCCAACGAAGAGGACGACAGAGTCACCGCGGACGGTTGTCCCCATCACCCGGCCCTGGACGGTGGCAGCCTCGCCGACGAAGGCGCGTGCCGCGAAGAAGTCGACGGCGCCGGTGCAGGCGAAGGTGGGGCGCAGAGCCACCGTAGCGGTGGCTTGCGGAGTGGTGCCGGTTGCAGTCGCCGTGCCAGACGGCGGGGTTGTCCCGTTGCTAACGGTGGCAGTCGAGGTCGCGCCGGAAGTGGCAGTCGCCCCATTGCCGTCGTCGTCGTCATCGTCACCACAGGCGACCAGGGCGATCGAAAGGAGGGCGGCGAGGGCGATCGATGCCAATCTCACGAGGCGAGCTCCGCGGCGCGGAGACCTTCGCCCGGGAGGGCGATGGTCGCGGTGAGGGCGGCGGAATGCCGGTGCACCGGCCAGACCAGGGTCCCGTGCCGAAACTCGGCGTCGGCAGGGTGGAACTCCACGGGGCCAGCAAGGCCGCAATCGACGCCGATTTCGCTCGAGAGGGCGCGCACCACGGCCCGGACCTCATCGAAGCGGACGACGCGTACGGTGACGGCGAGGCCTTCGCCGGTGCGTTCAAGCGAGACGCCCGTCTCGTTGTGTGGCGGGACCTTGCCATCCACGGGGACGTGGACGGTGCAGGACATGTTGCCGTGGATGCGAAGAAAGGGCAGGCCGGTGATGCGTTCGCCGCGGATGAGGGCCCAGGAACGGAGCTTGCTCGCGTTTTCCGCGATGCTGGAGGGGGTGAGGTCGGCTTCTCGCGAGATGGTGATGGAAGGGAGCCGGGTCGAGGGAGAAATGGCGTACTGCATTGTGTACCTCCTGAGACGGTGGGCGCGGCGATGAGCCGCACCGGTCGAATATGAGAGGAGGCAGTGCTGTCTCCTCCGAACGCCTGCGGGGTTAGCTGACGGGTTCGGCGTCGGAAGTCGCCGTCCCTCCCATGGGAAGGATTCACCCCGGTGAGTTGGGTCCCCCGTTCCCGGCTGGCGCCGGGACTCGGCACAACCAAAATACCACGCCGGGGCGTGCGTGGAGGATCTTTACCGGATTCGTTATGTGGCTGTAATGCGGGAGGTCTAGCGGGGGTTCAGGCGGTGGCGACGGCTTCGCCGGAGCGCACGAGCTGAAGCGCCTTGGCCGCGGCGACGAACTCCCGGAAGAGGGGATGGGGCCGGTTCGGCCGGCTCTGGAGCTCCGGATGGAACTGCGTGCCCAGCATGAAGGGGTGGCCGGCTATCTCGCTGATTTCCACGAGCGAGCCATCCGGCGAGGCGCCGCTGACACGCAGACCGCAGCCTTCGAGGACTTCGCGATAGGCGTTGTTGAACTCCCAGCGGTGGCGGTGGCGTTCGCTAACCAGGTCGGTGCGGTAGGCGGCGGCAGCGAGGGACCCGGGGGTGAGGCGGCAGGGATAGGCGCCGAGGCGCATGGTGCCGCCCTTGTTCGTGATGCCCTGTTGTTCTTCGAGGAGGCTGATCACGGGGTGGGGCGACTCGGGGTCGAACTCGGTGCTGTTCGCGCCCTTGAGACCGCAGGCGTTGCGCGCGAGTTCGGTGACCATAACCTGCATGCCGAGGCAAAGGCCAAGGTAGGGCACCTTGTTCTCGCGGGCCCACCTGGCCGCGGCGATCTTGCCTTCCCAGCCGCGTTCGCCGAAGCCGCCCGGGACGACGATGCCCTGGACGCCGGAGAGGAGCGCTTCCGCCGGGCGGGACTCCATGTCTTCCGCGTGGATCCAGCGGATGTCGACTTCGACCTCGCTGGCGATGCCGGCATGGGCGAGCGATTCCTTGACCGACATGTAGGCATCGTGGAGGGCCACGTACTTGCCGACGACGGCGATTTCGATGGCACCGGCGGGGTGCTTCAGGCGCTGCACCATCTCCCGCCACTCTTCGAGGTCGCGTCCGCCGTGGAGCCCGAGCCGGTCGATGACGAAATCGCCGAGGCCGCGCTCTTCGAGGAGGAGCGGGACTTCATAGATGGTCTGGACCGTCTCCATGGGGATGACGGCGCGGGGTTCGACGTCGCAGAAAAGGGCGACTTTTTCCGAGATATCGCGCGGGACGGGGTGGTCGCTGCGGAGGAGGATGGCGTCGGGCTGGATGCCCTTGGAGCGCAGTTCCCGGACGGAGTGCTGGGTGGGCTTGGTCTTGAGTTCGCCAGTTGCGCCGACCCAGGGAAGGAAGCAGACGTGGACGCTGAGGCAGTTGTCGCGCGGTTGTTCGTGGCGGATCTGGCGGATCGCCTCGATAAAGGTTTCGCCTTCGATATCGCCGACGGTGCCGCCAACTTCGCAGATCAGGACTTCGCAGCCGGTCTGTTCGGCGACGGAGTAGATGCGCGCCTTGATCTCGTTCGTGAGGTGGGGCACCTGCTGGATGGTGCCGCCCAGGTAGTCGCCCTTGCGTTCGCGGTCGAGTACGGAGAGGTAGACCTGGCCGCTGGTGACCGAGGAGGCGGCGGTGAGGTCCTGGTCGATAAAGCGTTCGTAGTGACCGAGATCGAGGTCGGTTTCGGCGCCATCGACGGTGACGAAGACCTCGCCGTGCTGGTAGGGCGACATGGTGCCGGGATCAACGTTGAGGTAGGGGTCGAGCTTTTGGATGGAGACGGAGATGCCGCGAGACTTGAGGATTCTTCCGAGGCTGGCGGTGGTGATTCCCTTGCCAACCGAACTAACCACGCCACCGGTAACGAAGATGAACTTTGGCATGGCCTCCCGCAGACCCATCGTGCTCCATTGATGCTACGGGGAGAGGGGTACAGGGGTCAACGAACATTTGTGTTACGGCAGCGACAGGCCTCCGCGCCGGCGGCAGGACCTCCGCAGCGGGGACGCGAAGACGCTGACGAGGGTGCGCCTGCGCAGGGGAGCTCCGATCGGAGGGTTACTCGACCAGCATGATCGCTGTAGAACTCGACCCGTTCGCGGGGCCGTTGTAGGTGGCGCCCGGTATGGCCGTCACGAAGGAGACGAATTCCGTCTCAACCGAAGTGTGGCCCCCACCGCCGGCTTCACCGTGGAGGAACATGAAGGCGAACCCGAGGATGGTCGATACAGCCGGGTTGTCGATCTTGTCGACCACCGGGATGATCAGGATGCGCGGGTGGTTTTCGCAGCCCGACACGATGCTCGTCTTCCCGCCTACGGTCTTCAGAATCTGGTTCCGATCGTTGGTGTTGCAGGTCGACGGCGGCGCGATTGCCAGGCGATCCGCGATACCCTGCCCCGTCGGGCCCACCATGTTGCCGGTCTGAGGTTCGACCTTCTGGCCCTTCGCGAATTTCTGCGTCGACCCGTTCACGATGTCGTCGCGGTAGTTGGATGCGCCGGTACCGTCGAGTGCCAGGGCGCCGAAGTCGCCTCCCGAATTGCTGCCGGCGCCGTACTTCAAGATGCACTTCTGGTTCTGCTTGAAGGTCGGTGCACCGTTGACCATCCCGTTGAAACAGTTGTTTCCAAGGAAGTCCTTGTTGCTGCTGGCCACCAGGCCCCAGGGGACGAT
>JAANMW010003537.1_pt1 | contig 12011 bp, 8 predicted proteins | sample 7279671 | NCBI WGS metagenome assembly JAANMW01 (sample SAMN14094541, study PRJNA606508) | bioreactor metagenome | isolation source: A lab-scale SPAN reactor treating ammonium-rich wastewater day 247 | place: Ireland: Galway | collected 2017-09-19
CAACGACGGAGGGAGAGCGAATGTCCACGCTTGGGCCTTCTCGTCTGGCGGCTGGGAGCGGGCTGACGCCGGGCGCCGGCAGGGAGATCGAGCGGATCAGCCGGGCGCTGCGGTTCGTGGCGGCCCGGTGGTGGTGGGTCCGCCTGGCGCAGCGGGGGCTGCTGTGGCTGGCCGGTTCGCTGGCGCTGCTGACGGTGCTGTCGGCCGGCGCGGGACTGTTCAACCTGCCGCCGTCGGTGCGGCTGGCGATGCTGGTGGCGCTGCTGTCGGCGCCGGCGATCGGGCTGCTGCTGATCGTGGTCGTGCCGCTGTGTCGGCGTCTGGGCCCGGAGCAGGCGGCGCGTCAGATCGAGCAGCAGATCGACGGCCTGGAGAACCGCTACATCAACGCGGTGCAGCTCGCGGGCGACTCGGGCAACGGCGATGCGGGCGGGCTGTTCGAGCCGGAGCTGGTGCGGCGGACCCTGGTCGAAATCGCCAAACAGACCAGCGACGTGCCGGTGGACCAGGCGGTGCCGACGGGGAGGCTGAAGCTGGCGGCCGACCTGGCGGGACTGGCGGGCATCGCCCTGGGCCTGTTCATCGTCTTCGCGGGGGGGCGGTTCGCCTATGGCCTGGAGCGGATCTGGCACCCGACCTGGCAGAGCTGGGTCGGGGCGATCCGCATCGACGCGGTCCGGCCCGGGGACCGGACGGTGCTGGCCGGCGACCGGCTTAAGGTCGAGCTGGAGGTCAGCACAATGTCGGACCTGCCCGCGCCCGCGGAGGCCCGGCTGTGGGTCCGACGCTCGGGCGAGGCGACGTTCTCGCCGCTGGCGATGAAGGCCAGCCGCCCGATCGGACGGGGCAGCCTGACCGGGGCGTATTTCTTCACCTTCCCAGCCGTCGACGCGAGCTTCGAATACTACGTCTCGATCGCCGACACCAACCAGCGCGACACGCCGTTCCGGATTACGGTGCGCGACGCGCCGCAGGTCGCCTCGCTGATTGTCCAGCCGCGCTACCCGGCGTATCTGCGCTACGAGCAGCCGGACGGGCCCCTGACCGACGGCAACTTCGAGGCGCCGTCCGGCTCGACGGCGGTGATCACGGTGACGATGAACCGCCCGATCGTGTCGGCTGAGCTGTGGTCGGGGCCGCTGGAGGGGGCCGGGCAGGCGGGCGCGTCGGGCGGCGGGGGCGAGCGGATCGCGATGGCCCCGCCCGCGGGCGACGCCAGCCGGACGGTCTGGCAGGCGGTGCTGGCGGTGGAGTATTCGCTGCGTTACCGGCTGGTGTTCCGCGACGAGAACCGCCAGATGATCGGGACGCTGCCGTCGTCGGAGGCGGCGTGGTCGGGGGGCGGGGGGCAGGCCGCGGACGCCGCGGAGGACGCGGGGCCTGGAGAGGATTCAGGCGACCGCGAGCTTCCGCCGGCGGCGGGGTCGGGCAACGGCGAGGGCGAGCCGTCGCCGGCGGCGGGGTCGGGCAACTTTTTCACGGCGACGGCGCGTCCGGACCGCGGGCCGATGGTGCAGTTCCTGCGGCCCGGGCAGGACAGCTTCGTGCGGCCAGGCGGGTCGATCGAACTGACGTTCCAGGCCAGCGACGACCACGGGCTGTCGGGGCTGCGGCTGATGGCGGCCAAGGTGCGCGGCGGGCCGGCGGACGGGGGTGCGGCGACCGGCGGGGCGGGGGCGGAGTCGGCCGAGCCGGGCCAGCTCGCCCTGGAGCCGGCGCGGGCGCGGCACGCGTGGGGCGCGGCGGAGCTGCGCGAGCCGAAGGCAAACGAGCGGCCCCGCAAGGTGGCCAAGGTCAGCTACGAGTTTGAGCTGGGGCAGGAGCTGAAGGCGGGCGACCGCGTGGTGTATTGGGCGGAGGCGACGGACAATCGCGACGTTCGGGGGTCGGCCGCGGGGACCGGGGGCGATGTGAGCGGGAATGGGGGCGGCCCGGGCGAAACGGCGGGCGGCGGCGCGGGGCGGAGCAATGGGAGCGGGCCTGCGGGGGATGCGAGCGCGGCGGCGGGCGGCGGTGGGGCGGGGAGTGTCCCCAGCGTGGCCGGGGGGAATTCGAGCGTGGCGGCCGGCGGCGGGCCGCAGAGCGCCCAGTCGGCGCGATTCGTGCTGACGGTGCAGGATCCGGCGGAACTGGCGGCCAATCGGGCGCGGATGTTCGAGCAGCTTACGGCCGAGCTGCTGGCGCTGCTGAAGGAGCAGACGGCGGTGCGCACGGAGGCGGTGGGGCTGGCCGGGCATGGGCGGTCCGCGGCGGCGGCGGAGCCGGCGACGTTCGCGGAAGCGGCCGGCGGCGTCCGGGCCGGGCAGCAGGCGTTTAACGATCACCTGATGCGACTGGCCAAGGGGCGGATCGTGATTTTCGACGCGGAGACGCAGCCGATTCAGACCAGCCTGCTTGTGCTGGCCTATAACGACGCGGCGCAGGCCCGGGGGCTGGCGGAGGAAGTGGCGGCGCTTGCGGACGCGGCGGCGGCGGGCGGGACGATTCGGAAACTCGTGGCCCGGCAGGACCAGGTGATTTACGCGCTTCAGGCGCTCTTGGGGATGGTCGGACGGGCGCAGAGTCTGTCGGAACGGTCGGGCCAGCGGCCGGACGGCGCGGATCTGCCGGCGGACGTGCAGGAGAAGTGGCGGAAGCTGGCGGAGGAGCTGGAGGAGTTCATCAAGCAGCAGCGGCGTGACATCGCCGTGACGCAGACGCTGGCGAAGAAGCCGGTGGACGATTTCACGCGGGAGGACCTGCTGGAGCTGGAAAAGCTGGCGGCGCAGCAGGAGAAGTGGGAGAAGTTCCTGGAGGAGCGGATCGGGGATTTTTCGAAGCTGGCCGAGCAGGATTTCTCGAATCCGAAGCTTTTGGAGGAATTGATCGAGATCAAGGACGACGTGGTGATGGCCAAGGACGCGTTGCAGAAAAAGGCCGTCGAAATCGCCGTCCCGCTGGAAGAGGCCGGTCTGGAACTGGCCGAGGCCCTGACGGCGCACATCGAGAAGTGGCTGCCGGATACGCCGGATCGCGAGAAGTGGTCGATGGAGGAGCCGACCGAGCAGGGCGACGTGCCGATGGCCGAGCTGCCCAAGGAGCTCCAGGACATGGTCGGCCCGCTGATGGAGGAGCAGGAGGACCTGTTCCAGGAAGTCGAGGACGCCACCAGCAAGTGGACCGATTCGCTGGACAAGGGCGCCGGCTGGGACGCCATGGACGGTCCGATCAGCAACATGAGCGCCCAGGGCGTAACCGGCAACCGTCTGCCCAACACCTCGGAGATCAGCGGGCGGTCCGGCGAAGGCCGCACCGGGAAGAGCGGCGGCGAGATGGTCGAGGAAGAGGCCACCGGCAAGGGCGGGCGCGACACGCCGACCCGCCTCAGTCCCGACCCGTTCCAGGCCGGCCAGGTCAAAGACTCCTCCAAGGAGCCGCCCGGCGGGGCGACCGGCGGCGGCAAGGTCGCCGGGGCCGCCGGCGAGGGCCTGGAGGGCCCCGTCCCGCAGGACCTCCAGCAGAAGCTCCAGCGGCTGGCCGAAAAGCAGGCCTCCCTCCGCAACAAGGCCGAGGCCGTCGACGCCCGCTTCCGGGCCAACAACTTCAACAACTTCGCCCTGGGCAAGGCCATCGCGATCATGCGTCAGACCGAGGACGACCTGCTGAACAACCGCTACCAGAACGCCCTGCGCAAGCGGGCCGTCCTGGTCAACAACCTCCAGGCCCAGCAGATGCTCCTGCGGGGGGAGATCCACGTCCAGGCCGACCGCTCGCCCGAGCTGCCGGATTCCGTCCGCGACGACATCCGCAGCATCGACCCGAGCGAACTGCCGCCCCGTTACCGCGACCTGGCCAGGCAATACCTCCAGAAGCTCAGCGACGAATCGGGGACGCAACGGGACAACTGACACAGCCAACGGGAGACTCCAGATGACACGGGCAATGAGAATCGCACTTGCAGTAGCGGCGGTATGCCTGCTTGCTTCCGTGCTGGGGCGCCGCATCGCTGTGGGCCATTGCGATACGATGGACGGGCCGGTGATTGCCGACGCCAAGGCTGCGCTGGAGAAAGGGGACGTAGCCGGCGTCCTCAAGTGGGTCCACGAGGACAAGGAGGCCGAGGTTCGGCAGGCCTTTCAGAAGGCAATGGCCGTGCGGAGCAAAGGACCGGAGGCCAGAGAACTGGCCGACGCGTATTTCTTCGAGACGCTGGTCCGAGTCCACCGCGAAGGCGAAGGCGCCCCGTACACGGGGATCAAGCCGGTCGGCACGCCGCTGGAGGCCGGCGTAGCCGAATCCGACAAGGCGCTGGAGACCGGCAGCGCGGATGCCCTGGTGAAGGCGGCGACGGGCGCCGTGGCGGAAGGCATCCGGCATCGCTTCGCCGAGGCAGCCGAGGCCCGGAGACATGCCAATGAGAGCGTCCAAGCCGGAAGAAAGTACGTGGCGGCCTACGTGGAGTATGTCCACTACGTCGAGCGCATCTTCGCCGACGCTAAGGGGAGCGCTCACGCCCACGGCGAGGAAGGCAAAGCGGCGACCCAGGCGGCGCACCACCACCCTGAGCCTACCCAGGCCCCCGCTCAGACAGGCGCGCACCAGCATTGAAAGTGCCATACCGTGACACCTCGGGGACCACTCCAACACGATCATAAGGGGTAAAGGACAAAACCTAACACGAAGGGGCGCAGAGTTTCACGAACGGACATGAAGCTACCATGTAATTCAATTCAGGTTGATGACTTATGTGTTCGTGCCCTCAATGAGGCTTCGTGCCCCTTCGTGGTTCAGGCCGTTAGCTCTAAGCCCGGCGGCACGAACGTGATGCGGGCGGACGCGCCGGCCGGGTTCCGCTGTGCGGCGTCTTTGCCGGCCACGTACTTGTCGGCGGCGGTCTGGTCGGGCAGCGGATGCTGCTTGACATTCACGCCGTCGGCCTCGGCCGACTCGGGGCCTGCCGCGTTCTGCCGGACCAAGATGTCGATTTCATCCGTCACACCTGCTCCGCAATGAGCCTGTCGAATTGCGGGAGCCGGAATCGGACCGGCCGCACCCGGCGGATGAGGCCGGGCAGCCCGCCAGGGCTCTTCCCGCCGTGTCCCCGGCTTCAAGCCGGGGACAACCAGTCGCACGGGCCAAAAGAAAAAGGCCGCAGGAGTGCATGGCCCAATGCGGCCTTCGGTTCTATGGCTTCGCGCCGGGGATCAGCCGGCACGCCGCGCGTCCTGGTTGTCTGCCCTGAATCTAGTCCCCTAAGGAAGTGCCACAAGCGGATTCCGCCCAGGAAGCACGGATTGTTACGCATATAGACCTTGGAGGCGTGCCATCTGGGTGTCGAGCGCCGCTGATGTTAGAATTGCAGCCATTCACGAGGGCTGGGGGCATCGTGCGCGAAGGAGCAGACCATGGTGCGTAAGAGACAGCCTGAAGAACCGCTCGGCGGCCAATACGAAGACATGGCATCAAACGTCCGGGCCGGGACCGATCATGTGGCATCTCTGCGGGCGATGGGTTATTCAGCGGATGACACGGTGGGAGTGCCCGAAGGTTCGGTGGCGATGGGCTTGGGCTGCGGCAATCCAGCGGCCCTGGCCGCGCTTCGACCAGGCCAGGTCGTGCTTGATCTGGGCGCTGGCGGCGGGCTGGATGCCTTTATCGCGGCCAAGAAGGTCGGACCAAACGGGAAAGTCATCGGCATTGACGCGACTCCGGCAATGGTGGAGCGAGCGACCGCCTTTGCGGTCGAGGGCGGCTACGGCAACGTCGAGTTCAAGGTCAGGCAGATCGAGCACCTCCTCCTGGACAGCGAATCAATCGACGTGATTATCAGCAACTGCGTCATCAACCATGCCCGCGACAAGGCGGCAGCCTTCAAGGAAGCGCACAGAGTATTGAAGCCCAACGGCGAAATCTGCATCACCGATCTGGTTGTTGAGGGCACAATCGGTCGCAGCGATGATCCCGGCATGAAGATCTGGGAGGAATGGCTAGCCGTCGCGTGCGGCAAGCAGGAGTATCTTGCCGCCATCAACGAAGCCGGGTTCCGCGAAGTGGTTGTACGCGAGACCGCTTATGTCGGTCAGGCGATGATCCCTGCCCTGAACGGCAAGATCATCAGCCTCCAAATCAGCGCAAGGAAGTAGCCCGACGGACGCGACTACGCGGCGGTCACGCCGCCGTCGGAGACGAGGGTGTGTCCCGTCACGAAAGCCGCCGCGTCGGAGCAGAGCCAGACGACTGTTGCCGCGATTTCCTCGGGGGTCGCCATCCGTCGCAGCGGAATACGGCCGATCATCTGCGGCTCGGCCTGCGGGTTCTTCTGTAGAACGCGCTCGATCATCGGTGTGCGCGTGTTGCCCGGACAGATGGAATTGATGCGAATGCCCGCTTCGGCATACTCCAACGCCGCCGTCTTCGTCAGCCCCACAATGCCATGACTGGCAGCGGCGTAAGCAGAGGCGCCCTTGGACCCGACGATCCCGGCCGTCGATGATGTGTTGACGATCGCGCCGCCGCGCTGAGCGAGCATCTGGCGAATCTCGTGCTTCATGCAGAGCCAGATGCCCTTGAGATTGACCCGGATCGTTCGATCCCAGTCCTCCTCCGCGCAGTCGGCGGTCGGCCCCATGCCTGCAACGATCCCGGCATTGTTGTGGGCGAAGTCCAGCCGGCCGTAGGCTTCCACCGTCTTCTTCACCAAGGCTTCCACCTCTGCCGCCTTCGTGACATCGCAGGGCACAAAGAGAGCTTCGCCGCCAGCCGCCCTGATCTGCGCCACGGTCTCATTGCCGCCCTTGGCGTCGATATCCGAAACCACGACCTTTGCACCTTCACGCCCGAAGGCGGTAGCTGTCGCTCTGCCGATACCGGATGCCGCGCCCGTCACAACCGCAACTTTGCCGGACATCTGTCCCGCCATCGCTATGTCTCCTTGCAGGCTGTCGCGGATTCACGATACTCATGCCAATGGTCCGCGCCAAGCTTCACGGGCGGAACCGGAGCTATCCACCAGCCTTCTCCCATGTCGTCATTCGCTTTCCGCAGTTACGACATTCCCGCCGCCGAACGAGCCGGCCGCCCCAGGCCGGGCGGGTGTAGATGACCCGGAAGTGCCTACAGCCGCACCAGCGACACTCGAAGCCGTGCTTGTTCTCGGCCGGGTCCCACGTCTTGCGCTCGGTGTGTTGAGGCATGGCTACTTCCTCATCAGGTCAGCCTGCGTGTACCGCTTCCGCTGGCGGCCGGCCGCGGTTTCGCCGGGGGCCTTCGCGCCGGCCATTGACGCGGCCACGGTGCAGCCGACGAGGCAATCGAGCCAGTGGTTGTCCGGCTTGGCGGGCTTGGGCCGCCATTCATGGACGGTCCGGCCCTGCCCCTCGGTGACGACGTAGGTTTCGGAATCGGCGACATGCTCGGCAGAGAGCCGGTGCTGCTCGGGCTTCTTCCCGAAGAGGGTCAAGGCGCCCTTGTCGCCGGGCAGCGTGGCCAGCCGCGCGTGAAGGAAGGTCTTCCAGAAGTTGGCGTCGAAGGCGACGTGGCGGAACTCGCTCGACCTCGACACGTTGGGGATGTACCGGTTGTGCCCGTGCCGCTCGCCGGGCCGGCGCGTGTAGCAGGCCGTCGGCTTGTTGCCCGGTCGCGGGCCCACCCGAAGTGCGTATCCGTGTCGCCGCCATGACGGACTGCCTCGCGTTCCCGCTTGACAGGCCGGGCGGCTTTGGCGAGATTCAGGTCATGCAATGGAGGAACGCCATGACCAGACTGATTTTCGCTCTCGCCGTGTTGGGGATTCTCCTTCCGGCCTGCCCGGTCCGGGCCGCGGACGAGGGTCCGGCCGTCGCGGACGTGAAGGACTTCGCCGCGCTGCCCGCCAACACATGGACGCTGATCGGGCGGGACGACAACGGCGGGGCGAAGGCGTTTGCCCGGCTGATCTGGGCCGAGCAGGTTGGCCGGCTCTACCTGTGGGGAGTCGGCGGACCGATGGTCGATCGCAGCCAGTACAAGCCCTACGAGCTGGAGAGTTTCGCCGTGCCCGCCGACGGCGCCGGCTGGGCCGCCGCCCTGCCCGAATCGAAGAAGGACGCCTGGGCCGACGGAAAGTGGACCCCCTTCCGCATCCACGGCCAGATGGGCACCGACGGGCCGAGGATGCGCCTGGTCGGCAGCGGCCAGCCGAACGTCGTGACTTTCTTCGAGACCGACGGGATCGCCCGTCCCAGCCCGGTTCTCACCTTCAACCAGGCGTGCTACGACTCGACGCGGCGCCGCATCGTCTACTTCGCCGGCGGGCGGACCTTCGCCCTGGACCCGGCGAGCAACACCTGGACCGATCTGAAGCCCGCGACCAACCCGACCGCCTGCGACGCCCTGGCCGGGGCGAGCCAGTGTTACGACCCGGTCAACGACGAGATGCTGCTGTTCGGGGGCGGGCTGGCGTTCAACCTGGAAGGGGCCGCCCGCACGTGGCTGTATGACTGCAAGAAGAACGAGTGGCAGCGTCCCAGGGACATCGGCCCGGAGCCCCCGCCGCGGTGCACCAGCCCGATCGTCTACGACCCGGCCACTCAATCCATGGTGATGTTCGGCGGCTACGACCAGGCCGCGGCGCTGAACGACACGTGGGTCTATCACTGCGCCGATCGCCGCTGGGAGAAGCGGACGCCCAACCCCTCGCCTCCGCCGATGTTCGACCCGGCGGCGGCGGTGCTGCCCGGCGGGCGGGTGGTTGTGTGCGGACCCAACGCGATGGTCGGCACCCGGACCCACGGGGCGACCTGGGACAACAAGGAGACCTGGGTCTACGACGTGGCCAAGGATGCATGGACCCCGCTGGCGAACACGGCCATGCCCGGCACGCGGTGGCTGACGGCGGCCGGCTCGACCAGGCACGGCGTGGCGTTCCTGATGGCGACGGGCAGGGACCGGCGGACCTATGCGCTCCGCTACGACGCGGCGGCGGCGATGCTGCCGGACGCGGCCGGACGGCCGGGCCAGGCCCCCAAGGGCGCCCCGCCCGGCGCCAAGTGGTTCAAGTACCACGATCAGAAGGAGTCGCTGGAGAACGCCCCGAAGCCGGACATCGAGGCGCACGAGAAGTTCCTGGCCGACCTGCCCGTCAACCAGTTCGTCGACGCCAAGCCGCCGGGCCTGCTGATCGCAAAGACCTGGAGCGGGGCGACCATCGACACCGACCGCGGCGTGGTCGTCTACACCGGAGGGGGGCACTCCGGTTATTCCGGCAACGACGTCGCCAACTATGACGTGGCGGCCAATCGCTGGACCCAGGACGCCCCGCCGCGCTTCCCGCCCTACCTGGAGAGCACCAACTCGGCCGTCTACGGCTACAGCTACGACGCCCGCCCCTGGTCGCAGCACACCTACCTGTGGTACGGCTACGATCCGACCGTGAAGAAGGTCGTCTATTGCGCCCGCCAGGGCATCAACGACGGATCGCAGGTGCTGTTGGGCGACGACCCGTCCAAGGCGTTTATCTATCGCCAGGCCGAGCACGGGCAGTGGATATGGGTCTACGACCCGGTGACCAGGAAGCTGTCGGCGCCGTGTTTCGGCCGGCCGTTCGGAAACCCCTGGTCCCTGTCGCTGCTGGGCACGCCGAAGGGTCTGTTCGCCTCAGCGGGCGACACGCTGTACAAGGCGGCCGTCGCCGGCGAGAAGGTCACCTGGACGGAGCTGCCCGGCAAGATGCCGGCGGCGAAGAAGAAGGGCTACAACTACGAATGGATGCCGCTGGCGCACGACTCGAAACGCGACCGGCTGATCCACCTGATGGGCGACAATGAGTCGGTCGAGGTGCACGCCCGGCCGATCGGCGGCGACGCCTGGGCCGAGGTCGCGACGACGGGCCCGGCGGCCATCGGGCGTGAGGCGATGTACCTGCCTAAGCAGGATGTCCTGCTGCTGCTGGCGCGGGATCGGCTGTTCGCGCTGGACCTGGCCTCGAACACGTGGCGGGAGCTGGACGTGGCGATGCCCAAGGGGGCCTACGGGACCGAGGCGGCGATGGTCTACGACCCGGTGCACGACGTGAGCGTTCTGCTGCTGCCGAGCGGCTTTTCAGGCGCGCTCCAGACGATGCTGTTCCGCTACGATCCGAAGACGGCGAAGTATAAGAGCGCCGCGTCCCAGCCCTGACATTCGTGATCTGGGGAGCGTCTCATAAGGGATTCCTGCCGGCAGCCCCAAGGGGGCGCAATCCCCCAGCCCAGGGCACAGCGGCCCGCCGAAGCATTGGCGAAGGCGGGGAGCGCCGCCCTGGGTTCATCCCGCCAGGAAGGGCCAAGCCCTGACGGGGCGGTATCGCCGTTTCACCGCCCCGGACGATTTGTTCAATCCGGTCCGCGTGACGATGACGGCAGGAGAGGTGCTCCAACGGCGATCTCGCCCCCACGGGGCTGTCGCGCTGGTTCGCCGGCGACCCAGGGCGGCGCTCGCTGCGCTCGCTCTGCCCTGGGCTGACGGATGTCGGCCTTTCAGGCCTGATGGATGTCCCCGATTCGGACGTTCCATTCCCTAGGCGGCACGGATGGCCTCCTTCAGGCCCCGGTCGCCAATGGCCGGGCGCAGGGAATCCGGCGTGCCCAGGTCCACCCGGCAGCCGAGGATCTCCTTCGGCAAGGCGGGTTCAGCGCCCTTCCCACTTCCACTCGGCGACCTCGGGCAGGTCGACGCCCTCGCGCTCGATGAACGCGGCGTGCTCGCGAAGCCTGGACTGGTAGGTGCGGATCAGCTCCTCGGCCCGGGCGGAGACCTCGGGTCGGCGGGCGGCCATCTTGCGGGCGGCCTGGATCACCAGGTGGAACCGGCTGGTCCGGTTCCGCACGTGCATGTCGAACGGCGTGGTCGTCGTGCCCTCCTCGCGATAGCCGTTGATATCGACCCGCTCGCTGCGCGGCCGCTCCCAGAAAAGCTGCTTGATGCCCGACGTGTAGCCGTGGAAGTTGAAGATCACCGGGCAATCCACGGGGAACAGCCGCTGGAACTGCTCTTCGTCCAGCCCCGGCGGATATTTCTGCGGGATGCCCAGCACGGTCAGGCGGACCACGTTGACCACGCGGATTCGCCAGTCCGGGACCTCCCGCGCCAGCAGGTCGGCGCCGGCCAGCGTCTCGACGGTCACGTTGTCGCCGCAGCAGGCCAGCAGCACCTGCGGGTCCTCGCCGCCGTTGGTCCCGGCCCACCGCCAGATCGACGCCCCGGCGCGGCAGTGCTCGACGGCGTCGGGCAGACTCAGCCACTGCGGCATGGGCTGCTTGCCGGCGATGACCAGGTTGATCCGGTCGGTCGAGCCCAGGCAGTAGTGCATCGTGGCCAGCAGGCAGTTGGCGTCGGGGGGCAGGTGGATGCGGTAGGTGTGGCCTTTCTTGGTCAGCAGGTTGTCGATGAACCCGGGGCCCTGGTGCGAGTAGCCGTTGTGATCCTGCCGCCAGGTCTCGCTGGTCAGCAGGTAGTTCAGCGAGCTGATGGGCAGCCGCCAGGGGACCTCCAGCGACGACTTGAGGAACTTGGCATACTGGTTCATCATCCCGTCGACGATCGGCAGGAAGGCCTCGTAGCAGGGGAACAGCCCATGCCGCCCGGTCAGCAGGTAGCCCTGGAGCCAGCCCTGGCAGTTGTGCTCGCTGAGCACCTCGAGGACCCGCCCGTCGCGGCCGGTGTGCTCGGCGGCGTCGGGGATCGGCCAGGCGTACTGCCGGTCGGTCGCCTCCAGCGTCGCCCCGAGGCGGTTGGACTCCAGCTCGTCGGGGCAGACGATGCGGAAGTTGCGGGCCTGCTCGTTCAGGCGGATCAACTGGCGCAGGTAGCCGCCCAGCACGATCATGGGGCTGGCGACGGCGCGTCCGGGCGATTCGACCTCGACGGCGAAGTCGGCCGGGTCGGGGCGGTCCAGCGGCCGGCGGACCCGCCCGCCGAAGCTCTGCGGCACGGTCGCCATCCGCAGGTCGCCGGCAGGGCACTGGTCGAGGATATCGTCGGCCGGCTGCCCGTCCACGAACAGCTCCTCGGGCCTG
>JAANMW010003540.1_pt1 | contig 12005 bp, 10 predicted proteins | sample 7279671 | NCBI WGS metagenome assembly JAANMW01 (sample SAMN14094541, study PRJNA606508) | bioreactor metagenome | isolation source: A lab-scale SPAN reactor treating ammonium-rich wastewater day 247 | place: Ireland: Galway | collected 2017-09-19
GGACTTGAATCAGAATGTCGCGCAACCCGTCGGGGGCGACCTCCCAATCCATGGTGGTGTAAATGCTGCCGGGCTGGCGGACCTGCTGCGGTCGGGCCGGGTCGCCGTTCTCGGCCCGGATGACGTGCCGCGAGTAGTTGTTCACGCCGAGGAAGTCGATTGGCGGCGAGAGGATGTCCGCGTCGCCGGCGTCCAGCCGCGGCAGGATATAGTCCCGCCCGAAGTGCTCGACCGCGTCGGCTGGGTAACTCTTGCGGAACGTCGGGTCCAGGTACTAGCGGTAGAGCCTGGCGTCGAACAGGCGTGCGGCCCGGCGGTCGACGTCGGCGTCGGACGCGGGGTGGACGGCTGACAGGTTCAGCGTGATGCCCATCCGTGCCCGTCCGGTCGGGTCGGCGGCCCGCATGGCGGGCACCGCCTTGCCGTGGGCCAGGTTCAGCACGTGATCGGCCGTCAGCCGGGCCTGCATGTCGCGCAGTCCGGGGGCGTGCACGCCGATCTCGTGCCCGCAGATGGCGACGACCTGCGGCTCGTTCAGCGTGATCCACCAGCCGACCCGGTCGCCCAGCAGTTCGACGACGCGGGCGGCGTAGTCTGCGAAGCGGTCGGCCGTCTCGCGGTTCCGCCAGCCCCCGCGGTCCTCCAGCGATTGCGGCAGGTCCCAGTGGTAGAGCGTGGCGACCGGGGCGATTCCGGCGGCCAGCAGCTCGTCGATCAGGCGGGAGTAAAAGTCCACGCCGCCCAGGTTGGTCGGCCCGACGCCGTCGGGCATGACGCGAGGCCAGGCGATCGAGAAGCGGCTGGCATTGACGCCCAGCTCCTTCATGACCGCCACGTCCCGGCGATAGAGGTGGTAGTGGTCGCAGGCGACGTCGCCGGTCTGGCCGTTGTGGGTCCGCCCGGGGGTGTGGCTGAAGGTGTCCCAGATCGAGCGGCCGCGCCCGCCCTCGGTCACACCGCCCTCGATCTGGTAAGCGGCGGTGGCCGTGCCCCAGAGGAAGTCCTTCCCGAACGATGCGGCGTCCATGGCGCCTCCCGGATGGATGGTGAACCGGATCGCAGGCGGCCGATTCTAACGGAGCGATATAATCCAGTAAATCGAAAGGCAGAACACATGACGGAATCGGACGAGGCGGACCAGATGCTCCAGCGACAGCGGGAAGCGGCGGCCATCAGCGGCGTGGGCGCCGCCCGCCGCCACATCCTGCTCTGCTGCGACCAGAGCAATCCGAACTGCTGCGAGAAGGCCCAGGGCCTGGCGGCCTGGGAATTCCTCAAGCGGCGGCTGAAGGAGCTGGGGCTGTCCGAGCAGGGCGGCATCTACCGGACCAAGGTGAACTGCCTGCGGATCTGCCTGGGCGGGCCCATCGCCGTGGTCTATCCGGAGGGGGCGTGGTACGCCCGCTGCGACCCGCCGGTCCTGGAGCGGATCATCACCGAGCACCTGATCGGCGGACGGATCGTCCGCGAGCAATTGATTGCGCTGCGGCCGCTGGGGGGGGCAGGGGGGAGTGGGGAATGACAAATGACGGATGACGAATGGCGAAGGAATGACTGATGACCAATGTCGAATGACCAATGACCAATGACCAATGACCAAGGACGAAGGAGGCGGACGGGGGCGGCTGGTCAGGCGACGGGGGGTGCGCCGGGGCGGCAGATGAGCAATTCGATGGGCTGGCCCGGTTCCGGTTCCAGGCGCACGGGGCCTGTGGCGGCGGCGATGAGCAGGCGGCTGCCGCGGCGAAGCTCCACGCACTCGGCGCCGGCGCGGGCGACTCCCCGCCCGCCCCAGGCGACGGCGACGCGGACGGCGCCGGCGGGCGGCAGGTCGGCCGGGCCGCTCGCGGCCGCACGCTCGATAACGAAGCAGTCGGTCTGCTCGGGCCCGATCAGCCGCTCGGTCCGCAGGCCCGCTTCCTCGCCCAGCGCGGTCGGCGGCACGCGGCAGCGGTCGCGGACCCGCTCGACCGACAGTGACTCGTGGTGGAAGATCTCCAGGGCGAAGTCGGCGTCGTGGCCCATGAACCGCCCCTGCGGCGGGACGACGATCCCCTCCCGTTCGAACTCAGCGCGGACAACCAGGTCGGTCGGCTCCATCGTCTCCATCACCAGCAGCCCCTCGCCGATGGCGTGCGGCATGCCGCCGGGCACGACCCACACCTCGCCGGGGGCGACCGGGACCGGATCGAAGCAGGCGTCCATCGCGGCCATGTCCTGTTCCAGGACGATCCGCTTCCACTCCTGGGCGCCGGGCGACCGCTGGAAACCCAGCCGCACGTAGCCGTCGCAGCCCTCGCGGACGGCCAGGATCACGTAGGTCTCCAGCTTGCCCCAGCGGGAGTTCAGGTGCTCGCGGGCGAACGCCGCCGTCGGGTGGGCCTGCACGTGCAGCCGCATCGCCGAATCCAGCAGCTTGGTCAGGAAGCCCAGCTCCGGGCCCAGCGCGTCCAGGTGCGACCGGCCGAGGTAGTGCTCGCCGTGGCGGGCGAACAGGTCGCGCAGATAACCGGCGTGCCCGTCCGGGTCGACCACGCGGGCCAGGCCCTCGCCGTGCACCTCGGCCAGGCCGGGGTTGCGGGCCTCGACGGTCGAGGCGATCCAGTCCTCGGGCCGATCGGAGTCGGCCGGGTGCGGCCCGCCCTCCAGTTCGTCGAGCTGCCGCCCGCCGCGATAGTTACGCCTCACGCGGTTGGGCGGCAATGGCAGGAGCATCCGCTTCATCGCACCTTCCTCAGCACGAAGACGGCGAACTCGGCACGAGTGCGCCTCTCGATGCCGGCCTGGCTCTCGAACTTGGCGGTCCAGTCGTGCAACATTTCGTCATTCGACATTCTCAGCGCCTCACCCCGTCTGCACGGTCAGGTCCACGACCACGGGGAAATGGTCGCTGGGATAGATCGGCGGGGCGGCGTCACGGAGGATCCGGAAGTTGGCGGCCTCCACCAGCGTCGGGGCGGCGTGGACCAGCACCCAGTCGATCCGCCCATAGTCGGGGTGGCGCTGCCCCGTGAAGGCGTGGAACGTGAAGGCGTCGGGGCGATCGACATTGCCAGCCGCCAGGAAGGTGTCCACGTAACCGGCCCGGGCAAAGTGGCGGTAGGTCGCCGACCCGGCGTCGCAGTTGAAGTCGGCGGTCACGATCGCCGGTTCGCCGCGCCGGACCTCCGCCAGCCGACGGGTAACCAGCCGGGCGCCCTGGAGGCGGGCGTGCCGGCTGATGTGATCCAGGTGCGTGTTCAGCAGCACCAGCCGCTGCCCGCTGTCGCGATGGACGAGCCTGACCCAGTTGGCCGACCGGATGCACGCCGTGCCCCAGTCGGCGGAGAACTGCTCGGGGGATCGGCTGAGCCAGAACCCGCCGCGTTCGACGGCCTCGAAGCGGTCCGGGCGCCACAGGATGCCCGGGTGGCAGAACGGCTCGTCGTTGTTGTAGCGCGGTCCGAGTTCGCCCTCGTATTCGCCCAGCAGCTCGCGGTAGTCGTCCCAGTTGCCGGTCTGGACCTCCTGGAGCCCGATCAGGTCGGGCCCGGCCTGGCGGATCGTCGCGACGTTCAGCTCCCGCCGGGCCGGCCAGACGTTTTCCCCGTCGTTGACGAACGAGCCGCGGACGTTGAAGCTCATGACGCGGAAGGTGATCATGCTCGAAGCCTGTTACCTTTCAAGACCGCCGGCCATGATCCCGAGGACCATCAAGCCCCCGACCATCAGCAGCACGACTCCCCCGATCACGAGACCAACGATTCCCATCGCCTTCTTGCGGTTGCTCTGAAAGCAGCCCGCCAGCCCCAGGCCAAGCCCGACCAGATCGACCGCCACCCCGGAGCAGATGAACAGGCCGATCGTCATCTCCTCTGCTTCCCCCGGTTCCCCCGTCTGGGCCGCTCCCACCGCCGCCAAGAAGCCGAGCAGCACGATCAGCCCGGCCAGCACCGTCAGCACCACCGAGGCGATGCCCAGCCCCGAATGCGGCGTCGGGGGCATCGATTGTGGGCCGTATGGATAATACGGCGGGTAAGGCATGGTGGACGGGACCGGCGGGGGCTGCGGCTGGGGCGGGTACGGATACGACTCGTACGGACTGCGGGTCATGACGGTCCTCGCACAAGTGCCTGTCCTGCGTCCGGGGGCATTATAACAGGACCCGCCCGATCAGCGAGCCGAGGCCTCCTCCCGCTGGGGATATTCGTGGGCCAGCGCCAGCAGGCGGTTGATCCGCTCCTGGATCGGGGGGTGGGTCGCCCACAGGCTGGCCCGGTCGTCGTCCTTGCGGAGCGGATTGACGGTGTAGAGGTGCTGTGTGCCGCGGTTGGCGGCCTCCAGCGACTCGGGGTCGGCGGCGATCTTCCGCAGCGCCCCAGCCAGCCCCAGCGGATAGCGGGTCAGCTCGACCGCGGAGGCGTCGGCCAGGTATTCGCGCTGCCGGCTGACCGCCATCTGGATCAACTTGGCCAGGATCGGGGCGACGATGGCCAGGACGATGGCGATCAGCATCAGGATCGCCTGGGCCCCGCCGCCGCCCTTGCCGCGGTCGGAGGAGGACCGCCGCGACCGCCCCCCACCCCACCACAGGTAGCGCAGGAAGACGTCGCAGATCATCACCACCGTGCCGACCATCACCGCGACCAGCATCGCGTAGCGGATGTCGAAGTTGCGGATGTGGGACATCTCGTGGGCGATGACGCCCTGAAGCTCGTCGCGGGTGAGCTTGGTCCGCAGCCCCGCGGTGATGGCGACGATGCCGTGGGCCGGGTCGCGCCCGGTGGCGAAGGCGTTGGGCGCCGAGTCGTGGATCAGGTAGACCCTCGGCATGGGCAGCCCGCCGGCGATGGCTATCTCCTCGACCACGTTGAATAGCTGCGGGTCGTCGTCGTGGCGGACCTCGCGGGCGCCGCTGGCCGCCAGCACGATGTGGGCGCCGGCGTAGAAGCTGATCAGCGAGATGCCCAGCGAGATGAACATCGCCGCCGTCCCGATGAACGCGGCGTGGGCGAGGTCGCCGCTGACCGCGCTGCCGATCACTCCGGCCACCACCGCCACGAACAGAACGAACACCACGATCAGGACCCAACTGTTGCGCTTGTTGCGGTCGATCAGTTGATGAAAGTCAGTCGCCATCGCCGTCGCTCTTTTCCGCCAGCCGGGCCAGCGCCGGGCCGCTCACGCGATACACCGTCCAGTCGTCCATGGGCACGGCGCCCAGGCGTTTGTAGAAGCCGATGGCCGGCTCGTTCCAGTCCAGCACCCACCACTCCAGGCGGGCGCAGCCGCGCTGCACGGCCAGCCGGGCCAGGTGGCGCAGCAGGGCCTTGCCCACGCCGCGGCCGCGACGGGCCGGGCGGACGAAGACGTCCTCCAGGTAGATGCCCGGGCGCCCCTGGAAGGTCGAAAAGTGATGGAAGAACAGGGCGAAGCCCGACGGCTCGGCCTGCCCGTCCTCCCACGCGAACACCACCTCGGCCTTGGGCGCCGGACCGAACAGGTGCCGCCGCAGCAGGTCCTCCGTGGCGACCACCTGGTCGGACATCTTCTCATAGTCGGCCAGCTCGCGGATGAACCAGAGGATTCGCGGGACATCCTGTGTGGTGGCCGGTTCGATGCGGATGGTCGTGTCGGCGGTCATGGGGTCTACGGGCCTGCGTGAAAGGGCATCCGCGGACGCGCACTGGCGCGGGGTTGCCTGGCGTCCGACCTCCTTCGTCCCCCCTGGCATCCGCGACGCGCACCCCTGCGGGGTTGCGGCTAAACGGGGAGGGACGCGCGGGAACTACTGCCGCTGCTGGTTCTCCGGCGCCGGCGGGGCGGGCATGCCCAGGCCCACCGTCAGGGCGAACGGCACCTTGACCGTCCGCGACTGGCTCCAATATTCCACTTCGACAGTCACCGTGTCCAGCCTCGTGTTCAGGCGCCAGGTCTTTTCGACACGCGTGATCCGGCCGCCCTCGGTGGACATCGTGCTCCCGCAGAGCTGCGCGGAGACGGCGCCCCCATCGGCGTCGCGGAAGCGGACGTCTTTGATCGCATAGTCCGATCCATCCATCTCGAGGGTCAATTCCATGCCGTCGGCCGACGGGTCGTCCGCGTCGGCCTGCACCTTGCTGATCCGCATGGGGATCCGCCCCGCGTCGATCCGGGCGCCGGGCTTGGCGGCGACCTTGTCGTGGCGGAAGACCGGGGGCTTGCCGGGGCAGTGCTCGAAGACCAGCTCGCCCGCGACGAACACCTCCCGCGTGCCGGGCAGGGGCGGCCGGGGGACTTGGACCTCGACCAGCCAGTCCCCGTCCTCGTCCTCGCCGAAGCGATTGCGGCGCTGCCAGTCGAACGGTCCGCCGAACCCGCCCCACAGCCCCGCCTCCAGGTCCTCGCGGGTCAGGTCCTGCCCGGCGTCGTCGCTGAAGGCGGTGAGTTTGCTGGAGGCCCGGTCGAAGCCGACCAGCCGCCCCTCGCACGGTTCGACGATCATGGCGATGCGGGTGCCGCTCTGTCCGCGGAACACCCGCCGCCCGCGCTGCGCGTCCGGGGGGGCGACGACCATGATCCCGCAGACCCAGACCGAGGCCTTCAGCATCGGCTCGCCCGCCGCCTCCGCGGAGGCGGCGACCGGGTCGGACCGGACGGGGGCGGATGCGTCGGCCGGCTGGCTCGTCGGCCCGTCCGCCGGCGCGGGGGCTGTTTTTGGGGTGGGGTCGGTCGCAGGGGCCTGGGCTTGGTCGGTCCCGGGCCCGTCGGCGGCCACGCCGGCCGGCCAGGTCCATCCCGCCGCCAGCATCCACCCCGCCAGCATCCACCCCGCCAGCAGGCCGACCGTTCGAGTCCTTGCATTCATCGGGCCACCGCCTTGCCACGAACCTGACGCCGGGGCCTTGCACGCCGCAAGGGCCTGCCGGGCCGCGCGGACGCCGGGTGGCAGTGGCCCAGGTGGTGGACGAGGCGGGCCGGTGCGGACCGGTCATCGACGCCTCCTCCGCGGGGCGTCCGAGCGGCTTGAACAATAGTAGTCGCCAGGGGCGAAGTTGTCTGCGGCGTCGGGGAAAGCGTCAGCGGATGTTCGGCTCTGTGCACGCAAGTTCTTGAGCCACTGACGCGGGCAGGGGGCCCGGGGGTTAGTTTTTAGCGATGCCCTCAACCGGTCGATGGTTTAAACTAGTAGGCGCGGGCAACAGGGACGCGGCCGACGGGTCGGCCGATGGGCTGGAAAGGACCGGAACTGATGAGGCAACCGCGATTTGCACGGGTGGTCCGGGCGGGGGTGGTCCTGGGATGGTCCATCGCGCTGCTGGCGGCGCCGTTCGATGCGTTCGGCCAGGCGGCTGAGAAGGACACCCTGGCCGTCCAGGGCAACAAGGTCTACCGCGAAGCGGTCAGCCAGATGAACGTGGGCAACTTCCAGCAGGCGGCGGACCTGTTCAGCCAGGTGATCAAGCGTTTCGGGGGCAACGAGAACGTGCCGGGCTCGCAGCTCTACCTGGCCTCCTGTCTGCTGCGGCAGAACAAGGACGAGGAGGCCCTCAAGCAGATCGACCTGACCGCGCGGGTCTACGCCGGGACCGAGATCGGCCTGCTGGCCCAGACTCTCAAGATGACCTATTACATTGGCAAGAAGAACGCTGACGGCTTCCTGGAGGCGTTGAACGAGGCCAGCGGTCCGAGCAACCGGACGCTGCCGAATTACATGCTGGAGCCGGGGACGTATACCTACTACTTCAGCAACGTGCAGAACCTGCGATACGCCTTCGCCCGCGATTTCATGGACGACGTGCTGAAGCTGATCAAGACGCCCGAGCACGCCGAGGAGGCGCTGGCGGCGCTGGCCGGGACGTTCAAGCTGGGGCCGGACCGCCTGCCCGACCGCTGGTTCTGGACGCACTGCTACCTGCTGTTCACGGCCGGCAAGCAGGCCGAGGCGGAGAAGACCTTCAAGGAATACGCCGACTACTGGGACCAGGACGACCGCGGTCGCAAACTGTGGTGGGCGTACGCGGAGTATCTGCGGACGGTGGCCAAGCAGCCGGAGGCGGCGCGGGCGGCCTGCGAGACGATCATGCAGCGGTTCGAGGGGACGGACACGGCCGCCGACGCCGGGCAGCGGATCGCCGAAGTCCTGGCCGCCGACGACGCCGGCGCCGACGCGTTCATCGCCTTCGCCGAGAAATTCATCGCCCGCTACCGGCTGACCGACGGGGGCAACCGCGTCCAGGCGCTGCTGCTGAAGAAGGTGATGGACCTGGCGCCCAAGGACCCGAAGATGGCCGAGCGGGCCTTTGCCATGCTCCAGGAGGAAATGGACCGGATGCTGCCGCCGGACCGGGTGGTTCGTCTGGAGACGCAGGTCCGCCTGGCGGCCCAGATCAAGCAGATGCCCAAGGCCGTCGCCCTGTTCAACGAGATGCTGGGCGACGAGCTGTGGAGCGCGACGACGTGGAACAAGGCGGTCGCCCTGGGGCGGGCCTTCCCGGAGCTCCAGCCGGCGGTGGATGCGTCCCGGCGGCGCCGGCAGATATTCGAGATGCCCACCGCGGCGCAGCAGGCGACGTCGGCGCCGGCCGACCAGCCGGACCTGGCCGCCGCCCTGGAGGCCGCCAAGCTGCTGGCACAGCTCAAGACCCGCATCGCCGATCAGCAGATGCGGTTCGCCGAGGAGATCGCCGAGGAGATGTTCACGAAGTACACCGACACGGCCCCGACGGTCGAGGCCGTCGACCTGATGTGCGACTACTACTTCAAGCAGGTGCTGGTCGAGCCGCGGGACAAGTGGATGGAGCGGATGATCACCACCTACCCCTACCACCCGCGGACCGAAGAGGTGCTCAACAAGCGGTGCATCTCGGACCGGGCGTCGGCCGAATACGACAAGCTCACCCGCAACGTCGAGCTGGCCCTGGGGCGGTTCGCCAGTTCCCAGCATCGCGGGGCGTGGTACAACCACCGGCTGACCTGCTACGAGACAGCCAAGGACAACCAGGGGCGCTATGAGTGGATGGCCAAGGAGCTGGACTGGTCGGCCAGCCACGGCCACACCTACAGCATCCAGTTGATCGTCGGGGCGATCCCGGTCGCGGAAGGCCAGGACCGCAACGAGATCATGGCCGACGCCTACCTGAAGTGGCACAAGCGGCTGGGCGAAACGCACCTGGGGCTGTGGTGCTACTCGCAGGCCAACGCCATCTACACCAACCGCTACAGCTTCAAGTATGACAAGGGAATCGTCACCTGCAAGTATCTGCGGGAGCAGAAGATCAACCCGGCGGTCGCCTGGGCCAACGCCTACAGCGACATCGACCTGATGCTGGTGGCCGGCAAGGTCGCCGAGGCGTGCGCCGAGGCGGGGCGTCGGCTGCCGGGCGACCCGCGGCCGCAGTTCCGCACCTATCGCCGCCTGGACATGACCGCCCTGGGGCAGGCCTTCGGCAAGCAGAAGCAGATCGGGGCGGCCAAGACCCTGTCCGACCGCCTGGCCAAGCTCTACAAGATCCCGGAGGACGTCGACGCGGCCGAGCTGATGCTGGCGGCCGCCTATGCCGGCGCCGAGTACCCCAAGACTTCCCCCCGGGCCGCGGAGATCTACCTCCGCGTCGCCGAACGCATGGACCCCCCGGACCTGGGCGACGGGTTGATCCTGTCGGCTGCCCACCATGCCAGCGGTGTGAAGAAATACGATGACGTGCTGACGGCCTACATGCGCCGCATCCCGCGGGCCCACCACCTGCTGCCCGGGCTGTTGAACAAGCTGGGCCAGCACTTCCTGGCCCAGCAGGACCGCCGGGTCTTCCAGATCCAGGGCCAGTTGGTCGGAAGCTACGCCGCCAGCGCCGCCCGCGACGAGCTGGACGACCGCATCGAGAAGGCCCGCCAGGCGGCCCAGAACAAGAGGTGACCCCGATGATTCGCAGGCTCCTTGCGCCCGTTTTGGCGGCGACGCTTCTGTGGGGCGCGTGGGCGGTTCAAACTTCGGCCGCTCAGACCAACCCGCCCATGCGCGAGGTCATGGACGAGGACGTCGACCGGGCGATCGACCGCACGGTGCGATGGATCTACGGGCGCCAGCAGGCCACCGGGCACTGGCCCAGCCACTACACCTCGCCGTTCGGGGGCGAGACGGCCCTGTGCCTGTTCGCCCTGCTGGACGCCGGGCAGGACCGGCAGAAGGAAGAGATCACCAAGGGCATCGCGGCGCTGTGTAAGCTGGAGACCAACTTCCTCTACATCCGGACCCTGCGGGTGATGGTGCTGGCGTTGGCCTACGGCAAGGAGATGCCCAAGGAACCCAAGGCCGTCTTCGATGCGGACATGAAGTGGCTGACCACGAACGCGGCGGCCCACGGGGCGTGGGGTTACGGCGGGCCGGACCGCTCGGGCGACAACTCGTGCACCCAGTTCGCCGTGCTGGCGTTGTGGGAGGCGATGCGGGCCGGCGTCGAGCTGAACTCGGCCATCTTCCGCGCCGTCGAGCGGATGTGGATCGCCCGGCAGAAAAAGGCCGGCGACGACCGCGGCGGGTGGACCTACGCCGCTGTCGGGGAGGGCAACGCGACGGCGTCGATGACGGCGGCCGGGCTGGCCAGCATGTACATCTGCCAGGACGCCCTGGTCAGCGGCGCCTGCCGACCCTACGGCAACCGCAAGGTCATCGAGGACGCGATGGCCCGCCTCGCGGCCCAGCTTAAGCCCGATTACATCACCAACGGATACTTGGCGTTCTGCGTGCAACGGGTGGGGCTGGCCAGCGGACTGAAGTTCATCGGCGGGATGGACTGGTTCGCGACCGGCGCCAAGGAACTGGTCAAGCCCCAGCCCTACGGGGCGAGTTTCAGCGGGCAGTGGGGGCCGGACACGCGGGCCGCCTTCGAGCTGCTGTTCCTGTCGCGCGGGCGCGTCCCCCTGGTGTTCAACAAGCTCAGCCACGGGGGCAACAGCTCCGGGTGGGACACCCACCCCCGCGACATCGCCCAGTTCGCCCTGTTCATGCGCCGCAGCTTCGAGCGGCGGATGCGCTGGCAGATCGTCGACATCGCCGACGACATGCGCCTGCTGCTGGACGCGCCGATCCTGCTGATCACCGCGACGCGGGCGCTGGAGTTCACCGACGCCGAGTGGGCCAAGCTGCGCGAGTACACCTTGCGCGGCGGCATGCTGCTGTTCATGCCGGTCCACGTGAACATGGCCTTCGTCGACGCCGTCAAGCAGAAGTTGGCCGACCTCTACGCCGATCAGCGCAAGGCGGCCGGGAGATACTACGAACTGGTCCAGGTCCCCGCCGCCGACGGCATCTACAAGGCCTACAAGCCCATCGCCTACGGCGACAAGGCCCTGCCGCTGTGGGGCGTGGGCGACGGGACCCGCTGGCTGGCCATGCTGTGCCCCGCTGACACCGCCTGCACCTGGCAGCGCTACCTGAATCTGACCCAGCCGCTCCAGTTCGATTTCGGCATCAACCTGTACTTCTACACGACCGGGGGCAACGACGTGGGCAGCCGGATGCGCCCCGTCTTCGTCGGCTCCGACTTGCCGGTCCGCGGCACGGTGAAGGTCGGCTGGCTGAAGCACGACGGCAACTGGAACACCCAGCCGTTCGCCCTGGAGTACCTCTCGCAGAAGCTGGCGGCCGAAAATCGCCTGTCGCTGGACGTGACCGCGGGCGTCGCGCCGGGCGCCGACGACCTGTCGGGGTTCAAGCTGCTGTGGCTGACCGGCACCGACGCATTCAACTTCAACGACGCCCAGGTGGCCGCCCTGCGGCGCTACCTGGACGGCAATGGCACGATCTTCCTGAACGCGGTCGGCGGGGCCGAGCCGTTCCTCAAGTCGGCCGATCAGCTCGTCACGCGCCTCGGCGAAGGCCGGGCCGGGCTGCGGACCGGTCCGCCCCGCGAATCCGGTCTGACCGACGGCAAGCTGGGCGAGCATCGCGGGCTGCCCATCGAGGACTCCAGGCGGGTGGAGATCTGGAAACAGAAGGTCAATCGGGTCGGCGGTCCGCTGGAGACCTACGTCGAGGCCGACTGGCC
>JAANMW010003548.1_pt1 | contig 11969 bp, 9 predicted proteins | sample 7279671 | NCBI WGS metagenome assembly JAANMW01 (sample SAMN14094541, study PRJNA606508) | bioreactor metagenome | isolation source: A lab-scale SPAN reactor treating ammonium-rich wastewater day 247 | place: Ireland: Galway | collected 2017-09-19
CGGGGCGCTGACCGTCGAGCATCGGGCGATCGAGTACGACCGCGCGGACTTCCGGCTCTCGGAGACGAAGCCCTTCAGTTGGCGCCGTAATCTGCCGCCGCTCGAGGTCAGGAAGACGGTCTTCAACTACGTCGCCACCTACAACGACTTCGAACGCCGCTTCGCCGAGTTCCTGGACAAGACGGCCGACGACGTTCTGCGGTTCGCGGCGCTTGGTACGACCGAACAGGGAGAATCCGGGTCCCACTTTCGGGTCGACTACCTGAAGCCGAGCGGCGCCATCGGCTTCTATCATCCGGACTGGGTGGTCGTTCAGAAGACCGGGGCGAGAGAGGTCAACTGGATTATCGAAACCAAGGGCCGCGTCTGGGAAGGCACGGACGCGAAGGACGAGGCCCTCAAGACCTGGTGCGAGCGGATCAGCGCAGCGACGGGCGCGGAGTGGAAGTACGCCCGCATAAACCAGACTGAGTTCGACCTGAACAGATCGCGGAGTCTGGAGGCCTTGCTCAGGCCTGCCTGATCGCCGACGAGGCGCACCGCAGTCAGTACGACTTCATCGAAGCCTTCGCCCGGCATAGGCGCGACGCTCTGCCCCACGCCGCGTTCATCGGCTTCACGGGCACGCCGATCGAACTGCGGGACGCAACACCGCACGAGCTACGGGCCGGGGCTTCGACAGGCTCAGCCGCCGGGGAGAGTGCGCCGCCGGGGCTTCGACAGGCTGAGCCGGCCCTTTCAGATCGGTCTTCGCGGTTTTATCGGATCTCTTTAGCGGACCGCGCCGCCCGCGCGATAGAGCGGTATACTAACATCATCACCACGCCGGAAGGGAGGCTGTGTCCATGAATAAGGTGTCCTGGCTGGCTGCGGGCGGTTCCGCCCCGTGCCGATCTGCCTCCGGCGTTCCCCCAACCCTGATCCCCACCGCCTGACGCATCCGAACGAGTCGTCAGGCTCCCGTCGAGCAATCGGCGGTCCTCAGAGGGAGCTCCTCCGGGCGCAGACCGTGCTGTCGCCAACGTTGTCGTTGTCTGTGAGGAGAAGCTCCCAACATGCCCGACCCATACGAATCCGCCCGTCTGGGCGACCGTGAGGCCCTATCGGCGATCGTCGAATCGCTCCGGCCCAGAGTCAGCCGGATGGCGCGGCACTATGCCCGGAGGACCGGCCAGGACGCCGACGACCTGCTGCAGGAGGCATGGCTCGGCCTGCTCGATGCCATGCCCCAGATGGATATCCGAATCGGTTCGCCGCGCCAGTACCTGCTGAGCCGAGCTCGCTGGCGGCTCCTGGACGCCGTCCGGCGCGAACGGCTGCGCCGGTGCCTTCCCCTCGACGAGCCGTCCTGCTCCGAGCTGCCATCGGCCGACCCGTGCGGCGTCGGCGACCTGGCCGTCGGTGAGTTCCTCGGCCGGCTCCAGCCCGGCCAGCGGACGATCGCCCGGCTGCTGATGGAGGGACACTCGTGGAGAGAGACCGGCGCCCGGATCGGATGCACCTCCGCGAACGTTGCCTATCACGTGCGCCGCATCCGGGAGGCCTATGTCCGGCGCGAGGAGTGCGCTGCCCCTTAGCGCCAGAGGCATCTCGGGCGATAACGACCTGGGTGCGCACTCGAACCCACCTGAAAGGAGGGCACTATGATGGGCTTCATCAACGATACACCGGGAGTTAGGGCCGCTTAGGCGGCGCTGACCTTCCGCGCGGCCATGGCGCTGGCCCGAATCGGACCGGATGCCATGGCCGCGGCCTGCGACAGACGTCGGACTTCGGCCCGATGCCGCAATCGGATAGGCAGAACCCAATGAGAGACCGAGACCGCCGCAACAACCGAAGAAGCTCCGCCGGAAGCTGGTTCCGCTGTGTCCGGTGCGGCCAGCCCATCAGCGCCGACGCGCCGGGCACCGAGCATCGCAACCACTGTCCGTGGTGTCTGTGGAGCCGCCATGTGGACGACCGTCCGGGAGATCGACGGGCCGAGTGCGGCGGGGCCATGGAGCCGATCGCCGTCTGGTCGAGGCGTGGGGGCGACTGGGCGGTCATCCATCAGTGCCGGAGCTGCGGAGCGCTCCACTCCAACCGGATCGCCGGCGACGATAATGAGCTTGCGCTGGTGGCCATTGCCGTTCGGGCCATCGCCCAGCCCCCGTTCCCGCTGAGTCGGGTCGCTCCCGATCTGCCGATGCCGGAGACTGCGCTCTGACTTCGGCCAGGCCTAGTCTGGCTCTCGGGCGGCTCCTCGGGTCTTCTGCGCGATGATGTCGGCGAACGACGCGAGACGATCGAGATGGGGCACGTAGATCAGGTCCTCGCCGTAGTAGAGGAGCCTCCAGCCCCGGTACTCATGCTTCAACTCGTTATGGTCGAACCGATAGTGGCCGGGTCGGGGGTCGGGGCCCCAGGATTCCCGGGTGGCAATCCGCACGGCGTGGAGCCCGCCCCGGGGCGTGGCCGCACGGAGTCGTCGGAGGAACGGCAGGCAGGACCGGCCGAGCAGGTTGAGGCTGTTGCCGGCGAAGTAGAGGTCATATCCCGCAAGGTCCACCTCCAGCATGTCGCAGCAGAGTCCCGTCTCAAGCCTTGCGCCCCGCTCCTCGGCGAGCCGATGCGCCTTGGCCAGACCCGACGGGGCGGGCTCCACCGCCGTCACCCGGTGGCCCTGTTCGGCGAACCACGCGGCATCCCGCCCCTCGCCGCAGCCCAGATCGAGGATGCGCGCAGTGTCATCGCCCCGACATAGCTTCCAGAACCGGAGGGCGAGCCGCCCGAGGGCGCTCGGCTCCTTGCCGAAGAAGTAGGTCTCGGCATCCTCTGCGAAGCGCTCCTCCCAGTGGCCGATGAGCCGGCTGCAGGGGTCTGCTCCGTCGTGCATCGTTCCGTGTCTCCTTCCGGTGTTGCTCGTGGGACATCGTACCATGCGGCAGATCGGACAGGATAGGCCGGACCGTCTGGGGAAGCGAACGGAGCCAGGTCGATCTCCGCCGTCTGGAGCAGATGGGAGCCTGAACCGAACTCTCGGCCAGCGCCGAACCCGGTGCCTGAGCCGAACCCGGTGCCTGAGCCGAACCCGGCGCCTGAGCTTGTCGAAGGCACCATCAGCCAGAGGTAGTCATGATGCCTTACATGGATATTCCGGAATGCGCTGGCCGGGGCTTCGACAAGCTCAGCCGCCGGTGAGGATGCACCGCCGGGGCTTCGACAGGCTCAGCCGCCGGGAATGGTGCGGCGCAGACGGGGGTACAGTACGTGGAGAAGATCATTAGGAGGATCACATGACAAGGATTGCGAAGATCGAGCGCTTAATGCACCCCGGTGTTCTGCGCGATTTTGCCTGGCCTGCTGACCTTCCTACCTTTGGTCGCTTCAACTTGATCTATGGCTGGAATGGCTCGGGGAAGACGACGTTGAGCCGCGTCTTTCGTGCGCTCGAGCAGGGCGCCGTCTATTCGCCCGGCCCAGTTACGCTACTCATTGATGGTCGCGAGGTCACAGAGAAGGACTTCGAAAAGGCGACGGTTCCCATTCGAGTCTTCAATCGCGACTTTGTAGACGAGAACGTCTTTCAGGTCACTGAAGGAGAATTGCCTCCGATCTTCGTGGTTGGGAAGGAGAGCGTCGAACAGCAGAAGGAGGCAGATCGCCAAAAGAGGGTCAGAACTGAGAAAGAGGCCCGTCTACAACAGGCGCGTTCAACGCACAACGACTCGGGATATAAACTCAACCAGCACTGCAGTGATCGGGCCAAGGTCATCAAAGAAACGCTTCGTGTCTCGGGCTCAGGCAGGTACAACAACTACGACAAGACTGACTATCGAAGCGCGGCAGAGAAGATGGGGGCCGATGGAGCTGCCACTTCTCACCTATTGAGCGATGAGCAACGCGGAGGCTTGTGGGCACAACACCATGCCACGCCGAAGCCGAGGTTGCAGGAGGCCACCTACCGGCTTCCGTCACTCGAGGATCTGGTTAAGCAGACCTCCACACTTCTCGAGAAGACGGTGGTCTCGTCGGCAATTCAGACACTGAAAGATGACCCCGCCCTTGCGGACTGGGTCCACACTGGCTTAGGCCTGCACAAGGAGAAGGGATCGGCGACTTGCCTTTTCTGTGAGCAAGCGCTTCCTACCGACCGTCTCAGCAGTTTGGAGGCCCACTTCAACGCCGAGTATGAAGAGTTCTTGCGTCGGATCGATGAGCAGATCGGGCATCTGAAGGATGCAGACAGTGCCGCAGCCCATGCGGTATTTCCAGACCCGGCTGCGTTATACGACGACCTGAGAAGTGATTACGAGTCTGCCAAAGCGGACCTGCAATCCGGTATTACCACCGTGCGCAAGTACCTCGAAGAACTTGTACGGGACCTGAAGCGTAAGAAGAGCGAGCCGTTTACAGCTCTATCTCTCACCGAGGATGTGCCGGCTCTTGATACGGCGGCCGTCGAGAGGCTGAACAATACAATCCGATCGCACAACACGGCATGCGACGAGTTCGATAGTCGCGTGAATACGGCTCGTGAACGCCTTGCTTTAGACATGATAGCGCAGAAACTGGACGAGTTCAAGAGCCTTAGGGATGCCACTCAAGCGGCCGATAAAGCGATTGACCAGCTTGAACAGGAGATGGAGGATCTGACGAAGCATATCGAGAGGATCGAACGGAAAATCAGGGATCATCGGCAGCCCGCCGAAGAACTCAACGATGACCTGAAGCGGTACCTCGGACATGACGAGTTACAACTGGCCATCAAGGACAATGGCTACAGCATTACTCGCAATGGCGAAACGGCCCACAGTCTGAGCGAAGGAGAAATGACGGCCATTGCGATTCTGTATTTTCTAAAATCGCTTGAAGGTCGTACGTTTGATCGCAAGAATGGGGTGGTCGTTCTAGACGATCCGGTGTCCAGCCTGGACGCGAATGCGCTTTATCTGGCGTTCGGCTTCATCAGGTATCGCACTCAGGACGCGGGCCAACTATTTGTGCTGACGCACAACTTCGCGTTCTTTCGGCTGGTTCGGAACTGGTTTTATCACCAGAAGGGGCAGAATAAATCTGACGTCATTCAGCGGCCCGCGCGCTTCTACATGCTCGATCGGGTGCATGGGTCCAGCCCGAGATCCACAACGCTTTGCGCGCTGGACCGGCTGCTGGAGGAGTACGAGTCCGAGTATCACTACTTGTTCGCTTGCGTGCACCGATCTGCCAACGCAACAAGCGAGACCGGGCTTGAGCAGAACTACTGGCTGCCGAACGTTGCGCGGCGGCTGCTCGAGATGTTCTTGGCGTTCCGGCGCCCACGAATTGCCGGAGAGCTGTGGCAGAAGCTGAACGACGTTGCCTTCGATGAGGAAAAGAAGGTACGTATCGCCCGTTTCGTGCACACTCATTCTCACGGCCACACAGTCGGAGAGCCAGAGCACGATCCGTCGTTGCTCGGCGAAGCGCGAGCCGTCTTAGCCGATTTGCTTGAGCTGATCAAGTCGGAAGACGCTCAGCATTACACGGCAATGGTCGGTCTCTTCAGCGACCCCGTCGCGGAGGTGGATTCCGTGTGCCTGCCGTCTCCTAACCTACCGTAGCATCGGTCGACCTCGAACGGCTGGAGGCCTCCGACTGGCACATCGCCCACCGCACGGGCCGGACATCACGCCGTACCCCGTAGGCAACACCGCACGAGCCAGGGGCCGGGGCTTCGACAGGCTCAGCCGCCGGTGAGGATGCGCCGATCGGGGCTTCGACAGGCTCAGCCACCGGGGAGGGTGCGGCGATCGGGGTCTCGGACCGTGCCATACTGATCGGTGATGCGCCATGGCCGTCCCGCGCCGCGTTGAGCGGACGTCGACAGCCCCGGAGGATACGCACTTTGGATCCAACCCATGCTCACCGCCCCATCGAGATCGCCTTTGAGGCTGCCCGTGATCACGCCGACCCGGAGGGCTCGCTCCGACTGGATCTCATCGTCGAACCTCCGTCGGGCAGGACGCTGCGCCTGCCGGCCTACCGCGTCGACGGGCGTCGATGGGCTGCGCGGTATGCCTCCGGCGAGATCGGTCGGCACACCTATGTGTCGGCATGCTCGGATCGATCGGATGCGGGCCTGCACGGTGTCGAAGGGACGGTGGAGGTGGAGCCCTATACAGGCGACAACCCGCTCTACGCTCATGGCCCGCTCCGGATCTCCAGCTCGGGCCGCCACTTCGAGCACGACGACGGAACGCCCTTTTTCTGGCTGGGCGACACATGGTGGATGGGACTGTGCAGGAGGCTGCGCTGGCCGGAGGAGTTCGCCGAACTTGCGGAGGATCGGCGCCGCAAGGGCTACACCGTGGTCCAGATCGTCGCAGGCCTGTATCCCGACATGGGGGCGTTTGACGAGCGGGGCGCCAACGAGGCGGGTTTCCCGTGGGAGGAGGATTGGCGGCGCATCCGGCCCGAGTACTTCGATATGGCCGATCGGCGCATCGAGCGGCTCGTCGCGACCGGCATCGTCCCCTGCATCGTCGGAGCGTGGGGCTATTACCTCTCGTGGCTCGGGCATCGGAAGATGCAGCAGCACTGGCGGTACCTGATCGCGCGATGGGCCGCCTATCCGGTGGTCTGGTGTGTCGCAGGAGAGGCCAATCTCCCCTGGTACCTCGCCCCGGGCTTCCCGTATGATGACCGTCCGGCGGTGACCGGCTGGACTGAGATCGCGGGCTACGTGCGCCAGCTCGACCCGTATCGGCGTCCGCTCTCGATCCATCCCACCGGTCTGGGGCGGCTCAGCGCCCGAGGTTCGATCGACGACCAGGGCCTCCTCGACTTCGACATGCTCCAGACCGGACACGGCGATCGCGACAGCCTCGGGCCGACGGTCGATACGCTCCGCTGGTCCTATCAGGCCGAACCCCGCATGCCCGTCCTGAACTCGGAGGTGACCTACGAGGGGATTCTGGGCAGGTGTCACGACGATGTGCAGCGCCTCATGTTCTGGACCTCGATCCTCAACGGCGCCTGTGGGCACACGTACGGCGCCAACGGCATCTGGCAGATGAACGGAACTGAGACGCCTTACGGGGCGTCGCCCCACGGCGGCACCTACGGCCCGACGCCATGGCGAGAGGCGATGACCCTGCCCGGCTCGATGCAGCTCGCCTGGGCCAGGCGGCTTCTGGAGCGGTATCGATGGTGGGAGATGGAACCGCTGCCGGATACGGCCGACTACGCCGAGGGCTTGATCGCCCGGGATGACTGGCATCGCCCCCACGCGGCCCGCATCGGCGATGACCTCAGGATCATCTATGCGCCGCAGGCACACCGGCTCAGACTGCGCGGCCTGGAGGGAGCGACATGGCGTGCGACGGCCTGGGAACCGGCGAACGGCGCCGAGGCCCATCTCGGTCCGATCGACGCGACCGACGGCTGCGCGGAGCTCAGCCGCCCCTTCACGCCGGATGTCCTGCAGCCCGAACAGGACTGGCTGTTGATCCTGGAGCGGGCCTAGGCCCGGATCGACGGCTGCGGGTTACTTCTTCCTGGGTTTGGTCGTCGACGACGGTTTGGTCTGAGGCGCCGGTGGTTTGGCCTGTCCAACCTTCGCCTCCTTCGGCGCCGAATGCTGGTGCGATGTCGATTGGCCAAGGAGCATGAGCGTCTCCAGCATGCTCATCGATCCGGGGGCGCCCTCATCGATCTCTCTAGCCAGCTCGAACTGCCGTACGCTGGATATCGCTCCGATGGCTCTGGTGTTGATCAGGGACAGCTCGGTGACCGTATCCTCGTTCCATCTGGCTGAGCCGAACAGTGTCGATGGATCGAGGTCCTTACCGGCCTTCTCCGATTCCAGCGCCGCCTGCAGGAGGTTCTGAGCGTTCTTGACCGGTCGATAGCCGACCAGAAACGTTTCCGAACCGATCGTGAGCGTTGCGCCCTTCGTAAACAGGACGGTGTTTTTGCCGCGGCCCGACATGCTCGACAGGAGGGCCAAACCGAGCGACTTATCGGGGGATGAATCGTCGCTCAACATCCCGATCTGGGCGAGCTGCTCCATCATGCTCCCTGAGCCGCCGGTATCCATCGGCTCGATCAGGACTCGCATCCATGCGGAGTCGAACTGCTTGAGCGTCATGGTCCTGGGCCGATCGCCGCCGCTCAACAACGAGGCGAGATCCGCCGTCTGCCCGAAGCCGGGCATGGCAAAGAGGCAGAGCCCCATTATTACGCTGATCCTGGTCATCCGTTGATCGCTCCTGTTCGGTATCGGTCGTTCTGTGCTTTCGGACGTCTATTTCTTAGGAGGCGCTTGGGGCGATTTCATCACTTCGTCGATTGGTTTGCCATTGAAGGTCGGGTTCGATTTCAGCGTCTCCAGATGGATGATGCGCCAGCCCTTCGCTGTTCGAGCCCAGGTGTCCCGGGTAACTCCCTGATCAGCGGCCTTGACCGTTCGGCCCCGTTCGGGCTCGATCACGCCCACGTAGGAGTACCGGTTCAAGACGACGACCCGATCGCCGACAACGGTCAGCTTCGCGATCTCCATCTTCGCGCTCTTCATCTCCTTGAGCATGATGAACATCGTTCCGAACTTCGTCCGGAGCTCCTTAGGATCGGTGCCCTTTTCGCCTGGCTTCCGATCGCTGGCCGCGCCGAAGTACTTGAGAACGCCTTCGAGATCGCGCGCCAGGAACGCCTTGCTAATACCGGCGTAGAGCGGGGTCAGGGCCTTGCGGGCTTCCGGAACAGTCGGCGGAGCGGCGAAGACCTGGCTGCCGAGCAGAGCCAGCCCGACGACGGCAAACGGATGCGAAACTCTCACGAATGATCTCCTAATGGTGCTCAGGATGGTCTGTGGACGGCGTGTGGTCATGGAGAACCCCAGCGCGATGCAGACGATTGTGCATGGTACGATACGCCGCTGTCAACGTCATCCGAGCCCGTTTGTATGCCGCGTCTTCGGCCCTGGTGCCGATCGTATCGAGATAGGCCAGAGAGCCTTCAATCTGCTGCAGGATCGTCAGGGCGTCGGCCGCGGCGAAGAACGGCCTCCCCTCCACTTCCATCATGACCGGAGATGAATGGGCCGCGATCATCTCGGGTCTGTCGGCGTATCGTCCCCGGATCAGCAGGGCGAGCCATGTGCTCCGGTCGACCTTCATCGACCACGAGCCCGAGGCGGCCCGAGGCCCGACGGTCCGTTTGCGGATGATCTCGCCGTTGGCCACGAGCTCCACGCTGGTCATCGGGACGGTGCAGGAGGCGATCTCCCACTCGATATCGACGGTCCCCCCTCTGCGGCCGAGCTTCAACCGCGCGCCCGCAGGCCTCCCCTCGACCGAGAACTCCAGTAAGGGCCCATACGTGGTAAACGTGTTGCCGCTCCGAATCGCATCCTTCCACGCCTCGAAGGTGAAGGGGGCGCCGTCGGGCAGTCGCGCGTAGGTGCGGATGGCTCCGACCGCGGTCGTGGCGAGCATCTTATCCGTACCCCCGACCGCGGCGACGAAATACCCGTTGTTGAGATACCGGTACCAGTCGGAGAGCGAGTACGGGTCGATGCCGTTGTACAGGTTCGACCATGAGGTCATCTCGATCCCGTCGATGACGCCGTTGACGATCGCCGCTGCGTTCTCGGCCCTGGGGAACGGGAAATGGGGGACGACGACGATACCGCCCTGCGCGCGGCATTGTCGGGCCCATTCGGTCAGGAGGATGTCAACCGGATCACCCAGGGCCGACTCGTCCGGTCCGCCCACCGTCATAGGGGCGATGATCCGGCCGTTGTAGCCGAGCAGAGAGATATGCCCGAGTACGTGCTGCCGGTTCTCGGTGCCAACCCGGACCAGGTACTCCCCATCGCCTCCCGATTCGATCGAGCCGTGCGTCTCGCGCCCGTCGAAGTCGCCGATGTTGGTGATAAGCTCGCCCCACTGGCTCGCGAGGAGGTTGACGACGTTGACATCTTCAGCCGAGCCTTCGAGATGGGCGGTCGTAGGCGACAGGAAATGGACGTGCGTATCCGCCGTCACCCAGCCTTTCTCTTTCCACGGGAGGATCCGGTCGATCGTGAGTGTGATCTGCCTTGTGCCGCGCTTCACGTGGATCACTCTGCGGATCGGTGCGATCTCGAATCCCTTGCTCACCTCGATGTAGACATCGCCCAGAGGGAGGTCGATCGTTGTATCGCCGTCGATGTAGGTGCAGTTATGCGCGGGCGGGTTGATGAAGTCGACGCTCCAGTCCTCGTACCAGTGAGGGTTGGGCAGCCTGGTCCGGTCCACCGGCGCCAGGTATTCGCCTGCCTGTCCATGGACGTGCAGCTTCACCGGAACCGGCCGCCCCGTTCGGGCCTCCAGCACGCGAAGGCGAACCCGCTGATGCGACGAAGCGACCGGGCTCAAACGAGACACCGGCCCCTCGGCAAGCTCCGATGCGGGGATCATCGAGCCGTCGGGCAGGTGGAATCGCGCATCAGGGTGGGCGGTGTATTCGATGAGCATCTCCGACGCGCTGACCTCGGGCGGGGCGTTGTTGTAGGTGTCGCTCCATGCGTCGTTGGGATAGACCGTTCGCGGAGATGCGGAGATCACCTGTCCCAGATCCAGGGCCAGATGGCGGGAGACTCCCCGCGCATCGAGGCGCAGGTGCATCTCCTCCCCCTCCGCCAGCCTGAGCACGGCCTTGCGGCGGCGCTCCCAGCGGAGCGGGTGGCTCCTGCACGAGCCGAACGTGACGGCCGAGAGGACGAGCATCGCGGCGCCCGGCTCGATCGTGAGGCCGACGAGGGGTACATCGGGCCTCGGATTGGCCCATGCCCAGAGCCAGCTCGTCCACGGACCGAGATCGGGCATGGCAGAGCGGGTCTGGGAGGCGCCCCAGTCGATCCCCTCCCGGGGATGATCGGTAAGCGTGTCCCACATGTGTGGCTTCCGATGCGCCACGGCCTCGAAGCAGCACTGGCCCCAGCCCCGCTCAAACATACCGACCTGGTGTTGTCGCAGGATCGGGATCCGCTCCTCCTGCCCGTCGGCATAGACGAACACGTACTCCGCGGCCCGTTCCCCCAGTCGGCCGGGGCCCGGGCGCCGGTCGTAGAGTCCGTCGGCATTTGCTGGCAGAGGGGCGATATCGGTCGTGTGCATGACGACCACCCAGGGCGCCCGGGACGCCGCCCAGCCGAGCGTCACCGCATGATCAGTGACCACGACCGAACGGGAAGCGTCGAACGGCACGCCCCAGCATACGCAGGCGCCGGCAGGCGCATCCTTGAGACGCGCTCGCATGGAGGCGGATGCCGTCGAGGGGAGGGCTTCGTTCAACGGCGCTCCTTCCGAAAGTTCTACCGGGACGAACAGCGGGCTGGAAGGCCCGTCCTGGGATGGGTTCATGGTTCTTGACTCCTTGTTCCCGGCGAACTGCGGCCTCGAGAGCGGCACATCCATTCCCGGCTCTGGAGGTTGCGCCGGATACCCCTGAGTTCTGGCTGCGGCGGTCCGAATCCTCCGGGACCGTCCTCGAGCGTCCGATCGAGGAGATAGAATGGTATCATCCCATTGTCCGAACCTGGCCGAATAATCCACTCCGGAGAGATCGATGCAACTGCTCACCCTACTTCTCACCGCCAGCCTGATCGGGATGGGGCTCAGCGCCTATGCAGCCCCGCGGGCCAAAGTCATTCTCGATACGGATATCGGAGACGACATCGACGATATCTACGCGCTGGCGCTCCTGGCGAGCCGTCCGGAGGTGGATCTCCTCGGCGTCACGACGGCGTTCGGCGAAACCGATAAACGGGCGGAGCTTGCAGCCAAGTTCCTGTGGGTGATGGGTCGGCGGTCCATCCCCGTCCATGCCGGACGAGCGGGCGAGCACAAGATCACGCGGCAGCACGAATGGGTTGCCGGTTTTCGATCGCGGGCCATCAAGAAAACCCCGGCCGTGGAGTTTCTCCGAAGGGAGATCCTCCGCGCTCCCGGACAGATAACGATCGT
>JAANMW010003549.1_pt1 | contig 11969 bp, 5 predicted proteins | sample 7279671 | NCBI WGS metagenome assembly JAANMW01 (sample SAMN14094541, study PRJNA606508) | bioreactor metagenome | isolation source: A lab-scale SPAN reactor treating ammonium-rich wastewater day 247 | place: Ireland: Galway | collected 2017-09-19
CGGTGGCGGCGTCGGGGCGGGAGGGGCTGGCCCGCTATCGCCAGGTCCGACCCGACGTGGTGTTTCTGGATGTCCGCCTGCCCGACGGCAGCGGGCTGGACGTGCTGGAGCGGCTGCGGGCCGACGATTCCGAGGCCTGCGTGATCGTGATGACGGCTTACGGCTCGCTGGAGACGGTGACGCGGGCGGTCCGCGGGCAGGCCTTCGATTATCTGGTCAAACCGCTGGACCTGGACCGGGCGGCGGAGCTGGTGAGCCAGGCGATTCAGGCCAGGGCCATCCGGACCGAGGCCGCGCAAGGCGGCCGCGAACCGACCGCCCCGGACCCGGACGGCAGGCCTTCGCGGGGAACCAGGCTGATCGGGGCGTCGGCGGTCATGCAGGAGGTGTACAAGCGGATCGGCATGGTGGCAGCATCCGGCGCTTCGGTGCTGATCCGCGGGGCGACCGGCACGGGCAAGGAACTGGTCGCCCGGGCGATCCACGAGCACAGCAACCGCCGGGACCGCCCGTTCGTCGCGGTCAATTGCGGCGCCCTGCCCGAGAACCTGGTCGAAAGCGAGCTGTTCGGATATGTCCGCGGGGCATTCACCGGGGCAGACGCCGACAAGCCGGGCCGATTCGAGACGGCCGACGGCGGCACGCTGTTTCTCGACGAAGTCGGCGAGCTTCCACTGGCGGCCCAGGTCAAACTGCTTCGATTCCTGGACGAACAGACCGTCGAGCGGCTGGGCTCGGTCCGATCGCTCCGATTGGACGTGCGGGTGCTGGCGGCGACCAATCGCGACCCGGCCAGGGCGATTGCTGCCGGCCAATTCCGCGACGATCTGTTTTATCGGCTCGCGGTGATCCAGATCGACCTGCCGCGGCTGGTTGATCGCGTCGAAGACATTCTGCCGCTGGCGGAACACTTCCTGGCGCTGCTGGGCCGGCCGGTTCCGATCAGCCCCGAGGCCGCCGGGCTGCTGCGGCGTCACGATTGGCCCGGAAACGTCCGCGAACTGCGAAACGCCATCGAACACGCCGCCATCGTCTCCGGCGGCGGCCCGATCCTGCCGGGGCACCTGCCGAAGGCGGTCTGCTCCCCCGGCCGGCCCTCGCCCGGCCCAGCCGACGCCCAAATGCTTCAGGCCGCCATCGACCACATCCTCTCCGCTATCGCTGCCCAGCCCGGTTCCGATGGCCGGCTGGTACAGCTCGCCACCGCCGCCGTCGAGCGAGCGCTGATCGCCCGCGTTCTGGCCGAAACCGGCGGCAATCAGTCGGCCGCCGCCGCCAGGCTCGGTCTGCATCGAAACACCCTGCGAACCAAGCTGCGGGAGCACGGCCTGCCCGGCGACGCCTCCGATCCCACTCCCTGACCACCGAGTCACCGCCCCGTACGCAGCAGTTCTGCACAATCATTCATCACGCCGCCCTCGTATTGTGCACACCAATGCATGGCATCCAACACAACCCATGCCCCATATCGGGCACAAAATATTGTATTTAATATGCTTACGAACAAGTTAACAGAAACTTCCGGCGCGGCACGCATTTTGCTCTGTACAGAGTGGTGATCCACAACCCTAACGAGGAACTGTCATGGCACTTGCCCGCCGAATTCTTGCCGTCGCCATCCCCGTCGCCGCGGTGTCCGGGCTGCTCGTCCTGGCCTGGGGCGTTGGGGACAACCCTTCGCCGACCACCGGGCCCGCTCAAGCCGCCGAGCCCGCCGAGGCCGCCCAGCCCGCCCGGGCAGCCGAGTCGGCTGCCACCTCAGCCGCCGGTCGCCCGACCACCCAGCCCGAAGCCGCCCTGCCCCCGCTGAAGCCCCAGGTCAAGGCCAAGGCCGACAAGGCCCTGGCCGCCGGCGCCCGCTACCTGCTCAGCGTCCAGGAGCCGGACGGAAGCTGGGGCGGCAATTACGGACCGGCCATCACCGCCATGGCGGTCAAGGCCCTGGTTCAGGCCGGTCACGCCTCGGATTCGCCACCCGTCGCCAAGGCCGTCGCCTTCGTCCTGGCCGGGCAGAATAAGGCCGAGGGCAAGCTGCACGGGGCCTTCGCCACCAAGGAGTTGGCCAACTACAACACCGCAATCTGCCTGAGCACGCTGGTGATGCTGAACGCCCGCACCGACGGCAAGCCCTACGAGCAGGCGATCCGGGACGCCCTGGCCTTCCTGCGGCGTGACCAGTGGGACGAGAGCGAGGGCGTGGACAAGGACAGCACCGCCTACGGCGGGTTCGGCTACGGCGGGGGGCAGCGGCCGGACATGTCTAACACCAACACGACGATGGACGCCCTGAAGGCCCTCAAGGACGCCGGCTACCTGTCACAGGACGACCCGATGTTCGAGAAGGTCCGCGTCTTTGTCGAGCACTCCCAGAACCGCTCCGAGAGCAACAAGGTCCAGACGTTCCAGGTCGGCGATGACGGCGGGTTCATCTACACCCCGGCCATCAGCCCCACCCGCGGCGGGGCCGAGAGCAAGGCCGGCGAGGTTACCCTGCCCAGCGACCGGAGCAGCCTGCGCAGCTACGGCTCGATGACCTACGCGGGCTTCAAGAGCTACGTCTACAGCGGGCTGACTCGCGACGACCCGCGGGTCCGCGACGCCTACGCCTGGGTCCGCAAGAACTACAGCCTGGCCGAGAACCCCGGCATGGGCGCCGAGGGGCTGTACTACTACTACCACACGATGGCCAGGGCACTGGCCGTTTCAGGCCAGCCAACCATCCGCGACGCCGCCAACGTCGCCCACGACTGGCGGGCCGAGCTGATCGACCGCCTGGCCTCCCTCCAGAAGCAGGATGGCAGCAAGGAAGACGGCAGTTGGGTGAACGAGAAGGCCAGTCGCTGGGAAGAGGGCAACCCGGTCCTGGCCACCTGCTTCGCCATGCTGGCCCTGGAAGAGATGGTGAAGTGAGGCGGAATGACGGATCACGGGGCATTGACGAACGACGCGACGATGGCGGATGGCGGGGCAATGACGAATCGCGAATGTCGAATGTCGAATCCATGACGAACACCCAATGTCGAATGACGAATGGCCGCTGTCGATCCCACAATCCTCTGTCGGCTCGGAGCGTCTAGTCATTGGACATTGGTCATTGGTCATTGGTTATTCATTCGTCATTCGTCATTCGACATTCGGCATTCGGCATTCCCCCCTGCCCGGCGGCCCCTGAAGCCGACCGGCGCATAGCCCGGTAGTCCCCGCGGGCCTTACGCCCGAACGAACGTGTTTGACCGCCCGGTCGCTCCCTCGGGGAGCCGACAAGGACATCGCTGTTGCCACAACGAGGCACCGATGACCGCACACCGCCGATTCGCAACACTGCTGCCGATCCTGGTCCTGGTTCTTTCCACCGCCGCATCGAGCGGGCAGACCGACCCGCTGACGGCGCCGCCGACCACCCGCCCGGACGAGACGGCCGCTCCCGCTGACGCGGAGTCCTCCGTCGCCAAGGCGCCGACCGTCGTCGTCTCGGCCACGCGGACGACCAAGGATCCCTTCGAGGCGCCGGCCAGCGTCGACGTGCTCAACTTCTACGAGCTGATCAACCGCCGGCTGGCCCGCACGACGCCCGAGGCCCTGGCCGAGCTGCCCGGCATCATGATCCAGAAGACCAGCCACGGTCAGGGCGCGCCCTACCTGCGCGGCCTCACCGGGTATCACACCGTGTTCCTGATCGACGGGATCCGGCTGAACAACTCGACCTTCCGAGCCGGGCCCAACCAGTACTGGGGCACAGTCGATCCGCTGACGATCCAGCGGCTGGAGGTGGTCCGCGGCGCCGGCTCGGTGCTCTACGGCAGCGACGCCATCGGCGGAGTGGTCAACGCGATCACCCGCGAGGGCGACCTGGGCGGCGACGGACTGAACTGGAAGCGGCGGCTGTTCTACCGCCTCAGCACCGCCGAGCGATCGCACGTGGGGCGGGCCGAGATCAGCGGCTCGCTCGACCGCTGCGTGAGCATGCTGCTGGGCGGGGACTTCAAGCATTTCGGGGACGTCGAGGCCGGCGGCGGGATGGGCCGCCAGCCCAAGACCGGATACGAGGAATGGGACGGGGACGTCAAGTTTGTCTTCCAGCTCGACCCGAAGTCCCGGCTGGTGCTGGCCCATCAGCAGAACCACCAGAACAACGCCTGGCGGACCCACCAGACCGTGTACGCCAGGAGCTTCCACGACAGCGAGGTGGGCACGGAACTGAAGCGCATCATCGACCAGGACCGTCAGTTGACCTATCTCCAATACCACGCCGACGACCTGGGCGGCTGCGTGGATGCCATCCACGCCAGCTTGTCGTACCAGCTCCAGGAGGAGTATCAGCACCGCCTCCGCAGCAACGGGCGGACCGACGAGCAGGGCACGGAGGTCGGCACGGTCGGCGCCTGGGTGCAGTTGGAGACCCCCTCGCCCATCGGGCGGTGGACCTACGGCGTCGAGCACTACCACGACAACGTCAACTCCTTTCGCAAGGACTACAACGCCGACGGCAGCTTCCGCAGCCAGTCGATCCAGGGCCCGGTCGCCGACGACGCCGGCTACGACCTGTTCGGGGCGTTCATCCAGGACGAGATCCCCATCGGGCGGCGTCTGGACGTGACGCTGGGCGGACGGTTCACCTGGGCCCGCTTGAACGCCAACAAGGTGCAGGACCCCGCGACCGGTGACACCATTTCGATGTCGGACCAGTGGACGTCGGCGGTGGGATCGGCCCGCGTGCTGTATCGCCTGACCGATCAGTGGCACCTGTTCGGGGGAGTCTCGCAGGGCTTCCGGGCGCCCAATCTGTCGGACCTGACCCGGCTGGACACCGCCCGCTCCAGCGAGATCGAGACGCCCGTGCCCGGTGGGCTGGACCCGGAGCGGTTCGTCGCCTACGAAGCCGGCGTCAAGGCCCGCTACCAGCAGTTCAGCGGGCAGGCGGCATACTTCTTCACCGACATCGACGGCATGATCATCCGCGCCCCCACCGGGGCGATTATCGACGGCCTGCGCGAGGTGACCAAGCGCAACGCCGGCAACGGCTTTCTCCACGGCGTCGAACTGGCTGCCCGATACCAGCTCTGCCCGCAGTGGACGGTCTTCGGCAACGCGGCGTGGATGGACGGCGAGGTGGACGCCTATCCCGGCTCCGATCCGCTGCCGCGGTCCGAGACGATCGACCGGCTGATGCCCGCGACCGGGACGATCGGCGTCCGCTGGGAACACCCGCGGCGGCGGCACTGGATCGAGTGGGTCGCCACCCTCGCCGACGCCGCCGACGACCTGTCCACCCGCGACGCCCTGGACACCCAACGCATCCCGCCCGGGGGCACGCCCGGATACCTGGTCATGTCCATCCGCAGCGGCTGGGAACTGCGCCAGGGGCTGAACCTGACCGTCTCGCTGGAAAACCTGACCAACGAGAGCTACCGCACTCACGGGTCCGGCCAGAACGAACCGGGCATCAGCCTGAACGTCGGGGTGGATTGGGAGTTCTGAGCGGCGACGGCGGCGGCGACGGTCTATGAAGTGTGCTGGATGGGACACCGCTTTGAGTCGGGGCGGGGGCGGTCCAGGGGGCGTCATTGGTCCGAGGCGCATGCCGTGCGAAACGGCGTCGCCGCCGCACGCCGCGGGCGCCCTCCTCGGTGCCAAGAGACGCGATGAAATGCCTCCCTGCGATCGCCCGACTTGCCGCCCTGCCCGTCGGCCGAGCCGCCCCCTCGTTTGCGCTTGACACGCCCCGCGCGCCCCGATAGAAGTCATGGATCGGGCGGGACCATGACCTTCTGGCCAAGGGGCGAAGGGGATGCGGGAGATCCAGCACAGGATCCGGAGACCCCCAGCGACAGGCCCGACCGCCTCGCGGCGGCCGGTAGTCGATACACGTGCCGTATGCGGAACGTTCCATTCCCTGGTGGAGGCACAGGACCGATGAACAGGACATTCGCATTTTTATTGGCAGGGGTGATGCTTGCCCTGGCGGCCGGCCCGGCGGGGGCCCAGCGGACCCGACAGCGGCCGGCCGTCGCGGCGGCGGGCGGACAGGACGCCCGCCTGGACGCCATGTCCCAGCTCGACTTCCGAAAGGTGGTCAGCGACGCCAAGGACAAGGTGTTCCCCGCCGTCGTCTACATCAAGGTCATCCGGGAGAGCCACGAGTCGGGCAAGAAGATCAGCGAAGAGGTCAGCGGCAGCGGCGTGCTGATCAGCGGCGAAGGCGAGCTGCTGACCAACTGGCACGTGGTGGACAAGGCCACCGAGGTCCGCTGCCTGCTGTTTGACGGACGGGCCTTCGACGCCAAGGTCGTCGGCTCGGACAAGGACACCGACCTGGCCCTGGTCAAGCTGAAGACCGACGAGAAGACCGGCACCCTCCCGGTCGCGCTCATCGGCGACTCGACGGTGCTCAAGGAGGGCGACTTCGTGATGGCCATGGGGGCGCCCTGGGGGCTGAGCCGCTCGGTCTCGATCGGCATCGTCTCGGCCACCCGGCGCTTCCTGCCCGAGCACAGCGAGTACAGCCTGTGGCTCCAGACCGACGCGGCGATCAGCCCGGGCAACAGCGGCGGCCCGTTGGTAAATACCGCCGGTCAGATCATCGGCATCAACACCCGCGGGGTGATGTACGGCGGCGACATGGGCTTCGCCGTGCCCAGCGAGACCATCGCACGCATCGTCGAGCAGCTCCGGGCCCACGGCGAGGTCAAGTGGAGCTACACCGGGCTCCAGCTCCAGCCGCTGCGCGACTTCAACCGCAACATCTACTTCGAGGCCAGCGAGGGGGTCATTGTGGCCGGCACCGACCCGGAAAGCCCGGCGCGGCGGGCCGGACTGGAGCCCCGCGACCGCATCGTGCGGGTGAACGGCCAGGTGGTGACGGCCGTGACCGAGGAAGACCTGCCGGAGCTGCGGCGGCTGCTGGGCCGGCTGGAGCTGGGCAAGCCCGTCGCGCTGGACCTGCTGCGCGGCGCGGAGGAGAAGGCCGTGACCATCACGCCGCGGGAAAAGGGCAAGAGCGAGGGCGAGGAGCTGGACTGCCCGCGGTGGGACCTGACGGTCAAGACGATCAACCAGTTCGACAACCCGGCGCTGCATTACTATCGCAGCGAGGGCGTGTTCATCTTCGGCATCAAATACCCGGGCAACGCGTCCAACTCCGGCCTGGACCGCCAGGACATCCTGCTCAAGGTCGAGGGCCAGGAGGTCAAGACGCTCGAGGACATCAAGGCCGTGCACAAGGCGTCGCTGGACAACCTGAAGACCAAGCCGCGAATCGTGATCTCGGTGCTGCGCAACGGCCTGATGCGGCAGGTGGTGCTGGACATCTCGCGCGACTACGAGAAGGAATGACCCACGACCCCTTTGCCAAGGAGCTACCCGTGAGACGGAATCACCTGACGACGGTCCTGGCGGCGCTGGTGCTGGCGGCGTCGGCGACGGCGGCGCTGGCCCAGGCCGAGGATGAGGACGCCAAAGACGACCTGACGCCCGAGCAGCAGATCGCGCTGTGCCGCAAGCTGCTGCCCTCGATGGTGCTGGTCGAGTACACGGTGCAGTACGACAAGAGCGAGGCGCCCGGCGGCGGGGGCTATCCGGACAGCCCGCAGGAGGTGATCGCCCAGGAGCGCCCGATGGAAGTGCCCGCGTTCCTGGTCTCGCCGACGCTGGCGGTGGCGGCCGACCCGCTGATCCACCCGCGGTTCGTCAAGAAGATCCAGGTGCGGCACGGGCAGGAAGTGGTCGACGCGGAGGCGGCGGCCTTTCCCACCGCCCAGGTGGCCGTGCTCTACAAGCTGGCCAAACCGCTGGCGTCGGCCAAGCCGCTCGAATTCAAGCCCGACTGCAAGGGCCCCTACCAGGGGGTCAGCTTCATCCGCGACGAGGCCACCTGGACGCTGACGCTGGGCCCGGCGCCGGCCCGCGTGGCGGTGGCCGAGGACGGCTACACCTATCAGCAGGGCGGGCAGCGCGTGCTGGTGATCGACAAACAGGGTACCCCGGTCGGCGTGTGCATGATCGGCGAGCTGCCCGTGGACGGATCGTGGAAGGGCAACCCGGGCGACTGGCCGGCCGTCTCGGCCGACCGGATGGCCCAGCACCTGGACGCCCTGCAGAAGCTCAGCGACGGGAACGTGCTGCGGGTGAAACTGCACTTCCGCAGCCCCAAGAAGGACGGCGGCAGCGGCGGCATGAGCTCCTACGGGCGCGGCGAGAGCAGCGAGACCGAGATGAACACCTGGGGCCTGCTGGCCGACCCGCGCACCGTGCTGGTGCTGGCCACGCTGGAGCAGAAAACCACCGCCCGGCTGGAGCGGATCGAGGTCTTCCCGCCGCAGGGGGCGACGGTGGAGGCCAAGTTCGCCGGCACGCTGAAGGACTACGGCGCCCTGCTGGGCAAGCTGGACAGCGACCTGGCGTCCAAGCCGGTCGCCTTCTCCTCCGGCGACGTGCGGCAGTACCGCTGCAAGCTGCTGACTTCGCTGACGGTCGAGTTGAAGGGCGAGGAGCGTGTGCCCTACCTGCTGCGCGACTGGATCAGCGGGTTCAGCAAGGGCTGGAAGGGGCGCGTCTACCTGGGCGGACGCTACGGCGGCAGTGAGAATTTCCTGTTCGACGATCAGATGCGCCTGGTCGCCCTGCCCATCGCCCGGCGCGAGAAGGTCGCCGTCCGCGAACGCTACTCCTACTACGGCTCCTCGGCGCGCGGCACGCCGGCCGCCTACGTCAAGGAGGTGCTGGACAACCTGGCCGACCAGCTCGACCCGAACAACGTGCCGCTGACCGAGGAGGAGGAGGCCCGCCTGGCGTGGCTGGGCGTCGAGATGCAGGCGATGGACTTCGACCTGGCCCGCGCCAACAACGTCTCGGACCTGACCAACAACGGGCAGACCGGGGCGATGGTCTCCTGGGTCTACGCCGGCTCCCCGGCGGCCAAGGCGGGCGTCCAGCCCGGCTGGATCCTGCTGCGGCTGCACGTGCCCGACCAGCCCAAGCCGGTCGACGTACGCCTGGAAGACCGCGGGCAATACCTGGAGCGCTTCCCCTGGGACCGGCTCGACGAGGTGCCCGAGCAGTACTACGAGGATATCCCCCGGCCCTTCCCCCCGGTCGAGAACAGCTTCACCCGGGCACTGACCGACCTGGGCTTTGGCAAGACCTACAAGGCCGAGTTCGTCCACGACGGCAAGACCGAGCTGAAGGAATTCACCATCGATCTGAGCCCCCCGCACTACGACACCGCCCCCAAGTACAAGAACGAAGACCTCGGGCTGACCGTCCGCGACCTCACCTATGAGGCCCGGCGGTACTTCCAGAAGAAGCCCGACGACCCGGCCGTCATCGTCTCCAAGATCGAGACCGGCAGCAAGGCCTCCGTCGCCGGCCTCAAGCCCTACGAGCTGATCACCCACGTCAACGATCAGCCCGTCCTTACCGTCGGCGACTTCGAGAAGCTCGTCGCCGACGCATCCGGCGAGCTGCGCCTCAGCGTCAAGCGGATGGCCAAGGGACGCATCGTCAAGGTCAAGGTCGGGCCTAAGGCCTCGACCACCCAGCCCGAAGCGGCGGCCCCCGGCGCGGCCAAGCCCGCCGAGCCGGCCGGCAAAGCCGTCGATTGACCGCCGTGCCTCGTGTTGGCTCGACTGCACGCACACCGGGCCGCCTGTCCCCGACGGGCGGCCCGGTCCCTTTGGACGCCGCACATCCGGGGCGCGCCGCATGGGGCCCCTCTTGCGTTTGACGCGCCCGCCGACCATCATGTCACCGGCCGCTTCGGAGGACCAAGCGCATGAGCAGGCAATCCAGCGTCCGCATCGGCGCCCTGACCCTTCGCATCACCGCCGCACAGAAGCGCGGGGGCGCGTTCTACGACCGCCTCTTCGACGCCTGCGATCGCTTCCTGCCCGGCTGCCGCTGCGACGTCGTGCTGCTGCCGGAGCGGTCGGCAATCCGCGACGGCGACTGGCAGACCCCCTCCGGTCCGATCGCCCGCCGCTTCGCCGACCTGGCCCGCCGACACCGCCTCTACCTGATCGCCCCGCTGGGCGAGCAGGCCCGCAGGCGGCGCTACAACACGCAGCTCGTCTTCGACCCCGACGGGCGGGTGGTCCACAGCTATCGCAAGGTCCACCTGGCGCCGGGCGAGGACAAGTCGGCCGAGCCCGGCCGCCGCTTCGCCGCCTTCGACCTGCCCTGGTTCCGCGCCGGACTGATGATCTGCTTCGACGCCCACTTCCCCGAGCCCGCCCGATGCCTGGCGGTGCTGGGCGCCAGGGTGATTTTCTGGCCGGCCTACGGCGACGTCCGCCGCCTCGACCGCGCCGCCGTCCGCTGCCAGGACAGCCACGTCTACCTGGTCGGCTCGGGGATCGTGGACATGTCGTGCGGCCTGCCGGGCAGCGCGTTCACCCGCGGGCTGGTGATGGGCCCCGACGGCAAGGTGCGGGCCGAGGCCCCGCCCCGCGACGGCCTGCTCGTCGCCGACCTGCCCCTGGACAAAGCCGGCCGCCTGCCCCCCTGCCCCGCCGACCCCAACTACCTCCCCCGCCGCCAACCGGCCAGCTATCGGGCGCTGCTGGCCCGCCCGGGCCCGAGGTAGGACGCCTTCCCCCTCTCCCTCCGGAAGAGGGCCGGTGTCAGCGGCGGCGAACCCGTAAGGCCCGCCCTCGTCCCCCCGCCGGCCTGGTCGCTTCAGCGATCCAGGCCCACCCCCTCGCCGCCCCCCGCCCCGCCCGCCTTCGCACCCGCGCCACAGCCTCCTTCCGCGCAGCGGCTCCTTCTGCGCAGCAACTCCTTAAAGCGGTCCCATGCCAGAGGGTGACTAACCCCGCGCTCCCACCGATACCAGGCCGTTGGGCGTGACTCGGAAGGCGAACGTATGTTGGCGTGCGGTCGCTGCCCGCGGGAAGGACTCCAAGACGGTGACAACCCAAACCCTCGTCAGTGGCTCAAAGCGATCAGCAATGCTTACTGCGTTCTCATGGCAGGTAGCTGTGCACACGGGCACCAGCCGGAATTCCCCTTCCGGGGAGATGGCGACCTCTGCGAGGAGGGTCCAAGACAGGATCTCGGCACCATAGGCGTTGGAGGTTGTGGACTGAAGGACAACCTGTCTTCGAATGTCCTCGACATTGAACACGAAGTCAGGCGCAGATTGATAAACCACCGACCGGCATCTAAGTCCGGACTCCGACCCGTCAGCCGGAATGAGTGCCCATGAGGGTTCGACCGGATCCCCGAATTGGAGCAGTGTGGTGTGGCGGGGCGTGCCCGACCAAATCGTCAGTCTCAGCACAACGCAGGCCACGAGCACCACCAGGACACCGGTGGCGCAACCAATCGACGCTGCCACTATCAGTCGTTTGCAGGTCATTGACGTTCCCCGACTGTGCCCGGCCACAGTACTCGAGAATCTTTGGAAATCAATACCCAGTTCTGTGGAGGCATTGTAACGCAGTTGTCGAAATGACCACAAGGGCGAAGGTCCAGGCGCCCAGCAGATCTATCGGTAGGGTCATTTTCCTGGGGCTGGTTCAGTCGGACCTTCGCTGGGCCGGCCGACTCGGCGGTGACGCCCTACCGCCAAAAGCGGACCGGCTGCCTTCTCCGTACAGAAAGCAGTCCGTCCCTTTTACCAACCTGTGACACAGTCATCATCGGCTGTGTGCCGCCCGGACAGCGGGCGGGACCGCCGCGTTCAGAGGCGGACACAACCCAGCGCCGGCTGCTCTGCGAAGCTCCGCGTCGATGCGCAGCACGAGTCGCTGCGCAGCATGAGGCTGTGCCGCATGAACGAATCACAGGTGAGGGCACCCCCCGCCCACCCCCCGCCTGGCATGAATGGACGGCCCGAACATAGTCCAGCAGTTCGCTCCTGGGACCGCGCCGCCGATCCCCGCCCAGTCCCAACGCGACGCCTGTGCGGGCTCCGGCTCCCCCACTCCCCGTCCAACCCACAGGCCGAAATGAATGGTGACTGTCCCTATTTA
>JAANMW010003552.1_pt1 | contig 11960 bp, 25 predicted proteins | sample 7279671 | NCBI WGS metagenome assembly JAANMW01 (sample SAMN14094541, study PRJNA606508) | bioreactor metagenome | isolation source: A lab-scale SPAN reactor treating ammonium-rich wastewater day 247 | place: Ireland: Galway | collected 2017-09-19
TCCGGAAGGTGCCGCTCAGCGTGAACATAAGTTACGGATAACTTCTTAGCGCCAACGTTAGCACCCACGAGGAAGGTATGGATGCTACTGTAGAAATTCAAAGCCGAGACTACTGGGTCAAGGTCGTGGAAATGCTTCAGCAGAACTGGGCGCTCATTGACCCAGCCGCCAAGGATGAGGGCATTATTGTGTACTTCGTCCACGATCGCCCGGGCGTTTTTGATCGGCTCACATTTCCAACGATGGAGGCTGCTGAGGCAGCTCTTCGGCGTAACGGTTTCTCAAAATCTGGCGACGACCCGCGACTTGGGGAATTCCTTACGCCACCTCAACCACCTTTCCGAGAAGCAAGGCATCCTAATGGCCCGATCTATTCATCAGGGCGGTTCTGGCGTTAATGCACATGGGTGCTAACAATTCATCCACGCCGACGCCGCTTCGCGGCGCGGCTTAATTCAGGCGTTAGAGCGCAGAGGCCATAAGAGTGTATGGCAAAAACGCCATACCTATGCTATCGTAGTGCATGAGCAAAGCCACGTTCGGCTGGGACGTTCGGAAGAACAGGGAGAACGTCGAGAAGCACGGGGTTTCGTTCAACGAGGCTCAACGTGCGTTCGGGGATCCGAAGCGTGTCATCGCCGAGGACACCGCGCATAGCCAAAGCGAGAAGCGTTACTTCTGCTTCGGCGTTGTTGATGACGGCGTACTGACGGTTCGCTTTACTTGGAGGGCGAACGTCATAAGGATCATCGGCGCTGGATATTGGCGCAAGGGAAAGGTCATCTATGAGCGGGAAAATCAGATACAGCGATGAGCCTATCGGAGATCCGAAGGTCATTCGAGACTTCTTGCCATCGCCCGAGGATCTTGCCTTTCGTGAAGAGGACGTGAAGATCACGATTACTCTGAGCAAACGCAGCGTCGATTTCTTCAAGGGCAAGGCGGCGGAGAGCGACACGCAGTATCAGCGAATGATCAGAAGGCTGCTAGACGCTTACGTAGAAGCGCACGCTGACGCTCTAACTGGTCGCTCAACGCGGACGGCCCGCAAGCGGGCCGCCGGTTAGCTCGGACGTTAGGCGTAGCACCACCGCTCCCGCACCTCATGCAGTAATATGAACCCATGCAAGTCGCAACCGGAACCGTCGTCGATGGAAAGATCGTGTTGGAAGGCGGTCCGCTGCCAGAAGGCGCTCGGGTTACGGTTGTAGTACGCGGTGCTGACGAAGGATTTCACCTGACCGACGATCAGCAGAACGAGCTTGTCTCCGCAATAGCCGAGATCGAGCGCGGTGAATGCGTAACCTTAGACGAACTCGTGCGCGGTCTTCCTAAGGGCTGACTGTGGCGCTGCGGGTCAGGATCGCAGCGCGAGCAGCAAACCAGGTTCGAGCCGCGGCGGAGTGGTGGGCGGACAATCGCTTCTCGGCTCCGGGGGCGGTCTCTGGCGACTTCGCCGAGGCAGTCGCCTTCCTCGCTGAGCAGCCTGGCATCGGTGCTCGGCATCTGGGCACTCGCACGCCGGATGTCCGTCGGCTCTATCTGAGCCGCATCCGCTACTTCATCTACTACCAAGTCGCAGGCGATGACCTGCAGATCTTGGCGCTCTGGCATGAGAGCCGCGAACGCAAGCCTCCACTGTGACGGCGACGCCTAACCCCACCATCGAGCGGATCGCTTCCGGCCTGCGGCCTGCGGCGGCCGCTCATGTCGAACGTTAGACAGCACTGCGGCGATGAGCGGGTCGCTCGTCGTACGATATCACCTGTAGTATCATTGCCAGCATGAACACGGCGGCCAAGCTCCTCGCGTCGATGCGGCGCAATCCGCGAGACTGGTCAATCGCCGACCTTCAGACTGTTGCTCGACAGAACGGTGTGGATTGGCGGCATCAGAAGAGCAGCCATTGCGTGTTCGTGCGTGAAGACGGGCGGACGCTATCGGTACCGGCGCACAAGCCGATCAAGCCGATTTACGTCCAGAAGTTTGTTGAGCTCGTGGAAGGAGCCTGAGACGTGAGCAAGCTGACTGATTATCCGTTTGAGGTCCGACCGCTGACAGAGGCGGAAGGTGGCGGGTATCTGATCTCGTTTCCGGATTTTGCTGAATGCATCTCCGACGGCGAGTCGGTCGAGGAGGCCATCGAGAACGGGAGAGATGCGCTCAAAGCAACGATCGCCGCTTTGAAAGCGAAAAAACTTCCGATTCCTTCTCCAAACAGCGGCGGCATTGCGTCCGGGAAGTTCGTCGCCCGCGTGCCGAAGACTGTACACGCGCAGTTGGCTGCCCGTGCAAAGGCCGAGGGCGTATCGCTGAACGCTCTGGTTCTCACGTTCCTCGCGCAGGGCTTGGGCCGCCCTTGACTGGCCATGATCCGCGGGTGCTGTCTAACAGGTCGGTCGAACGGACGTTTGCCCCAGCCGCCGGCTTGCTGCCGCAAGCCGCCGTCCGCGTCAAACGCCGCTCACTTTCGACGTTGGGCGCCTAATTGAGGCTTTCATGGAAATCGAAGTTCGTGACGAAAGGCCCGAGGATATTCCGGCGATTCATGCGCTGAATAAGCAGGCCTTTGACCAGGAGCAGGAGGCGAACATCGTGGATGCCCTGCGGAAGAATGGCGCTGCCAGACTTTCGTTGGTTGCCACGCTCCACGGCCAGGTTGTCGGCCACGTCATGTACAGTCCCATCACCATTGCCGGCAAGCATGAAGGGGCTGCGCTTGGTCCAATGTCGGTTCTCCCGCAATACCAAAGCAAGGGTATTGGTTCCAGGTTGGTCCGGGAAGGGAATGAGCGGCTGAAGCAAGCGGGCTGCCTGTACATCATCGTCCTGGGTCACGCGGAGTATTACCCCCGCTTTGGGTTCAAGCCCGCTAGCCAGTTTGGTGTTACCTGCGAGTGGGGAGTTCCCGATAACGTATTCATGCTGCTGGTCCTTGACGAGGCACGAATGCGCGGCGTGTCCGGTAAGTCGCGGTACCGGTCTGAGTTTTCATCGGTCGTGTAGGCGCCCAGCAATTCGCTCCAGCGGACGGCCCGGACGGGACGCCGCTGAGCTCAGACGTTGAGCGTCACGAAACCCGCCCTGTTATCCTGCGATCGTGAAGGTCAGTGAGATTCTTCGTATGCTTGAAAGCGATGGATGGCACTTGGTAGCCACGCGCGGCAGTCACCGGCAGTTCAAGCACCCGAGCAAGGCCGGCCGCGTCACGGTCCCTGGCAAGCCGAGCGACAACCTTGCGCCCGGTACGCTGAACAGCATCCTGAAGCAGGCTGGTCTGAAGTGAGATCGTATGCGCTACGCAGTCGTTATTGAGAAGGCCCAAGGCAACTACTCGGCATATGTGCCGGACCTTCCCGGTTGTATTGCCACAGGCGCCACAGTCTCTGAAGTTGAAGCAGAGATTCGCGAGGCCATTGTCTTTCATGTCGAAGGTCTTCGCGAGGACGGTTTGCCTGTTCCGGCTCCGTCGAGTCAAGTGGAGTACGTCGAAGTTTCCGCGTGACGACATTGCGGGATGACGCCCGACAGGTCGCTGCATCGGACGCTTGACCCGTCCGCCTGTCCGCTACCGCGGCCAAGCGGCCGCCTCGAGCGTCGCTGAGCTTCGACGTTATGCCGCTGAAGACGGTAGCTTCTTGCGCGAACTACAGAATGTAGCTACAGTGTGACACGGAGTTCACTTGGCACGAACCGAAGTGTGCGAGAAACCTGCGCGAGCATGGCCTGGACTTCGTCGATGCCGAGAGCGTTTTCGAGGGACTGACCTTCACGTTCGAAGACGATCGGTTCGAGTACGGTGAACGTCGTTTCGTCACGCTGGGACTCCTGGCAGGAGTGCCGGTGTCGATTGCCCACAGCGAGACCGAGCATGAAATCCACATCATCTCCTTCCGTAAAGCGACAAGGCGTGAAGCGCAGCGCTGCTTCCATGAAGTCACAGACTGATTGGTCGCGCCTGTTCGATCCTTCGGACAAGGCGAAGCCGACGTTGGAGCATCCCGAGGCAGACCTTGGAAAGGTGGTGCGCGGCATCGTTCGCCGTGGATTGAAGCCTGCCCCCTCGAAGACTTTGATCTCGCTCCGATTGGACGAGGACGTGATCGAGTGGTTCAAGGCGCAAGGCCCTGGGTACCAGACGCGGATCAATGCGGTGTTGAGAGCATTCCGTGACGCATCGGCATAACAGGTTGCTCAAGCGGACAGCGCGCCTGCGGCGCGCCGCTTAGCTCCGACGTTATACCGCGTAGCGACGCCTTGACATACCAAGTAAGATATAGGCATCATGCGGTATGTGGCGCGTCCTCGAGCACCGTCGAGTCGATCGTCAGCTTCGAGACGCTCCGCGCGAGGTCCTGGTTCGCTACGAGAAGTGGAAGGACGTCGTGGCTATGTCGGGGCAGCCTGGACTGCGACTGATCAAGGGATTCCATGACGAGGCGTTGTCAGGGCAATGGGCCGGGCATCGTTCCTCGCGGCTCGGAATCCAGTGGCGCGTGATCTACCGGGTTGAAGCCGCCGAGATCCAGGTTCTGGTGGTGGCGATAACGGCCCATGACTACCGGGGAGCGTAGATGAAGGACTTTCGTCCCGCGAAGAAACGCGTTGAGGTCTCCGTGGGAGAGTCGGTTCGGGTTCTGCGGGAACTTCAGGAACTGAGTCAGAACGATCTTGCAGGGCTCACGGGCATCCCCCAGTCGACGATCTCGGCGATCGAGAACGATCGTGTTCGGCTTGGCGTGGAGCGTGCAAAGGTCCTGGCGCGTGCGCTGAAATGCCACCCTGGGGTATTGGTCTTCCCGGGCTGGACCGTCGAACTTGCGAACGCGGCATAACCAGTCATTGCAGCGGACCGCCTTCGGCGGCCGCTGAACTCCGACGTCAGATCTCGCAGAACACCTGCTATTGACGTATGTAGCCCCTGGGCTACAATATCCCCGTGCGAGTAGGGAAGACCGATGAGTACGCGCAATGGATCGACGCGCTCAGAGATCAATCGGCTCGGGCTCGCGTCCTCGTTCGTGTCGAACGGCTGATCGGCGGCAATCCCGGTGAACATCGCAACCTGACTGATGGTGTCTCCGAGTTGAAGATCGACTTCGGCCCTGGATACAGGGTGTATTACTCACAGCGCGGAACAAGGCTGTTGCTTCTCTTGGCCGGAGGCGACAAGTCGAGTCAGTCGAAGGACGTCCAGTTAGCTATCAGGTTGGCCAGAAGCTTCAAGGAGTAGTGCGTCATGCCCCGTGCCGCAAGCAAGACTATCAAGACGCGGACGACACCCTACGACGTCGCAGAACATCTGCGTACGCCCGAGGAGATGGCGGCGTACCTCGACGCCTGGCTCGAGGAAGCGCCGGACGACGCAGCAGGCATCGCAAAGGCGCTCGGGGACATTGCCCGAGCCAAAGGCATGAGCCAGGTGGCCAAGGATGCCGGTCTTAGCCGCGAGAGCCTCTATCGGGCCCTGAGCGCCGATGGCAATCCGAGCTTCGCCACAGTGCTCAAGGTTGCGCGTGCACTAGGGGTCAAGTTGCACGCAGAGGCGGCGTAGCCGTCGCAGCGATGCGATGCCTGACTGGTCGCTGCAGCGGACGCTTGACCCAGCCGCCCGCGCGCTGACGCACGCGACCGTCTGCCTCGAGCGCCGCTGCGCTCGAACGTTAGCCGCCCGAGGCACGGCAAATTCTTGCGGTTTGCCAGGCCACTACGATGTAGTTACAATGCCCATACATGAGCGCACTTCGGTTCGAGTGGGGCGAACGCAAAGCCGCAGCCAATCAACACCGGCACGGCGTCTCGTTCGAGCAGGCGCGCACGGTCTTCTTCGATGAACGAGCGCGTTTGATCGACGATCCGGACCATTCGAAAGACGAGGAGCGCTTCATCCTCCTGGGCCTGAGCAGTACGCTTCGCCTGCTCCTGGTCTGCCACTGCTACCGTAGCGACGACGACGTCATTCGCATCATCTCGGCACGCAAGGCAACACCCCGCGAGGCGAAGTCTTACCTTAAGTAGGTGCGGCATGCGCAAGGAATACGACTTCTCGAAGTCCCGGAAGAATCCCTACGCCTCTCAACTGAAGAAGCAGATCACGATTCGGTTGGATGAAGACGCAATCGCGTATTTCAAAGGCGTCTCGGAGGAGGTTGGTATCCCTTACCAGAGCCTGATCAACCTATACCTGCGTGACTGCGCGGCTTCGAAGCGAAAGCTGAGCATGAGTTGGAAGAAGTCCACCGCTGGTGGCGCAGGTGGCTAACCCTTCCATCGAGCGGACGTGTCCCGGCAAGCCGGGTCACGCCGCTCATGTCGAACGTTAGGTGTCACTGCCAATACCTGCTGTCTCCGAGGTTCCCATGTTCGAAATCCAAAGCTACACCAGCTTTGTACTTGCCGTAATCGTGTTCCAGCTGATCCCAGGACCCGGCACGATCGCAATCCTCAATGCGACAGCGCGCAATGGAATCCGTGCGGGAAGTGCTGCAGTGCTGGGAACCGTTGCAGGAGACTTTGTCTTCATGGTCGCCGCTGTTGCGGGTTTGGCGGCCATCATGCATTCCAATCCGGTCGTCTTCCAGGCGCTCCAGTGGTTCGGTGCAGCCTACCTCGTGTGGATAGGCATTCAGTTGCTGCGCGCGAAAGTCGAAGGCTCGGCCGTCGTGGCTGAACCCAAGCGCTCGCCCGCCGTGTACTTCCGCCAAGCGTTTGCGGTCAGTCTGACCAATCCGAAAGTCATCTTGTTCTTCGTGTCTTTCTTCCCCCTCTTTCTCACTCCAGATGCATCGCCCGTGACCCTGGGAATCATGATGGCGCACGTCACGTTGCTCAGCCTGCTCTATCAGGGTCTTCTTGTTCTCCTCGGCAATCGTGTCGCCAACGCCCTTCGCGCCCTGCGGTCAGCCAGAAGGGTCGCCACTCGCCTGGCTGGCATTGCGCTCGTAGGCTTCGGCATCAAGCTCGCCACCAGCAATCGGTGACGCCTGACCCTTCGTGCACCCGACGCACCACAGCCGCCTCCGCCGTCTGCGGCGCGCGGGTGAACTCGAACGTCAGATTGCCATGGAAGTTCTGATTCGCCCATTCGGGCAAAGCGATTGGCCAACATTGTGGCCAATACTCCGCGCCACCTTTGCGAAAGGCGACACCTACACATTCTCGCCGAACGCAACCGAACAGGAAATCTCGGACGCTTGGGTAAAAGCTCCAAAAGCCACGTTTGTAGCGTGCGATCAGTCCGGGCAAATTCCTGGCACCTACTACATCAAGGCAAACCAGTCGGGCCACGGCGACCATGTGAGCAACTGTGGCTTCGTGGTCTCGGAGTTGGCGCGTGGCTATGGCGTCGCATCCACCATGTGCCAGCACGCCCAGTCCACAGCAGTAAAGCCGGGTTTCCTGGCCATGCAGTTCAACTTCGTGGTTTCGACAAATTCCGGAGCCGTTCGGCTGTGGCAAAAGTTGGGCTTCGACGTTGTGGGCACCCTTCCACAGGCCTTTCGTCATCCTCAGCACGGCCTCGTCGATGCGTATGTGATGTATAAATGGCTGGCAATCTGACTATTCGGTTAACCGGATGCTCACCCGCTGCGCGGGCTCGCGCCGATTACCTCGAGCGTTATGCCCCTTTGATACAGCGCATGCCACCGAAGATCAGGGAGCTTGTCGCGGACCTCGAAGCAGCCGGGTTCACAGACCGGGGCGGAAAGGGAAGCCATCGAAACTTCGTGCATCCGAAAGTCAGTCGGCCAATCACGGTTTCCGGCCAGTCCGGGAGCGATGCGAAGCAATATCAGGTTCGTGCAGACAAGCTTGCGATTCAGGAGTCCAGGAAATGAAAGCCTCTGCCCGTTACGCAAAGATCGTGGAATGGTCGGACGAGGATCAGTGTTACGTCGGCAGTTCACCGGGACTGGTGTACGGCGGGTGCCACGGCGACGATGAGACGGCGGTGTTCCAGGAGCTTATCGAGATCGTGGAAGAAGCGATCGCTCTGTACGAGACCGAGGGGCGGTCGTTGCCTCCGCCGACCTCGGGCAAGGACTACGCGAACAAGATGCAGCACGTGGCATAACAGGTCGCTGAAGCGGACACTTGACCCGTCGGCCCGTCCGCTACCGCGGTCGGTCCGCCGCCTCGAGTGCCGCTCGACTTCGACGTTAGCCAGCGGCAATACGAGCTTGCCTGGTCCGTATCCCAGGCGATACAGTGGCCCGTGCTCGAAATCCGCCAGACCCGGACCTATGCCTCCTGGTTTGCTGGCCTGCGAGATCGCGACGCGAAGGTGCGCATCGACATTCGCATCCGCCGCCTGTCCCTCGGCAATCCGGGTGATGTCAGGCCAGTCGGCGAGGGTGTCTCAGCGCTGCGCGTAGACCATGGGCCCGGCTATCGCGTGTACTTCACTCGAGGAGGAAACGAGTACGTGCTGGCTGGCGGTAGCAAGGCGAGTCAAGACCGGGATATCCGCCAAGCCAGGGCGCTCGCGCGCGAGCTCCAGGAGTCGTAATGTCCAGGACAGTCACTTCACCGTGGGATCCGGCCGAACACCTCAATACAGAGGAGGGCATGGCTGCCTGCCTCGAGGCTGCGCTCGAGGAAGGTGATTCCGCTCTTGTCGCAGCGGCGCTTGGCGACATCGCGCGGGCCAAAGGCATGTCCAGGGTCGCGCGAGAAGCCGGCCTCGGTAGGGAAAGCCTGTACAAGGCTCTCTCTTCCGATGGCAATCCAGAGTTCGCCACTATCCTGAAGGTCGTCGCCGCCCTGGGCCTGCAACTGCACGCGGCACCGGCAAGCGAGAAGGCCGCTGGCTCCTGAGAAACCCCTTCGGCGGTCTTGACTCGCGAGGAGCGCCTCATGCCGGTTGTTCTGCCGGAACCATTTTCATGCCGAGTTTGGCCGCGCGTTGTGCCAGTGCCTGCAGCACGCGCTCGTGGTAGTGCCGCTCATGGCAGTCCTGGCCTTGGTCGGTGAACTCCCCCCGGATCAATCGCACACGGAGTTGCCATGACCAGGACGACTCACCTTCACCCTTCCGACCTTCGTGGATTCGCGCGGCTCGCCACGGGTGCGACCGCAGGTCTGGCGGATCTCGTGGAAGCCATGCATCACACGATCGCCCGTCCCCTTGGCAGCGCGAGCAGGCAACCGCCCGACCGCATGGGCGGCATCCCGGGCCTGGTCTACGGGAGTGTGCGCGGCGTCACGCGCCTGGTGGGCGGAGGTCTGGATGTCCTCCTCGCCCAGCTTCGGCCGACGCTCACGGGCCGGACTTCGTCGCCCGAGCGCGAGGCCGTACTGGCCGCGTTGAACGGCGTACTGGGCGACTACCTGGTTGCGAGCGGCAATCCGCTGGCCATCCCCATGAGCCTGCGGCGCGATGGCCGGTCTCTCGTGCTCGGGGCGGAGGCGCTGGCGGCGACGATTCCGCGGGCGAGCGGCAGGCTGGCCGTGCTGGTGCACGGCCTGTGCATGAATGATCTGCACTGGAATCGTGACGGGCACGACCACGGGGCAGCCCTCGCCCGGGACCTTGGCTACACCCCTCTCTATCTCCACTACAACACCGGCCTTCACACGTCCACCAATGGGCGTGCGCTCGCCGACCTGCTCGAGGTTCTCCTGAAGCAATGGCACGCTCCGGTTACGGAGCTGGCGCTCGTCGCCCACAGCATGGGCGGGTTGGTGGTCCGCAGCGCTTGCCACTACGGTGCAGCCGCAGGCCACGATTGGCCGCAGCAGCTGCGCAAGCTCGTTTTCCTCGGTACGCCTCACCACGGTGCACCGCTGGAGCGCGGCGGCAACTGGTTCGGGGTGATCCTGGGCGTGACCCCCTATGCCAGGCCGTTCGCGCGGCTGGGAAAGATCCGCAGCGCCGGCATCACCGACCTGCGTTACGGCAACGTGCTGGACGAGGACTGGGAGGGCCGCGACCGGTTCGCGCGCGGCCGCGACACCCGCCAATCCGTGCCGCTGCCAGACGGTGTGCGTAGCTACGCGATGGCCGCGACGACCGGCACCAGGTCCGGCGACGTCCGTGACCGTCTCGTGGGTGACGGACTCGTCCCCGTGAGCAGCGCACTGGGGCGTCACAGGGACCCGCGACGCTCGCTGTCGTTTCCGGAGGAGCGGCAGTGGATCGGCCACGGCATGAACCACCTGGACCTGCTCGGTCGACCCGAAGTCTCGGAGCAGATCGTGCGATGGTTTGCGTAGACGGCCCTCTGCGATAGCCTCGCCAGAGCCATGTCAACGACCGCTGCCGTCGAATCCCTGTCCGCGGAGCAGCGCGAACTCCGGGACAGGGTCTGTCGACTGCGGGAGCACTCGCGAGGCCGCGACCGCTCTGTCATCGATGCAGCCATTCACCCGCAGTATGTCGGGTGGGAGCAGTTCATCGTCGAGGCCTTGCGCGACGCCCGGGCCTTGACCGTCTCCCTCGTGGCGGAGCAGGACGGCAGGATCGTGGGCCATGTCGCGGTGTCGCCGGTTTCGATTTCGGACGGCACGTCCGGTACGTCCGACACGTCCGGCTGCGAGAGGCGCGTGCAGCGGGCTGCGTCCTGGTGGGAGATCCCGCCCGGTACGCGCGCTTTGGCTTCAGGGCCGAGCCCGGCCTGGTATTTCCGGGCGCACCGCCGGAATATTTCCCGGCGTTACCGCTGGCGTCGTGCCAGGGGGCATCGGGGTCACCTTCTGGCACGTCGCCGCCTCGCGGCGTCGTGCCCTACCATGAAGCATTCGACGCGACAGGTCCCGAACCCATGCAGCCGGCCATTCTTTCCTGCGACCCGCGCAAGGAATTCCTCACGGAGGAGCGCTGCCACATTACCGAGTTGTCGAACTCGCCGGCGGATGAAGCGCTGTCCGTGGCCCTGGCCAGGGTCGAGCCGGGCGTGGCCACGCGGTGGCATCGCCTGCGGGACACGACCGAGCGCTACGTGATCCTTTCCGGACATGGTCTCGTGGAAGTCGGAGAACTGCCGCCGCGCATCGTGGCCCGCAACGATGTCGTCGTCATTCCGCCCGGTTGCCGCCAGCGAATCACGAATTGCGGCACCGAGGATCTGGTGTTCCACGCGCTGTGCACGCCGCGGTTTCGGGCTGCGGCTTACGAGGATTCCGAGTGAGGAGCCAACCGTGCAGACATACCTGAACCTCGTCGATGGCCGGCAAGTCGGGTCGCAGCGGACCTCCGAGTCGATCAACCCTGCCGCGGGCGAAGCGCTCGGGCGCCGGTGATCCGCATCAGGAAACAGGCGTCCTGACGTCGCTGCGGCGTCAGCACGACGGCAGGGGGGCGAATGGCGAGGGGCGAGGGACGCATGAGCATTGCGTGGCCTGCGATCGACAGGCACCGTCTGGCGGGGCTGCAGGACGGCGTGTACAGCATCGCGATGACGCTGCTGGTACTCGAACTGCGGCTACCGTCGCTGGGCGAGCCCCTGACCGATGCGCTGCTCTGGTCCGCGCTGGCCTCGACCTGGCCCCGCTTGCTCACCTGGTTGCTGTCGTTCTGGGTGCTGGCGATCTTCTGGATCGGCGACGTCCGGACGCTGGCGACTCTCGCCGCGCTGGATCGCTGGCTGCTCCGCCTCGGACTGTGGCGATTGGCGCTCGTCAGCCTGCTGCCGTTCTCGTCGGCGCTGATCGGCGAGCACGGAAACCTCGCGCCCGCCGCGGCCGTCTATGCGGCACACCTCTTTCTGCTCGCGCTGGCCGAAGCCGTGCGGCACCTGTACCTGCGCGGGCATCCGGCGATCGTCACGTGGCCGGACCCTGCGGCGAAGGCCGATGCCGCAGTGCGCGCCGTGTCGACGCTCGTCTGCACCGCCACGGCGTTCGGGCTGGCCTTCGTCGCGCCTGGCTACAACATGCTCGCGTTGCTGCCGATCCTCGTGCTCGGGCTCTTCCGGCGATTCCGGCGAACTGTGTCCAGTGGGGGCGCGGGCTGATCGCAG
>JAANMW010003553.1_pt1 | contig 11959 bp, 9 predicted proteins | sample 7279671 | NCBI WGS metagenome assembly JAANMW01 (sample SAMN14094541, study PRJNA606508) | bioreactor metagenome | isolation source: A lab-scale SPAN reactor treating ammonium-rich wastewater day 247 | place: Ireland: Galway | collected 2017-09-19
GGACAACCAGATCCGCTGGCTGGAGTTCTTCCACGCCGAGGGCATCCCCGCCAGCGTTTGCCACGTGCAATGGCAAGGTCGTTCCCCGGCACGCGCGGCGCCCGTGTGCACGGCGCCCGTATGCACGGCGCCCGCGTGCGCAGCTCAGGGGGCGGCGTGAGCTACTCCGTCGCCGTGCGCAGTCTGTGCGAATTCACGGCGCGCACCGGCGACCTGGACCTGCGCTTCGCGCCCGCGCCCAGCGCGCTCGACGGTATGGCCGGCCACGCCCTGGTGCAAGGCCGGCGCTGCGCCGGCTACGAGACCGAGGTGGGCCTGGCCGGCCAATACGAAGACCTGACGGTGCAGGGTCGGGCCGACGGCTTCGACCCGGCGGCCTGCCAGGTCGAGGAAATCAAGACCTACCGCGGCGCGTTCGAGGGCGTGCGCCCGCCACAGCGCGCCCTGCATTGGGCCCAGGCCAAGGTGTACGGGCATTTGCTCTGCGCCGCGCGCGGCCTGGCGCAGATCCGGGTGGCGCTGGTGTATTTCAACGTCGGCACCCAGGAGGAGACGGTCCTGGTGGAAACGCACCCAGCCGCCGACTTGCAGGCCTTCTTCGAATCGCTCTGCGCGCGCTTCCTGGCGTGGTCGCGCCGCGAGGCCGCGCACCGCAGTGCACGCGACCGGGCCTTGCAGGAGTTGCAGTTTCCGCTGGCCGGCTTTCGCACCGGCCAGCGCGAGCTGGCCGTGGCGGTGTACCGCAGCGCGCGCGCCGAGGGCGGGGGCAACTGCCTGATGGCCCAGGCGCCCACCGGCATCGGCAAGACGCTCGGCACGCTCTTCCCCCTGCTCAAGGCCAGCAACAGCGGCGGGCTGGACAAGGTCTTCTTCCTCACCGCCAAGGGCACCGGCCACGCGCTGGCGCTGCAGGCGCTGGCGGCCATCCAGCGGCAGCTCGGTGGCGGCTCCGCGGCGTTCGGGCTGCGCGTGCTCGACGTGCGGGCGCGCGACAAGGCCTGCGAATACCCCGGCCAGGCCTGCCACGGCGATGCCTGCCCGCTGGCGCGCGGTTTCTACGACCGCCTGCCCCAGGCACGCGCCGCCGCCGTGGACGCCGCCGGGCCCTGGGACGCCGAGGCGCTGCGCGGCATCGCCCTCGCCCACCAGGTCTGCCCCTACTACCTGGCGCAGGAGCTGGTGCGCTGGAGCGACGTCGTCGTGGCCGACTACCACTACTACTACGACAGCTCCGCCATGCTGTACGCGCTGATGCAGGCGCAGCAGTGGAAGGTCGGCGTGCTGGTGGACGAAGCGCACAACCTGGTGGAACGCGCGCAGCGCATGTACACCGCCGAACTGCCGCAAGCCGCGCTCGCGGCGGCGCGGCGCGCCAGCGCCGGGCCGGTGCGCGCCGCGCTCGAACGCCTGCAGCGCACCTGGAACGCCTTGAACCGCGCGCAAAGCGGCGACTACGCGGCGCACACCGACGTGCCCGCGCCGTTGCTGGGCGCGCTGCAGCGCGCGTCGGCCGCCATTTCCGAGGCCCTGGCCGACGCGCCCATGCCGCCCGGCGACCCGCTGCTGGGCTTTTATTGGGAGGTGCTGCACTTCCTGGCGCTGGCCGAGTCGATGGGCGGCCACGCACTCTTCGACGTGCAGCGCACGCCGCACCCGGCCGGCGGGCGGCGCGCGCCGGGGTCCACGCTGTGCCTGCGCAATGTCGTTCCCGCTCCGCACCTGGCCCCCCGCCACGCCGCCGCGCACACCACGGTGCTGTTCTCGGGCACGCTCGGCCCGGCGCATTTCTACCGCGACATGCTGGGCCTGCCCGAGGGCGCGCGCTGGCTGGACATCGAAGGGCCGTTCCGCGCGGCGCAGCTGGCGGTGCGCGTCGCCGGCCACATCTCCACGCGCTTTCGCGACCGGGAACGCTCGCTTGCACCCATCGTGCAGCTCGTCACCGAGCAGTACGCCCGGCAGCCCGGCAACTACCTGTGTTTCTTCAGCAGCTTCGACTACATGGAGCGCGCCGCCGCATGCCTGGCGCGGCTGCATCCGCAGCTGCCCACCTGGCAACAGGCCCGCCACATGGACGAACCCGGCCGCGAGGCCTTCCTGGCGCGCTTCTCCGAGCACGGCGCAGGCGTGGGCTTCGCCGTGCTGGGCGGGGCGTTTTCCGAAGGGGTGGACCTGCCCGGCCGGCGGCTGATCGGCGCCTTCGTGGCGACCCTGGGGCTGGCGCAGGTCAACCCGGTCAACGAACGCATAAAGGAGGCCCTGGACGCGCATTTCGGCGCGGGAAAGGGCTACGACTACACCTACCTCTACCCCGGCCTGCGCAAGGTGGTGCAAGCCGCCGGCCGCGTGATCCGCACAGAGGACGACGAGGGCGCGGTGGTGTTGATCGACGACCGTTTTCAGCGGGCGGAGGTGCGGGCCTTGTTGCCGCGGTGGTGGGGCCAGGCGCAGGTTGCGGGGCTGCGTAGGGTGTCGTGTGTGAAATCGGTGGCAGATGGACCTGCCAGCTGACGGCGCCAGGCCCCCCGTTCGGCGGCCAGCACCGCCGGCGTCCGTCAGAATGGTTTCTTCGCTGAACTTGCCGGGGCGCGCATGCTCAGCAGGCAGCATTGCGCGACCACCCGACGCCATGAATCCCCTGACGCTGCACTACCACCCTCTTTCGTCGTACTGCCACAAGGTGCTGATCGCGCTCGACGAGCTCGCCATCACGACCGAAAGACGCATCTACAACCCCGGAGACCCGACAGAGCGTTCCGCCTACCTGAAGCTGTGGCCGCTGGGCAAGATGCCTTTGCTGATCGACCAGGAAAAGCCCGTTCCCGAGACCAGCACCATCATGGAACACCTGCAGCTCCACCACGCCGGGCCCGGCCGCCGGCTTATCCCGCAAGACGCCGAGCAAGCGCTGGAAGTGCGCTTGTGGGACCGGCTGATGGACCTGTACGTGATGACCCCCATGCAAGCCTTCACCGCCGACCTGCTGCGCCCCGAGGCCGAACGCGATGCGCCCAGCGTGGTCCGGGCCCGTGAGGCGCTTCAGACTGCCTACGCCTTGATCGACGGGCACTTGGGGGGCCGCACCTGGATGGCCGGCACTTCTTTCAGCATGGCCGATTGCGCCGCTGCACCGGCGCTGTTCTACGCCAGAGCCTACGTGTCTTTCGGCCCCGAGCACGGCCACTTGCGGGCCTATTTCGAGCGCCTGGTCGCCCGCCCATCCGTCGCGCACACCATCGACGGCGCCCGGCCGTTCTTCAAATATTTTCCCGGGCGGGCAGGCTTGGAGCGCCGCTTTTACGTGCCCGAGAGCGACTGAAACCCGCAGGGGCGCAACGGCCTGGTTCCGCCGGATGCAGTTGACAGCCGCATTTAATTTCGATTATTCTGGAAATATGGATACAACGAAGCGAAGCATGCCCCTCACCCACCCGCCCACCGACACCGCCCGGTTCGCCGGCATGCTCGCCGCCATGGGCACCGAGCCCCGCCTGGCCATCGTCCGGCTGCTGCTCACCGCGCATCCCGAGGGTCTGGTGGTTGGCGAGATTGCGGCCGAGCTGGGCATGGCGGCATCGACGCTTTCGCACCATCTGGACAAGCTCAAAAGCGCGGGCCTGGTCGCCGTCCAGCGCGAAGGCACCTATTTGCGCTGTACCGCCCACACCGCCGGCCTGGAAGCGCTGCTGGGCTTTCTGTACGCCGAGTGCTGCACCCGCAGCAAGGCGGTGGAGCCCGGGCGCGTCACCTGCTGCGGCGGGCCCGAACTTTGATGAAGGAGAACCCGATGAACGAAACGACGGATGTGAAGGAAGTGGTCCAACAACAATACGGCGCGGCCGCCGAGCGCGTGGCGCAGGGCGGTGCCAGTGCCTGCTGCGGCGGCGGCTCAGCAGCGTCGCCGGAGCGGTGGGACCCCATCACTTCGAACCTGTACGACCAGGCCCAGGCGGCCGACGTGCCGGCCACTGCAATGCTGGCATCGCTGGGCTGCGGCAACCCGACCGCGCTGGCGGAACTGAAGGCCGGCGAAACCGTGCTGGACCTGGGCTCCGGCGGCGGCATCGACGTCCTGCTCTCGGCCAAACGGGTCGGCCCTACCGGAACGGCCTACGGCCTGGACATGACCGACCCCATGCTGGCCCTGGCACAGGAAAACAAGCGCAAGAGCGGCCTGACCAATGTGCACTTCCTGAAGGGAGAAATCGAGCACATCCCGCTGCCGGCCAACTCGGTGGACGTGGTCATTTCCAACTGCGTCATCAACCTGTCGGCCGACAAGGACCGCGTGCTGCGCGAAGCCTTCCGCGTGCTCAAACCCGGTGGCCGCTTCGCGGTATCGGATGTGGTGGTGCGCGGCGATGTGCCCGAAGCCATGCGCCGCAGCATGGAGCTCTGGATCGGCTGCGTCGCCGGAGCGTTGGGCGATGCCGACTACATCGCCAAGCTGCGGGCCGCCGGCTTCGAGGACGCGTCCATAGAAATCACGCGGGTCTACACGGCAGAGGACGCGGCCGAGTTCCTGTCGGGCCAGGGGGCGGAGCTGCGGCAACTGGCGCGTGAGGTGGACGGGCGGTTTGCCAGTGGGTTTGTGCGGGGTCGGAAGCCGGTGGTGGCGATGCAGACGGCTGACACCGTGGCGCAGGAGGTCACTTCTGTGGCGGCGGGGAAGGGCTGCGGGCCGCGCTGCTGCTGAGACGGATCGCGTGCGCGAGGGCTGGAGAGAATGCAGGCGCCGGGTCGGGCTGTCGCGGGCTTTGGTCGGTGCGGCGGTTCCGCAGTCCGTGCTGTGCGGCTGTTCGCGTGCGGTACAAAAGTTGACTGCTCTCGGCCCGCAGAAGGCATTCGACTTCACGCACCCCGGATCGGCTGTTGGCAGGATATTCGCCGTGCCCGCCTCAACGACGTTTGCGCCCCACTCGCCCCTTCGCAGGGATGCGTTGATTAACAGCTGTAAAGAAGCAGATATCCGACAGATTACGCCGAACACTAAACTTTCAATGAAACCATTAGACCTCCTGTCGCTTCCTTTCTATGGTTTGATCACGACCTGCTGAAACCCACTGAGCATTGCTCCCGTATAGACGTGTGGACTACCGCATCTCTCCGCCACAAAATTATGATACTGACAAAGCCACTGAATTTTCTCTAGAACGCTCGGCGTCGAATTTTTAATATTATATTTATTTATGACCTGCAAGTGTGACTCAATTGAGCTTATATCTAAATAATCTACAAACACCAAGCTATCGCGATCAGCAATCACAATTGCCTTAACTTCATCCATATCTGCAGGCTTTGTATCATGGTGATGAAAATACCAGTCAAGAAGATCGTCGGCAACCAAAATTCGCGGGAAACGCGCTTTATCTCTTTCGAGTTGATAGGCGCGTATCAAGGCTTCAGAATAGATGATCGTTTCATCACTGTAGTGCTTCCCGAATGCTATCCCTCCTCTTACTAAAACACCACCTGAGACAAAACGCCGTTGCAGGTCTAGAGTTGCGTTGAATAAGCTGACGACGGCAGCACTTTCTAGAGGCGCGGAAATGGTGATCGAATCCGAGAAAGCACGGACATCAAGTTCGGGAGAGTCACTCGTTACCCCAGCCAAAAGACCTTTGAGATTGATGAGCTGAGTAGGCTCGACTGAACATGCATCCGCTTCTACAAAAGACGAAAATCCCAGAACATCGATGAATGCTACGACGCAATATGACCATTGCATGATGATTTTAGGCAATAGCCAATTTTGCGAGCTCGGAAAACCGTATTTTGAATTCAGCCATTGCAGCTGATCTTTGATCCCAAACTTGGCCTTGCCAATCTGTGTCTTCTTTGGTTAATTGCCACACCGGCTTACTGTTAGACAGCATCATCGGCGCCAAGCTTGCGAAATCATGAATCTCTACACAGATAGGATTAGCAAGACAATGTTTAGCGACCCCCTCGACACCAGATGACGCAACTAATGCGGGCATAAGCTCTTGTGTCGCTCGATTCCGGATCTTGTCAATCCACACTTGAAATCCAGCCTTTGGGGCACCCCGATGACGCTGAAATCGCTGCATCACGATGCCCTGAAATATCGGTGGTTTTAGCGGGACGTTAAGCGCTAGCTTTTGAAAATCAGGAATAACTTGAAGGTGCTCTGTAATCCATTTAGTAAGTATATGGCTAAGAGAACCCATCGCTTGATAATTGAAACGATCCGGGGCAACAGGAACCAAAAAAAGGTCGCAAGACAAGAAAAACGATCGCGTAAGTGCTGCTGCGCTAGGACCGACATCGACAAGGATCACATCGAATGAATGATGGTCGCCTAATCTACGCAGCATGTCATGTACCGCAACGTATGTGCGCTTCTGATGCATATCTGAAGTCAGTCGCTGGCTATAGGCATACGAGAGCCGATCCTCTGCTTCGCTTAAACCTATATCGCCGCGAAAGATATATAGCGGCAGAGTACTGTCGAATTTTGTTAACTCGATTCCCTCAATGTCTACGGATGCACGTTCTCCCTCCAAGCGTGGCCAGAGGGCTTCCTTGACAGAGGTCCCGGGCAAGCTTGTTAGTTCTCCGGCCTCCTCCTTCTGATCAAGCAAATCGATGGTTTTTGATAAACAAAGCTCAGTGAGATTGCATTGCGGATCCGCATCGACCACCAAGACCTTTAGCTTCATGGCTTCGGCCAATGCATAGGCGAGGTGATATGTTGTCGTAGTCTTTGAGACGCCGCCCTTGTGGTTGTACAGAGTGATGATTTTTGTCATGAAACCTTCCCTTGACCCCAGTCTGAACCTACCTCGAAGCGTAACAGACAGTCTTTGCCTGTTCACGACTTCAATTACCCGGAAACCGTCGTCTCCCAGCGCCACGGTCATTTGACCGTGACGCTCTTGGCAAAACGCTTGTGCCGCCGCATAACCTGAGCGCTGCGCGCAGCGGCTCTACCCTTATTCGACTAATGTTTTGGACTTTTTAAACAATTTTTATGGACTTTTTTGGTGATTCCCTCAGAATGGACGCGTGCATTGGAAACCAGACCCCCTCCTCTACCCCAGCCATTTAAGAGCACGCGTCAAGAGGGGACGAGGCCTGCTCCAGGGCGCCGAGTACCTGCCTTGGCTTTACATACGCGACGTTCCTTCACGCGGCACTTCGTTGGGTGGGCATGGCATCGTTACGGGTCGCCCGCATCAAGGTCTTTCCGATCTGGAGGCCACCTATCTGTACCTTATGGAACGTCGTGAGAGTGTGGTGGACATTCGAGAGCAATGGCCTATCTTGGATTTGGATAGGACTCTAGAGCTCTGTACGGAACTTGAGGTTCGACACATATATAAGAGAGGGTTGCCGGAGCCCTTCACGATCGACTTTCTGATCACGGAACTGACGGCGGACGGAAAGAGCTACCGTGCAGCGAGCGTTAAGACTTCTGAAGATGCGGCCGATCCGTCAAAGAGATTGCGTTTAGAGGTGGAGCACAGATGGTGTCAAGAACGAGGCATACCTTGGACGTTGGTAGATACGTCGCGCTTCAATAAGACACTACTTGAAATCCTGCGCTTCATGCGTGGGTGGTTTCGCCATCGTTTCAATCCGGAAACACAACTTGATCCACGCTTCTTACTTGCTTTCGAGAGCTTCTACAAAAGCAACGAGTTGCTCAGTGAGTTAGTGGCAAGGCTCACCAAGACTCTTCGACTCCCCAATTCGCAGGTGCTGGACATGTTTCGGTACTGTGCTTGGTCAGGTCAAATAGATATCTCGCTTGGTCATCCGTTGGCGCTCAATCGACCACTGTTTTTGAATCAGAAGAAGCGATGACTGATTTTCGTGCGCTACCCAATCAGCCAACCCTTCATGTAGGCTTGGCACTGCATGACTCCGAACGACCAGGTCGGTATCTTCGCCTAACTCATATTTTTGAGGATGGGGTATATGCGATGTGGGTGGGCACACCCGAAGAAGCCAGGTATGCCAAACGACCGATTTTCTATTCTTGGAATCAACTTAGCGCGCTCACCTCACCTACATCGAAATGGGGTCGCATAGTACTTCCACAACAGCTCTCCGTGCCAGCCGAAAGCGGTAGTTCTCAGGCAGGAAAAATTCAATCAGCATGGGTCCAGATCGCGCCTGTAATACAAGCATTTGAAAATAGGACGAACCTATCGAGACATCACTTTACCGCCTTAATTCGAGAGAGAGCTTTAAGCATAGACGTTGCGGAAAAGACGCTGCACCGTCTCATCCTTCGTTACTACTACTTCGGCAGCACAAAAATAGCACTGGTTGCACTGCCTCGCGGCCCCAAGCGCACCACGAGGGGTCGTGAAGAGTCAGGTGAAAAAGACCATGCAAATGGCGAAATTCCGGATAAGGCCAATAATCGCCGCGGCCGGAAAACTATTCTGAGCGATGAACTAGGTCCTAATAATTTTGTTGTCACTCCGGATGATGTCGACGACATGCTCAGATGCTATAAGCAATTGCTCAGAAAGGGGCCAACAAATAAGACCACTGCGCACGAAACCTACTTAAGCACTTTTTTCCAGAAGAGCCACCCTGATACTTATCGCCAGTACATAAAAAAACAGATATCAGAGCCAGTAACCTATCGCCAGTTTTGCTACTACATAAATGGTGAGTTGCAGCTTACGGAAGACTTAGCACGAAATGAGCGCAGGCTTCGTCGTGACCCTGCCAACACCAACTCGCTAGTTTCGGCAGGTCCAGGTGAAATATATGAGATCGATTCTACCGGAGGGCGACTCTACCTAGTCTCCAGCGAAAAAAATCCTGTAGTGGTAGGCAAACCAACCATTTACTTCCTAATTGACCGGTGGAGTAGATTTGTCGTCTCAGCGTACATCTCTTTGCGCGCGCCTTCGTACGAGGAAGTTCGCAATACGCTCTTAATTGCATTTACCTCTCGCGAAAAACGCTTCTCGAGATTGGGCATAGAAGTTTCTGACAATCAATGGCCTATAGGCTGCATTCCAGCCGTTATCTGTCCTGATCGTGGATCCGACTTCATGAGTGGATCTATGTTGCAAAGCGTGGTCGATGATCTGCGCATCGACCTGACGCCACTCCCCCCTCTATGCCCAGACGGCAAAGCAATAGTAGAGAGGCTAATCCGCACTATCAAGCAGCGCATGGCGGCATCGGGGATGAAAGGTGTTTACGCAGACCGTCCCTTAGATCCTCAATCAAGAAGGGCCGCACGTAAGGCTGAAGCTGCTGCAGTGCACACACTTGCGGATGCGTACCGAGCGTTAATCGAAATTGTGAAGGACTACAACAACCGTCCCCATCAAGCCCTCAAGCGTCGAAAAATCCTTACACAACACGGCATCGAACCTACGCCGAAAAATGCGTATGTTTGGGGACTCGAAAACATAACGGGACTTCGGTCTGCACCGTACACGGAAGAAGACTATTACCGACTGTTACTCAGTTCAGATAAAGCGAGTATTTCAGGAGGTGTTCTTCGCTACAAGACTCGTGCATATCATCCCTCTAACGAGGCCGCAATCGACTACATCAGGCGATCGCCCAGAAACAGGCCTTCTCTGGACATCCGACTCGACAAGACGCAGCCAGCGGTAATCATGATAGCGAGCAGACACGGCGAATGGCCGTGTTTCGTGATGGGCGCTGGTGACGCAAGGGACAGCGAAGGAATTTCAATTGACGAGGAGGAGGCCTTCGCGGCTGTCAATGCACGCCTTTGGGCCCGCTCCGACCATGAAAGTCGACGCGTACGGGTTGCCGCAAAGGCGGCCAAGCCTGTCAACAACCGGCATAAGAGCGCCCCCGCCGAACGTTTACCTAATGTTGATATGCAACGAGCTAGGTATCAAGAAACCGCAAAACTCAAAAACAAGTTGCATGCCCAAACACACACAGAGTTCGAAGAGCACACGGCCAGTGCGTCCGTTGGGAAAAGCTGGAGTGAAGTGGAGCGAGAGGAGAAGGCTCGATTGGTAGAACTAGTGAAGCTAAACAGGAGCAAGCGATGAAGGATGTTGAGATATTCCCTGCGGTGTATCACGATACAGGAGTTTCTCGATTTGCAGGCAATCCGTTCATTGAGGCAATGCCGCCTCTGGAGCAAAGCAAAAGTGACTTTCTGACTAACCTCGCGCACTACCCAGCGAAGCCGTCGGCAACGCTTCGCAGGAGTAGCGAGGTCGTTCGACTGATGGAGCTGTCCACCATCAACGACATCGTCTACCCTTTCCCTGAATATCAAAAGGCTGGCTTCACCCTGGCCAAGATGGCCCGCGACACTTATGTAGCGCGCCACCCTTTGACTACGATGGACCGGCAGAGGAGGCACGCCATTGCCACCACCGGAACCAATGGTCTACCAATGCCCGCTGACTGGAAACCTTCGGCTAAAGGCTACTTCATGATGTCTGTTAGCGGGCAAGGCAAGACTACTTTCGCAGCTGCAGCTTTGCTGAGATACAAGCAGGTTATTTGCCACTCGAATTATCACGGAGCTGATCTGAAATGCCATCAGGTCGTATACGTTCTTCTCAGAGTGCCTCACGACGCAACACTCAAGTCGTTGTGCCTGCAATTCTTCAACGAGATCGACCGACTGCTAGGAACCGACTATTCGCGGAAGGCGGCAGCGCTACGCAATATTGCGCCCATGGTCGACTTGATGAACAAAGTCGCAACAGCTGTCTCCTTGGGCTTTATTGTCGTTGATGAAGTTCAGAATTTGCGCAGCGCGCGCGCCCAAAATGCGGAGCTTGTACTAAACCTATTCAGTGAAATCATTGAGCGGCTCGGCATTAGCTTGTTGGCGCTTGCAACACCAGCGGTCCAAGCTGTCGTAGAAGGAGCGGTACGAAACACCCGCAAACTCGCTTCCTTCGGGAGCTTGGTAATTGAGCCGATGGCAAGGAATAGCCCTCAGTGGGAAGAATTCTGCGATACGTATTGGGACTATACGTTTGTCAAGACAAAGACAAAGCTGACGAAAGAAATCCTTGATGCTTGGTACACGGCCTCAGCGGGAAATACGGCCTTCGCGGCGCTCGCGTTCACACTATCTCAGCACAATGAGATTGGCGGGCGCGAAATTATCGACGCTACTGCGTTTCAGCGAACCGCGGCGACTGACATGGCATTTCTTGGACCGGCAATTGCAGCCTTGCTCAGCAAGAACCCTGCAAAGCTTCGAATGTTTGACGATCTGCTGTTCAGTCCTAGGTACAAAGCTATGCGCGCCCTGCTTGGGGCAGAGGAGCCTGCTCGACCCAAAGGGGTAAAAAACGATGAGTTTGACGATGTACACGAAGAGAGCGTGCCCCCCAGTCCCGCTGCGACAAAGAACAAAAAAAGGGCCTCGCCTCGGCCGGTTGACCTCCCCTTAGAGGATCCGCTGGCCCGCTGAGACTACTTGCTGATTGACTGGAGTTAGCAAACGTGCACCGCGCTCGCCTCGCTTCAACAACTATCTGCTACACGCCTGAGCTGCTCCATGACGAACTGCTGTATTCATGGCTGTGCAGGTTAGCAATCTTGAATGCGTGGGGAACGGGCCGAGACGCAGTGAGGAAAATTTTTGGTGGCAGGACGGTTACACCCAGCCTTACCCTTCCCACTCACTTCGATGCCATGAACGAGCGATACGCGGGGGCGCTGCCACACGACTCTTTCGCCGCTCTTATGGAAGCCAGTACGCTGCTACCGTATCACAGGCCGTTCTTGGATCACGAGCGCTATGCACAACTAATGGAGGACTCGCGCTCAAGTAACTCCCTTGACTTGAAACTGCGGCTTGGTCTCGTTGCAAACCGGTTCGGAATCAACACGCCACACCGCTTTTGCCCCGCATGTGTAGCCGAAGATATTGAGATGAACGGCTGCCACTACTGGCATCGGCAGCACCATCTACCCGGAGTGAACTGCTGCGTCCGCCATTCTCTGC
>JAANMW010003557.1_pt1 | contig 11948 bp, 10 predicted proteins | sample 7279671 | NCBI WGS metagenome assembly JAANMW01 (sample SAMN14094541, study PRJNA606508) | bioreactor metagenome | isolation source: A lab-scale SPAN reactor treating ammonium-rich wastewater day 247 | place: Ireland: Galway | collected 2017-09-19
GTGAGTGTTGGCATTGGAATTTGTCCGTTTACGGCTATTGCCCTTTTTTCTTTTCCTGTAATCACCAGAATGATGCGGTCGCTGTTGATGAGTGCGTGCAGACTCAGGCTGATACGTAAAGAGGGCGCTGCCGGGGGGGTAGCAGTCTGACACAGGCTGGTGGTATCGGGATTGAGGGCCATACCGGGAAACAGCGAGGCAATATGGCCATCTTCTCCCAGCCCGAGGATGACCAGGCTGAATGGCTGCGGTAATTCTGCCAGGCGTGCATCGATGTCGGTAATTGCCTGATCGGGATGAACATGCCCGGTCTTGAGACCGATGAAATGGGGTTGTTGCTGCATATGTTGCAGGAAATGTTCGTGTACCAGTCGCTCATTGGACTGCTCGCTAAGTCCTACAATGGGGACCAGGCCGGTGCGCCATTGCTTCACGTTGTCTACAGTGTAGGGCAAACGAATTAACCTCTGTAGTTATAGAGAATCATTGCCATCTGCTTTTTCCTCAAATCCATAATCGCAACCATCTGTACTACCTGATTTTCCTGAATCAGCTTTTTCACTTGTGTCTTGCGATCGATTGCGGTTTGGAGAGTAGTTTTGCTCTGCAAAACAACAATGGTTATTTTTCCTTCTAAATTATAGTCAAATAAATCTGATTTTAGAAATTTAAGCAATCAAATAGGGCTTAAAATCAAGGGATTCTTCAAATATTTTTCGAAAAATACATTTCTTTGACTATAGAAAGGAATTGGTGATGACTACACAATTTTTTAGTGCCCGGCAAAACTCCGAGCCGATTGGCTGGAGCAGGCATGTCTTCTTCATCTTAATCGCACTAAACTTGAGCGTAAAGATGCTATACATAACGACATAAATTCTCAGCACTCTATCATTCCTGGCCTAACCTGGAATCCATTGTTTTTCCGGATTCCCGTTTTCACGAGAATGACATTTACGTCTCTGATAAATGGCGCTATGTATAGATGTCTTCTTTGGGGGTGCTCGCCAGCCTCCCTTGCACCCCTGAGCTTTCGTGAATTCTGACAAGGTACTTTTTTAGCGGAGAGGAGGTGATGAAAAGATGATATTTTTATAGATTGAAGGTTGTTTATTTAGATTAGTTTCATTTTGGCACATCACGAGGGAGAATATTCCTGTCCGTAATGTAAGATAATAAATTTTACTTTAATTAATAAGGAGTTTTTGCCATGTTTAAGAATAGAAATTCATACTTAAGTATTATTGCGATGGCTCTTATTAATTGCATAAGCTTTTCGGTTATGGCTGAGCCTGCACAAAAGACCTATCCCTTGTCCCCGGATGATCCAGAGGCACAGATAGATGCTTCTTATCTCGATATTCCAGCGATTGTTCCGCCTACACCCGATCAGTGGGGTAAAGCTCCTAGGAGTAAAGCGCAAGGCATAAAAGTATATAATGTGGAAGCAGGTCGGGAAATGAAGGACTTTCAGGATAATTCGATTTCTTTAAGGGAGGCAAGGAGGTTGCCGCGGCAAGCTTTTGAGCCTAGTTATCAAGGAGAGGTGGAACTCTATGATTCCGATGCTGAAGCTGCTATACAAGAGAACTCAACAATGGAAGATGACCCGAATTCAAATGCTGATTCACAAGACACCAATTCTGCAATAGTTGCAGAAACTGTGTGTGGAGCCGATAATCGTGTCAAAATTAATCCTGCGACATCTTATCCGTGGAGGACTCATTGTAAATTATATATCACTTTTCCTGATGGGGCGAGGTTTGTTGGATCAGCAACAATGATTGGTCCAAAAAAAGCGATTACTGCGGGACACTGCGTCCATGACAAAAACCACGGTGGTTGGGCGAAGAGCATCGAGGTTATTCCTGGCTTTAGTTGCGGCACCAAGCCCTATGGTTCCGCTTGGGCGACTTATTATTTGAGCTGGACAGGTTGGACTAATTATAAAGACCCCAATCATGATATGGGCATAATCTGCCTCAATAAGACTATAGGAAACACCGTTGGATGGCTAGGTTACGGGTATTGGTCAAGTCTATCTGGTGTTACTGCTTCTCTTTCAGGGTATCCAGCAGACCGAGATGGTGGATTATGTCAGTACTATCATTATGGTAATTTAAGCTCTACTACTAGCTATCGCATCTACTATTACATTGACACATTTGGTGGCCAAAGTGGTAGTGGTGTCTATCGGACAATAAACGGAAATCGCTATGTTATGGGGGCGCATGCTTATGGTCCATGCCCTAATTCAGCAACCCGTATTACTAGCAGTAAGTATTCTAAAATCAAAGACTTTTGCAATTAAAAATGGATAACCTGCTGTGCAGAGGTATGGGCTGCCATACCTCTGCACAGCCAACAACATACAAGCATGATGAGGAAAGTAATAATGAAAGAGTTTGGGTTCGAAAGGAAAGGTATAACAATCGTTGTTTGCGGCATTCTGTTGACACCGTTTCTTATTTGTCCGCTTTGGGCGCAATTGTTAGCCAGCAAAGGGAACTGGCAAGTAGAGGGAAATGTGGGCAAAGAATCTCCTGAAGATATTCCAGACGCAAAGATTGGGGAGCGTGATTTGACTCCTCCTGCCAATTTTAACCTCCATGCATGGCTGGAAGTGCCCCCGAAGGTGTGGGTCGGTGAAATGGTGAGATTCACCTATACAATAAAGAACCGAGGAAAAACCCCCATTGAACTGCTAGTGCTAGGTGACCCAGCTTGCGATTTTGTAGTAAGCACTCCTACCGGTATCAAAATTTGGCGATATCTTTATGGTAAAGATATTAAGGAAATCGCTGAATTGAAGATTCTGAATCCGGGAGAAAAGCTGGTATATGAGGCAAAATGGAACCAGATGGACAAAGATGGCAGGCCTGTTCCTGTTGGGAAATACTGGGTGACAGGCGTTCTTCAGACATCACCTCCTGCAGGGTTTTACAAAAATCAAAAGCGACTGCTTATAAAAAACTATTTACCATCTTCAGATCAACAACAATAAACGAGGGGGCAGCATCATTATTTGTGAAAGGGTAAAAGGGTCGTTTGGAAATTTTCGGCTAAAAGAGTCTGTAATTTCTTTCGATAGAGACTAGTATTCTGTATCAAGTGCTCCATTGAGGTTTATTCGCTCTCTGCCGGTATTGGTCGGCAATTCTTTGTTTGTCCCTTTCTCTACCCATGAGTAAACGGGCAGAGAGTTGTAGTGAGGATGAACGCCATCGATAAAGAAGTCTTATCTGAATGTGCCTTTGTCTCTTTGAGGTGTTGATACTGAATAAGAAATTCTTGTTGTGCTTGTGGACTTGCTTTGCCAGGAACCGGAGTGGTCTTTTTAGAGACAAATGCATTGTTCTAAATTCAAAAAATCTTTCATACTTTTATGTATAACAGATGTTCAGCGTATTCGTAAGAAAATTTTTACTTACTTTTCGAAAAATAGATGCTTTTGACTATACATATTTACTATTGTAGGTATCCATAATACGTTGACCACTTCTCTTCTATCCTTATAACTCACATGAAATAACTTAATCGTTTAAAGGCATCCATTTTCTCATTATTGCCAACTTTCGCCTGCTTGAGTGCTCCTCTTAATATATCGATGGAACGGTCATAAACATCTTTGTCTACGGGATACGGATGACCGTCTTTACCACCATGAGCAAAGCTGTACCTTACCGGATCATGAAAACTCGGAGCTTTACCATACACAATCTCGGAAATGAGAGTCAAGGCTCGAACTGTTTTTGGTCCTACACCCTCAATTCCAAGTAAGGATTCAAAATTTTCAGGAATACTCTCATAGGTTTTTGTAAATGTCTTATAAAGCCTATCAGGATGAATATCATGAATATCTACCTGATGATGAGATGGTAAATGCAAACTTTGTAACCTCTTGATTTCACTTACTAACGTATCGGGCTTCTCCTGTGAAAGCATGACGGTAGTCTGTCTGGCCTCTTCACTCTCCACCGATGTCATATTCAAGGTGCTTCCCCTGGAATCACAGCAAATAGCGCTATGAGGCTCCACAACAAAATTCTCGACCTTGCTGCCCAACCAGTGATATCTGCGGGCATATTTGTTGGCATCGTTCATTCCTTGTTGAACAACAGCCCAATCCCCGGACTTCGTGAAGATGAAGGAATGATGGTACAGTTGGTATCCGTCCTGAATCGCACTATTATCTACCTTAGCACTCATCTTACTGGCATAGACTAATTTTTCAGGATCACACGACAATTGGTCACCCGCACCCAGTATTTCCGAGGGTGTTTTTCGTGATATTGCACCCTTACCCCCGGTAATAAATAATCCAAGCTCTTTTTCGAGTCCTTTGATACCTTCTTTCAATGCTCCGCACGTGGTCGTGGTCACACCGCTCGAATGCCAGTCAAATCCCAATACACAACCTAGCGCCTGGAACCAGAACGGATCGGAAAGTTTCCGGAGAACTTCCTGAGGGCCATACTCACTTACCATAGCGATGATAATCTCACGCGCAAGGCGTTTCATACGCTGGAAGAGCCATGATGGCGCCTTGCCTCCGTGAAGTGGCAAATGTGCAATACCTGTTTTCATAATATAGTATAAAAGAGGTGAAATATAGCATCCAATATATGAAACCGAACAGAATAGGCGAAAGTTGGTCTTTGGTTGTATGCAAATGTAGGGAACATACGGAGTCCTTAAAAATGTCATTAGGCCAGCAAGATTAGTCTTTCGTCAGTTGATGGTTTCAGTTTCATCCTTGGAATACTATAATGAAAAAATCCTATGGATGAAACTGAATACATCATGAGATGATACTATCATTTTAGACATCCCTATGCCACCTAAATTTACTTCTGCGATTATACTTGAAGTTGCTAAACCATTCATCTTTTTACTTGAATTAACAGAGATTCACAGAAACATATAGACAAATAATAGCGTAAAATCCTTGACATATCTCTTATCAGTCTGTTAGATACAATATGTTGTTTCATCTCATAATTTTTGGGCAATAATTTCCCGTAAAAGGAGACAACAATGATAGCGCGGATACTAGCAATCATTCTGGGTATGATGCCGCTGACAAGCTGTGCTAACCGGATATATGAATTATCTCCTACTGTCAATGACCCAGCTAATCCGAATGCCCCGGAAGCACCTTTTTCTCCACCGCTTAACCGATTTCAGGGAGAGATATCTGTCAAAACTAATCAACAGATTACCGAACCGGCGCCGCAAACGACATCTGAAATTTTTACTTGTCCCATGCACCCTGAAATAGTTCAATCGGAACAGGATGTGTGTCCAAAGTGTGGGATGAGATTAATTCCCAAAGATCAGAAAGAGAGTGATCCAAAAGAAAAACAATGACGAACAGACCGGCAGGCATGTTAATAATAGTAATAATCATGACAGGCAGTATAGTATTTACCGGATGTGCTTCTGTACCCAAAGACGCTGGATTTTCGGATGTCCAGAATATTGCCAGGCAACGTACCGGTCATCAGGTGGAATGGAACCGCAGTACACCTGAAGACGGAGAAGTAACTGAATCAATCCATTCCATGCTCCAGCAGGAACTGGCTCTGGACGAGGCCGTGCAAATCTCATTACTCAATAACCGGTCCTTACAGGCAATGTATGAAGAACTAGGCATAGCTCAGGCTGATGTTGTTCAAGCAGGTTTACTGAGAAACCCCATATTTGGGGCCAGCTTCCGGTTTCCGGATAGACCTGCAGATGGCCATCGTGGCGCAAATACTGAATTCTCTGTAGTACAAGATTTTCTTGACCTGCTGGTGATTCCGTTACGAAAGAAGATAGCTGCAACACAGTTTGAGCAAACAAAACTGCATGTTGGTAATGCAATACTGAACCTTGCCTCTGAGGTACAATCGGCTTACTATACCCTGCAAGCAGACAAACAAATATTGGAAATGCGTCTTACCGTGGCCTGGGCTACGGAGGCTGCCGCTGAGCTTGCTTTCCGGCAGCACGAGGCCGGTACGTTAAGCATGCTGGATCTCATGAATCAGCAAGGGTTCCATGCACAGGCAAAGCTTGATGTGGCACAAACAGATATCCAGATTATCGCCGGCCGTGAACATCTCAATCGTCTTATGGGGCTTTGGGGCATGGATACAACCTGGAATATCCCTCATAGATTACCGGAACTGCCGGAAAACGAGATCATGCTGGATCAATTTGAATCCAAAGCCATATCGCAACGATTGGATCTCGCTGCGTTACGTAAAGAGGTGGAGACCATCGCTTACGCACTATCATTGACGCGCAGATATCGATACTTTTATGTATTCGAGGTTGGTGTTGATACAGAGCACGATGTCGCTGATGATGTAAATTTCACAGGACCCAATGTAACCATTGAACTTCCGATCTTTAACCAACGACAAGCCGAAATCGCTCGCTTAGAGGCGCACTTGCGGCAGAGACGGCAACAACTCTCTTCCTTAGCCATAGATATACGCTCGGAGGTCCGGGCGCTTCGTGACCAGCTTTTGATCGCTCGCAATAGAGTCAAATACTATCATGATAGTGTTCTTCCCCTTCGTCAACGTATTGTGGAAGAATCGCAACTCTATTATAACGGTATGCTTATCGGCGTATATGAGTTACTCCTGGCCAAGCAAAATCAAATTAATGCCGGTCGCGAGTACATTGAGGCACTGCGAGACTATTGGATTATCCGATCAGAGCTTGAACGTGCCGTGGGAGGAAATCTTACCGGCATAAGCAAAACTGCCCAGACATCTTCTCAATCGACAGAACAAATAACTACCCAGGCGTCAGAATCATTCAAGTATGATTACCTTAATGAAGTTGACAACTCAGGGTTTTCGCATATAATCCAGGTAGAAACCCTGAAGCAGACAGCAGGGGCAGGTTTCAAACCAGCCCCTACCCATAAAAAATAAAATCGATGTGGGGCGAGGCTTTACAGGTTGTCCGAGAATTAAGATTTTTAAAATTAGTATACGATGTATTGTGCTTGTAAATATGATATGAACAATAAATGGTATCTTTAAAATTCTTACTTACATTCTCGGACAACCTGTTTAGCCTTGCCTCTCACCGTACAAACATGCCGGGGGAATAATAACCCTAAAGGGTTGCCCTGCGGAATTGAAATTCCTATACATAAATATGAGGTTTTGTAAAAATCTCATATCAGGATTCAGCTAAGGAGAAATACAATGGCTGAAACGAGAAAGATCCACAAAGTCTTGAAAAGTAAACCTACAATCGAAGGAGCTGGCGTCCATCTTAAACGGGCGTTCGGACATAGCCAGGTCCCGATGTTTGATCCTTTTTTACTGCTGGACGACTTTCGTTCAGACAATCCGATGCACTATAGTAAGGGCTTCCCATGGCATCCGCATCGCGGAATTGAGACAATCACCTATGTTCTCCGCGGAGATGTAGAGCACGGCGACAGCATGGGAAATAAGGGCTTTATATCCTCTGGTGATGTACAATGGATGACCGCCGGAAGCGGGATCATACATCAGGAAATGCCCAAAGGAGACCCTGATGGTCTGATGTTCGGATTTCAACTTTGGGCCAATCTCCCTAAATCCCATAAAATGACGGAGCCTCGCTACCGGGATGTGAAAAGTAATCAAATCCCGGAGGCAGTGCTGGAGAACGGCACAAAAATCAGGATTATATGCGGAAAAGTGAATGGTAAGCAAGGACCTGTTCGGGACATCGCCATCGATCCGGAATACATCGATGTAACAGTTCCTGCCCGATCGGAATTCACCCATCCCACCAAGCGCGGACACACCGTTTTCGCATATGTCATCGAGGGCAAGGGGTACTTTTGCAAGGAGAAGAATCCGTTTTCTTATGAGATTGAAGGAGCCAACTATTTTGATATTCAGAGAGACCCCTTTATAAGTAATAAAACCCTCGTCCTATTTGATGATGGCGATCAGATGATGGTCTCAACAGAAGACGATGCTGTCAGGTTCCTGCTCATATCGGGTAAGCCTATTGTTGAACCGGTCGCATGGTACGGCCCTATTGTAATGAATACGGAAGATGAGCTACGGATTGCCTTTGAAGAGTATTCCCATGGTACATTCATCAAGCATAAGAGAGCTTAAACCTCTATCGGTACTAAGATAAAAACTACAATTACAAGTATCTGCATTGAGGAGATACTATAGGTAATTTTATGAGAATTATGGTAACACTTTCATTTTTTGCATACTATAAAGTATTACGAGTTCAAAAAACTACGGTGTTACGAGTTATGGTATATCCTGATTTCCTATTTAGGAATCTCAATAAAATACCTATTTTCCCGACACTGATCCACCTCCTTTCACCCTCGCCAGCGAGGGACAGCGATTGTCCCTCTTCGTGAGGAGAATTCAGGGGGAGGCGACACGTTTGAATTTCCTATACATAATAATATGTACGTAGGGCAAGGCTAAAACCTCTTCCTGTATCGATTCCGTTTTTTCATGATATAGCCTCATGTATGATTTATATAAATACCGAATGAGAGAACCATGATCAGGAGTGTTTCTCTTTAAGTGATCTCTAGACATGAAACGAGCCATATCGTCAACTTTTTGAAAGATAAAGAAAGGAGTTCAGATGAATAGAGAGAAAATGGTTACTATTCTAGGTTTTGCGGGGAGCTTACGGAAAGAATCTTACAATAAATCGATCTTACAGGCTGCCCTGGAGTTTCTCCCGGAAGATGCCAAACTTGAAATCTTCGATCTTGAAGGAATTCCCTTATTTAGTCAGGACATGGAAAATCAATTCCCGGATAAGGTTAAGCAATTCAAGACAAAAATCAGGGCTGCCGATGCTATTCTTATTGCTTCGCCGGAATATAATTATTCAATACCAGGCGTCCTGAAAAACGCAATTGACTGCGCTTCCAGACCATACGGAGATAATGCCTTCGATGAGAAACCGGTAGCAATAATGGGCGCTTCTATCGGAATGACGGGAACGGCAAGGGCACAATATCATCTCAGGCAGAGCTTCGTTTTCCTCAACATGTACCCCATAAATCAGCCGGAGGTCATGGTACCGTTTGCTCATGAAAAAATTGATAAAAACGGAAAGGTGACCGATCAAAAAACAAAGGAAAAAATTAAGGAGCTCATTGAAAGTCTGGTAGCCTGGACGAAAAGACTTAAACAGGGTTGATTAAGGAATCCAACTAGTACACTGTCAACTTAATTTATCATAATAGACTCTCTCGTATTTGTCATTGCGAGGGGTTTTTTCCCGAAGCAATCTCTTTTGAAATGCCCAGGGGATTGCTTCGGACAATACCCTCGCAATGACACAGCCCCATTATCATGAATTATATTGACAGTGTACTAGAGATAACTTACCTGAAAACGCCTTGGTCATTGCAAGGCAAGGCTAAACAGGCTGTCCGAGAATTGTTTTTACGGATCAAAGCTGTACTATATACTGATTAACTATTACAATAGGTGCAACATATAGCATATGTTGCAGGTGGCAATTGCATTCTCGGACAGCCTGTTTAGCCTTGCCTCCCCACCTGAATGTGCACGGGATAGCACCCTAAAGGGTTGCCCTATAGTTCTCAATAGTGGATTCAGCGCAAAAGACAGCGCCTTAATTCACCTTACTCATTATAAAATTACCGGTAGGGTGGATTAAGCGGAGCAAATCCACCATAGCATCTTTTCAGACAGTCTCTAAGGTTGCTTTCGTGAAAATCGATAAGATACTTTATCAAATGGTTTCAGGGATCATTCGGTTCTTGTGGGATGTATTCATTAATAACTTTACTATTTAAGGAGGCATTACTATGGAAAATAAAATTACATGGGAATCGCAGATGGATGCTGCTCTATCAAGGGCAAGGTCTGAGAAAAAGCCGGTGTTACTCGATTTTTTTAATCCGGGCTGAATCGGCTGTCAGCAGATGGATGCGGTCTCGTATCCTGAGAAAAAAGTTAATGAATTCATTACCAATTCTTTCATTCCACTGCGTGTACGCTCCGATACTCAACCCTTTGCTACTAATTTTAACTTGAAATGGACCCCAACCCTTATAGTCCTTGATACTGAAGGTAAGGAACATCACAGGACAATAGGTTTTCTTTCTCCCGAAGAGTTAATTCCTTCATTATTACTGGGGATAGCAAAGGTACATTTTGATTTGAATGAATTTAAGGAAGCGCTTTCAAAATTAGAAAAGGTTTTATCTGATTTCCCTGAAAGCAGTTCGGCGCCGGAATCAATGTATTTAAGAGGTGTGTGTTTATACAAAAGCACGAATAACCCAAAGGGGCTCAAGGATGCTTACGAACAACTCCAAAACAAGTATCCTGAGAGCGAGTGGACAAAGCGGGCATATCCCTATCGGCTTTTATAATTGTGTATCCTGTGACTGTGGGTTAAGCTGTTTCGGCAGTAGGGGCAGGTTTCAAACCTGCCCCTACCCATGAAAAAACAGAGGAATGTAGGACAAGACTTTAGCCTTGCAAAGGGCGCAAACCTAAAGGTTTGCCCTACAGAATTGAATTTCTTATACATTGAATTAAGCTATTTCACGCCACTCTGAAGAAATATCAAAACCCTAAACCAAACGTAAAGGAGTTACCTATGAATACAAAATATACTTACCGCCGTCTCTCTAAGGACAACACTGCTGTTCTTCTTGTTGACCATCAATCCGGCCTCGTCAACCTTGTGCAGGACTATTCACCGGACGAGTTCAGGAACAACGTCCTTGCATTGGCCGATCTCGCAAAATACTTCAAACTGCCGACCATCCTGACGACCAGCTTTGAAGACGGTCCCAACGGTCCGATTGTACCGGAACTTAAAGAAGTCCACCCGGAAGCTGCCTATATTCCGCGTCCCGGACAGATCAATGCCTGGGACAACGAGGACTTTGTGAAGGCGGTTAGGGCCACCGGATGCAAACAATTGCTCATAGCTGGTGTCCTGACCGAAGTTTGCGTGGCCTTCCCTGCGCTTTCTGCACTGGAGGAAGGCTTCGAGGTCTTTGTTGTTACCGATGCTTCCGGCACCTTCAACGAGGCCACGCGTTACGCTGCGTGGACACGCATGGCGGCTGCAGGCGTGCAATTAATGAACTGGATGGCTGTCGCCAGCGAACTACACCGTGACTGGCGAAAAGACATTGAGGGTTTAGGCAAACTGCTATCCAGCCACCTGCCTGCTTACAGAAACTTGATTACGAGCTACTCGGCAAATAAACCAGTGGCATAACCATACGACGCAGTATCCAAGTGGTGGATTCAGCGCAAAAGGCAGCGCTTTAATCCACCCTACTCATTATAGAATTACCGGTAGGATGGATTAAGCAGAGCGAATCCACCATTGCATCTACACCATATATGCATTAAGCTAAGAACAGATAGGAGTGAAAACTCCAGGACTTTCCCTTGAGGAAGAAAGGATCAGGGGATGTGTAAACGGTGGAGAATAACAAACCGCCCACAATCCCCCTTGATCCCCCTTTAAAAAAGGGGGGAAATGGTGAATGTTTTAAAAAAGGGTGAAAAAAAGAAGTCGCCCTTTAGGAACTTATCCTTACCCATAAATCAGAATGCCCTGGGCAGCGGCTCATAAAAAAACAGCAGGCGGAGAGGCAACATCTTGCGTCTCTACATCCTTCTCTCTTTGTGTACTTCTCGGTTTACCTTTTTCTTTTTCCAATGGAATATTCTCCCTTTTTTATGAAACACTATTCTTAGTTTGATGCATATGCCGTTAACTCCTTCCCCCTCATCTCTGCCTTATTTTTTTCATTGTATTTTGCTGTCTTTTTGTGTTATATTTTTGTATAAAAAAGTCCAGAAATCTTCTAGTCCAGAAATCTTCTAGTCCAGAAATCTTCTAGTCCAGAAATCTTCTAGTCCAGAAATCTTCTAGTCCAGAAATCTTCTAGT
>JAANMW010003558.1_pt1 | contig 11933 bp, 9 predicted proteins | sample 7279671 | NCBI WGS metagenome assembly JAANMW01 (sample SAMN14094541, study PRJNA606508) | bioreactor metagenome | isolation source: A lab-scale SPAN reactor treating ammonium-rich wastewater day 247 | place: Ireland: Galway | collected 2017-09-19
TCAGCTCGATAGCGAGTCGCTGCCGGCGGTCGCCTGTACCAAGTGAGTTGCACGACCGCCCAGCGATTCAGCTCGATAGCGAGTCGCTGCCGGCGGTCGTGCAACTCACTTGCGTGACGATTCCTTAGTATCGCAGCAGAACAGGGGAGGGGCTGCAACACTGCTTCCACTCGCAGCCAGGCGGACGCGGTTGATCCGCCGCGCCTGATCTCGGCAAACGCCATCCGGCCAATTCTATTGACAGAACCCCGCAGACTGTAGAGAATGCAACGGACTTTCTTACCCCACCCTCACGACCCTTGCTATGCCACCTCTCCACCGCCGTCTCTCCCGCAAACTTGCCGCCGCAGCCCGCGGCTGGCTGGCCGACCCCGCGCCGCCGCGCCATCCTGACCAGGAGCGCTTCATCTACCCCCGGCTGAACGCCCTGGTGGAGGAGACGGCCGCGGCCCTGGGCGCGACGCAGCGCCCGCAATACACCTGGGGGCTGGCCCACGCCGCCTATCTGGCCCAACAACTGGGCATCCCTCGCATGGCCGCGCTGGAGTTGGGCGTGGCCGGGGGCAAGGGGCTCGTCGCCCTGGACCGCGCCGCGGACTGGGTAGAAGGGGCGCTGGGCGTTGCCATCGAAGTGCACGGCTTCGACAGTGGCCAGGGCTTGCCCCGGCCCGCCGACGTGCGGGATCTGCCCAACCTCTGGGCCGCGGGCGATTTTCCCATGGATCAGGCGGCGCTGGCCGGCAGGTTGCGCCGCGCCCGGCTGCATCTCGGCCTGGTCGAAAGGGAGATCCCCACCTTTTTGCAGACGCAGCCCCCGCCCATCGGCTTCATTTCCTTCGATCTCGACCTCTACAGCTCCACCGTGGCCTCGTTCCCCCTGCTCCTGGCCGCGCCCGACCGGCTGCTGCCCCGCGTGCAGTGCTATTTCGACGACATCCTCGGCTTCACCTTCGCCGAGTTCAACGGCGAGCGGCTGGCCATCCGCGAATTCAACGCCGCCCACGCCACCCGCCAGATCTCGCCCATCTTTGGCGCCCGCCACTATGTGCCCCCCCGTTACGCCGCTGCCATCTGGGTGGACAAGTTGTACATGGCCCACATCCTCGATCACCCCCGCTACAACGACTACGATGGCCTGGTGCTGCGCCCACGGCTGGATTTGTAGTTATTAGCTATTAGCTATTCGTCATTCGTCATTGACCATTGACAATTGACAATTGACAATTGACAATTGACAATTTTCACCAATATGCCTCATTCTTACGCCGTTCCCACATTTTTAGAGAAATCGCTGCCGGTCGAGCTGGTGACGGCCCTGCAGGATGTGATCGTCGCCGGCCCCACCGTGCAGTTGCACTGCGCGTCCAACCACTACGAGCCGGAAATCTACAACTACTACGGCACCCGCTGCGAAACCACACAGCGCCTGCCCACCTGCGGCCGCCCCGCCCTGGTGCAGCTCGATTTCTGCAGCGATGCGATCGTACGCATCCGCTACGCGCCGGGCGACGCTGTGGCCGAAAACCATACGCCGATGGTGGTGGGCGAATTCACCGGCCCCGACCGCCTGACAATCAGACGGGAGGCGAACGGCGAGGTGGTGATGGAGACCGCGGCCCTGCGCCTGCACGTGCTGCCCGAACCGTGGCAACTGCTAATCTACAACCACGCCGGCGACCTGCTGTGGCGCACCCGCCCTGCGGATCTCTCCTGCCTGCGCCGCCCGGAAATACAGTGGAATCCTGCTGAAAACCGCTGGCTCTTCTATCATCGCTACGCCTATCCCCTGGGCTGCGCCGAGCACGGCGATGACCGCCACGCCTTTCTCTCCTTCGATCTGGCCCACGATGAACACATCTACGGCTATGGCGAGGGCTTCGGGCGGCTGGACAAACGCCAGACCTTACAGCGTCTGTGGCATGTGGAAGGGTTCGGCAACGCCAGCCCCGGTTCCTACAAAAACATCCCCTTTTTCATGAGCACCCGCGGCTACGGGCTGTTCATCCACACCTCGCACGCGGTCACCGCGCACGTGGGCAACCTGGAATACACCGCTCACTCCCTCACCGTGGATGATACCAGCACGCTCGACCTCTACTTCATCTACGGCCCCACCCTCAAAGAGATCCTGCCCCGCTACACCGCCATCACCGGCGCGCCGGGGCTGCCGCCCAAATGGACATTCGGGCTGTGGATGTCGCGCATCAGCTACAACCGCCAGGAGCAGGTGGAGCAGGTGGCCGCCGACCTGCGCCACCACCGCATCCCCTGCGATGTCATCCACATCGACACCGACTGGTACGAGCGGGACTGGGAATGCGACCTGGAATTCGGCCGCGCCAAGTTTCCCGACCCGGCAGGGATGACGGCGCGGCTGCGCCAGCAGGGTTTCCGCATCACCCTCTGGCAATGGCCGAATCTGATCGTAGGCACACGCCTGTTTCAGGAGGGCCGGGCCAAAGGCATGCTGGTCAAACGCGGCAATGGTCATCCCTACCTCTTCTCCGGGTTCGAGGGCGACGCCGGCTATATCGACTATTCCAATCCGGCGGCGGTGGCCTGGATACAAGAAAAATTCCGGCGGCTGCTGCGCCTGGGCGTGGCTGCTATCAAGGTGGATTTTGGCGAAGGCGCAGAAGTGGACGCCTGCTACACCGGCGCGCCTGCCGCGGCCATGCACAACCTCTATCCCCTGCTCTACAACAAAGCCATCTTCGCAGTCACAGAAGAAGTACACGGCCAGGGCCAGGCGGTGGTGTGGGCGCGCTCGGCCTGGGCCGGCTCGCAACGCTACCCGGTGCACTGGTCCGGCGATGGGCTGGCCCGCTACGAAGATCTGGCCTGTGTGCTGCGCTCGGCCCTCAGCTTTGGGCTGAGCGGCTTTCCCTTCTACAGCCACGATATCGGCGGTTTCAGCGGCCTGCCCACGCCCGATCTTTATGTGCGCTGGGCGCAGTTCGGGCTGTTTTCATCGCATGCTCGCGCCCATGGCGTGCCCCCGCGCGAGCCGTGGGCCTACGGGGCCGAGGCCGAGGCCATCTTCCGCCGCTACGCCGAGCTGCGCTATCGCCTGCTGCCCTACATCTACTCGGAGGCGGTGCGCTGCGCCCGCCGCAGCCTGCCCATGCTCCGCCCCCTCGTGCTCGACTACCAGGAGGACGCGACCACCCACACCCTGGAAGACCAATACCTCTTCGGCCCCGACCTGCTCATCGCCCCCATTCTGGATGAACGCACCCGCCGGCGCGTCTACCTGCCGGCGGGGACATGGATCGAGTACTGGCGCAAAGAAACGCTGGCCGGTGGACGTTGGATCGAGGTGGAAGCGCCGCTGGACACCCTGCCGATCTTCGTGCGGGCAGGCGCCATCTTGCCCTACGGCCCGGTCGTACAGCACACCGCCGAACAGCCCTACGACCCCCTGACGTTGGAACTCTACGCGCCAGGCCATTCCGGCGAGTACGTGATCCACGACGAGGACAGGCCCGACATCCGGGTGGCGTACCAACGGGAGGGCAAACAGCTTCGGATCACGACCGACCCGACGCCGGGGCAGGTGGAATGGGTGCTCTTTGGCCAGGACGTGTGCGCGGCAGAGATGGCCGGCACCGCCCTGATGGTGACGCCGCAAGAAAATGGCGGGGCCAGGCTCACATACGATGGCCGCACAGCCCGCCAGATCACCCTGACCCTGGCGGACGCATGACCATCCACTTCGGCTGGGTGCTGCCCAGCGGCGAAGCGCGCATGCCGCGGGATGCCGCCCAGATCGCGCCCCACCTGCACCGCACCATTGCCCGCCTGCGCGGCCGCTTCCATTCCCTGTGGATGCCCGATCACTTCATGGCCGGCCACAGTGATGTGCTGGAGGCGCTGACCACCCTCAGCTTCCTGGCCGGCGCCGTGCCCGACCTTCACCTGGGCACGATCGTCCTCGGCCAAAGCTATCGCAACCCGGCCCTGCTGGCCAAAATAGCCGCCACGCTGCAAGTCCTCTCCGGCGGACGCTTCATCCTTGGCATCGGCGCCGGCTGGAAAGAGGATGAGTACCACGCCTACGGCTACCCCTTCCCTCCTCTACCCACCCGCATCGCCCAGATGGCCGAGGCGATCCAGATCTGCCGGGCGATGTGGGATCCGGCGCCGGCCGCAGCCAGCTTCCGGGGAGCGCATTATCAGATCGAGGAAGCGATCTGCGCCCCCAAACCCACGCCGCCGCCGCCCATCATGATCGGCGGCGGCGGTGAAAAACAGACCCTGCGCCTCGTGGCCGCGCATGCCGACTGGTGGAACCTGGTCGGAGTCTCGCCGCAGACATACGCGCACAAGATACGCGTGCTGGAAGAACACTGCGCGGCCAACGGCCGCGACCCGGCCCGCATCCGCAAAACCTGGATGGGCGTGGTCAGCATCGCCCGCACCCGCGCCCAGGCCCAGGCGCAGATGGCCGGGTATCCGATCTGGCCGGAGGACACCCCGCTGCTGGGCACGCCGGCAGAGATTCTGGCCCAGTTGCAAGCCTACATCGCCCTCGGCGTCGATCTCTTCCAGCTCAGCTTCGTGGATGAGCCGGCCGGCGCCGGCCTCGATCGCTTCCTGGCCGAAGTGCTGCCGGCGGTGGCAGGATGAAGGCCCGAACCTCACCCCTCTGCCCTGCCCCGCGTCAGGCCAGGCGCGGCGGCATGCTGCATCTCCGGCGTCGCGCCGCCAGGCCGCAGCAGCGCCAGCCGGCAGATGTGCCGGGCGATCGCCAACGCCGCCTGCGGCCGCGCCAGGCGGGAAGCGTTCTGCCCCATGCGCGCCAGCACGGGGTGGCCCGGCGCCAGCCACTCCCGCGCCAGCGCCGCGATCTGCGCCGGCTCGGTGACATAGACGCCGGCGCCGTTGCCCAGCACATAGTGCACATTGCCCGCCTCCTGGCCCGGGATGAAGCCGGAAAGGATCATCGGCAGCCCGCTGATACAGGCTTCAGCAATCATCCCCGGCCCCGCCTTGGTGATGAGCAGGTCGGCTGCGGCCATCAACTCCGGCATGCGCTGGGTGAAGCCGTACGTTTGGGTGGGAATGGGCCAGGCCGCGCTGTCCAGCCGCGCTTTCAGGGCCCGATTGCGCCCGGCCACGACCACCAATTGCGCCGATGCCGCGGCCTCCGCCACCGCCTGGGCGATCTCATACACCCGGCCCACCCCCTCCCCCCCGCCGACGATCAGCACCGCCGGGCGTGTGGGATGCATGCCCAAGCGCCGGCGCAACGCGGGCTTGTCGGCCAGGGGCCGGGCGAACTTGAGGCTGACCGGCTGGCCACACAAAAACACCTTTTGCCGCGGCATGCCGTGGGCGATAACCTGATCGCGACTGGCCGGCGTCGCCACGAAGCACCCCGTCGCGGCCGGGTGCACCCAGGCCGGATGCACCGTGACCAGATCGGTGACCACGCTGAAAAAGGGAACGCGCAGCCGGGCGCGATCCACCCAGCCCGCGCCCAGGGCCGTCAGCAGGGGGTGCACAGAGACCACCGCGTCCGGCTGCCACGCGGCCAGCAACCGCACGATGCGGCGCTGGATGAACAGGTTGGCCGCTGCCAACACGCCCTGACGCAGCGGCCGCTGCAGCGACAGATCCCAGATCAGCTGCCACCAGCGCGCGCCCGCGTCCGCCAGCCAGGGATAAGCCGCGGGCAGCCGGTTGATCGGCCAGCCGGTGTGATCGGCCCAGATATCCTCGATCCTCACCTCGAAGCGGCCGGGATAGAGATGATCGACCGCTTCGGCGATCGCGCGTGCGGCAGCGCGGTGGCCGCCGCCGGTGTCAGACATCAAGATCAAGATTCTCTGCGGCATCGGCTTGGGGTCGGAGATGAGAAAATGACCGGCGATAGTGTATCACACCCCGCCCCCCGCCTCTGCCCCAACCCTCCCCTTTCTCACCATCATCACTGACCATGAACAGCAAAGAGCGTGTGCAACTGGCCTTCCAACACCGGGAACCGGATCGGGTTCCCCTCTTCGAATTGACCATCGACAACCCCACCGCCAGCCACGTGCTGGGCCGCCAGGCCTGGTGCGGCTTCGGCGGCCGCGTGCGCGGGGTCATCCAAAACCAGGCGCTGCGCGAAGGGTGGTTCGCCGAATTCATCCGCCGCCGCACCGCCGACGAGATCGAACTGTGGCGCACGCTCGATCTGGACGTGTACCCCAACGCCGCGCCCGCGCCCCGCCAGCCCATCATCCCCGAACAGATCGAGGAGTTTCGCTGGCGCTTCACCGACCCCGGCACCGGGCAATGGACGGAATCGCTGTACGCGCCGGAAAGCGACATGTACGATCAAGTCGATTCCAGCATCCGCCAGGAGGGATTGCCGGCCCTGGAGCGGCTGACCGAGGCGCTGGAAAGGGCGGAGCCGGACATGGATGCCTGGGATTTCACGCTGGTGGAGAGGATGGTGGCGGAACTGGGCCGGGATCGCTTTGTCATGGGCGTGGCCGATGTGGAAATCGGCTCCACCTGGGACTGGGCGCAGCACTTTTTGATGGGCCTGATCCTGGCCCCCGCCCTGATCCACCGCTATCTCGACGCCCGCCTGCGCCACACCCTGGCCCTAGCCGAGGCGATGCTGCAGCGGGGCGTGGACGGCCTGCACGGCGGCTATGACTGGGCCGCGACCACCCAGCCCATGTTCTCGCCCCGGCATTTCGATCAGTTCGTCTTCCCCCGGCTCAAACAGATCACCGATCTCTGCCATCGCTACGGTGCTGTTTATGTCAAGCACACCGATGGCAATGTCAACAAGCTCATTCCCGGCATGATCCAGGCGGGCGTGGATGGTTTTCAGGCGATCGAGCCGCGGGCGGGCATGGACATCGCCCAACTCAAGCGCGATGTCGGCGACCGGCTGACCCTGATCGGCAATGTCGATTGCTCGACCGTGCTGGTGGATGGGCCGGCCGAGGCGGTCGCGGCACAGACGCGGGCCGTGATCCGGGCGGCCGCGCCCGGCGGCGGCTTCCTGCTCTCGTCCAGCAACTCCATCCACCCCGGCGTCAAGCCTGAATTCTACCTGGCCATGCTGGCGACCGCGCGCGAATGCGGCGATTATCCCATGCGCTGTTAAAATTGCAAGCCTATTTCCAGTCTCACTTCTCCGGCACCGCCATGACTCCTTCTCACCTCCGACCTCTCGACCTCTACCGCCGCATGCTGCTCATTCGCCAGTTCGAGCTGCGGGCGATCAACGAACGTAAATCGGGCCTCATCCCCGGCTTCATCCATGCCTGCATTGGGCAGGAGGCGACGGCCGTGGGCGCGTGCGCGGCCCTGCGCCAGGAGGATGTCATCGCCAGCACCCACCGCGGGCACGGGCATCTCATCGCCAAGGGCGGCGAGCCGAAGTACATGATGGCCGAGCTGGCCGCGCGCAGCGACGGTTATTGCGGCGGCAAGGGGGGCAGCCTGCACATGACCGACTTCGACCTGGGCATTTTGGGCGCCAATGGCATCGTGGCCGGCGGCATCCCCATGGCCGTGGGCGCGGCCCTGGCTTTCCAGATGCGAAAAGAGCCGCGCGTGGCCCTGGCTTTCTTCGGCGATGGGGCGGTGAACGAAGGCGCCTTCCACGAGGCGGCGAATCTGGCCGGGCTATGGACGCTGCCGATGATCTTCTTCTGCGAAAACAACCTGTATGGCGAGGGCACGCCGCAGCACAAACAGGCGCCGGTGCCCGATCTGGCGGTGCGGGCCGCGGGCTACGGCTTCCCCGGCGTGATCGTGGATGGCAACGATGTGCTGGCGGTGTTCGAGGCGACGCAACAGGCGGTCGAACGGGCGCGGGCGGGCGGCGGCCCCACCTTCGTTGAGGGCAAGACCTATCGCCACCGCGGGCATTACGAGGGCGACCCCATGGTGTATCGCACCCGCGAGGAACTGGAGTTCTGGAAGCAGCGCGACCCCCTCACCCGTTTCCGCCATCATTTGCTGGATGCGGGCCTGGCGACCGCCGCCGAACTTGACGCCATCGCCGCCGCCATCACGCAAGAACTGGACGAGGCCGTGGCCTTTGCCACAGCCAGCCCCGCCCCCGCGCCCGCAAGCGCGCTCGCCGGCGTCTACGGCGAGACGCATGGGGGAAGAGTATTCTAATGTGTCATTGCGAGTGAAACGAAGCAATCCCCAAGTTTCAATTGCACATGTACCTTGGGGATTGCTTCGGCCCTGCCGGGCCTCGCAATGACAAAAGAGAGAGACATGATGCGCCAAATTTCATTCAGTGAAGCGATCCGAGAAGCGATGTGCGAGGAAATGCGACGGGATCCGTCCGTTTTTCTCATCGGCGAAGATGTGGGCGTGTTCGACGGCGTCTTTGGCGTCTCTGCCGGCATGCTGGCCGAGTTCGGGGCGGAGCGGGTGCGCGACACGCCCATCTCCGAGATGGCCATTGTCGGCGGCGCGTTGGGCGCGGCGCTGATGGGCATGCGCCCCATCGCCGAGATCATGTTCGCCGATTTCGTCACCTGCGCCATGGATCAGGTGGTCAACCAGGCCGCGAAGGCGCGGTATATGAGCGGGGGCAAGGCCAACGTGCCGCTGACCCTCCGCATCGTCAATGGCGCGCCCGGCTCGGCCGCGGCCCAGCATTCGCAAAGCCCGGAGGCCTGGTTCATGAACGTGCCCGGGCTCAAGATCGCCATCCCCGCCACGCCCTACGACGCCAAGGGCCTGCTCAAGACCGCCATCCGCGGGGAAGACCCGGTGTTGTTTTTCGAGCACAAGATGCTGTACGCGGTGAAAGGCGAGGCCCCGGAGGGAGAGTACACGATCCCATTTGGGCAAGCCGCCATCCGCCGTCAGGGCACAGACGCCACGGTCATCGCTATCGGCGGGGCGCTGCCGGTGGTCGAGCAAGCGGCGCAGCAGTTGGAGAGGGCGGGCATTTCGGTCGAAGTGATCGATCCCCGTACGCTGGTGCCGCTGGATACCGAAACGCTGATCAAATCCGTGCAAAAAACGCACCGGGCCGTGATCGTGCACGAAGCGCACCGCCGGGCCGGGCCGGGTGCGGAGATCGCCGCCCTCCTGGCCGAGGAGGCAATCGGCTACCTGGATGCGCCGATCCTGCGCGTGGCCGCGAAGAACGTACCTTTCCCCTACAACCCCGACCTCGAACGCTTCATCCTGCCCTCCGTCGAAGATGTCGTAGCGGCAGTAAAAGGCGTCACTCAATACAGGCTTTGATGAAGTGATGAGTGATGAGTGATGAGTGGTGAGTGGTGAGTGGTGAGTGAAACTCGAACAGCTCATCACTCCATCACTTCATCACTTCTTCACTTCCTCACTCCATCACTCCATCACTCCATCACTTCCTCACTCCATCACTTCCTCACTCCATCACTCCATCACTCCATCACTCCATCACTTCCTCACTCCATCACTTCCTCACTCCATCACTCCATCACTTCCTCACTCCATCCCATGAACACCCAACTCTTCCAAAAAGACTTCATCTCCACCCAAGACTGGTCGGTTGACGACCTCTGGACGATGCTGGAACTGGCCCTGCGGCTGAAGGGCGATTTCGCCGCCGGCATCCCGCACGACCAAATCCTGCGCGCCAAGACGCTCTACCTGCTCTTCTTCGAGGAATCGACCCGCACCCGCAATTCCTTCGAGACCGGCATCACCCAGCTCGGCGGCCACGGCATCTTCCTCACGCCCAAGGCCACGCAGATCGGCCACGGCGAGAACGCCAAAGACACCGGCATGGTGCTCAGCAGCTATGGCAACGCCATTGCCGTGCGCGATTGCCGCACCGACATCGGCCAAAAATATCTGTACGAGATGGCCAGCCATGCCCAGGTTCCCATCTACTCGATGCAGGACGATGTCGACCATCCCTGCCAGGCCATGGCCGACCTGATGACGCTGGTCGAGCTCTTCGGCCGCAATCTGCGCGGGCGCAAGTTCGTCATCTCCTGGACCTACGCGCCCAAATACGTGCGACCGCTCAGCGTGCCGCAATCGCTGGTCATGCTCATGCCGCGCTTCGGCATGGATGTGACCCTGGCCTACCCCGAGGGCTATCACCTGATGCCCGGCATCATGGACATCGCCCGCCAGAACGCTGACATCGCCGGCGTCAAGCTGGAGGAAACGCACGACATGGACGCTGCCTTCGAAGGGGCGGACTTCCTCTACCCCAAGTCCTGGGGGCCGATCATGGTCAGCGAGGATGAGCCGGTGGTGGAGGCGATGGCGGCCAAGAACACCGGCTGGCGCGTCACGCAGGAACGCATGAACCTGGCCCAGAAGCACGCTGTCTATATGCACTGCATGCCCATCGACCGCGGCCATGAGGCCGACGGCGACGTCATCGACGGCCCGCAATCGGTGATCTACAAACAAGCCGAAAACCGCCTGCACGTGCAGAAGGCGCTGATGGCGTTGACGATGGGCGGACGGTGGTAGTCAGTAGTCAGTGTTCAGTGTTCAGTGTTCAGTGATCAGTGGTCGGTGGTCAGTGGCCGGCGCCTGTCAATCTCCAATAACCAATCTCCAATGATCGTTCCCAATCATGTTGCTGACGCGGCGCAGAGGGTCAGATCCCAGGCCGGGGCCATTGCCCAGGCGCAGATCGCTTTCCTCTCCGACCTGATCCGGCTGAAAACGTACACGGGCGAAGAAGGCCCGGCGGTGGCGCGCACGCTGGCCGAGTTCCATGCCCTGGGGTTCGGCCAGATCCGCACCGACGCCATCGGCGACGCCCTGGCGCAGGTGGGCGAGGGCCGCTTCCACCTGCTCTACGACGGCCATCTCGATGAAAACGAGATCGCGGACGAACGCGATTGGCCGCATCCGCCGCTGGAACCGACCCTCGCCGGCGGCAAACTCTACGGCCTGGGCGCGTCCGACTGCAAGGGCGGGGTGGCGACCATCGTTTATGGCGCCCATCTGGCCGCGCGGCTGGGCCTCACCGGCGATTGCACGATCACGGTGCAAGGCTCGACGCTGGAGGAGGACGCCGAGGGCTTTGCCATGCGCCACCTGCTCACGCGGGAAGATTTCCCCCGCCCGGACGCGGTGCTGCTGGCCGAGGCCACCGACCTGACCCTGGCGCAGGGCCAGCGCGGCCGCTGCGAGATCAAGGCGCGCGTGCCGGGCGTCGCCGCCCACGCCAGCACTCCCCATCTCGGCGAAAACGCCATCCTCAAGGCCCGGCCCGTGCTCGACGCCCTGGAAGCGATGACCCCGCATCTGCCCATCGACCCGGTCTTCGGCCAGGATACGCAGGTCGTGACCATGATCAACTCCCCGCGCACGCCCAACGCCGTGCCCGCCTGGTGCGAGATCACGGTGGATCGCCGCCTGGGTTCGGGCCAGACTGCCGCCAGCGTGGTGGAAGCCATCCGGCAGGCGCTGCGCCATACCGACGCCACGGTCGAACTGCCGATCCAGCCGGTGCGCTCGTGGACAGGCGTCGATCTCAGCGGCCCGGCTTTCTTCCCCGGCTGGCTGCTGCCGGAGGGTGACCCGCTGATGGTCGCAGGCAAGCTGACCTGCCTGGCCCTGTGGGGCGAGGCGCCGCCGGTAACGGCGTGGAAGTTCAGCACCAACGGGACGTACTCTGCGGGAGTGGCGGGCATCCCCACCCTGGGCTACGGCCCCCAGGAAGCGCAATTCGCCCATACGCCGCTCGACCAGATCGACCTGGGTAAAATGCTGAAGGCGACGATGTTCTACGCGTTGTTTCCACTCGCTTATAGTCACGTAATAAGAGATATTAGATATTAGGTATTGCGTTCTATTGACAAATAAGTATCAATATCCAATATCTAACATCCTCAGTAACAATTCACCTTATTTTGTCATTGCGAGGGGCGATAGCCCCGAAGCAATCCCCAACGCCGATTGACAACCGCAAAATTGACGAACAACCTTGGAGA
>JAANMW010003560.1_pt1 | contig 11925 bp, 9 predicted proteins | sample 7279671 | NCBI WGS metagenome assembly JAANMW01 (sample SAMN14094541, study PRJNA606508) | bioreactor metagenome | isolation source: A lab-scale SPAN reactor treating ammonium-rich wastewater day 247 | place: Ireland: Galway | collected 2017-09-19
GCCTTGGCTTCGTTGGGGTGTTCCTGCAGGAACTCCTCCAGCCGCGCGGCGAAGGTGCTGTCCACCACCGGGCGCACGTCCGAGGACACCAGCTTTTCCTTGGTCTGGCTGGAGAAGCTGGGATCGGGCACCTTCACCGACAGCACCGCGATCATGCCTTCGCGCATGTCGTCGCCGGACAGCGCTACCTTGGCCTGCTTGGCGATGCCGCTCTGCTCGATGTAATTGGTCAGGGTGCGGGTCAACGCCGAGCGGAAACCCTGCAGGTGGGTGCCGCCATCCTTCTGCGGGATGTTGTTGGTGAAGCAGAACATCGTCTCCTGGTAGGCGTCGGTCCACTGCAGGGCGACTTCCACGGTGATGCCGTTCTGCTCGCCGCTGACCGAGATCACGTTCGGATGCAGCGGGGTCTTCAGCTGGGCTAGGTGCTCGACGAAGCTCTTGATGCCGCCTTCGTACTGGAACACATCGCTGCGGCCTTCCTCGCGCTCGTCGGTCAGGGTGATCTTGACCCCGGAATTGAGGAAGCTCAGTTCGCGCAAGCGCCGCGCCAGGATCTCGTAGTGGAACTCGGTGTCGCTGAAGGTTTCCTCGGACGGCCAGAACCGCAGCACGGTGCCGCGCCGCTCGCCCTGGTCGCCGACCCGCTTGAGCGGATAGACCGGCTCGCCGTGCGCGTATTCCTGCTGGTGGTGGCCGCCGTCGCGCCAGATGTCCAAGGTCAGCTTGCTGGACAGCGCATTGACCACCGACACGCCCACGCCGTGCAGGCCGCCGGACACCTTGTAGCTGTTGTCGTCGAACTTGCCGCCCGCGTGCAGCACGGTGAGGATGACCTCGGCCGCCGACACGCCCTCTTCCTTGTGGATGTCCACCGGAATGCCGCGACCGTTGTCGGACACGCTCACCGAACCGTCGGCATGGATGCTGACGATGATGTTGTCGGCATGGCCCGCCAGCGCCTCGTCCACCGAGTTGTCGACTACCTCGAACACCATGTGGTGCAGGCCGGTGCCGTCATGGACGTCGCCGATGTACATGCCCGGGCGCTTGCGCACCGCTTCCAGCCCGCGCAGGACGGTGATCTTGCTGGAATCGTAGGTGGAGTTCGGGGTGGTTTCGGGCTGCTGGCCCGGGGTCTGTTCGTTTTGCGACATCGACGCGTTCGACTCCCGTGACGTGCCGTGGGCACGCCAAGACACATTAGCTATAGGAACGGACAGTATAACTGACCGGGCCCACGGGCTTTTTGCAGCCGCCCCCCTTGCCTCACGCTGGGTTACGGTTCGATCCCGGTAACCGGGTGTTCAGGGGCCACTGATCCGACCATGTTCCACGTGGAACATCGCCACATCGACCCCGCCCGCGGCCAGTCCTGCTGGCGCTTCCGTGCCGGTGACCAGCACCTGCGCCCCGCTTCCTGCCAACACCTCCAGTAACCGGCGTTGGTGGTGGCGATCCAACTCGGAACCAAGATCGTCCAATTGCAGGACCGGCCATCCGCCCTTGAGCGCAGCCAGATGTCCCGCTTGGCCTAGCAACAGCGCCAGCGCCAGCTGCTTGGTTTGCCCTCGCGACAACCCCTCGCGCCCGGGTAGGTCCCGCAGGGAAATCCTCAGGTCGGCGCGATGCGGCCCAAGCGAGGTATGGCCCAGCGCCAGGTCGCGCTCCCGCGACAGCAGCAGGGCATCCGCCAGCGACAACTCCTGCCGCTTCCATCCGGGCTGCAGCAGCAGCTCCACACCGCCTGCTGCCGGCAACAGGGTCGGCAGGAGCTGGGCGAGGCTAGGCCGTAGCCCAGCCACGTAGGCCTCCCGCAACAGCGTCAGCTCCTCCCCCGATTGCGCCAGCTCGTGTTCCCACGCGTCCAGCTGTGCACTGGCGCCGCCCGGCTGTCGCAACAGGGCGTTGCGCTGCTTGAGCGCACGCGCGTACCTGCGCCATTGCGGCATGAAGCCATGTTCCACGTGGAACAGCCCCCAATCGAGGTAGCGTCGCCGCACCTCGCTGCTGCCGTCGACCAGCGCATGGCTGCCGGGTTCGAAGGTGATCACGGCCAGTGCCTCGCACAGCTGCCCGAGCTGCCGTACATCTTCGCCATCCAACCGCGCCTCCCAGCTACCACCGGCATGGCGCAACCCGGCCCGACGGGCCACGCCTTCGGCTTCCCACTCCACATAAGCCTGTAGCGCCGGTTCCCCCTGCCGGATCAACCCATCGCGAACACGACCCCGGAAGCTGCGTCCGTGCGCCAGCAGGTGCAGTGCCTCAAGCACGCTGGTCTTGCCGCTGCCGTTGTCGCCGGTCAGCAGGTTGAAGCCGGGGCGCAGGGCGATTTCCGCCGAGTCGAAGCGGCGGAACGCCTCAACGCGAAGCAGGCGAATCAGCATCTTGGGATTTCACCGTGACACGAATGACGACGCCCGGACTGTGCCGGGCGTCGAGGCAGATGTTCCACGTGGAACACCTTTACCACTGCACCCGGCCAGCGGCCGGGTCTAGGCTGGTTGAACACGCCCGGTTACAGGCGCAGCGGCATCACCACGTGGCGGGCGTGATGGCTACCAGCCCCGCGCACCAGCGCGGAAGAGTTGGCATCGCGCAACTGGATGACCACGAACTCGTCGCGCAGCGCGCCAAGCGCTTCCAGCAGATAGGTCACGTTGAAGCCGATGGCTAGCGAATCCACGTGGGTTTCCGCTTCCACCTCTTCCTGCGCCTCTTCCTGCTCCGGATTGTGGGCACTGATCTTGAGCAAGTTGGGCGAGACTTCGACGCGCACGCCGCGGTATTTCTCGTTGGACAGGATCGAGGCACGCTGCAGCGATGCGCGCAGCGCCTCGCGGTCGATCTTGACCTCGCGGTCGGCGCCAATCGGGATCACTGCTTCGTAATCCGGGAACTTGCCGTCGATCAGCTTGCTGGTGAAGGTCACGTCGTCGCGCTTGACCCGGATATGCCCCTTGCCCAGCTCCAGCTCGATCTGGCGGTCGCCGCCTTCAAGCAGGCGCTGCAGTTCCTGCACGCCCTTGCGGGGGACGATGATCTGGCGCTTGCCAGCGTGTTCCTGTCCCAGGCTGGTTTCGCACAGCGCCAGGCGATGGCCGTCGGTGGCCACGCAGCGCAGGGTGTCATCGCGCAGGTCGAACAGCAGGCCGTTGAGGTAGTAGCGCACGTCCTGCTGCGCCATCGCGAACGCGGTGCGCTCCAGCAGTTCCTTCAACGCCGCCTCGGGCACGCTGACCTGCTCGGTGGCGTCCACTTCGTCCAGCGAAGGGAAGTCATTGGCCGGCAAGGTCGCCAGGCTGAACCGGCTGCGCCCGGCTTGCACGGTGACCTTGTCGCCGCTATGGCTGATCGTGACCCGGCTGCCGTCCGGCAGGGCACGCACGATGTCGAAAAGCTTGCGGGCGGGGATGGTGATCTCGCCGTCCTGGGCGTCCTCGACCGCGGTGCGCGCGACCATTTCGACTTCCAGGTCGGTACCGGTCAGGGCCAGCTGTCCGTCATTGACCCGGACCAGCAGGTTGGCCAGCACCGGCAGGGTATGCCGACGTTCGACCACGTTGACGACCTGCGCCAACGGCTTCAGCAGGACTTCGCGTTGCAGGGAAAACCGCATGTAAACCCCTCACCCTTTTGGCTGGTTCGAAAGCCTTGCCGGCTGGCAGGCCCTTGCTTCTTGAATATGGATAAATCTTTAAAGTCGGTGGTGCTGGAGTAGCGAAAAACCCGGGATATCTACTGTAACTTATTGTTTTTAAATTATTTTATGCAACCTGAAAGCTCTTGCATAAACCCCTTGGAAGTCTGGGACAAGCTGTGGATGGATTCTTGCAGTAGGTTTGATCCCCCGCTTATCCACAGCTTCTACCGCCGTCATTCACTGAGTTTGCGAATCAACTTGTCCCAGTCTTCGTGGAGCTTCCCGTCGCTTTCCATCAGCGTGCGGATCTGCCGGCAGGCGTGCAGCACGGTGGTGTGGTCGCGGCCATCGAACGCCATGCCGATCTCCGGCAGGCTGTGTTCGGTCAGTTCCTTGGCCAACGCCATCGCCACCTGTCGCGGTCGCGCCAGCGACCGGGTGCGCTTCTTGCCCAGCATCTCCCGCAGCTGCAGACCGTAGTAGTCTGCCACGGCCTTCTGGATGTTGGCGATGCTGATGGCCTGCTGCTGCGCGCGCCACAGGTCACGCAGGGTTTCCTGGGCGAACTCCATGGTCACCGGCCGTCCCAGCAGGCCGGCTTGGGCGGTCAGCTTGTTGATCGCGCCTTCCAGCTCGCGCACGTTGCTGCGCATCTTCTTGGCGATCAGCTGGGCCACTTCGTCCGGCAACACCGCGCCACGCTCGCGCGCCTTCGACAGCACGATTTGGGCGCGGGTCTCGAAGTCCGGCGGGTCGATCGCCACCGAAAGCCCCCAGCCCAGCCGCGACTTCAGCCGGGGCTCCAGGCCATCCACCTCGCGCGGGTAGCGGTCGCAGGTCATGATGATCTGCTGGCGGCCCTCGAACAGCGCGTTGAAAGTGTGGAAGAACTCCTCCTGCGTGCGGTCCTTGCCGGCGAAGAATTGGATGTCGTCGATCAGCAGCGCGTCGATCTTCTGGAACTGGCGCTTGAACTGGTCGGTGGTCTTTTCCTGCAGTGAGCGGAAGAACGCGTCATAGAACGTGTTCGAGCGCAGGTACAGCACCCGCGCGGCTGGGTTGAGCCGGCGCATCTCGTTGCCCGCCGCGAACATCAGGTGGGTCTTGCCGAGGCCGGTGCCGCCGTATAGCAGCAGCGGGTTGTGGGTGCGCTCGCCCGGCTTCTGCGCCGCGTGCCAAGCGGCAGCCCGGGCCAGCTGGTTGCTGCGGCCCTCGACGAAGTTGTCGAAGCTGTAATGCGGATCGACGTTGCCGTGGAAGGGCTCGACCACGGCGGTGGGTACGGCCCTGGCCGGCGCTGGCGGGTTCACCGGCGCGGCCGGCGCGCGCTTCGGGGCGCCGATGTCGACCACCACGTCGCCACTACCGTCGAAATGGCGGACCAGCTCGCGGATGCGTTCGAGGAAGCGGCTCTGTACCTCGTCGCGGACGAAGGCATTGGGCGCATACAGCACCAGCCCGCCGTCACGCCGGTCCGCCTGCAGCGGCTTGAGCCACATGCTCACCTCGTCCTGCGGGAGTTCTGTTTCAAGGCGTTGCAGGCAGGCGGGCCAGACGTGCATGGGGCGAGGGATCCAGGAAAAAGCGCGGGCGGCCGGACCGGGATGCCCGGCGGCTGTGGATAAGATGGGAACTGGGCAGGTTACCACCGCGCCCGGATGCCGCCAAACTGCCGCCCCGGGCGCGCCAAGGCGGGTGGACTTGCACGCGGCGTGCCAGCCCGCTATCATTCCGATTCTTATTCTCTGAAACATAGCAAGCAGGCCCGCCATGGCGACCAAGCGCACCTACCAGCCCAGCAACCTCAAGCGCAAGCGTGATCACGGCTTCCGTGCCCGCATGGCGACTGCCGATGGCCGCAAGGTCCTGGCCCGTCGTCGTGCCAAGGGCCGTCGTCGCCTGACCGTCTGACCCTCGGGTCGGATCGTGCGTCCGGCGCTTGCGCCGGAACCGAATGACGTTGCCAGCGATGCCCCAAACGCCGGCGTCCATGCAGGATGCCGGCGTTGTCGCGTTTGCGCGCCGCAAGGCCGCCGGATTCCCGCCTGCCGCGCGGGTCCGCGCCAAGGCCGAGTTCGGCCGCGTGTTCGATGGCGGCCGGCGCACTGCCGAACCGCGCCTGGCCTTGCACTGGCTAGCCGATGCGGCAGCGCCGCGGTTGGGTTTGGCGGTCTCGCGCAAGGTTGATCCCAATGCGGTCGGACGCAACCGCATCAAGCGCGCCCTGCGCGAATGTTTCCGCCGGCTGCGCCCGCAGTTGCAGGGTGGCGCTTACGTCGTGGTTGCCCGCAGTGGCGCCGCGCGGGCCGACAACCGCAGCCTGCAAGCGGCGTTCGAACAGTTGCTGACGCGCGCCGGCGCGTTGCCCCTGCCGGCCGTGGCCGGCACAATGCCGCCCGCCGATTCCCCGGCTCCTCCCGATGTGGCCGCGCCGCAAGCGCGCCCCGAGACCCCTGCCCAATGAACCAGATCCGTACGTTCCTGCTGATTGCCTGGCTGATGGTGGCGTTCCTGCTGTGGCAGGAGTGGGGTAAGGAAAAAGTCGCCGCTGCGCAGCCTACCGCGGCGGTTCCCGCGGCAGCGCAGGGGGAAGTGCCGGCGGCCGTCGCCACCCCGCTGGCGGCGCCTGCCGCTGGCGCCATCGCGCAGGCCAGTGCCGTTGCCACGGCGCCGACCCTGCGCTTGCGCAACGACGTGCTGGCGCTGGAATTGAACGGCCGCGACGTCACCCGCGCGGAGCTGCTCCACTATCCGCAAACCCGCGCCGCCGGCAGTCCGCCGGTGGTGCTGTTCGATACCGACCCGGCCCGCTTCTTCGCCGCCGAAGCCTTCTGGCGCGGCACCGACGGGACGGAACTGGCGCTGCAGCCGCAGGGCGAGGCGCGCGAGATGGCGCTGGCCGATGGCGCCGCCGAGGTGCAGGCGCGCTTCGTCGCCACCGCCGCCAACGGCATGCAGCTGCAGCGCACCTACACGCTGGCACGCGGCAGCTACGCGCTGCGGGTGCGCGATGAGTTGGTCAATACCGGCAACACGGCCTGGACCGGCGACATCGAGCGCCGGCTGGAACGCGTGCCGCCGGCGGTCAAGACCGGCTTCACCAACCCGGAATCGTTTAGCCTCAACGGTGCCGCCTGGTACAGCCCGGAAGACAAGTACAAGAAGCGCAAGTATCCGAACTTCGTCGAGGACGGCCCGCTCAACCAGCAGGTCACCGGCGGCTGGGTCGCGCTGTCGCAGCATTATTTCCTTGGCGCGTGGGTGCCGCAGAAGGACCAGGCCGCGCTCTACTCGCTGGCCGAGAAGGGCCATCTCTACAGCATCGCCGCGCGCGGGCCGCGGGTGACCCTGGCCCCGGGCCAGCGCTTCCACAGCGAAGCCACCCTGTGGGTCGGCCCCAAGCTGGCCGGCAAGCTCGACGCCACCGCGCCCGGCCTGGGCCTGGCGATGGACTACGGCATCTTCACCGTGCTGTCCAAGCCGATCCATTGGCTGCTGACCCAGCTGCACAAGCTCACCCACAACTGGGGCTGGGCGATCGTGCTGCTGGTGGTGCTGATCAAGCTGGCGCTGTATCCGCTGTCGGCGGCGCAGTACAAGTCGATGGCGAAGATGCGCAAGTTCCAGCCGCGGATCGCCCAGCTCAAGGAGCGCTACGGCGACGACAAGCAGAAGTTCCAGATGGCGATGCTGGACCTGTACAAGAAGGAGAAGATCAACCCGGCCGGCGGCTGCCTGCCGATCTTCATCCAGATGCCGGTGTTCCTGGCCCTGTACTACGTGCTGCTGGAGGCGGTTGAGCTGCGGCAGGCGCCGTGGATCATCGGCTGGGTCAGCGACCTGACCGCGCGCGATCCGTTCTTCATCCTGCCCGTCCTCAACGCAGTGGTGATGTTCCTTACCCAGCGGATGTCGCCGATGGTGGGGATGGACCCGATGCAGCAGAAGATGATGCAGATGATGCCGCTGGTGATGGCGGTGATGTTTGCCTTCTTCCCGGCCGGCCTGGTCCTGTACTGGGTGACCAACGGCGCGCTGGGCATGGCGCAGCAGTGGTGGAACATGAAGCGCTTTGCCGAGGAACCGGCGAAGGCTTGAGGCCGTTTCCCGGTCGCGATGTTGCCTAGTGGCAGCGCGCGCCAGGCGATGTGCCGGAGTCGGTGCCGCACCGCGGGCCGATGGCCGTGACACGCCGTGGATGCGTCCATGTAGGCTCCTCGGCGACATCCATGTCGCCGAGTCCTGGCCACCGGCCCGCGGTGCGGCACCTCGCCGTGTCGTGGCTGGCAATCTGCAATCATTCCCCCCATGCCTGACACCGACACCATCGTTGCCATCGCCACCGCGCCCGGCGCGGGCGGCGTGGGCATCGTGCGGCTGTCCGGCGCGGATGCCCACGCCATCGGCGAGCGCATCTGTGGCCGCCGGCTGCGGGTGCGCAGGGCGCAATACGCCCGCTTCAGCGATGCCGACGGCGATATCCTCGACGACGGCATCGCCCTGTATTTCGCCGGCCCTGCCAGCTTCACCGGCGAGGACGTGGTGGAGCTGCAGGCGCATGGCGGCCCGGTGCTGCTGCGTGAGCTGGTGGCGCGCTGCGTGGCGCTAGGCGCGCGCCAGGCCGGGCCGGGCGAGTTCAGCCAGCGCGCCTTCCTCAACGGCAAGCTGGATCTTGCGCAGGCCGAGGCCATTGCCGACCTGGTCGCGGCTGGCGACGCGCGCGCGGCGCGGGCGGCGCGGCGGTCGCTGGACGGCGTGTTTTCGCACCGCGTCGATGCGCTGATGGCGCAGCTGCTGGCGATCCGCGTGCACGTGGAAGCGGCGATCGACTTCGCCGACGAATCGCTGGAAACGCTGGGCGGCGCGGTTTTGTCCGCCCGGCTACAACAGGCGCGCGCTGCGCTGGCGCAGCTACGCGGCGACGCCGAACGCGGCCGCAAGCTGCGCGACGGCCTGCACGTGGTGCTGGTGGGCCCGCCCAACGCCGGCAAGAGCTCCCTGCTCAACGCGCTGGCCGGTAGCGACCGTGCCATCGTCACCGACATCGCCGGCACCACCCGCGACGTGCTGCAGGAAACCATCCGCATCGATGGGGTCGAACTGACCCTGGTCGATACCGCCGGGCTGCGCCATGCCGACGACGCCATCGAGGCCGAAGGCATCCGCCGCGCCCGCGGCGAATTGGCGCGCGCCGACCTTGCGCTGGCGGTGCTGGACGCGCGCGATCCCGGGGCGGGGCGCGCCGCGCTCGACGCCGACCTGGCCGGGGTGGCGCAGGTGCTCTGGCTGCACAACAAGGCCGACCTGCTGGCGGCGCCACCGACGTTGGGCGACGACGCGCTGGCGGTGTCGGCGCGCACCGGCATGGGGCTGGCGGCGCTGCACCAGCGCCTGTTCGCGCTGGCCGGCGGTGGCGCGGGCGAGGGCGCGTTCTCGGCGCGCGCGCGCCATGTGCAGGCGCTGGCGCTGGCCGACGACTGGTTGGCGCAGGCCGCGGCGGAACTCTCCAGCGAGCGGCTGGAGCTGGCCGCGGAAGCGCTGCTGCGCGCGCACGACGCGCTGGGTGGAATCGGCGGACGGGTCGATGCGGATGGACTACTCGGTCACATTTTCACATCGTTCTGCATCGGCAAGTAAGCGGCTCCACTTGACAATGTAAGCCCGGATGCCGCGTGCTACGCTGGAAAACGCTTTTGCATCAACAGGGGAAACGGGATGAGTGCAAACAACAAGATGCGCAAGGGGTGGGTGCCGGTGGCACTGACCGTTGCCGTGGCCTGTGCGCTGACGGCATGCAAGAAGGACGAACAGCCGGCTGCGGGGACACAGGCGGCGCAACAGGCGGCGCCCGCGCCCACGCCGGAATCGGTGGTGGCGGCGTCGGTGTCGGCGATGGGGGTCGACCAGCTGCGCGATGCGGCCAACACCGCCTACAACGACAACCGGCTGTACGCGCCGGCCGGCAACAACGCGATGGAGTACTACCTCGCCCTGCGCGACAAGCAGCCTGGCGACGCCGGTGCGTCCAGCGCGCTCAGCGACCTGCTGCCGTTGGCGGTGATCGCCACCGAGCAAGGCATCGCCCGCGCGGATTTCGACGAAGCCAAGCGCCTGCTGGCGCTGATCGGCAAGGCCGATGCCCACCATCCGGCGCTGGAGCGGCTGAAGGCGAGCATCGGCAGCAACGAGGCCAAGGCCCAGCAGCAGTCCGAAGCGCAGAAGCTGAGCGTGGAAGAAGAAGCCAAGCGCCGCGAAGAGCTGGCGCGCAAGCGCGAAGAAGACCAGAAGAAGCTGCAGGAACAACAGCGCCAGCAACAGGCGGCGGCCGACCAGCAGCGCCAGCAGCAGGCAGCGGCAGACGCGGAGGCCGAGCGCCAGCGCCAGGCCGCCGCCGCCGCGGAACAGCAGCGCCAGCAGCAGGCGGCAGCGCAGCAGGCGCAGCCGACCGCCCCGCCCCGCCCGCGTCCGGCCGCGGCAGCGACTGAACTACGCGCGATCAGCCAGCCCGGGCCGAAGTACCCGCCGGCGGCGCAGCGTGCCGGCGCCACCGGCACGGTGCAGGTGGAGTTCACCGTGGGCACTGATGGGAGCATCACCAACGCACGCGTGGTGTCTTCCGACGGCACCCGCCAGTTCCAGCGCGAGTTCGAGCGCGAAGCGCTGAATGCGGTCAAGCGTTGGCGCTTCCAGCCGATTGGCCAGGCCACCACCAGCCGCCGTACGATTTCGTTCGAGCAGTAAGCGGCGCGGATCGAGTGGCAACAAGAAGCCCGGCATCTGCCGGGCTTCTTGTTTGCGCGGGAACGGGCGGATCGATCAGGCCGAGATCGCCAGCTTCTCCTGCCGGTAGCGCCATACCGCCAGCGCCCACAGCAGCGCGGCCAGCGCCAGCGAGCTGGCGAGGTAGACGCCCCATTGCTGCAGCGAGGCGACTTCGCCGCGCGAGATCTTCTGGATCAGCTGGTTCTGCGACAGGAACGGCACCGCGTACTGCCACACCGCGGTGTCCTTCAACGGGTAGGCCATCAGCCCGTAGGCCGGCAGCATCGGCAGCATCATCAGCCACATCATGTGGCTCTGTGCTTCCTTCATGCTCTTGGCACCGGCGGCCAGCGCGGTGATCAGCGCGGTGCCGATCAGCACCAGCGGCACCAGCGTCAGCAGCAGCTTGCCCATCGCCAGGAAGCTCACATCCATCTGCTTGGCCATGCCGCTGGCCAGGGTGGCCGTGAGCTTGAACGCGACCAGGATCAGCAGCATCGAGATCATCCCCAGCAATGCCGCCGCCAGCATCTTGCCGCCCACCAGCGCGGCGCGCGACGCCGGCGTGGCAAGCAGCGGCTCCAGCGACTGCCGTTCGCGTTCGCCGGCGGTGGTGTCCATCGCCAGGTGCGCGCCGCCGATGAAGGCGAAGATGGTCAGGATCATCGGCAGCAGGATCGACATGAACTGGCTGTTCTTGGCTTCCGGCGTCGCCATGTCGCGGGTGCCCACGTGCAGCGGCGTGGCGATGCCCGGGTTGATGCCGCGGATCAGCAGCCGCATCGCGCCGACGCCGTTGCCGTAGCTCTCCAGCACCTTGCTCACCCGCGCCACCTTGACGTCGCCGTTGCGGCGGGTGGTGTCGGTGATGATGTCGATCTTGGCGGGCTTGCCGGCGTGCCAGTCGTCCGCGAAGTCGGCATCGACCGCCAGCGCCAGGTCTTCCTGCTGGGCACGCACGCGCGCCTCGATGTCGGCCGGCGCCGGCTTGGCGTCGATGCCGTAGCTGGCCAGGAACTTCATCAGGTTGGGCGCGCGATCCATGCCGACCACCGGCACGCTGAGGGTCTTCTCCAGCTGGGTCTCGGCGCGCATCTGGGTGAGCTTTCCGATGCCGAGGAAGAGCAGCGGATACAGCAAGGGCATCATCAACAGGCTGAGGTAGAAGGTGCGGCGGTCGCGGAAGAAGTCCAGCCATTCCTTGCGCATCACCGTCAGCATGGCGGTGGTGAACGACGTTTTGTTCATGCGTGCAGGCCCTCTTCGCTGCCGATCAGTTTCACGAATGCGTCTTCCAGGTTGGCCTCGCCGGTCAGCGCGCGCAGTTCGTCCGGGGTGCCCTGGGCGGCGACCCGGCCGCTGGCGATGATCACGATGCGGTCACACAGCGCGGCCACCTCCTGCATGATGTGGCTCGAGAAAATGACGCAGCGGCCCTCGCCGCGCAGCTCCTGCAGGAAGCCGCGCAGGCCGCGCGTGGTCATCACGTCGAGGCCGTTGGTGGGCTCGTCGAGGAT
>JAANMW010003561.1_pt1 | contig 11922 bp, 8 predicted proteins | sample 7279671 | NCBI WGS metagenome assembly JAANMW01 (sample SAMN14094541, study PRJNA606508) | bioreactor metagenome | isolation source: A lab-scale SPAN reactor treating ammonium-rich wastewater day 247 | place: Ireland: Galway | collected 2017-09-19
TGCCGAGCCGGTGCCCCGACACGTTGAGCACGTCGTCGATGCGGCCCATGATCGTGAAGTACCCGTGCTCGGGGTCGCGCACCGACCCGTCGCCCGCGAGGTAGAGCCGCCCGCCGAGCTCGTCGGGGAAATAGCTCTTGCGGTAGCGGTCCGGGTCGCCCCAGATCGTGCGGATCATCGCGGGCCACGGCTTCTTCACCACCAGCATGCCGCCCTGCCCGTTCGGAACGTCGTGGCCGGTCTCGTCGACGATCGCGGCCATGATGCCGGGGAGCGGCAGCGTGCACGACCCGGGGCGCAGCGCGGTGACGCCGGGCAGCGGCGTGATCATGTGGCCGCCGGTCTCGGTCTGCCACCAGGTGTCGACGATCGGGCACTTCTCGCGGCCGACGTTGCGGTAGTACCACATCCACGCCTCGGGATTGATCGGCTCGCCGACCGAGCCCAGGAGGCGCAGCGACGAGAGGTCGTAGCGCGACGGATGCACCGCGGCGTCCGAATCGGCGAGCTTGATGAGCGAGCGGATCGCGGTCGGCGCGGTGTAGAAGACGGTGACCTTGTGCCGCGCGATGATCTCCCAGAAGCGGCCCGCGTTCGGCCAGGTCGGCACGCCTTCGAACACCACCTCGGTGCCGCCGACGGCGGTCGGGCCGTAGGTGATGTACGAGTGGCCGGTCACCCAGCCGATGTCGGCGGTGCACCAGAAGACGTCGTTCGGCTTGAGATCGAACACCCACTTCATCGTGAGCGCGCACCACAGCAGGTAGCCGGCGGTCGAGTGCTGCACGCCCTTCGGTTTGCCGGTCGAGCCCGACGTGTAGAGGACGAACAGCGGGTGTTCGGCGCCGACCCAGGTCGGCGGGCAGGCGTCCGCCTGCTTCGCGACGAGATCGTGCATCCACACGTCGCGCCCGGCCTTCATCGTCACCGCGTTGCCGGTGCGCCGGTAGACCACGACGCTCTTCACGTGCTCGCAGCCGCCCAGTCCGATCGCCTCGTCGACGATCGCCTTGATCGGCAGCGCCTTGCCGCCGCGCATCTGCTCGTCCGCCGTGATCACGTACTTCGCACCGGCGTCGATGATCCGTTCCTGCAGCGACTTCGCCGAGAAGCCGCCGAACACCACCGAGTGCGTCGCGCCGATGCGCGCGCAGGCCTGCATCGCGACCACGCCCTCGACCGACATCGGGACATAGATGATCACCCGATCGCCCTTCTGCACGCCGAGAGACTTGAGCCCGTTGGCGAGGCGGCAGGTGCGCGCGAGGAGGTCACGGTAGGTCACTTTCGTGACCTTGCCGTCGTCGCTCTCGAAGACGATGGCGACCCGGTCGCCCCGGCCCGCCTCGACGTTGCGGTCGAGGCAGTTGTACGACGCGTTCAATTCGCCGTCGGCGAACCAGCGGTAGAACGGCGGGTTCGACTGGTCGAGGACCTGCGTGAACGGCTTGTGCCAGGCGAGATTCTCGCGCGCGAGCCGCGCCCAGAAGCCCTCGTAGTCGCGCGCCGCCTCGGCGTTGAGCGCGGCGAAGTCGGCCGGCTTGACGTTCGCCTGCGCGACGAACGCCGCCGACGGGGCGAAATGGCGATTCTCCTGAAGCACCGATTGGATGTTCGTGGACATGCTGGCCGGCTCCTCGTCGTGACGCGGGACACCGCTGGCCTCGGCCGCGGTGCTTCCTCATCGGGGGACGACCAGTCTACCGAAGGCATGCGCGCAGGCGCAATGCGCAGGTCTTGACGCGCGACAAGGCGGCGCGGCCGGTCCGGTCGGCGACCCTCGATCCGGGACCGTCGGCGCCCGGGCGGCCCGCGCGACGCCGATGCTAGACTTGCCGGTCCGCCTTCCGTGTCCTCCCCATGCCCCGGTCCCTCCATGCTCCTCCTCCGGGGGCAGCGCGCACGATGCACCCGTTGCCCCGGATCATCTTCCTGTCCCGCTGGCTCCAGTTGCCGCTCTACCTGGGCCTCATCCTCGCGCAGTGCGTCTACGTCTGGCAGTTCTGGGTCGAACTCGTCCACCTGCTGCAGGCGTCGTTCGGCGACGCGGACGCCCTCGAGGCCATCCGCAGGTCCGTGGCGGTGCCCGGCGCGGCCGGGAGCACCGAGCAGTCGCGCGAGACGCTCACGATGCTGCTCGTGCTCGGCTTGATCGACGTGGTGATGATCTCGAACCTCCTCATCATGGTGATCATCGGCGGCTACGAGACCTTCGTCTCGCGCATGCGGCTCGAGGGCCATCCGGACCAGCCGGAGTGGCTCTCGCACGTCAACGCGAGCGTGCTCAAGGTGAAGCTCGCCACCGCGATCATCGGCATCTCGTCGATCCACCTGCTGCGCACGTTCATCAACGCATCCGCGTACGACGAGAAGACGCTGCTGTGGCAGACCGCGATCCACATCACCTTCCTGCTGTCGGCGATGGCGATCGCCGTCACCGACCGGCTGATGCCGCAGCCGAAGGCGCACGCGGCGCGCCACGCGGGCGCCGCGGCCGACGCACACTGACCTCGGAGGCCGGCCATGCGCGCGATTCGACAGGACGACCTGATCACGAGCGTCGCCGACGCCCTTCAGTACATCTCGTACTACCACCCGGTCGACTACATCGAGGCGCTCGGCGAGGCCTGGGCCGCCGAGGCGTCGCCGGCCGCGAAGGACGCGATCGCGCAGATCCTCACCAATTCGCGCATGTGCGCCGAGGGTCACCGGCCGATCTGCCAGGACACCGGCATCGTCGTCGCGTTCGTGAAGGTCGGCATGGACGTGCGCTTCGAGGGCGCGACGATGTCGGTCACCGAGATGGTCAACGAAGGCGTGCGCCGCGCCTACAACCATCCGGACAACCGGCTGCGCGCCTCCGTGCTCGTCGACCCCGCGGGCCGGCGCACGAACACGAAGGACAACGCGCCGGCGGTCGTGCACTTCGACCTGGTGCCCGGCGACACGATCGACGTCCGCATCTCGGCGAAAGGCGGCGGCAGCGAGAACAAGTCGAAGCTCGCGATGCTGAACCCGTCCGACTCGATCGTCGACTGGGTGCTGAAGACGGTGCCGACGATGGGCGCCGGCTGGTGCCCGCCGGGCATGCTGGGGATCGGCATCGGCGGAACCGCCGAGAAGGCGATGGTGCTCGCGAAGGAAGCGCTGATGGAGCGAATCGACATCCACGAGCTTCGCGCGCGCGGGCCGAAGAACCGCCTGGAGGAGTTGCGGCTCGAACTGATGGACAAGGTCAACGCGCTCGGCATCGGCGCGCAGGGACTCGGCGGCCTTTCGACCGTGCTCGACGTGAAGATCCTCGACTACCCGACGCACGCGGCGAGCCTGCCGGTGGCGATGATCCCGAACTGCGCGGCCACGCGGCACGCGCACTTCACGCTCGACGGCGGCGGGCCGGCGAGGCTCGACCCGCCGGACCTGTCGCGCTGGCCGAAGGTCGAGTGGACGCCCGCGCCCGAGTCGCGGCGCGTCGACCTCGACACGCTGACCCCCGCCCAAGTCGCATCGTGGAAGCCGGGCGAGCGCCTGCTGCTGAACGGCCGGATGCTCACCGGCCGCGACGCCGCGCACAAGCGCATCGTCGACATGCTGGCGAAGGGCGAGACGCTCCCGGTCGACTTCACCCGCCGGGTCATCTACTACGTCGGCCCGGTCGACCCGGTGCGCGACGAGGTCGTCGGACCGGCCGGCCCCACGACGTCGACGCGCATGGACAAGTTCACCGAGACGATGCTCGCGCAGACCGGGCTCGTCGCGATGGTGGGGAAAGCCGAGCGCGGTCCGGTCGCGATCGAGGCGATCCGCAAGCACCGCGCGGCGTACCTGATGGCGGTCGGAGGCGCGGCGTACCTCGTCGCGAAAGCGATCCGCGGCGCGCGGGTGCTCGCGTTCCCGGACCTCGGGATGGAGGCGATCTACGAGTTCGACGTCCGCGACATGCCGGTGACGGTGGCGGTCGACGCGAACGGCACTTCGGTGCACGAGACCGGCCCGCGCGAGTGGCAGGCGCGGATCGGCGGGATTCCGGTCGCCTCCGCCTGATCGGCGGAGTCGGAGCGGCCGTGGCACGCGGGTTGCTCCGGGTTGACGATTCGGCCGGTGCGCCGAAGCCCGGGCGTTCGTCCGGCGTTTCGTCGTCCGGCTCAACCGCAGCGTGACATGACCTCCCTGCCCGCGCCCGCACCCCGTCGCCCTGCGCGAGGCCGCGCGCGATGAGCGGGACGGGAGCGCCGCCCGAACGCGAAGGCCGGCGCTCGCGGCTCCTGCGCCGCCTGCGCCGTCACAGTCCGCCGCTCGCCGCGGACACCGTCGCGCCCATCGTCCTGCCGCCGGTCCGTGTCGGGCTCCTCACCAAGTTCCAGTTCCTGACCGCGAGCCTCGTGTTCCTGACCGCGGTCGCGATCACCGGCTACACGTTCTGGCGCGAGTGGGCCGGAGGAGAGATCGAGCTTCGCGCCCGGGCCACCACGCTCGCGACGATGCTCGCGGAGATCGCCGCCGAACCGCTCGCCACCGGCGATCGCGCGTCGATCGAGCAGGTGCTGAGGACGCTCGAACCGGGTACGATCCTCGGCTACGTCATCGTCATCGACACGAAGGGCCGTCGGGTCGCGGAGCGGCGCTACGGGGACTCCGCCTCGGCCGAACCGCTGCCGCCGCCTGCGCCCGGCTCGAACCAGGCTCCGGTATCGCTGCGCCGGACCCTCGGGTCGTCGACGTACGTGGAGACGGTGGCGCCGATCCGCGTCGGCTCCTCGCTGGCCGCGCGGGCCTCGCTCCGCGCGGGCGAGGTGATCGGCCGGGTCCAGGTGGGGCTCTCGCTGCAGACGCAGGCCGCGCGGTTTCGCACCTATGCCGCCGGCGTGCTGACCGTCGTCGCGATCGTGCTCGTGCTGGCGATGCTGATGGCGCTCGTCGTGTCGCACCGGCTGGTCGCGCCGATGCGGCGGCTGATGCGCGCGGCGCGCTCGGTCGCCGGCGGCCGCCTCGACGTGCACGTGCCGACCCGCTCGCGCGACGAACTGGGCCTTCTGACCCACACGTTCAACCACATGACCAAGCGGCTCGCCGAGTCGCAGGCCGAGGTCGTGAGCTACCAGCGCACGCTCGAGGACAAGGTGGCGCAGCGCACGCGCGAGCTCGAGATCGCCACCGCGCACGCCTACAAGCTCGCGCAGCACGACATCCTGACCGGACTGCCGAACCGCTCGCTCTTGAACCAGCGGCTGCGCCAGATCATCGCCACCGCGCAGCGCGACGGCACGCAGGTCGCCTGCCTGTTCCTCGACTTCGACCATTTCAAGCGCATCAACGACACGCTCGGACACGACGCGGGAGACCAGTTGCTGCAGTCGATCGCGCAGCGGCTCGGCGGCGCGGTGCGCGAGTCGGACACGGTCGCGCGCCTGGGCGGCGACGAATTCGTGCTGGTGCTGCCGGGCCTCGACCCGGCGCACGCGACCTTCGAGGTGATGAGCGTCGTCCATCGCGTGCGCGAATCGTTCCTCGCGCCGTTCAAGGTGGCCGACCAGTCGCCGACGCTCACCTGCTCGGTCGGCGTGTCGATCTTCCCGCTCGATGCCCAGGATCCGGCGACGCTGATCAAGCAGGCGGACACCGCGATGTACGCCGCGAAGGAAGCGGGCCGCAACGCCTACCGCTTCTACACGGCCGACATGAACGCTCGTGTCCAGCAGCGCCTGCAGATCGAGACCGACATGCGCCGCGGCCTGATGGACGACGAGTTCTTCCTCGTCTACCAGCCGCAGGTCGCGACCGCCACCGGGCGCGCGCTCGCGGTCGAGGCGCTCCTGCGCTGGCGCGACCCCGAGCGCGGCGTCATCGGGCCGTCGGAGTTCATTCCGATCGCCGAGGAGTCCGGCATGATCCAGGCGCTCGGCGCGCGCGTGCTGCGCGAGGCCTGCCGGCAGGTCGCCGACTGGCATCGCCGCGGAATGCCGATGCGTCTGTCGGTCAACCTGTCGGTGCAGCAACTCCAGCACGAGAGCTGGCTCGCGATCGTCACCGAGGCGCTCGCGAGTTCGGGCCTCGCCGCGCGCGAACTCGACCTCGAGATCACCGAGAGCGTGATCATCACGCACCCGGACAAGGTGGTCGCGACGCTCGGCAAGCTGAAGGAGATGGGGGTGTCGATCACCGTGGACGACTTCGGCACCGGCTACTCGTCGCTCTCCTACCTCGCGCGGCTGCCGATCCAGGGGCTCAAGATCGACCAGCGCTTCGTCCACGGCATCGAGCGCAATCCCAACGACGAGACGATCACGCAGGCGATCATCGCGCTCGCCCGCTCGCTCGGCCTGCGTTGCGTCGCGGAGGGCGTCGAGACGCGCCCGCAGATCGAGTTCCTGCGCCGGCACGGCTGCGAGTACGCGCAGGGCTTCCTCGTGTGCCCGCCGCTCGAGAGCGAGGAGCTTCGCGCCTGGTGGACGACGCGCGCGAGCGAGCCCTCCGCCGCACAGCCCGAGCTGTTCCCGGCGGGTACCTGATATCGGAAGAACGAGCCGATCGCGAGCCCGGCGAGCGCCGCGGCCATCGCGACGCCGAGCATCTGCGCGACCGTGCGGCCCCATGGGTTTCAGGTGATCGAACTGCGCGCCCCGCCGAGCACCGTCATCACAGGGCTACACGACCGTGCCGAGCGACGCCCGGAACGACGTCGCGATGCGGCGCGACCCGTCCTCGTTCGGCTCGGGTTCGGTCATGGCGCGAGATCGGACGGCCGGTCGACGTCGCGCAGCGCGCCGGGATCGTCGACCTCGATGCGCATGATCTCGTCGCGGCGGGACGCGAGGATCGACCGCGCGCCTTCATCGCCGCCGAGCGCGGCGAGCGCATCGCGAAACGCCGACGAGAAGCCCACCGGGTGCCCGCGTTCGCCGCGGACGCAGGGTGCCGCGATGCCTGCGCCGGCATCGAGCGCCGCGCGCACGCGGGCGATCGTCGTGCGCGCGATCCAGGGCATGTCGGCGAGCGCGACGACCCAGCCCGACGCGCCGGAGGTCGCCCCCACGCCGCAGGCGAGGCTCGCGCCCATGCCTTCGTCGGCACGCGCGCAGCGCACGATCGTCGCGCCCGCATCGGCGAGCGCCGCGGCGAGCGCATCGTCGCCGGACCGCACGACCGCCACCGTGCGCGGCAGCACCGCGACGAGCGTGCGAGCGGACGCGACGCCGACCGGCGTGCCGTCGGGCAGCAACGCGAGCAGCTTGTCTCCGCCGAAGCGGCGCGCGGATCCCGCGGCGAGCAGGATGCCGACCGGGGCGTTCGGCGAGGTCACGAGGAGGCTCGCGGCCGGTCCCGGTGCAGCGCGGTCAGCCGAAGAACGCCTTCAGCTTGTCGAAGAAGGTCTTCTGCTTCGGGCTGTGCGCTTCGGGATCTTCCTGGTTGATCGATTCGAACTCGCGCAGGATCTCCTTCTGGCGCGAGGTGAGCTTCACCGGCGTCTCGAGCGCGACGTGGCAATAGAGGTCGCCGGTGACCGAGCCGCGCACAGGCCGGATGCCCTTGTTGCGCAGGCGGAACACCTGCCCGGTCTGCGTCTCGGGCGGGATCTTCACTTTCGCGTGGCCGTCGAGCGTCGGGATCTCGATCTCGCCGCCGAGCGCGGCGGTCGCGAAGCTGATCGGCATCTCGCAGTGCAGGTCGGCGCCCTCGCGCTGGAACACCGCGTGCGGCTTCAGTTGCACGACGACGTAGAGATCGCCGGGCGGGCCGCCGTTGACGCCCGCCTCGCCTTCGCCCGAGAGCCGGATGCGGTCGTCCTGGTCGACGCCCGCGGGGATCTTCACCGACAGCGTCTTGTGCTTGCGCACGCGCCCCGCTCCTCCGCAGGTCGCGCAGGGATCGGGGACGTACTTCCCGGTGCCGTGGCACTGCGGGCAGGTCTGCTGGATCGAGAAGAAGCCCTGCGACACGCGCACCTGGCCCCGCCCCTGGCACGACGGGCAGGGCTTCGACGAGGTGCCCGGCTTCGCGCCGCTGCCGTGGCAGGTCTCGCAGCCTTCCATCGCCGGGATGCGGATGCGCGCCTCGGTGCCACGCGCCGCCTCCTCGAGCGTGAGTTCGAGGTTGTAGCGCAGGTCGGCGCCGCGGAACACGCCGTTGCCGCCGCCGCCGCGCCCTTGGCCGAAGATCTCTCCGAAGATGTCGCCGAAGGCGTCCGCGAAGCCGCCGAAACCTTCCGGGCCCGCGCCGCGCGCGCCGGCCCCGAATCCCGCGGACGGATCGACGCCCGCGTGGCCGAACTGGTCGTACGCGGCGCGTTTCTTCGCGTCGGCGAGGATCTCGTAGGCTTCCTTCGCCTCCTTGAATTTCTCCTCGGCCGCCTTGTCGCCCTGGTTGCGGTCCGGGTGGTGCTTCATCGCGAGCTTCCGGTACGACTTCTTGATGTCATCCTCGGAGGCGTCGCGATTCACGCCCAGCACGGTGTAGTAGTCGCGTTTGGCCATGAGGCGGGGAAGGGGGAAGAGGGAAGGGGGAAGGGAGTCAGCGCACGCGGCGCTCGATGGATGCCGCGAGCCCCATGACGAGTCCGCTCGTGCGGTCGACGCGGCGACTCAGTTCCGCCACGTCTTCGAGAAGGCCCAGTCGCGACGACAGCTCGACCAGGGTGTCGAGTTCGGAGAGGGATCCGGCCCCGATCGAGAGAAACTGCAGGAGCTCCTTCGACGAGCGCCGCGCGAATCCCTCCGCAATGTTGGCAGGAACGGAAATAGCCGCACGTCGCATCTGCGCCGTGAGGCCATAGCGTTCCGCCACAGGATAGCCACGCGTCGAATGGTAGACCGATTCGGCCAACCCCATCGCTTCCTTCCAGGCGTCCAGGTCGCGATGGTTGCGACGCACTCTTCCCCCTTCCCTCTTCCCCCTTCGCGCCTGCTATTTCTTGTCCTTCACCTCCGTGTACTCGGCGTCGACGACCTTCTCGTCGCCCGCCGACGAACCGTGCGCGCCGCCCTGGTCACCCGAGGCGCCCGCGCCGCCCGCCCCGCCCGATGCCGCCTGGGCTTCCGCCTGCGCCTTCGCGTACATCGCTTCGCCGAGCTTCTGCGAGGACTTCGCGAGCTCCTCGGTCTTCGCCTCGAGCGCGTCCTTCGCGGCATCCTTCTGCTTCAGGAGTTCCTCGGCGTCCTTCAGCGCGGCTTCGATCTTCGCCTTCTCGTCGGCGCCGATCCTGTCGCCGTGCTCGCCCATCGACTTCTTCACGCTGTGGACCAGCGCGTCGAGGCCGTTGCGCGCCTGCACGGTCTCCATGAGCTTGCGGTCTTCCTCGGCGTGCGCCTCGGCGTCCTTCACCATCCGCTGGATCTCGTCGTCGGACAGTCCCGAGTTCGCCTTGATCGTGATCTTGGCTTCCTTCTGCGTCGCCTTGTCCTTCGCCGACACGTGCAGGATGCCGTTCGCGTCGATGTCGAAGGTCACCTCGATCTGCGGCACGCCGCGCGGGGCGGGCGGGATGCCCTCGAGGTTGAACTGCCCGAGACTCTTGTTGCCCGACGCCATCTGGCGCTCGCCCTGCAGCACGTGGATCGTCACCGCCGACTGGTTGTCGTCCGCGGTCGAGAACACGTTCTGCGCCTTGGTCGGGATCGTCGTGTTCTTCTTGATGAGCGACGTCAGCACGCCGCCCAGCGTTTCGATGCCGAGCGTCAGCGGGGTCACGTCGAGCAGCAGGACGTCCTTGCGGTCGCCCGCGAGCACGGAGGCCTGGACCGCGGCGCCGGCGGCGACCGCCTCGTCCGGGTTCACGTCCTTGCGCGGCTCCTTGCCGAAGAACGCCTTGACCACGTCCTGCACCTTCGGCATGCGCGTCTGGCCGCCGACGAGGATCACGTCGGCGATGTCGGCGAGCTTGACGTCGGCGTCCTTGATCGCGGTGCGGCAGGGCTCGATCGTGCGCTCGATCAGGTCCTCGACGAGCGCCTCGAACTTCGCGCGCGTCACCTTGATCGACAGGTGCTTCGGGCCGTTCTGGTCGGCCGTGACGTAGGGCAGGTTGATCTCGGTCTGCTGCGAGGACGACAGCTCGATCTTCGCCTTCTCCGCGGCCTCCTTGAGGCGCTGCAGCGCGAGCACGTCGTTCTTGAGGTCGACGCCCTGCTCCTTCTTGAACTCGGTGACGATGTAGTCGATCAGGCGCTGGTCGAAGTCCTCGCCGCCGAGGAAGGTGTCGCCGTTGGTCGACAGCACCTCGAACTGGTGCTCGCCGTCGACGTCCGCGATTTCGATGATCGAGATGTCGAACGTGCCGCCGCCCAGGTCGTACACCGCGATCTTGCGGTTGCCCTCCTTCTTGTCGAGCCCGAACGCGAGCGCGGCCGCGGTCGGCTCGTTGATGATGCGCTTGACCTCGAGGCCCGCGATCTTCCCCGCGTCCTTGGTCGCCTGGCGCTGCGAATCGTTGAAGTAGGCCGGGACCGTGATGACGGCCTCGGTGACTTCCTCGCCGAGGTAGTCCTCGGCGGTCTTCTTCATCTTGCGCAGGATCTCGGCGGACACCTGCTGCGGCGCGATCTTCTTGCCGCGCGCCTCGACCCACGCGTCGCCGTTGTCGGCCTTGACGATCCGGTAGGGCATGAGGCCGATGTCCTTCTGGACCTCCTTCTCCTCGAAGCGGCGCCCGATCAGGCGCTTCACCGCGAAGATCGTGTTGCGCGCGTTGGTGACCGCCTGGCGCCGGGCGGGCGCGCCGACGAGGATCTCGCCGTCGTCCGCGTACGCGACGACCGAAGGCGTGGTCCGCGTTCCTTCCGAGTTCTCGATCACCTTGGTCTGGCCGCCTTCCACGATGGCGACGCAGCTGTTGGTGGTCCCGAGGTCGATGCCGATGATCTTGGCCATGGAAATGCTCCGATGCGTAGGGATGTGCCTGAAGCGAAAATGGGGTCCGGGGCGGTCAACGCAAGGCGGTCACGCGTCGCCCGCGGCGGGCTCGGCGGGTCCGCTCGACACCGCGACCAGCGCGGGGCGCAGCACCCGGTCGTGCAGCAGGTAGCCGCGCTGGAACACCTGGAGCACGGTCTGCGCGGGCTTCGCCGACGGGATCATCGTCATCGCCTGGTGGAAGTTGGGGTCGAACCTCTCGCCGGCGGGATCGATCACCGCGATCGACGAACGCTCGAACGCCGAGGCGAGCGTCTTCAGCGTGAGTTCGACGCCCTCGCGCAACTGCTCGGTCGTGGCCGTCGGGGTCGCGAGCGCCTGCTCCAGCGCGTCGCGAACCGGCAGCAGTTCGGACGCGAAGCGCTCGATCGCGAACTTGTGCGCCCGGGCGACGTCGGCCTGCCCGATCTTGCGGACGTTCTCGGTCTCGGCCTTCGCCCGCAGCCAGGCGTCCTTGAGGTCGGCGACCTCGGTCTCGGCCTTCCGGAGGATCTCGGCCAGGTCCGGTGCGGGGTCGGCGACCCGGTCGATGCCGGGCAGGTCCTCGCCGTCGGTCGGAAGGTCGGACGGATTCATTGCGGGTCGGTCGGGGGCTCGTAGACTATCCGGTTATCATGGGGACGATGCGGCGGGGTTCAATGGGGTCAGACTCGATTGATCCCATCAAACATGCCCGAAGGGGTCGGTCTCGGCCGCCCCTTCGACAGGTTCGAAGGCGTCAGGCCCGATGGATCCGCCAGTCGAGTCTGACCCCATTGAACCCTGATGGAGCGGTTCAGGGCTGTCGAACGAGCCACCCCGCGAGGTTCCGCCACGCGAGGTCGGCGAGCGCGGCGATCCAGCGCGGGTGCTCGTTGAGGCAGGGAATGGCGTGGAACTCGCCGCCGCCGGCCTTCTCGAACCGCGCGCGCCCCTCGATGCCGATCTCCTCCAGCGTCTCGAGGCAGTCGGCGACGAAGCCGGGGCAGAACACGTCGACGCGCCTTGCCTTCGCCGCCCCGAGCGCGGCCAGCACCT
>JAANMW010003562.1_pt1 | contig 11921 bp, 10 predicted proteins | sample 7279671 | NCBI WGS metagenome assembly JAANMW01 (sample SAMN14094541, study PRJNA606508) | bioreactor metagenome | isolation source: A lab-scale SPAN reactor treating ammonium-rich wastewater day 247 | place: Ireland: Galway | collected 2017-09-19
GCGGGAGTTGATTGTCTCACGACCGATCGAGGGCAAGCGTGTGAAAAAGGCAGTTCCTTCGGCGGGTGAAACAACGGTTTTCGCTTACGATGCATCAGGTAAGATGGTAGCGGAGTATTCGACGAACGTTGAGCCTGTGGCGACGGCGACTCCGAGGTCTGGAAGCGTGGCATTTCTGAGTCGGAAAGAGCAACCATGATCGCTAACAAGGTTGGAAGCCTGCAGCTGAATGGGAAAATCTATGATGAGAGTAAGGAAAAGAACAAATAGAAGGCTTTACTGCGCTCTTGCGGTAGCGATCTTTAGTTTTTTTATGGTCGCGGCGGAAGCGATTCACGCACAAGAAGGGCCCGTGAAGATCGTGGTTCCGGCCTTTCCGCGCATCCTGTTGCATTTACCGGCGTCGGGCGCTGTCACGATCGAAATGAAGATCGACAAAACCGGAGCGGTGATGGATGCCGTTCTAAAGGAAGGGAGCAAATTCTTCTTCCCTATGGTCAGACGGGCCGCGCTGAAATGGAAGTTTCCGGAGGTGAAGACAAGGGGTGAGAGGCACTTCGTCGCGACGTTCACATTCACCATTCTGCCCTCGGACGCTAACCCCGAGGAAGCCACCGTCATCTTCACCCAGCCGAATCTTATCGAGATCAGGGCGATACGCCCCGAAATAGACCCGACCCCGATAAACTAGGGCGGAGAGCGAAGGTTTGCATTGCCAGTTCAATCGGCCGACTGTGATAAAGCCGGCATCTTTTGAGCGCCCGAATCTGACGATCCCGGCGTTCGATGCATCAAATTATCGTATGGCGGCGGGGCAAGGATACGTTTACGATGCGGCGGGCAGCACGATCGCGGATGCGAATGGCCAGACGTACATCTACGACGCCGAGAACAAGATGGTCACGGCCTCGAACGCAAGCGGCACGCTTGGGCAAATACGCTAGGCAAATTGATTCAGGCACGAAACCTTATGGCAGCAAGCGGGAAATTTGGAAGTTTTCGAAACCCGATTTCCGTGGATGAGAAGTTTATCAATGATAAGTTATTGGAATGGGCAAAAACCGACGGACGCGATAGAAAACGCGAGATTCTGTTTCAGATTATGCAATATGTAACTGCTTATAAACCACCTCAAGCTCAAGAAGGGGTCGGTAAACCGAGTAAAAAGAAAAAAACTAAAGTAACAATAAGAGTTCTAGGTGAATGAGTAGTACTTAACGGAGCGAATTAAAAATTGTGAGGTGGTATCAAAGTTTAGCCTTCGTTGGCATATATTCCCTTGTTTATTTGGTTCTCGTGTTTGGAACGTTTGCGGATGGGCATGGAACATTTGTTTTTGCTTCTCCTCTGTTTACTTGGTTGCTATTTATTTTAGCTTTTTTTCTCATTAGGTATTGTGAAAACAAACTGCTATTGACGTTAGTCTTGGTTTGTATCGCGCTTCACTATGTTGCTTCGATATTTATCGGGATCATCGAGGAGTCCGGCGATGCTAACTTCGAACGTACAATCGTATTTATGTACCGTAACCCACCGTTATTTATTGCCACAGTTGCTTGGTACATTGCTGGTCAAATAATTTTTTGGATACTGCTGATTAGATGTTATCGTAGGTACTCACGATTAAATTGATGAAATTCGCTCATGTTCGTAACTGCAACCGGACGAGGTTTGCGGAATACGCGGGCGAGACGCAGGCAACGGCGATGACAAACGAGTAAAGAAAGCCGTTCCTTCGGCGGGTGAAACAACGGTTTTCGCTTACGATGCATCAGGGAAGATGGTGGCCGAGTATTCGACGAACGTTGAGCCCGTGGCGACGGCGAAGGTGAATTATCTGACAGCCGATCACTTGGGTTCTCCGCGCATCAACACCGACGCGACGGGTGCGGTGATCGCGAGGCACGATCATCTCCCGTTCGGCGAAGAGATCGACGGCGGCGGCGACGCTCATGCGAACAAGAGTGTCCGCGCTCCATTTACTCTCGTTTGAAGTTCTTAACGTAGCTTTTGATATCTTCGTATGGCGGAGAGGCGACAACCTCCTGGTCGATCGGCAGCACGCGTGTATGCGGATCGATCTCGGAGCTGAAAAATGTTTCGCGTGAGACGACCGTCTTCGTCTTGTAGTCGATGATGTCAACAAGACAGTCCCTTCGATAGGCCGGAACAGGCGCGCGTCTTTCTGCCGGGAAGGTCCCGATCCTGTCGCCTTTCCTGCAGGATATGCGGACGAGCGTTTCGATCTCGCTCGGTGTCGTTGGAACTGTCTCGGGCGTCAGGCCCCAGGGGTCGAGAACCTTTGCCTTCGCAATGCCGTCGAAGTACTGCGTGTATCCTTCGATCCGATAATCTTCGGGCTTGTCGACAATACTGTCGTGCCAGTGAACGACGATCGCGGTCTTGCCCTTGATCGCGGCAGACGGATCGAGTTTTACCGCGGCTTCCAGGCTGCCGAGTTCGTTAGCCTTATCCTGCATCACCTTGTAAACACGGGCGCTCTCAGGCGGAATGTTCTCGCCTCCGCATCCGAGCCAGAGAAGGCAAAAGATGAGTAATACGTCGATGCATCGGTTCTTTTTCATAGTGTTGATCAAATTTGTCGGTTGATATCCGCTTGTCCTTGGTTTACTTGAAAAACTGCGCTCGCCTTCCTGCCGCTGCCAGCTCGATGACGTAACTTATCTGTTCGTTTCGGCTCCAGTTGCCGGCATGGGTTCCGGGCGAGAGAGACTTCAAATGCGCGAGGAATTTTTTCTTTATAGGATCCGGCAGGAGCGACGCGTGGATGTATCCGTTTCTTAGGCCTTCATTACGTGCGTTCGCGGAAATGAAGCCGAGATCGACAGCACCGGATGTGTTGAAATCCGGGCAAAAGCGTACGAACCGCGCCCTCGTGTGTGTCCAGTCCCATTTCAAGAGGCCGGTCACGAACCCTTGCGTGAAGCCCGAGACAAAATTCTCATTGCGGACCAAGATCTGTGCTTTGTAATATGGGGCTCCGAGCATTAAATAGACATGCACCCAGATCTGGAGCGGCACAACCGCTGTGGTCATGAGGTCGGCGGCCGCCATCGAGATCGAACTCGCCCGAACCGAAGCGGTAGCGGCAGCAAGTCGTGCCTCGGCCGCGGCAGCTGCGCCGGCCGCCTCATTCGTCATCCAACGCTTTATTAACGGTGACTCCAACCAACGTGCAAAGTCTAGATTGTTACCACCCAAGACTGCTGCCCAACGCTCTTCTTCGCTCGCGTACCGTGTGATATTTCTCCAGAATATGTTCGACATCAACCTTCCTCCTTATAATTTCTGTAGCGGGGCAACGGGTTGCAATTCATCCGTTACGCCTGTTTTGGCTTGCGACGTAAGACAAATCCAAGAAGCAACACAATAAGCCCAAAGAACACGACGGCTGCCGTTTCGATCTGCATCGTTCGCTCAGCTCTTTTCGCCATACCGCAGCTCCGGCTATTTGAATCCGCGATCTTTATCGCATCCTGAAAATCGTTCAGGAGTTCGCGGTCCTCCCGCGAAAGGCTAGCGATCCGTCTCGAGTCATCAAGTCTGATGTCGAGAAGACCTCTTTGCTTCATCAAGCCCGAGAGCCCGTCCACCCGTGCGTGGGATTCATCCGCCAACTTACATACCAACCCGGAGGAGGAAAACTGCATATTTCGATAAACGAGCACCGCAAGAAGGCCGCCGACGCACAGAATGAGGATGCCGCATGCAACGAGGAACCACCCCAATGGCCTTCGACAGCCGCCTTTCTTCGCGGACGGGACAGCATCGGGAAATATCTCGCTTAGGGCCCGCCAGTCGGACTTGCCGGGTTCAATACCAAGGTCTGTCGGCAAGAAACGACCCGCTTTTAGGGCCTCTATGATCTCTGCCTCCGGCAAAGGTCCCGTTTGTGATCCATTTGAACTAACGTAATATTCCATAGGGTCTTTCTCCTTACTTTGCCAACTCAAGCTCAAGGCGATTTCGACACAGGCTTGCACCCCGGCGGATCGAGTTTTGGATCGAACACGTATGCGTCTTCCGTATCGTCGTCATTCGAGCGAATGCAATCGATCCGCCACACGCCACCCTCGACCTTTAGGTTGACAAGGATGTGATTGACAAAATCATCATCCCTGCCCGGCTTTCCGAGTTCGACCTTGACCGCAGCGCGTTTCGCATCGACTTTCGTATCGACGATCTTGATCTCATCAACCCAGGCGTCGATAAAGTCATTGCCCGGGACAAGATAGGTTTCCCGCTCCTCCCGATCGGCGTTTGTATAGAGCCAGCGGTGTAGGCTCTTTGAAAGCCATGTCGCCATCACTCTCTTCTGCTTGATCGGCGAACTCTTATCCACCATCGTCCCGAGCACCCATTTGTAGAATGTGGTAACGACCCAGGCCGGTTCGCCGCCAAAAGCCGGCTGCGGCGACTGTGCGTGTGAGTTGGGCACAGCCGCCAACAGCGCAACGAGAAACACCGCGCCGATGGTTGCTCGGTTCGTCAAAACGCCTTTTGCCATTGAGACCCCGGACCGCGTCATTTTGTCGGGCACCCCGCGGGCTCATTTCGGACAAAGTTCCCATATGGAGAACCCCAGGTGCCGCCGCCGGCGTATTCCTGAACGATGTTTATCCACAGGATCTGACAGTACCCGTGATCCACGCTTGGGTACTTGACCCATATGGCCCCGTGCTTGAATCTATTTATTGGAATACCGATCGAGTTCTTTTCCATAAGCCAAGAGGACTCAAGCAGGCCGATCTTGAACACTTTTGCCAGATTGAGATCGCTTATAGCACTGCGGAGGACGCGTTCGGCCGCCGGGTTTCGAACGTTGTAGGAATACAGCGTGTATTTCGGCAGTGTTTGCTTTGCGGCTACCTGGATCTCGTCCAAAAGGCCGGAGATGCACGGATAAAGGTCCCCATACTCTGTAGCAAGCTTTTGCCTTTTCGAAGGTGAGATCGCAGCGAGCAGCCAATCTTCCCTGTATCTGGAGGAATACCATCCTCGGTCTCCGTTAAAAGACTTTGCTTCCTTGAGCAACGCATCGAGATCCTCTTTGTACGTATCTACGCGGGTCTTGGCAATATCGTCGAGCTTGCCGCACTCACCGGCTTTCGGAACATCAGCCACAACACATTGAAGATACTCTTGCCGCCTGCTCGCAATTTCGAGCCAGATCGCAGGATTGCGAAGGTCGTCCATCCCGTCGCTGGAGATCCTGATGCGCTCGGAAATCCCGTTCGCCCGAAGATCGCGTTCCAATTGTGCGAGGTCCGCTTGTTCGCGGGTAAGAGTATCGACCTTTTCCTTGTTCGATTTAAATCTTCGTTCCTGACCATATTTATATTGGTTATGCTGGAAGTTGTGCCGCTTGTCGAAACACTCCATATAGGGAAGAACGAGCCACTTTTTGGGGTGATCCGGATCGTTAACGATCCTATTTAACGCCTGATTTTGTTCGTATGTATATTGCTCACCGTCCGAGCTTGAATCATCGCTGCTGCTGGTGTTGGACGAAGATGGCCTGTCCTTTCTGATCTTCGGGATCTTCGGAATGCTGATTGGAAACTGTCCGTAAACTGCAGCGGTTGCCGCAAGCGACAGTGTGGCTATAAAAAGTATCGTTAGTATTTTTTGCATCGTATTTTCTCCTTGTGTGGGTTAGCAAATGTCGGCTACCCGGCTGCAAAGGAAGGTAATTCGAATGACGTCGTCGTGTGGACCGGCGTCATTCGAATTGACCATTGTGTGATCAGCGGGCGATCGGGGCACTTTGGACGGGGATGTCGCCCGAGGTGCCGAACGGCTGCTGGAAGGTGCCTGATGCCGAACGCCTGAGCATCCATGTGCCGTTCGACGGGCGGAATACTGCTGCATCAAAGCGTCCGTCGCCGTCGTAGTCGCTTGCAACGGGGATGTCACCGCTCTGGCCGAAGCCCATAGAGTGGTATTCACCGTTCAGGTTGTTCAGGTAATGCCATGTGCCGTTCGACGGTCGGAAGACCGAGATGTCAGGCCGTCCGTCACCATCGAAGTCCCTTGCAACAGGCACATCGCCTGCGACACCGAACTGTGAGACGCTCAGCTGCATGTCCGAGGAGTTCAGCCGATACCATGTGCCGTTGCGATAGACAGTGATATCCGCACGCCCGTCCGAATCAAGGTCGGCAGGGATCGGTATATCCGTCTCTATTCCCCATTTGACGGCAGTGTATGAGCCGTCGGAGGAGTTCAGGCGATGCCATACGCCTGTATCTGGGCGATAGACAGAAAGGTCCACCTTCCCGTCACCGTCAAAGTCAGCAGGGACAGGGATATCGCCATCTGCACCAAAGTGTATGGCAGTAAAGGCTCCGGTAGAGGAATCAAGCCTGTACCAGTTGCCGTCCGTCGGGCGGAATACCGCTATATCCGCACGCCTGTCACCATCGAAGTCCTCTGCAACGGGGATATCCCCTGCAAGGCCGAAACGCACTACCTCAACGGAGTTCGTCTCAGAGCGCAGGATGTACCAGTTGCCTTCTGCCGGGCGGAAGACCGCAAGGTCCGTCTTCCCGTCGCCGTCGAAGTCCTGTACGGGGCGTAGGTTCGTCGGTCTTGCAGAGAAGTTCACTCCAAGGTCCTCGTCAAAGAAGTTTATCGAGGCCGTTCCGGGTTGGAATGCATAACCGTCCCTTTGAGCAAAGACGACGTAGTATGCACCGGTCTCGACATTGTCGAAGACATAACGCCCCTGTGCATCGGTCTGTGTCGTGCGTATGTTCCCGAAGACATCGACAAGCGACATCTGCGTGAACGGAAGCCCGACACCGCTTGTACTCGAATGAACCGCACCGCCGAGCTGCCTCAACGCCGCCGACGGCCCCGATGTGATCGTCCGGCCTACGAAAGTGACTCGCTTGTTGCGGTTGAGACTTTGTATCGAATAATTCGGCGGGTTGAAGTTATTGAGCAGGTGTGTTGCCGAGACCAGATACGTCCCCAATGACAATGTATCTGAGAAGGCAAAGTATCCTTCGCTATCCGACAGCATAAAGCCATCACTATCGCCGCTGAGAGCGACCGCCGAGCTCGGGAGTGCGTTGCCAAGATGATCGACCGTCCGGCCCGAGATCGAGTAGTCACCGAACTTGCTTACAAATGAGTCTATGTTGCCGTCGTACTCTGGTTGAAAGACTTCGGGTGTCGTCGGATATCCGGGCGCACCGCCGGTCGAATACCCTGTGACAAAGGCATTTCCCGATGAGTCGATCGCGATGTCCGTGCCAAGGTCACTGAAAATCCCGCCGATGACTGTTGAGTACGAGAGAGCCGTACCTGTCGTATTCAGCTTTGTGACAAAGGTGTCATAGCCACCGTTGTGCGTCATATCATACGCACCGGCGGTCGTCGGGTAGTCGGTGACGGCGTCTGCGGTCCATCCCGTTACAAACACATACCCCAATGGGTCGATGGCGATGTTGTTGGCTTGGTCATCACCACTTCCCCCGATGAAGGTCGAGTATGTTAGAGTCGATCCTGCCGCATCTAGCTTTGTGACAAAGACGTCAAGGCCACCGTTGTGCGCCGTCATATAGGCACCGGCCGTCGTCGGGTAGTCCGTTGCGGCATCCGAAGTCCACCCAGTTACAAACGCATTACCCGAGGAGTCGACAGCGATGCCATAGCCGGTGTCATAGCTGATTCCACCAAGAAATGTGGAGTATAAGAGAGCCGATCCTGCAGCATTCAGCTTTGTGACAAAGGCGTCAGTGCTACCGTTGTGCGTCGGATAAGGCGCACCGGAGGTCGTCGGGTAGTCGGTCGTGTCGTCCTGGGTCTCTCCCGTAACATACGCATTGCCCGCGGAGTCGATCGCGATCCTATGGCCGCTGTCAGTACCGCTTCCGCCCACGAATGTGGAATAAACTTGAGCCGACCCAGTAGCATTGAGCTTTGTGACGAATACATCCTGACCGCCGTTGAACGTCGTGTCATATGCACCCGGAGTGGTAGCAAGGTTGGCCGAATTAGTACTGCCAGTAAGATATGCGTTACCCGCTGTGTCGACAGCCACTCCCCAACCATAGTCGTCACCAACATCGCCGATGAACGTCGAGTATGTTAGAGTCGATCCCGTCGTATTAAGCTTTGTGACGAAAACGTCACTGTAGCCGTTGTGACTCGGATCATACGCACCGGCCGTCGTCGGAAAATCGGCCGACGTGGTGTTACCAGCAATATATGCGCTGCCCGATCCATCGACGAACATATCGATGCCGTAATCACCGCCGCTACCACCGATATAGGTCGAGTAGATCAGTGCGGTCCCTGCAGCATTTAGCTTTGCCACAAAGGCGTCATAATCCCCGTTGTGCGATGTGTCAACCGTACCTGGCGTCGTCGGGAACTCGGTCGAGTATGTATAACCCGTTACATAAACATTGTCGGCACTGTCGACAGCGAGCGACTGGGCTTCATCAATGTCGGTGCCGCCGAGGAATGTAGAGAACGAAAGCTTCGAGAGGTTGACTGACGGGTCGATGGTGAGCGGTTTGGCCGTGTCGTATTCACCAAGCGAGAAACCGATGTGGGCTACGCTGTCACCTCTTGTGGAATTGTCGATCGTAAAGCTGCTTGCAACCTCTTGTCTTGAACCGTTCACGTCCTGGTATGTGTACGGCCTCTCCTGCCGTATATCGCCATAGTCTGTGTGGATGATCAGGCTGCCTTCCGCATCGATCTCTGCGGAATGTGCTCCTCTTATGTCCCAGCCGATCTGTGAGGCGTCTGCTCCCGGCTGCACGATAAAGTCATACTGCACACCGCCTCTCTCGCGTCCGTGCCAGACCATATCGACGCCGTTGTATATGCCGTGTGTTTCTACTCTGCGGTAATTGGCGATGTTCGTTCGCCAGTTCTCTTTTCTCCCCTTGAAGTAGTTCGTCTTGTGTTCGAGCATCTCCGTGCCCGAGAATGTCGCATCCCTTCTTGCACCTGAGAGAGTCATATAGACTGCCGTCGCATGCTGAGGCTGTTGTGAGATCCGCTCGGCCTCTTCTATTCCCGGTCGCTCAGGCATCATCGGCGTCCGATCTGCTGTCCGTTCGTGCAGGACATAGACGGCATCGGTTGCGGTAAGGAAGAGGTCATAACCGCCCGTTCCTCTGGCAAGGAACTTCACATGGTCATCGAACTGCCCGTCGTTCTCCTCAAAGTATGCAGAAGCATCACCCATCGACGTCTGCAGGCCGTCAAGCGTCGGTGCAGGCTTCTCTGCAGCCGAGTTTACGGCAGAGACATCGGCGCCATTCTTTACTGCCGCATCCGTGCTTTCCGCAACGGACGGCATCGGCAGCACCATCGTCCAGACCATCAACGCCACACAAAATAGCGAATATAAATATCGGGATACTGATCCCACATTCGAGAGCAAACCACTTTGTTTCATAATATTTTCCTCCACGTGAGTCTGATACTAGCCGCCCAAGATCGGGGAAATCCTTGACAAAACTTCTTGTTTTCTTCATCTTTTTCTTACTGGCTTTAAAAAATGACTCACAATGGCAGGAATATTTACGAGTTCGGTGAATTTCGGCTGCTCCCAACCGAAAACATTCTTGAAAAGGACGGAGACCCGATCGCGCTAAAGCCAAAGGCGTTCGCGGCTCTGGTCTATCTTGTTGGAAATCATGGACGGTTGGTTGAAAAGGCCGACCTGCTCGATCACGTGTGGAATGGTGCGTTCGTGGAAGAAGCGTCAGTTTCGAAGTGCATTTGGGAGATTCGCACCGCCCTCGACGATAATTCTAAGGACAGCCGCTACATCCAGACAGTTCCAAAACACGGCTACCGTTTCGTTGCGGACGTAAATGTCGCAAACGGTGTCGACACATCAGAAAAGATCACCGTTTTGCCGGCGATCACGCCTTCGACTGTGGCCGTAAGTACTGAGCCCGATATGGTTTTGTTGGAGTCAGAGCCGCCGAGGCCGAGCGATGACCTTGTCGAGACACCGGCGGCGATCCCGGTTCAGGTGATCCCGACCCGCCGAAAGTCGTTCCGATCGGCATACCTTGCCGCAGGCCTCGTTGTGATCGCGGCCGCTTCCATTTTTGCCTACTTTTATCTCCGGAGGCCCGCTCCTACATCTACGGCCGATATTGCGACGCTCGCGATCCTGCCGCTAAAGCCGGTCGTTGCTGAGAATCGCGATCAGGCCCTGGAATTTGCCATTGCTGATTCGCTGATCGTCAGGATTAGCGAGGCGAAGAATGTGAATGTAAAGCGGCTGTTCGCCGTCCGCAAATTCACCGACCTGAACGCCGACCCGGTCGCGGCGGGCCGCGAACTTGAGGTCAATTATGTTCTCGCGTCAAACTATCAGATCTCAGATGGGCGGATCCGCGTAACGTCGCAGCTGATCAATGTCGAGACCGGCCTTGCGGATCGTACATTCCGTTCGGAAACCGATACGGGCAATGTGTTCACCGTGCAGGACGTAGTTGCGGGCGAGATCAGCAACGGGCTTTTTGCGAAATTCGGAACGCCCGAGAATCTTTCTAACCCGAAACGCGCGACCAACAACGAAAAGGCGTATACGCTCTACAACGAAGCTCTTTTCCTCCTGGATAAGAACAATCGAGATGGTTCCCTCAAGGCCATCGATCTTCTCGATCAGGCCGTCAATTTGGACCCCGATTACGCCGCAGCGTGGGCCGCGAAGGCACAGGCGTATTGCTTGTTCGCACACACGGGCGGCGGAATGCCGTCCGAGGTATTCGCAAAAGCAGAGCCGAACCTCGAGAAAGCGCTCGCCATCGACGAAACAAATGTCACCGCCCTGACCATTCGCGGAATGATCGCTCGTGATTACTATTGGAACGCGTCCGAGGCTTACAAGAATTTGGACCGGGCGATCGCTCTCGACCCGAATGCCATGCTCGCACATCGCGTCCTTGCGGGAGCCTACTATCAGGATGGACGATTCGCAGAGGCGCTTGCAGAAGGAAAAAAGGCGGTCGATCTTAATCCGACCGGGCTGTGGGACAAATGGTTCCTCGCGGAATACCAGACGGCCGCCGGGTTCCCGGACGAGGGTATCGCGGGATTGCTTCACCTTGCGGAAATAGAACCTAAGTTTCAGCCGACCTATTATTCACTCTGGCGGCAGTATTTTCTTAGCGGCCGGCCGGATAAGGCATTCGAGTATTTCTTAAAGAATAAGGAGATCTGGGAGGCTAAGCCGAAGGAGATCCAGGACTTTCGAAACGTGTATGCAAAGTCGGGCTGGAAAGGCGTCTTCCGGGCGGAACTCGACCTGATGCGCTCCTATGACGAGCCGAATAAATACTCGACCCGCAAGATGTATATCGCAGAGCTTGCCGCGCAGCTCGGTGAGGCTGACGTTGCGTTCCAATACCTTGACGAAGCAATGAAGTTTCGCCTGCTTCAGTTCTCGAACGTAAAGGTCGATCCCCTTCTCGAACCCTTACGCAGCGACCCGCGCTACTCGCAGCTCCTCACCCGCGCAAAGGTGTAGCCAGCAGCTCGATCATCACAAGAAACGCAATCGTCACAGCCCGCAAGAAAACACCTCTTGACAAGTGTGATATTATTGTAACAACTGCAACGGCTGTTGCAGGACGCGGATGCGATTTTTTTTGCTTTTTTCGCGATTTTTGTAGACAAACTGGGTAAGTGCTGTGTTATCAACGGTCTCCCTGTCCACAACCGTTGTGATTTTAACACTCCGCTGTACATGAAGAGCAGAGGAAAAGATCGTTGTGAGGCGTTTCTTTGTCAGGCATCAAAGCTTTGGGCTCTTCGGGCCAAAGCAAGCAATTAGGCAGGATATTTATGAAAGTGATCATTTTGTTGGCAATGCTCGTGTTCTTGTCGTCACCGGCGGCCGCGCTGGACTGCAC
>JAANMW010003569.1_pt1 | contig 11890 bp, 9 predicted proteins | sample 7279671 | NCBI WGS metagenome assembly JAANMW01 (sample SAMN14094541, study PRJNA606508) | bioreactor metagenome | isolation source: A lab-scale SPAN reactor treating ammonium-rich wastewater day 247 | place: Ireland: Galway | collected 2017-09-19
CGGCGGCGAGCGCGGCCGTCGCGCCGATAGCGAGAAGAAGGCGATGTTGAACGTCGGACTTCAGTGGGCTGGCTCGCATGAGTGCTCTCCTTCGTTCAGGGGATTGCCCCCCGGGTTCGCCCGGAAGACATACAACGATCCCGTTGTCACGAAACCGACACCGGCGACGAGCGCCGGAAGTCCCTTCGCTGCCTGTGGCATCGCTTCGCCCAGTGCCCCGAGGCAGGGACAGGCCGGGGCAGAGGTGAGGTGCCGCAGGACGGCGTACGAGCAGGCCAATGTACCGAACGAGACCGCCCCGGCTGCCGCGAAACGATTCGGCGAGACCGCAAGAGCCGCGCCCAGAACTGACTCCGTGACGACGACAATCCAGCCGAGGCCGATGCTCGCAGCATCCGATTCCGCCCCTGGGACGAGCCACTGCATCAGCCAGTCTCCGCTGCCGGTTTTGGCAAGGGCCGCGATCAGCAGCACCACGCCGCACAGCCGGGCGATCCACTCGGCAGTCCTCTGCATCTGGACAGAGTACCCCCCCCCCCCAAGTCGGTCGTCAATGAGGGGTATCACCCAATTGAACTTGTCTTCGGTGGGACGACATATTATAGTTTTGTTTGGCATCGATCGCCCGGCCCCTGGGAGGCTCCGCCGTGCCCCTGTCCACGCTCTTCCTTGACCTGAACTCCTCACTTCGCCCCGGTGGAGCAGCAGTTGCAGCCCGGGTTGCGGGGGCGGCCGGTGGTGGTGATGCCGGTCGAGGCGGGGTCGGGGTGCTGCATCGCGGCGAGTTACGAGGCCAAGGCGTTCGGCATCCGCACCGGCACCCGTGTGGGCGAAGCGCGTCTGCCGTGTCCGGAGGTCGCGGTGACCAAGGTCCGGCACAGCGAGTACGTGCGGTTCCATCTGCGGATCATCGAGGCAATCGAGACGTGCATCCCGGTCGCTGAGATGCACTCGATCGACGAGGCCTCGTGCCGGCTGGACCGGCGCGAGCGCACGCCGGAGGCCGCGACCGCACTGGCCCTGCGGATCAAGGCCGCGATCCGCGAGCGGGTGGGGGAGTGCCTGCGGTGCTCGATCGGCGTCGCGCCGAACACTCTGCTGGCGAAGGTCGGGACGCACACCGACCGATTCGGCGTCGGACTGGGCAAGGTGCGCTGGGTGGTGGAGCGCACGATCGCCTGGCTGCACCAGTTCTGCCGTCTCCGCGTCCGTCACGAACGCCGCGCCGACATCCATCAGGCCTTTCTCTCCCTCGGCGGCATCCTCATCTGCTACCGAACTCTCCAAACGCCATTCTGTTAGAGGCTCTTATGAGGGCGCTCGCCGCCGTTTGCGAGCTTCCTTCGCCTCGGATACTCCCTCGTCCTGCTCACACAGGTTTACGGGTACGCTCTACGGCGTCTCTGCCGCATCGGTTTCTGGTTCGGCGTCCAGCTTGCCGCGTTCTGTTTCCTCGATCTGCGTGCCGCGCTGGCGACGCTCCGCGCCCGCCTCGCCGGCGCTGACATGCCGACCGCCCGTCGCTCACCGGAGCGGACCCGCTCGCGGAGATCGAGGTCGTCCACGCCGCCCGCGATCCGCTCTACCGCGAACTGGCGGACGCAGTGGTGGAGGTGGATGGGCTGGACGAGGGGGCGACGCTGGAGGAGGTGGTGCGATTGCTGCCGGAGCCTCGCTCCACCGGGGCACAAGGGACTCATGGCAAGCCGTAACATTCTGGCTTGTCTAGGCTTATGCGCCCGTTCGGTTCGCTGAGGACAACCTCCCGAGGCGGAACACAAAGAGTGAAAGAAGAGGCCTGACAACATGGGTCCGCTCTGCTGGCTCCCCGGGCAGACTGCCGGGAAGCTGCGAAAGGGCTAAGGCCGGCATGCCCGGCCGCGCGGGCCGGTGCTGCAGGTGGGCGTGACGCTGGCAGGACTGGGCGCGCCGGCGGAGACGACGATGCCGCTCTTCCCGGAGGAGGAGCGGCGGCGCTCGCCGGCGCGTGCGATCGACCGTCTGAACGCTGCGGCACGGCCGACTAACGGTCTACACCGCGTCGATGCAGGGGGCGCGAGCGAGCGCGACGGGCGGGATCGCGTTCGCGAGCGTGCCGGACCTGGGCTTCTCGGACACGGTGGCGTGATGAGGGGCCGTGGGCGAGCCGGATTGCGCCCGATCAGAGGGCGTGGTGATCGTTCGTATGCGTGGACTACGGCGATGGGAGATGGGAGGTGAAGGACTTCGCGGCGTGGTGTATCCCGGTGTCTGCCGACAGGCCGAGGAGTTCCGGGTGGAGGTATCTGCCCTGTTGCTCGGGGGTCTTGTCGATCTCAGTCGGCGCGCCGTATGCGCGGAGGTAGGCGTCGTTGCGGATGGCGTCGATGCGCCAGGAGACCTTCAGGCCGGGGGGGCCGCCGGCGATTCGGAATCGGTTGTCGCGAACTTCGTCGGCGACGTAGAGCATGGGAGCCGGGGCGCCGATGGGTGTCAGTTGGTAGCGGAAGTCACGGTTGATGGCCTCGAAGTAGTCGGGGAGGTCCACCCACGCCTGTCCGCTATCGTCGAGAATGACGTTGCCGGTGTAGGCGTTGACGGGTTCGGGGCCTTCAGTGCAGTAGTGGCGCAGGAACTTGTTGGCGGGGTCGAGTGGATGGTCGATCTCGAATGACTTGGTGCCGGTCGTGACGGAGTTGCCCTCGGCGTAGATGGCGACGGCGGGCGCGGAGGCGACGGCGTAGAGACCTCGTGCGCCGGAGCTCGTGCTGGCGCAGATGGCGAGGACGCCCATGGTGGCGCCTGTTGACGCGCCGGCATGGCCTGAGAGAGCGATGCCCGCGGTGCTGTCGGCGCGTCCCGCGACGCCGTAGGCAAGCCCGCTGAGAACGGTTGAATGGCCGAAGACGGCGGTTCCGTGCGTGCCCTCGGCGATTCCGTAGACGCCGTAGGCGGCGCCGGCGTCTCCGACCTTGCCGAGAACGCCGGTGGCGCCGGACGTGCTCGTGGAGAAGCCGTAGACACCCGCGCCCTGGCCGCTGTTGGTCTGTCCCACGACGCCGTGGGCGACGCCGGTTGTGCGTGTGGCGATCCCGTAGACGCCTCGGCCGCTGGTGCTGTCGCTGCGTCCGAACACGCCGTAGGCGCCGCCCGTGGTCGCGGTGGCATAGCCCAGCACGCCGCGCCCGGTCGTGGAGGCGGACTCTCCCCAGACGCCGTAGTTCGTGCCACTGGTCTTTCTGGCGATGCCGAAGACGCCGCGTCCGTTCTGGCTCATGCTCTCGCCGTAAACGCCCGTGGTCGTGCCGGCGGGAGCGCTGGCGAGGCCGTAGACCCCGCGGCCGCTCGAACTGTCGCTGCGTCCGAACACGCCGTAGGTGCTTCCGGATGTGGCGGTTGCGACGCCGAGCACCCCTCGACCGTTCGGCGATGCGGTCTGCCCCCAGATGCCGTAGTAGAACTGGTCGGCGGCGATGTTGGTGCTTTCCGCCAGGATGGCGACCGGCCCGAGCGTCACGACGTGCAAGGGGCGCAGGGGGTTCGGGGTGCCGATGCCGACGTTCCCGCACAGGTAGTAGATGGTGTTGCCGCTGATGGTCCAGTCGCACGCGCGGCCGCCGCCGTCGGAACCGCTCCCGCCGCGGTCGGCGAGGTGTTCGGTGGATCGTTCCCCGCCGTGCCTTGCGCTGCCGGTTGCGGTATTGCTTTCGCCGGGACGGGCGAGCGCGACCGGGACGGCTGGCCGGGACGGCCCGACGTGGTGTGTGGGTTGAGGCTCCCGCGCATCGCGCGACTTGTCCTGTGAATCGGTGTCAGCGGTCTCGCGCCGGACGAACGCGACCGAGGAGGTGTCGAATCGCTGCCGCCCGTCGAGGAGCGCGTACTCCCCCTGACCGGAGGGCCAGCGCACCGCGACTTCAAGCCAGACGAATCCGACGCCATGGGAGAGCAGCGTTGGGGGGAGTTCGAGCCGGAACCATCCCTCGCGGACGGGCACCAGGTCGTAGGCCGCGGGTCCGTCGATGAGGGTGCCCGCGACGGGACGGTCGAAGGCCCAGAGAAGGAAGTCCACGTCTCCGTCGACGGGCGCGCCCAGCCAGACGAGCTGACCCTCGTAGACGAGGCACGCCTCGTGCGAGGGAGGTTCGAGGCGCGGAACGGGCGTCGGATCGATCGTGCCGACGTCCTGGCCGGGAGCGTGCGTGCCCGCGCAGGCGATGACGATCGTCAACAGGATGCATGACCGGCGCATGATCGGCTCCTTGCGGTGAAAGCGTGGCGCGCCGCGGCAGGGGTAGGTCGCGCGGTCGCGTCAGATCAGGCTACACGCGAACCGCATGCGGCACAACGCGAACGCGCCTGATCGAGAGGAGCGGCATCGATCTGCGGATATGCGGAGTCGGCAACTCCATCATTGGAGGCTTGCGGTCGGCGCGGCCTCGGGCCGGGATGTCCGGCCTACTTCTTCGCGTCCCCCCGCGCGAAGATGCTCGCGACGTAGTTGAGCACGTCCGTGGCGCTCGTTTCGTTGTAGCCAAACTGCTTGATGAGGCGCTGCTTGACGACGTCGATCTTCTGCTGCGTCTCGTCGTCGACGACGGAGGAGACGAGGTTCTTGAGCTTGATGGTGTCGCGCTGATCCTCGAAAAGCTTGAGTTCGAGTGCCTTGTAGAGGCGGGCGTTGGTGTTGTATTCGAACTTCTTGCCGTCGAGGGCGAGGGCGCCGATGTAGTTCATGATCTCCTGTCGGAAGTCGTCCTTTCGGCTCTCGGGGACGTCGATCTTGTCCTCGATGGAGCGCATGAGGCGCTCGTCCGGCTCGTCGTACTTGCCGGTGTACTTGTTGAGGACGCGCTCCTTCTGGGTGTAGGCGCGCACGTTCTCGATGTAGTTGGCACAGAGGCGCTTGATGGCCTCTTCGTCCGCGCTGATGGCCCGCTGGACCTCGGCCTTGATGACGTCCTCGTACTCCTCCTTCACGACGGAGAGGAGCTCGCGGTAGCGTTTGCGGGTCTCCTCGTCGGTGATGAGGGAGTGGTGGCTCAGGCCGCCCTCGAGTTCGTTGAGCACCATGAACGGGTTGATGCACTTCTCCTCGAGGGCCTGGCGGCTGACGAGGGCGTTGCTGATCTTGTCCTGGATGTAGCGGGGGCTGATGCCGGTCATGCCCTCGCGGGTGGCCTCTTCCTTGAGTTCCTTGACGGCGTCCTCGGTGAAGCCGGGGATGCTGCGCCCGTTGTAGAGCTTCATCTTCTGGAGGAGGGAGAGTCCGGCCTTCTTGGGTTCCTGGAGCCGCGTGAGGACGGCCCACATGGCTGCGACCTCCAGGGTATGCGGGGCGACGTGGACGTTGCGGATGCGCTCCGGTCCGAAGTCCTTCTGGTAGATGCGGATCTCGTCGTCGAGGCGGATGTTGTAGGGGACGTCGATCTTGATGGTGCGATCGCGGAAGGCCTCCATCATCTCGTTGGACTGGAGGCGCTTGTACTCGGGTTCGTTGGTGTGCCCCAGGATGACCTCGTCGATGTGGGTCTGGGCGAACTTCTTGGGCTTGATGGTGTGCTCCTGCGTCGCGCCGAGCAGGTCGTAAAGGAAGGCGACGTCGAGCTTGAGGATCTCGATGAACTCGCAGACGCCGCGGTTGGCGATGTTGAGTTCGCCGTCGAAGTTGAAGGCGCGCGGGTCGCTGTCGCTGCCGTAGAGGGCGATCTTGCGGTAGTTGATGTCGCCCGTGAGTTCGGTGGAATCCTGGTTCTTCTCGTCCTTGGGCTGGAAGGTGCCGATGCCGACGCGGTCCTTCTCGCTCAGCACGACGCGGCGGACGCGGACGTGCTCCATGACGCGGCGCCAATCGCCGTCGTAGAAGCGCATGAGGTCGTCGTAGATGCGCCGGCTGAAGGGGTCCGGCTCGCCGTAGATGCGGACCTTGCCGTGGTGGTGGCGCGGGCGGTAGTGGGCGTTGAGTTGTTCGAGCAGCGGGGCGCGGGCCTCGCGCGGGACGAGCACGAGCGGGTCCTCGTGCATCGGCGAGGGGAAGGCGTGCGTGCGGACGGCCTCGGCGTGGTTGCCCTCCTGCGGCGTGACCTCGCAGCGCTCGTCGAGGAGCCAGGAGAACGAGTAGAGCGCGCCTTCGGGCGTGCGGGAGTAGTGCTCGACGCCCTTCTTCAGGAGGCGCGCGATGGTGCTCTTGCTGGAGCCGACCGGGCCGTGCAGGAGGAGGATGCGCTTGTCGGTGCCGTATCCCTCGGCGGCGGAGCGGAGGACGTCGACGAGTTCCATGAGGGCGAAGTCGAGGCCGAAGATGGCGTCCTGCCCGTGGTCGAAGGGGTCGGAGAAGAAGTGGTAGCGGATGCAGTCGCGCTTGAAGAGGCGGTACTTCTCGAAGCCGTGGGCGAGGATGGCGTCGTAGAGGCGCTGGTAGGCGTTGCGCGCGACGGCCGGGTTCTGGGCGCAGAGGTCGAGGTAATCCCAGAACGTGCCGGTCCAGTTCTGGTCGTGGTGCGAGGCGCGATCGACGCGCGAGGCGATCAGTTCTGCCAGCTCGCGTCCCGCGCCGCGCGCGTTCTCGCTCGAATGATCGGATGACGGATGGCGCAGTTCGGACATCGCGTTCCTCCTCCCCGGCGTGCGTCTCCCTCCACTCCGGGGAGATGCCGACGGCTCAGAACTTCGATGCCCGGACGACGCCCTGCGGCGTCGGCCCGTCGCTTCCATGCGGCGGCCCGAGGGCCAGTCCCTGCGCTCTACCAACTCGTCCTATCGGCGGTTCCGCCACGACGGACAAGACCGAACCAGAACCCCTCTCCATAGATTCGATACGAGGCCCGGTCGGGTTCGGGTCGGGCAAAATCCGCCCGATCATGCCCCGACCCGAGCCTCGACCGGCAGGCCGGCGATACGGGGGTCAGCGGCCGGTGAACCAGCGGGCGAGAGCGTGGAGGGTCGTCTGGCGGCCGATGTCGGCGATGGATTCCGTGAGGGGGATCTCCTTCGGGCAGACCTTGACGCAGTTCTGGGCGTTGCCGCAGTCGGAGACGCCGCCGGGGCCGGTGAGGGCTTCGAGGCGTTCGCCCTTGAGTGTGCGGCCGGTCTCATGGGCGTTGAAGAGGCGGGCTTGGCTGAGGGCGTGCGCGCCGACGAAAGCGGTGTCCCACTTCGTCTCGTCCTCGACGAGGAGGAACTGCGGACAGGCTTCGAGGCAGCAGCCGCAGGACATGCAGGTGGAAAGCGTGTATCGGAGGGCTTGCTTTTCGGGTGTTTCGCGGGGGCCTGGGCCGCGGTCGAAGGTGTCGTCGATGGGCGCCCAGGCGCGGACTCGTGCGAGGGCGTGGAAGAGCCGGGAGCGATCGACCCAGAGGTCTCGCACGACGGGAAACTTCGACATGGGTTCGAGAGTGATGGTGTCGCCGTTGCGTGGCGCGACCTGATCGATGAGGCAGGAGCAGCTCTGTCGCACGCGACCGTTGATGACCATGGTGCACGCGCCGCAGACCTCTTCGAGGCAGTTGGCGTCCCAAACGACGGGTGTAGTGCGGCGGCCTTCCTCGGTAACGGGGTCGGCCGCGATGGTCTGAAGGCAGGAGATGACGTTCGCGCCCGGCTCGACCGGGACCATGAACGACTCCCAGCGCGCGGGTTTGCCAGGGCCCTCGCAGCGTCGGATGCGGAGGCGGACGGTTCGCTTGGCGGTGGCTGTGGCAGTCATGGCGGGTGGGTCAGGGATGAGGCGGGGCGGAACGGACGGCGTCGACAAGACGCTTGAACGGATCTCGCATGGTGGCGGGCAGGCGGGCGGCGAAGGACTTGTCGAGCGGGACGCGGCGGATCAGTTCGACTACGTCTGCAAGGTCGCGGGTACGGTCGAGGCGGTCGAGTCCCGCGTGAAGCTTGAATCGGATGAGGTCCGGCAGGCTGACGATGGTGACGCCGTGGCGCTGCTCAATGGCGTCGGGGCGGGAGCCGGTCTCGACTGCGGTGACGAGGTGGATGGGCACGCCGTCAAGCGCGTGCACGCGACGGTGCGCATCCCACGTCGCGCCGGCGGCGCGGAGCGCATCGGCGGCGGCCTCCTGTGGATCGTCGGCGAAGAGATCGACATCCTCGGTGGTGCACCGGTAGCCGTGGAGAAAGACGGCGACGCCGCCGGTGACCGGCGCGTTGGTCGCATCGGCGGCGCGGGCCGCGACGTCGAGCGGGTGAGAGCCTTCGGAAAGCATGCCGAGGGCGATCTCCTCGTTGAAGGTCAGGGCGCGGCTCATGGCATCCTATCGAGTGGCGGACGCGGTGGTACGTGCTGATGGCGCTGTCTTCGGCTGCCCCCCGACACGCCCGTAGGTGCGGGCGCGCGGGCGGACGAGCGAGGTATCGACGGGGACGAAGGTGATGGCGTGGTGGTCGCGCTCGGGCGAGTCGGCGTTGGGTCGGTACTCGGCGACGCTGGTGCGCAGGAAGTTCGCGTCGTCGCGCTCGGGGAAGTCGAGGCGGAAGTGCGAGCCGCGGCTCTCGCGCCGGAGCAGGCCGCCCTTGGCGATGACCTCGGCGAGGATAAGCATGTCGCCCACGGCGCGGGCGTAGGAGAGGGCCTGGTTCGACCACGCCGCGGCGTCGGCGAGGCGGAGGTGTGAGTAGCGTTCGCGCAGGTCGGCGAGCGTGCGGAGGCATTGTTCGAGTCGGGGCCCGGTCTTGACGACGGTGCTGGCCGCCGTCATCTCCACGCCGAGTTCACGCCCGATGACATAGGGATTCGTGGCGGGATCGACGGCGGGGTCCGCCCGCACGGAGTCCAGCAGCCGCTTCGCCTTCGCCTCCTCCCGGCGCACAACGGCGTCGTAGTCGCTCTGCGGCACGGTGTCGGCGGGTGGGGTCGAGTCGTCGCGGCAGTAGTTGACGACGGACGTGCCGCAGAAGAGGCCGTCGAAGATGCAGGAGAGGAGGGCGTTGGCGCCGAGGCGTGTCGCGCCGTGGTAGGCGAAGTTGACCTCGCCGAAGGCGTACAGCCCGCGGATATTGGTCATGGCGTTGTTGATCGCGCCGGGCTTCATGCCGCGTCCGGGCGTGGCGTCGATGGGGGGGGCATCGCCCGCGCGGTGCTCGCCGGCGGGCGCGGCGGGCCTGTAGGAACCGGGCGTGTAGCCCGTCCACAGGCCGCCCATGGAGTAGTGGACGGAGGGGAAGATGCGCATGGGCGCGTGGCGCGGGTCATCGCCGACGAACTTCTCGTAGATTTCGAGGATGCCGCCGAGCTTGCGGGTGAGGTACTCGGGATCCTTGTGGGTGAGGTCGAGGAAGACCTGGTTCTCGCCGCCGACGCCCATGCCCTGGTTGACGCAGACGTCGAAGATTTCGCGGCTGGCGATGTCGCGCGGGACGAGATTGCCGTACTTCGGGTACTTCTCTTCGAGGAAGTACCAGCGTTCGCTCTCGGGGATGTCGCGCGGGGGGCGGTTGTCGCCGCGTTTGCGGGGCACCCAGACGCGCCCGCCCTCGCCGCGAGCGGACTCGGACATGAGCCGGCACTTGTCCGCGCCGGGGATGGCGGTGGGGTGGACCTGGATCATCTCGGCGTTGGCGTACCAGGCGCCGGCCTGATAGCAGCGGCTTGCCGCGCCGCCGGTACAGATGAGGGAGTTGGTGGACTTGCCGAAGATGAGGCCGCAGCCACCGACGGCCATGACGACGGCCTCGGCGCGGAAGGCGCGGACCTGCATGGTGCGCATGTCCTGGGCAACGATGCCGACGCAGCGGCGTTCGTCGCCCTCGCCGATGACGACGGGCCACAGGAACTCCCAGAACTCGAACTTGTTGACTCTGCCGTCGGTCTCGTGGCGGCGGACCTGCTCGTCGAGGGCGTAGAGGAGCTGCTGGCCGGTGGTCGCGCCCGCGAAGTGCGTGCGTTTGAAGAGCGAGCCGCCGAAGAGCCGCAGGTCGCGGAAGCCCTCCGACGTGCGGTTGAAGGGGACGCCCATGCGGTCGAGCAGGTCGATGATGCGCGGCGCCCAGTTGCACATCTCGAGGACGGGCGGCTGGTCGGCGAGGAAGTCCCCGCCGTAGATGGTCTCGTCGAAGTGCTGGTACTCGCTGTAGCCCTGCTGGCGCGCCACGTCGTTGCAGGCGTTGATGCCGCCCTGGGCGCAGACGGAGTGGGAGCGTTTCACGGGGACCATCGAGAAGAGATCGACGGGGAGTCCCTGCTCGACGATGCGGACGGTGGCGGCGAGTCCGGCGAGTCCGCCGCCGACGACGATGACGCGGGGTTGGGGCATCTCAGCGTTCCTCCCTCGCATCGGCCTGGATCGCGTCGCCGGGATCGACGAACGCGCCGCGCTGCCGCAGAACCTCTTCCTCGACGATCTTCGCTTCACGCGGGTCGAGCGTGGCGAAGCCGACGACGGCGGACCAGGCGAGGGCCATCAGCCCCGCGCCGATCGCGAAGCAGACCATGCCCCATCGCTTCTGGGCCTGTGCCGAGATGGTGATGCCCCAGGTGATGGCGGCGGTCCAGAGGCCGTTGGCGAAATGGAAGACCAGCGCGGTGACGCCGAACATGTAGAACGCGGCGACGGCCAGTCCCCAGCGCGTCATCCCCTCTTCACCCCCCTGGATGGCTGCGGCGAGGGTCGAGGCGGCGTACTCGTGGCTCCATCGCGTGCCGCCGGGGACGAGGAACGTCCATCCCCAGCGCAGCGTGGCGACGTGGTAGAGGATGAAGAGGAAGCCGATGTAGCCGGTGAGCCGCTGTAGGGCGTAGCGACGGTTCGCCTGGTATCGGTAGCGATCGACGTTGGGCCGACCGGAGAAGGCGTAGTAGAAGCCGAGGATGGAATGGAAGGCGATGGGGATCCAGAGGACGAAGATCTCGGTGAGGAGGAGGGCTGGGAGAGAGTGGATGAAGTGGACCTCATGCTGGAAGGTGCCGATGCCGCCGCGTGCGCCGTCGATGCGTCCCCAGACGATGGAGGCGTTGGTGGTGAGGTGGATGATGAGGAACGCGCCGATGGGGATGACGCCGGAGAGGGAGTGGAGGCGCCGGAGCAGGAAGTAGTGCCGCTCGAACCAGGGGTGTGCCACGGGTGAGGCCCTGCGTTGTGCCGCGGGAGTGCGGGTGGGAGTGTAGTGGCCAAGGCACAAGTTGCCAAATGACCAGATGGCACAGGAGCAACAGGCGACGCAGCGCGAGTCGTCCGGGTGGCGGATCGTGCGAACCGGATATGACGGATCAGGAGAGCGGCGGCACGGGGGGCGGCGGAGCGCTCGGGCCTGCGCCGGCCTGGGACGCCTGACTCGGCGAGATGCGTCCCTCGCGGACGGCGCGTTCGAGGGCCTTGGCGACCTCGGCGAACTGCATCCGGAGTTCGTAGAGCACGCCGGCGAGGAGTTTCTGCTCGGCCTCGGTAAGATTGCCTCGCGTCTTCTCTTCGACCACGCCGAGGAGATCGACGTGGACCTTGGCGACGTCGAGGGCGACCATGGCACGACCAGTCTGGGGGTCGGGGTACGCGCCGAGATACATCAGGGCCTGCGTGGCGAGCAGCCTCACCAGGTCGTCGAAGCAGATCGGCCCCTCCGGTTCCGCGTGCGGGCCCGCGCCCGGCACGGGGCGCGGCTGCGGCGCGGCCGCGGCGCGGGCGCGCTCCTGCTCGGCGAGACGGTCCTTCTCCGCCTGGGCTTGCGACTTCCAGTCGGAATCGACGATGATCTTCGGCTGTTCCGGGTCGGGCATCTGGTCTCGCCCCTTTCAGATATGCTTTCGCGGGATGGTAGACGCGGCAGGGGCGCGATGCCCGGCCGCGCGATCGAAGACGGAGACTCCTGCCGTGCGAGTGAGAGCGGTGCGGGCTGCGGTCGCGGGTGCGCTGGCGTGCGTGGCGTTCGGGTGCGCACAGAAGAACCTGCCGATCGGGCTGGGTCAGTC
>JAANMW010003572.1_pt1 | contig 11885 bp, 7 predicted proteins | sample 7279671 | NCBI WGS metagenome assembly JAANMW01 (sample SAMN14094541, study PRJNA606508) | bioreactor metagenome | isolation source: A lab-scale SPAN reactor treating ammonium-rich wastewater day 247 | place: Ireland: Galway | collected 2017-09-19
GGCCGGTGCTTGGTGCGCTCCACGCTGCCGTCCAGCCAGCGGTCGGCGTAGTCGTTGATCACGCAGCCGGCCGAACGGGTCAGCCAGACCCCCAGCGAGAACACCAGCAGCGGCCACGGCGGCGGCACCCCATCGGCGGCGATCCACAGCCCCCACCAGGTCGGCCACAGCAGCAGCAGCCAGCCGATCGGGCGATCCGCGCGCACCAGCTTCCAGTACAGCCGCAAGCGCTGCCGCCAGTACGGCTCGGTGGCGGAAGTGGGATGGGAGTCTTGGTCGTTGGCCATCGTGGATGCGCGGGGTTCGATGTGATCGCACGGACAGCTTCGCATGCCGTGCCTGCGATGCTTGCCATGGATCGCAAACTCGAACATGATTACCAAATCTATCGTATGATCATTTTTATAATCGCACGATGCTTAAATCTATCTCGCGCGGATCGCAACACTCCTGCATGATCAAAATAAAGATCATTTGATTATTAAAATAATCGGTATTCGGACTATGTTGAGATTCAAACTTCGCGAAAGGATTGCTGACTACGAATTCCGGGAACGCAAGCGAATGCAGCTGCAAGATTTGGCTAGCGCCACCGGGCTCAATCGAATGACACTGTCCAAGCTGGTGAACCAGCACGGCCCCAACGTCCAGACCCATGTGCTGGACAAGTTGTGCAGCTATTTCGGCTGCCGGATCGAGGACCTGGTCGAGCATGTCGCGGATGCCGGGGACGCGGCGGCCGCGGCCCCCCAACCGGCCACGACAAACCCACGAGAATGAGCCCACGGGCCACCACGCAGGACGACAAGCTACATGGATCCAAGCAATTCGCTCAAGCTAATGGACCTCTTCGCGGGCTGCGGGGGGCTTTCCCTTGGCCTGGAAAACGCAGGCTTCTACCCGGTATTCGTCAATGAGCTCAATGACGATGCCCGCGCCACCTACATAAGGAACCGGCTGGAGATCAATCCCGACTTGGCGCGTCCCGAGTTCCATGCCGCGGACGTCAAGTCGATGCTGTCCAGCCCGTCCTACCTTACGGACCTGGAGAAGCGCCTGGAGGAAAAATTCGGCATCAAGCACGGCGAGTTGGACCTCATCGCCGGCGGCCCCCCCTGCCAAGGCTTCTCCGGCATTGGCCACCGCCGCTCGTACTCGGTGGACAAGAAGGAACTGCCCTCGAACCATTTGTTCCAGGACATGGCGGAGATCATCCGCCGGCTTGAACCGCGCGCCTTCCTGTTCGAGAACGTCCGCGGCCTGCTGAATTCGAAGTGGACGAGCGATGGGCAGAAGGGCGAGATCTGGCAGGCGGTGCACGCCACGTTCAAGGGCCTGGGGAAGTACCGCGTGGCCTTCCGCCTGGTCTATGCGAAGGACTATGGCGTGCCGCAGAACCGACCGCGCGTGCTAATGATCGGAATCCGCAAGGACGTGCAGTCCCCCCTGGTCAACGACAGCGCGTCGGATGACGCGCTGGAGCGGGGCTTCCTGCCCAAGCCCACCGGCGGCGCGCCCAGCCTGGAGGAACTGCTTGGCGACTTGGTCGCCAAGGATCCAAGCGGCTCGACCGCTGCGGCCCCGATGACCAAGTACGCGTCCGCCGCCACCACGCCGGTCCAGAAGCGCTTGCGTACGCCACGCGGCGGCAAGGAGCCCGCGCGGAAGGGCGCGCCCCTCACCGAAATGGAATACACCAACCACTCGCCCCGCGTCTTGGCCAAGTTCAAGGCCATGCATGCGGGCAACGGGCGCATCCCGGAGGAATTCAAGACCAAGAAGTTCGCGCAGAAGCTCTTGCCGTCGACATGGGGACCAAGCGGCCCATCCATCACCGCAACCTCCCTGCCCGACGACTATGTGCATTTCGCCGAGCCCAGGATCCTTACCGTCCGCGAGTGGGCCCGGCTGCAGATGTTCCCGGATTGGTACCAATTCGAGGGCAAGAAGACCACGGGCGGATTGCGCCGGGCCGGCAATCCGCGCGAGGGCGTCTTCGATCGCGAAGTGCCGAAGTACACCCAAATCGGGAACGCGGTGCCGGTGGGGTTGGCGGAAGCCGTCGGCCGCCACCTTGCCGAAATCCTCCGCCGCCCGGCCGGGGGGGCTCGTGGCGAATTGGATCCCAAGACGTGGCCTTCCACGTAATCGACTATGAGCAGGGTCTTTGGCGGCGCGCGCAGGATCGGGCCGACGGGATGCCGATTTATGGGAACAGCCACCGCGAGGCGGCGGCCAACCAAGTGGGGGCGCTGGGCGAGGTCGTCGTCGAGCGGCTGCTCGAAGCCCATTCGGTTCCCTTCGAGCAGGCCTACGAAACGACCCAAGACCTCGTTCTCCCCGGCCTGACGATCGATGTAAAGACGAAGGACCGAACCGTTCGCCCGTTGCCAGGCTACGAATGCAGCGTGCCGCTGTACAACCACGAACACCAGCGGCCCAATGCATTCATCTTCGTATCGCTGCAGCGCGACCGCGACGACCATCGGGCAACGATGGAGCGGTTCAAGCGCGCGTTCGTGGTGGGCTGGTGCTCGCTGGAAGAGCTGGACCGGGGAAAAGTATGGCGTGCCGGGGAGACCGACCCCGCCAACGGGACGACATTCTGGACCGACTGCAAGAACGTCTATATCCAGGACCTGCGGCCGATGACCGAGCTCCTCGAAAAATACGCGTCATCCGCCGCCCAGCGCTAGCGGCGCCGGTTCGCCCGGCGTGCCGGCGGCAGGCCAAGCAGCGGCACCGTCGACCAGGCTCGAAGCGGGAGCCACCTAGCGGTTCCGCACGCGCCACGAACACGCTAGCCACGCGCCCATCGCCGCGAGGACCAGCGTGGAGGGATCCGCAGGGGAAGGATGGCGCGCCTGGAGGGATTCGAACCCCCGACCAATGGCTTCGGAAGCCACTACTCTATCCGGCTGAGCTACAGGCGCGTCGCACTGCCGATTGCGGCAGCGAAGCCGGCATTCTCGCACGGTTCGCCGGTTTTTGGCTGCCCCAGGAACGGAACGGCCCGCTTGCGCGGGCCGTCCGTATACCGTCTTGCCGGGTCGATCAGTTGACGCTAACCGCGCTCCACGCCGCCTTGACCGCATTGGTCTGGGCGGAAGTGGCGCCGAACAGGTCGGTCGACGCATTGATCGTGGCCGTACGCGCGGCGGCGTAGTTGGTGCTGGAGGTCATGTACACCGTCAGCGCGCGGTACCAGATCTTGCCGGCGGCATCGCGGCCGATGCCGGCCAGCGAGGTGTTGCCGTTGCAGACCAGCGAGGCCGGGGTCAGGTTGGCCCAGGTGCCGGCGCCGAACCCGCTGGGCACCACCGCGCCTTCCGCCAGCAGGTAGTAGAAGTGGTTGGCCACGCCGGAGCTGTAGTGCACGTCGAGGTTGCCCAGGGTCGAGCTGTAGCAGTCCGGCGAGGCGCCGTCCAGGCTCGGCTTGAACATCCAACGGATCGCGTTGCGCATGCTGGCGTTGTTGGGGAACAGCTCCTCACCCACCACGTAGTCGGCAGGATCGGAAGCGTTGTTGGCGTAGTACTCGACCATGGTGCCGAAGATGTCGGAGGTCGCCTCGTTCAGGCCACCCGACTCCTTGCTATACACCAGGGCCGCGGAACGGCTTGTCACGCCATGCGACATCTCGTGGCCGGCCACGTCGATCGCCACCAGCGGATAGATGGACGCGCCGTTGTCGCCGTCGCCGAAGGTCATGCAGAAGCAGGAATCGCTCCAGAACGCATTCTGGTAGTTGCGGCCGTAGTGGACGCGGCTGATCGCGCCCTTGCCATCGTTGGCGATGCCGTTGCGGCCGTGCACGTTCTTGAAGTAGTCCCAGGTGGTGGCCACGCCGTAGTGGGCGTCGGCACCGACGGTCTGCGAATTGCTGAGCAGGTTGTTGCCCCAGACGTTGGTGCTGCCGGTGAACACCGTGCCCATGCCGGAGGTCCGCATCGCCATGTTGTGGGTGGCGCCGCCACCGCGGGACACGTCGACCATCTGGTAGCTGGTGCCGCACTTGCTGGTGCCCAGCACGACGTCGCCGGCCATCAGGGTCTTGCCGGTGCCGGTGGCCGCGGCGGGGCTGGTGCAGCCGCTGCCGCCCGCACCCGGCTTGGCGGTGTGGATGCCATCCCACTGGTCGATGACCTTGCCGCTGGCCGCATCGACGATGTAATGCATTTCGGTCGGCGTCTGGTCGGCCTTGAAGCCGTGGAACACCACCTCATGCGCCAGCAGCGGCGCGACGTTGCGGGCATAGACGACCTTGCGCGAGGTCGGCGCCTGGGTGAAGCGCACCGGGAAGGCCGCGCCGGCTTCGACGATCGCCTGGTCGCCATTGACGCGGGCCGCCAGGCCCGGGCGGGCGGCGGTGGCGAGGGTCTGGCTCACGCCAGCCAACTTGCCGCCGCGGGAATGGACGACGAAGTCGCCACCGATCACCGGCATGCCGCGCCAGCTACGCTGGTAGCGCACGTGTTCGGTGCCATTGGCATCCACGCTCGCGTCGCTGGCGACGAAGGCATCGAGCGCGTGCTTGCGCACCGCAGCGGTCTGGTTGCCGATCAGCACGTTCGCGCGCGCCACTGCAGCGGACTTCGCGGAAACCGCAGCATCCGCCGTCGCCGGAGCGATGGCGGCGGCGATGGCGAGGCACAGCAGACTTGCTTGGACTTTCATTGTTGCGTTCTCCCTGGTGTGCAACCCGACTGTTGCGTCGGGACTGGTTGTTGGAAACCCCGTTAACGTGACGCCCCCGCCGCCAGCCCGCGTTGCCGACCCCCAGTCGGCCCCATGGGCAAGAGGCTTGCGTTGTCGAAATAGGACACCCGCAGCGGCAGGCCACGCGGCGAGTATCCGATAAAAACCGCATCAAATCCCGGCTCGACCGCACGCCGGTAGGCGGTGGCGATCTTGGCGTTCTCGATCTCCAGCAGCATGCCCAGGGCCTCCGGCCGCGGCAGCTTGCCGTTGTAGTCCTGCAGTAGCTGCTTGCAGCGCTGGAAGAACGCCAGCTCCTGCTGGCGGCCGCGCAGCGACTTGCCGAAGAACTGGCGGTAGTAATAGGTCGGCTGGCGCAACCGCGGCAGCACCTTCACCACCGCGGTGCCGACGCCGCACAGCGCACCCGCCTCGTCGCGGGCGACGCACACCGCCTGCTGCGCGCGCCGCGCCATTTCCGCATCGTTGCCAATCGCCTTGTGTTCCCGCCAGAACGCAGCCAACTCCTCGGCGAGCGCGGGGGTCACCTGTTTCCACGCCGGGACGAAGCTGGCGCTCACTTGGTCGCGCCCGGGCCCGTTGCCTGGCGCGGCGCCAGCGCTTCCACCAGTTTCACGTATTCAGGGAAGGCCAATTTGCCATCGGCATTGGCATCGAACCGCGCCAGCGGCGGCGCGGCGCGGCCGGCGTTCTTCACCAGCACGAGGTTGGCGTATTCGCCCGCGTCCAGCCCGCCGTCGCGGTTCGCGTCGATCGCGGCGAACTGGCGCTGCAATCCCGCCTGGGCCTTGGCCAGCGCCTGCGCCCGCTGCCAGCCGGCGCGGAACTCGACCAGCGACAGTTGGCCGTCGCCATTCCGATCCCAAGCCCGGAACGACTCGGCAACCGCATCCGTGGCCGGCGTGGCAGGCTTGGCGGGCGTGGCTTGCGCCAGCGCCGGGCCAATGCAAGACAGCAGCAGCGCACCAAGGCTGCCCACGGCAAGTGCGCGCATCACGAGGCCTGGCCCGCGCCCGGGATGCCGGATTCGAAGGTGATCAGGTCGCGGATTTCATTGGTCCGCAGGCCGATCATCATCGGGTTCTTCACGTTGGGCAGGAAGCTGATGTCGAAGATCTCACCCATGTCGCCGTCGAAGCGGATCCAGTTCAGCACGTCGCCATTGGCCAGCGAAATGATCTGTACCCCGCACCACGGCTCGGCGTCGCGCTGCTTCAGCTCGTCGTCCAGCTGCAGGCCCTCGAAGCGCTGGTTGCGCGGCTTCGACAGGCCCACCGCGGCGACGTTGCCGATGATCGACAGGCCGCGCGCGAAGCCGGGCACGAAGGCATGCGGCACGAACGCCTTCTTCTCGAAATCCACCCAGCCCAACTGGCCGGTGCCGGCGTTGAGCAGCCACAGCCGACCGTCGTGCCAGCGCGGCGAATGCGGCATCGACAGGCCTTCGCAGACGACCTCGTCGGTCTGCACGTCGATCACCACGCCGCCGTCGCGGCGGCGCTCGCGCCAACCGTCCACGCTGTCGCTCTTGCACACCGCGGTGACGTACTTCGGCTCGCCGTCGACCATCGCCAGCCCGTTCAGGTGGCAGCGGTCTTCCGGCGCCAGCTTGCTGATGAACTTCGGCTTCCAGATCGCCTTGAAGCTGTGGGTGGGGCTGAGTTCGGCCAGGCAGGAATACTTGGTGTTGACGAACACCACCCGGCCGTCCTTGCGGATGCCGAGCTCGTGGATGTCGAGGTCGCCGATGGTCTGCGCGTTGCGCGGCACGTAGCACTTGTCGAACTGGCCGTGGATGACCTCGTTCGGGCGCAACACGTTCTCGAACCGCCACAGCTGGTACAGCCCGCCGAGGTAGATGCGCTGGGCATTGCCCACCACGCCCATCGCGCGCTCGAAGATGCGCTCGAAGAACGACACCCGGCCCTGCTTGTCGCTGCCGACCAGGTAGATGCGCCCGGTCTGGTAGGAAGTGATGGCCAGCGACAGCCGGTGCTGGGCCAGCCAGCCGGCGAGGCCACGCGAGCAGCTTTTCTCCACTTTCAGCTTGGTGATGTCGCGCGGGGCCTGCGGCGCCGGCGTCGCAGCCGGCGCGGCGGTCGAATCGGCCTGCACGGGGGCGGGCGCTCCGGTTGCCACTGCATCCAACCCGGTATCCAGCTCCGGCTTGTCCTGGTTGGACTGGATATCGGAGTCGTTCTGCTTGTTGTCGTTGGTCACTTGTCGTCCAGACTGCATGTGCTGCCGCGGGCCCGGCGCGTGGCCGGGCCGTTGGCAGGAATTACCAGGAGTAGCGAACGTTGGCCTGGCCGCCGACAAAGCTCTTCATCGAGCCGCCGTCCAGCCAGTTGGCGCCCAGGGTGAAGCCAAACCCGCCCTTCTGCACGCCGATGCCCAGTTCCGCCATCGTACGGCTGCCGCGGACGCCGGTCTCGCCATGGAAATCGCCCACGCTGTAGGCGGTCTTGCCGCCGCTGTCGCGGATCGCGCTGACCGAACCGTAAGGCGTCCAGCGGATGTCACCGGACTGGAAGGTGCCGTTGACCTCCACGCCCAAGCGACCGCGCGTAAAGGTGCCGCCATGCACGGTGAAGTCCAGGCGCTCGCCATGGAAGGTGCGCACGTCCTCGACACGGGTACGGATGTACTGCGCCTGCGGCACCACGTTGACGCCGCCCAACTTCCACTCATAACCGGCCTCCAGGCTGACCGCATTGGTCCGCGCCCGGCTCTGCAGGTTGGCGCCAGCCGATTCCGACCGGATTTCCGCACCCATCCAACGGCCGCTCAGGTCGACGTACAGGCCTTCCGGCACGTACCAGGTGGCATAGGCGCCGAAGGTGCTGCCTTCCATGCGGTTCTGGCCCACGCCGTCGGCCAGGCGCTGGCGACTGTCGGCATTGCCCATCACCACGCCCGCGTGGAAGTTGCCGAACAGGTTGGCATTGACGCCAAACTCACGGCCCCAGCTGGCCTGTTCGTAGGCGAAGTTGCCACCTTGGCCGAAGTTCCCTGCGGTGTGGGTCGGATTCACGTCACCCTGGTCGGTATAGACGCGCATGAACGCGCTCAGCACCTTGCCCGCATCGCCATACGGATTCACGCCCAGGCGCTGGCGGAAGGTGCCGACCTGCGAGTTGAGGAGACCCGCCGCACCCGACGCCGCGTTGGCCGCCAGCGTTCCGCCGTCGCTCAGCCCTTCCACCGTCAGGCCGATCGAGAAAACATCGTCCGCTGCGTTGCCCGCGTCCAATGTGCTGGTGACTCCCACGCCCAGACTCAGGAAATTGCCATTCTCGTTGTAACCGATCACCTGGCCTCCCACGAAGCTGCCAGCCGCCGAAGTGCCGGTGACGCTGGCGAAATCGATCGCAGGTGCATCGATGGTCGGCACGCCAACGAACTTCACGTTCACGGTCTGCACCGCTCCGCTGGCGACATTACCGTTGATTACCAACTGGTCGGCCGTGAGGTCATTGAAATTGACGTCGATGGCCATCTGGCCGCTGCCCGCGAGGGTGCCGTCCACGGTCAGTGCATCGGTGATGGCGCCGTTCACGAAATCAACCAGGCCGGTATTGGTGAACGTGCCACCCGCAGTATCGATCGCGCTGTTGCCGACAATGTCCAATGTGCCGCTATTGTTGAACGCATTGGCCTCGACGGCCTGCGGCAGCATCGCCAGCGTCGGAACCGGCCCTGCCTGGCCGTCGCCCATCGTGATCGTGCTGTCGGTCAGGCGGACCAGGCCGGCATTGTTGATGGTGTCGTCGCCCGCACCGAAGGCGATTTGGCCCGCATTGAGCGTGATGGTGCCGCCGCCGGCGTTGGCCAGCGTGTCGTTGCCGTCGCCGAAGTCGGTGGACAAGGTGCTGCCCACGTCCCACGTGCCGCCGGCCTTGTTGCTGAACACATCGTCGCCGCCGTACAGGCTGAGCGCACCGAGGATGCGACCGCTGTTGTTGATGGTTTCGACGCCATCGTTGCCGGCAACCGCGAACGCGTAGCCTTCATCGCCATCGGCGCTGATGACGCCGGTAGCGAGGTTGTTGAGCGTGTTGGCGCCGTACAGGCCCTCGAATACCACGCCGAAGTTGTATGCGGCGCCGCCGGCATGGATCTGGCCGGCGTTGTTCACGGTGGCATCGCCATCCCCGGCGTTGGCCAGGACGCCAAAAGCGGCTATGCCGGCACTGGCTTCCACCTGTCCGGCGCTACCCACGTTGACCACCACGTCGCCGGCATAGGCTTGCGCCAGGATGCCGTACGAGGCCATGGCGCCGTCCGCTTCGACCAGGCCGTTGTTGGTGACCGTGGCCAGGCCGTCCATGGTGTAGGCGGTCGCGCCGATGGCGATGCCATACCCGGAGGCCGCGCTGATGTGCCCGGTATTGCCGACCGTCACGTCGCCCATCGCGCTGTACGCCTGGATGCCGACGCTGCCATACCCGCCAGCGGTGGTGATGTCGCCGGCACTGCCGACGGTCACGTCGCCACCCTCGGCGCGGCCTTCGATGCCGATCGCGACGTAATACGCGGTCGCGTTGATGTGGCTGCCGGCGGCGGTGCTTACCGTGCTGCCGAGGAGCGAGCGCGCGGCGATGCCGGTCGCGGTGTAGTAGCCGTCCACCTGGATGCCGCCACTGTTCCCGGCCGCGGCGTAGCCATAGTCGGAGGTCGCCAGCAGGCCATATGCCACGTCGCCCTGGTAGCCCGTGTCGGGGAACACCGATGCGCTGATGTCGCCGCTGTTGACGATGGTGGCGGTACCGTAATCGGCGCGGGCGAAGATGCCCACTGCAAAGCCCGCGGACACGACATCGATGCTGCCGGTGCTGGCGTTACTGACGTCGACGTCACCGGTGCTCGCGCCGCCGAAGATGCCCGCCGCCTGCGAATAGGCATAGCCTGCGATGGCGCCTGCATTGCCGATGGCGACATCACCGCCTTCGGACACACCGAGGATGCCGGTGCCGTAGCCGAGGTAGGAGTAGAAGCCGATGTCGCCATCCGCGGTGTTGCTCACCGCCACGTCGCCGCCGGCCGAAACCGCGAACACGCCATACGCGTACTTGCCATCGGCGTACAGCGCGCCGCTGTTGACCACGCCCACGCCCTGCTGGCCCTGCGCATCCACCGCGCGTGCCGGCGCGGCCATGATGCCGGCGTTGCTGACCGAGACCGAGCCGCTGTTGTCCACCGCGGCATAGCCATTGCCGGCGAACGCAAGCAGCCCGTAGCTGCCGTAGTACTTGCTGGCGGCCGTGCTGGCCTCGACGCCCACGTCACCGGAGTTGACCACCACGGCATCGCCAGCGAACGACAGGGCCGCCACGCCGTAGCCGGTACCGCCCGACGTCACGGTGATCGCGCCGCCGTTGTCGATGCCCGAATCCCCGTCCGTGGAGGCCACGATGCCGAATGCGCCGTAGCCACCGGCGACATACTGCGCCGCGGTGATGTCGCCGGTATTGGTCACTACCGCCGTGCCACCCAACCCGCTCGCCGTGGCACTGATGCCGGACGCGCCGAAAATGCCGTCAGCCGCGATATCGCCGGTGTTGGCCACGGCGACGTGCATGCCTTCGCCGTTGCCCGAGGCGTTGATGCCGGTGGCCATCAGCGTGCCGTAGTAATAGCCATATCCGTTGTTGCTGTTGTAGTACGCCCCCAGCCCGGTGCCCGCGAAGATGTCGCCGCTGTTGGTGACCGACAGGTTGCCCACGGACTGGGCCTCGATACCGGTGGCGTAGCCGCCCTGCACGACCAGGCTGCCGCTGTTGGTGACCACGCCGTTGCCAGCCCCGGCCGTGGCATAGATGCCGAATGCCTGCCCGCCGCCGGTGGAATACAGCACGCTGGTGCCGTCTTCCACCTGCAGGAATGGCATCGCGCTGGCGGTGATGTCGCCGGTGTTGCTGACCTGGGTCGAATTGCTGCCCTGCGCCTCGATGCCCGCCGCCCAGTCGCCGTAAACGCTGGTCGCCGAGACCGCACCGGAATTGGTGACGGCGACATCCTGGCCGGACGCGAAAATGCCGTCCGCCAGGCCGTAGTACGAACTGGCGGTGATGTCGCCGCTATTGTCGATGGTGGCGTCGGCGGCCAACGAGTAGCCGTAGATGCCGATCGCGTCGCCGTTGGACATGGCATCGATAGCGGCGCTGTTGGTGATGTCCACGTCACCGCTCGCCGTAGCCCTGATGCCCGTGGCGGCACTGTTGACGCCCAGCGCACTGATCTCGCTGGCATTGGTGACGGTCGCGTTGCCATATGCCGAGTCGGCAAAGATGCCGAATGCCGCTGTCGCGGCTTTCACCTCGATGCTGCCACCGGTGTTGGTGACCGTGGCGTTACCGTCGCCCGCCTGCGTCATCATCCCGACGGCCACGCCATTGGTGCTGGCCGCGTAGATGTTGCCGCTGTTGCCGATGTCGGCACCCGCATAGCCATAGGCGCGCACGCCATAGGACCCGGTACGGCTGATGACCTGGATGTCGCCGCTGTTGGTGATGCTGGCCACGCCCTGGTCGGTGGATGCCAGCACGCCCGTGGCATTGTTGCTGCCGCTCCTCGCGTAGATGGTGCCGCTGCTGTCCACGGCCGCGTCGCCGCCCGGGGCCAGGGCCATGACGCCGTAGGTCCGGGTCCAGCCGTAGGCATCGATGGCGCCGGCGCTGTCGATGGCGATGTCGCCATGGGTGGCGTAGGCAAACACGCCGCGGGCGACGCCGTAGTACGAGTACGCCCCGATGCTGCCGTCGACGGCATTGTTGATGGCGATATTGCCGTTTTCCGCCACCGCATAGACGCCCAGCCCCACCGTGGTGCCGCTGGCGTAGATCGAGCCGCTGTTGTCGAGGGTGATGTCGCCGCTGCCCGAAACCGCCTTGACGCCGTCGGCGCGGGTGTTGGTGACCATGCCCGTGGCGTAGGCGCTGACGTCGCCACTGTTGTCGATGCTGACGTCGCCATAGGCGGAGGCGTCGATACCGGCGGCCCTCCTCACGCCCGTCGCAACGACCGTGCCGCTGTTGTCCACGGCGGCGGTGCCGTTGGCGCCGAACGCCAGCAACCCGGTGGGGGTCACGCCGGTGCTGTTCACCGTGCTGCTGACGGTAACGTTGCCTGTGTTGGTGACGCTGGCTTCGCCGGAGAAGGACATC
>JAANMW010003576.1_pt1 | contig 11862 bp, 12 predicted proteins | sample 7279671 | NCBI WGS metagenome assembly JAANMW01 (sample SAMN14094541, study PRJNA606508) | bioreactor metagenome | isolation source: A lab-scale SPAN reactor treating ammonium-rich wastewater day 247 | place: Ireland: Galway | collected 2017-09-19
GGCAGCCAAGAGCAGTTACTTCACCTTCTTTGCCAATGGAGAGCCCCACAGCTACAACTTGCTGCAAAAAGGCGCGACCTGGAAACATGGGGACTACCTTTTCAAGTCGCTGGCCAACAAAGACAGCTTTGATGCCGTGGCCTATCGGCATGTGCCCGACTTTTACCGGGGGAAGATGGCCACCGAGGTGGATGCGTCTGGCCGCGCCACCAGTTTCAGCACGGCGCCGGCCCATGTGCCCGAAAGCAAGGATTACCCGAGCACCGAATACCTGCGGGCCAGCATCGACCCGAAGTCCCACCAGCCCTTGGTGCAGGTGGTGCTGACGGACACCTACATCGACTTCAGCTTTCGCCATCTGGCCAAGGCGACCTACCCTGGCGCCAGTGGCAGCCACACCGCCACGCTCCAGGGCCTGAGCCAGAACAGCATTTGTAACTTGCGTGACCTTTTTGAGCGCAAGTGCACCCACACGGAAACCGTGGCCTTTGACCTGGACCTGGCCACCGTGCGCCAGGCCGCTGCGGCGTATCGCCCGGGAGAACGCACGACCTGGCCCTTCCAGATCACCGCGAAATCCGGGCATGAGCGCAGCCTCTCACTCAGCAGCGCGGAATTCAAGGCCTTGGTGGATGCGCTGGACGGCCTTGCGGCCACAGGTCGGCCTTGATCGAAGGCCATTGCGCGCGTCTTGCATGCAGATCCAGCTTTTGTCTGACCTCCACCTGGAGGCCCACCCGCAGTTCAGGCCAGAACCTGTGTCCAATGCCGATGTACTGGTGCTGGCGGGCGACATTGGCTCCTACCAGGACGGCTCGTTACTCGAAGGAGCGCACTTTGGCCTGGAGCGCTTCTCACCCCTGCCCCAATGGGGGGCTTGGCCCACCCCCGTGGTTTTTGTGCCAGGCAACCATGAGTACGACATGCAGGACTTCGACGCGGCCCACGCACGCCTGCGCCGAACCTGCGACACCTTGGGCCTGCTGTGGCTGGAACGCGAGACCCTGGTCCTCGACGGGGTGCGTTTTGTGGGCACCACCTTGTGGAGCAACTTCGATTCCATCGCTGACCACAAGGGCTGCAGCGACCTGGCAGAGCGCTTGCGCATGCGCCAGAAGGCTTACCGCGCAGCCGATTTTTACCTCTCCAAAACGGGCTGCACGCGCAACGGCTTGCCCTGGCTGGCCGAAACGGTGCGCGCCCAGGCGCTGGAGTGCCACGAGTGGCTGTCCGCCACACTGGCGCAGGCGTTTGACGGCCCCACGGTAGCCGTCACGCACTTTGCTCCGAGCCTGCGCAGCGCGGACCCGCGCTATGGCATAGCCGCTGGCACGGCCGGGTTTTGCAATGCCTACGACGATCTTTTGCCACATGCCCGGCTGTGGCTGCACGGTCACCTGCACGCGCCCAGCGACTACACCGCCCAGGGCCTGCGAGACGACGGCACGCCCTGGCAATGCCGCGTGGTGGCCAATCCCCTGGGTTACGCACGCAAGAACGAACAGTCCTTCTTCCAGCCACAGTGTTGCCTGGCCGTATGATGGGCGAGGCCTGGGAGCTTCCCAGATTCCCGTCCAACGTACTTCCTGGAGCATCGCATGAACATCTTGCTGGCTGTCGATGGCAGCGCTTACACAAAGAAAATGCTGGCCTATCTGGCCACCCATGATGACTTTCTGGGTTCGAACCACAGCTACACCGTGATCACCGTCCAGGCAGCGTTACCGCCGCGCGCGCGCGCGGCTGTTGGCAAAGAGGTGGTGGACCAGTACTACGCCGACGAAGGCGACAAGGTGCTGGGCCCGGTCTGCAAATTTCTGGAGCGCCATGGTGTGGCGCCCAAGCGCATTCTGAAGGTGGGAGCGGTGGGTGAAACCATCGGCAAGGTCGCCGACACAGGCAAATTTGACCTGCTGGTGATGGGCTCGCACGGCCACGGCGCCTTGGCCACGCTGGTCATGGGCTCGGTCACCACACAGGTGCTGGCCAACAGCAAGGTGCCGGTGCTCATCGTGCGCTGAACCCTTTCACTCCCGTCCAACCCTGCCTCGGCAGGGTTTTTTTGCGCCTGAAAATTACCGGATAGTTTTCATATAACCTACAGGTTTACTTTATTACTAATTGGTTATACATTTCGCGAACGCCCATCCTGGCGTTCTGTTTCCATCCCACACCAGAGGATCGACCCATGAAGAAGACTTTGATTGCATTGGCTCTGACTGCCGGCGCCACGTTCACCACCATGGCGCAAGACATCGTTGACACCGCCGTAAAGGCAGGCAACTTCAACACCTTGGTGGCTGCAGTTCAAGCGGCTGGCTTGGTGGATACGCTCAAGGGACCGGGCCCGTTCACGGTATTTGCCCCCACCGATGAAGCGTTCGCAAAGATCCCCAAGGCCACGCTCGACGGTCTGTTGGCCGACAAGGCTGCACTGACCAAGGTCCTGACGTACCACGTCGTACCCGGCAAAGTCATGGCCAAGGACGTGAAGGCTGGCAAGGTCAAGACCGTCGAGGGACAGGAGCTGACGGTTTCTACCAACATGGGCGTGATGGTGGACCAGTCCAAGGTGGTCGCCACCGACGTTGCCGCAAGCAACGGTGTGATCCATGCAATCGACACCGTGCTGATGCCCCAATGAACCGGGCCACATAGCGTTCAGTGATTGCACCCTTCATAACCCCCCAAGGAGAATCCGCCATGAACACCATGTTCAACCGCCGTTCCGTCCTGATCGCTGCCGCTGTGGGCGCCAGCACCACCTTGCTGCAAGCCTGTGGCGGCGGCGATGACGAGCCGCAGCGCAATATCGTCGAGGTGGCGCAAAACACGCCCGACCTCAGCATCCTCGTCGAAGCCGTGGTCGCTGCCGGTCTGGCCCCCACACTGAGCACGGGGAAACTCACGGTTTTTGCACCGACCAATGCGGCTTTCGCAGCGCTGCTCGCCGAACTGGGTGTGACCAAAGAAGCCCTATTGGCCGACAAAGCCTTGTTGACGGCCGTGCTGACGTACCACGTGCTGGGCAGCAATGTGCCACTTGCCAATGTGCCCGTGGGCAAGGCCATCAGTCCTTTGGCCGGCGGATTCTTCAAAATCGAGTCGTTGGGGGGTCTGAAGATCACCGATGGGCGCAACCGCGTCGGCAACATCACCGCCACCGACATCCAGGCCAGCAACGGCGTTGTGCATCTGGTGGACCGCGTGCTGCTGCCTGCCAACAAGGATATTGTGGCGACAGCGCAGTCTTTGCCCGACTTCAGCATCCTCGTTGAGGCAGTGGTGGCGGCGGGTCTGGTGGAAACTTTGCAGAGTGCAGGGCCGTTCACCGTTTTTGCCCCCACCAACGCAGCTTTCGCAGCGCTGCTGGGCGAGCTGGGCGTAGGCAAGGACGCTCTGCTGGCCGACAAGGCGTTGCTGACGAAGGTGCTGACCTACCACGTGGTGGGTTCCCGTGTGCTCAAAGCCGAGGTGCCAGTGGGCTCCGCCATTGCCACGGTGCAAGGCCAGACCTTCGTGGTCGATGCCAGTCTGAAGATCACCGACCAAAAGCAGCGCGTCACCGGCATCGTGGCCACCGATGTGTTCACAAGTAACGGGGTGATCCACGTGGTGGATCGGGTGTTGCTGCCCGCCTGAGCAGACAGCTCGGACGATAAAAGCAAAGGCGCCCGCATCTGCGGGCGCTTTTTTAGCGTGCGCTCAATCCGTCGAAACAGGTGCGCAGCACCAAATCGATGATCTCTGCGTCCTGGTACAGACCGCTCTCCTTGAGAAAACCCACGACCGGATCGCAGGCGCGCGCGTACAAGGTGTAGAGCACCACCAGCGGCGGCAGGGTGGGTTCAATGACGCCCTCGGCCTGCGCCTGGACGATCCACTCACCCAAAGTGTCGCTGAGCAGAATCACACCGTCCGCATATTCTTTGTTGGACATGAGCACACTGCGCAGCGTGGAGTTGCTGCTGGGCAGCAGCGGCATTTCGTGGGCCAGCAGGCGCTCAAGCGACCAACGCACCACTGCGCGCAGTTTGTCCACGACGGGCAGGCCAGGGTCGAGGGTGGCCAGGTAAGCGCGCACCAGGTGCAGCACTTCCACCATGGCGGCGCAGCACAGGTCTTCCTTGCTGCCGAAATGCTTGTACAGGCTGGCCTTGGCAATGCCCACGCCATTGGCCACATCGTCCATGGTCATGGCATCAAACGACTTGGCACCCAGCAGGTCGCAGGCGGTCTGCAAAATGGCGCGTTCGCGCGCCTGGTGCATTTGCTCCTTGAAGGAAATTTTGGTGGGCTGGGTCGACATACCCGCCATCTTATGCATTACAGTTTAAAAATGGTTGATGCAGTTGTTTCGTAACCACGGCGTTCAGGGTTTTCACTCTCATGAAGCAACCAGCGACTGCGCCGCCGTTTCCGTCAGGGCCAAGGTCAGAGCGTCGAGCACCTCGGACTCCAAATTCCAGCAGTGCCAATACAACTGGATGAACAGTACCTGTCCCGGGGCCATGTTGACCAGGCTGCCGTCCGCCAGTTTGTCGCGCACCAACAGTTCCGGCAGTACACCCACGGCCCACCCGGCTGAAACAGCATGCATCTGTCCTTCGGAGCTGGGGACAAACAGGTGGTTCAGGGCCACCCGCTTCAGGCCGAAAGCCCGGGACACAAATTCCACCGCCATGTCGTCCTTGCGGTTGAACGAAAGGTAGGGCACCGTGCGAAAGTTGTGCGCCGTGAGGCCGCCGGGCAGGTGCTTTTGCTCAAACGCGGGCGAAGCCACAGCCACATAGCGCATGGCACCCAGCGGCACCATTTTGCAGCCGCGCAAGGCCTGCTTGAGCGTGGTGACGCAGCCCAGCACCTGGCCCGAGCGCAGCCATTCCTGGGTGAAATCCTGGTCGTCCACAATGATTTCCAGGGGCAGGCGCTGGTGCACCAGGTCTTGCAGCGCGCCCAGCGCCCAGGTGGCAATGCTGTCGGCATTGATGGCAATGGAGATGCGCTCGTCTTCCCGCCCGCCCCCCGGCGCACTAGGTGCCAGTTCCTGCAGGTCACGCTCCAGGTCGGCGCGCAGCAGGCGCATCTGCTTGGTGTGCTTGAGCAGTAACTGCCCCGCCGACGTGGGCCGCAGCGGCCTGCTGCGCACGATCAGCACCGACCCTACCTGTGCCTCCAACGCCCGCAGCCGCTGCGAGACGGCGGACTGCGTGACATTCAGGCGCTGGGCGGCACGCTCGAAGCCCCCTTCCTCGATGATGGCGGCAAGGCATTCCAGAGCGGCAGGGTCGTAAGAACTCATGGTGTAAGAGGCGTTTGAAGGAATGGGACGCGGCAAACCATATTAGCCACACTGATGTATTCAGGCAGAGTTTAATTTTGCTTTTATTGGAATGCAATCTTGCGTGCCCTGTCCGCCCTGAAAGGCATCGCTTTCGGCGCCTGAACGTCGGCACCAGCGCGGCGCACAGCCCCTCTGCGGCCAGAAAGTGCTGCGCCCGCCGCATGCCAGCATAGCTATCAATACAATAGCTATCAGCGCAATACAGAAAAGCGCCAGAGGCCTAAAACACTAAGATTTTGACAGCGCCGCCATCGTTGGGGCCTGCGGCTCGTCCAGTGCGCCGTTTCTGCGCACCCTGGGTGGGAACACGTGCCAATGCGCCCCGAGGCCGCCCCCTGCAGGGCTGCTCACGCAGCATGCGCTAGGGCATTACCGCAGCCGGACCAGGCTGCGGATCGCCGTTCTTATTGTTTGCGCTGCACGATCAGGTTGCGCTTGGCGTCTTCCGGGTAGGCAAAAGTGATGGCCCCGCCCTGCACCTTGCCCATGACCAGCATGTTCTGGGTGATGGCGTCCTTGTCGTTGCGGCTGAACGGCTTTTCGTAGGTGGCCACCACGCCGTAATACACGCGCGGAATATTCTCCAGCGCGGTCTTGATCGAGGGGCCGTCGATCTTGCCGCTGCGGATACCGAACAGCGAATGGATCAGCAGGTAGGTGGTGTCATAGCCCTGGGCCGCCGCCATGGGCACGGCCATGCGCTTGCCATTCTTGCGCGTGAAAGCGCTCAAAAAGGCGGCGCGCCGCTCGTTGCTGGGCTCGGCAATGAAGGTCTGCGCCATCAGCGCGCCATCGGCCGCGTCCTTGCCCCCCTCGATGAAGAACGGGAACGACAGCGGCCAGGCCCCAACCTGGGGCACTTTCCAGCCCAGGTCCTTGCGGCCATTGGCAATGACAGCGTTTTCCTGGCCCACGGTGTAGCTGAAGATCACATTGGCACCCGCATCGCGCGCGGCCTTGAGTTCTTCGCGCAGATCGGCCACGCCCAGGGGGAAGCGCGTCACGTGCACTGCCTTGAGCTTGCGCGCCTGCAGCGCAGCCTCCACGTCCTTGAGCCCGGCTTCGCCATAGCCGGTGGTGTCGGCAAAAATCGCCACCTTAGTCCAGCCGCGCTTGACGATATCGTCCACAACGAATGGTGCCTGGATGCTGTCGCGTGCCGAGGTGCGGAAGATGTAGCTCTCGGGCGCCGGGAACTTGGCCGTGATCGGCGTGCCGGTGGCGCAGGGCACGATGAGCGGAATCTTGGCGTTCTGGAACACATCGAGGGATTTTTGCGCCACCCCCGTGTTGCAAAAGCCAATGGTGGCCACGACACCCTGTGCAGCCAACTCTTGCGAAGCGGTCAAACCCGTCTGTGGGTCGCCCCGGTCGTCCTTGATGACCAGTTGCAGGGGCCGCCCCACGTAGCCGCCTACGGCATTGATCTCCTCCACCGCCAATTCAATGCCTTGCAGCATGGGCTTGCCGAAGTCGGACGACGGGCCGGTGAACGGGCCAATCACGCCCACCCGTACGACGTTGCCTTCCTGGGCGTGCGACAACGGCGTTGCGACCAAAGTCAAGGCGCCAGCAGCGATGGCCAGCCATGCGGGTATCCGTCTCATGGGGAGTGCTCCTTCCAGGAAAGGGCGCAGCATAGCCCCTGCCGCAAGGGCCACGGCCCCACACTTTCCCTGCCGCAGGGCGTGCCGTCAGTCGTTCGTCAGGCCTGTGGTGGGCCGGGAGGGCGGGCCATACGGTTGCGGAGCGCCCCATAAACTACATTTTTCATAGCTGCTAGCGCTTTATTCATAAGCGCCAGAGGCATTTTTGCCATTATTTTTTACCGCTTCCGGCAGCCCGGCGTTCAACAGCCGGGTGTCCATCCAGCGCAGCAGATCGCGCCACATGGAGCGCACCTCGGCGTCACGCGGCATGCGCAGCGCATGGTCGAGCTCGATGGTGACGACGGGCATGCCCTGCTGCACGCCGCCGTAATGCCCTAGTGATCCGGGGAAGACACCCACCCGGTCCAGGCGCAAGCGCCCCAGGCGCAAGGGCGGCTCGTGCGGGCCGTCAAAATCGAGCACGCCATAGGGGGCATGGATGCTGACGACCAATTGCGGGCGGAACTGGGCCATCTGCTCGTGCAAGAAACGCGACTCCGGCTCGGACAGCGGCGCAGGCCCCGGCCAGCGCCGTGGGTCTTTGCGGGTGCGTTTTTCCCAGTAGTGCGGGGCATCGCGCTCCCAGCCCGGGGTGTTGAAGTTGCGGTTCAGGTCCACACCCCGGGCATTCACGCGGGTGGGGCGGCGCGCCAGCAGGCCGTCGGGGTTGAGCACCGGGATGAAGCGCCAGTGCACGGGCTGTGGCGCCTTCTCGGCAAGTCCAATCCAGTGCAGCGCTAGCGAGGCCGAGGTCAGCTCATCCCCATGCATGGCCCCCACCACCAACACCCGCAAGGGCGTAACGGTAGCGCCCGGCATGGCGCCTTGCGGCAACACATCGCGCCAGTACAGCGGCCGCCCTTGCCGCGATACGCTGCCACTGGGCACCAGTCGCGCGTCCTGGCACAGGGCGCGCGCCACGCCGGGCAGGCGCGCCAAGAACAGGTCACAGGCACCCGGCTGCGCGCTGGCCTGCAAGGGAGGACGGTGCCACTCAGAAGCGCTGGGGTGTGACAGAGGCGTGAACGCCGCGGCAACGCACAGCAGCGCCTTCAGAACAGAAATCAGGGGTGTGGGCATGGGAACGGTCGCTGGAGCAGCGCGCATCTCCCCGCAGCAGCAGGGTTTGGGCACCGGGGCGATAATAGCCCGCCCATTCTTCCCATCACGTGCACCGTTCTTCCCAGCCTCTCCCCCCCAGTTTTTCCGCACGCGAGTTCCGCGATGCCCTGGGAATGTTTGCCACAGGTGTGACCATCGTGACGGCCCGCAGCGCCGCGGGCGACCTGGTGGGCCTGACGGCAAGTTCGTTCAACTCGGTCTCTCTCACGCCACCGCTGGTGCTGTGGAGCCTGTCGCGCAGCGCAGCCTCCATGGGGGTGCTGGCCACCGGCTCGCACTACGCCATCAATGTGCTGGCCGCCGATCAGAAGGAACTGGCCGAACGTTTTGCCCAACGGGGGGTCGACCGGTGGGCCGGTGTCAAGCACCGGCCGGGGGTGAACCATGCGCCGCTGTTGGAGGGCGCCGTGGCAACGTTCGAGTGCTTCAACCGCAGCCGTTACGACGAAGGCGACCATGTGATCTTTGTCGGTGAGGTCGAGCGCTGCAGCCACCACGTGGGCGCCGCGCCGCTGCTTTACCACGGCGGGCGCTTTTATACGGAGCATCCGCTCTGACCCAAAAAAAACGGGGCCAAGGCCCCGTTGGGTTTACTGGCCCATGACAAGGTCAGGCAAGAACAAGCTGATCTGCGGGATGTAGGTCACCATCACCAGGAACACCAGCAGCACCGTCAGCCACGGCAAGGCGGCTCGCGTCACCTGCACCAGGTTCATGCCCGTCACTCCACTGGTGACGAACAGGTTGAGTCCCACCGGAGGCGTCACCATGCCGATCTCCATGTTCACCACCATGATGATGCCCAGGTGGATGGGATCGATGCCCAGCTGCGTGGCGATCGGGAAGAAGATGGGCGCCAGGATCAAGATGATGCCGGTGGGCTCCATGAAGTTGCCGGCAATCAGCAGAATCACGTTCACCACCGCCAGGAACATCCAGGGCTCCATGCCCACGGCCATGATGTGCTCAGCAATGGTCTGCGGGATACGCTCGGTGGTCAGCACGTGGGCAAACAACAAGGCGTTGGCCACGATGAACATCAGCATCACCGTGGTGCGGCCCGCTTCCAGGAAGACGTGCGGCAAATCCTTGACCTTCAGGTCGCGGTAGATGAACACCGCCACGAAAAGCGCATACACCGCTGACACAGCGGCTGCCTCGGTGGGCGTGAACACACCACCGTAGATACCGCCCATGATGATGACCAGCAGCGCCAGGCCCCACATCGACTCGCGCAGCGCACGCAGCACCTCGCCCACGCTGGCCTTGGGAGGCGGCGTGACCTTGAGCTTGCCCGCGCGCCACCAGACGGCAAACATCAGCATGAAGCCCAGCACCAGGCCGGGAATGACGCCCGCCATGAACATGCGGCCCACCGACACCTCGGTCACAGCGGCATACACCACCATCACGATGGACGGCGGAATCAGGATACCCAGCGTACCGGCGTTGCAGATGACACCCGCGCCGAACTCCATGGGATAACCGTTTTTCACCATACCGGCAATCACGATCGAGCCAATGGCCACCACGGTGGCCGGGCTGGAGCCCGACACGGCCGCAAACAGCATGCAGGCCAGCACCGAAGCAATCGCCAGACCGCCGCGCAAATGCCCCACCGCAGCGATGGCGAAATTCACCATGCGCTTGGCCACGCCACCGGTGGACATCAGCACCCCGGCGAGTACGAAGAAGGGGATCGACATCAGCGTGTAGTGCTCGCTGGTCTCGAACATCTTGATCGTCAGGCTGGCCAGCGAATCCTGCGAGAAGAAAACAATGGTGATGATGCTGGAGAGCCCCAGGCTGATGGCGATGGGCATGCCAATCGCCATGCAGAAAAAGAGCAGCGCAAAAAGTACGAGCGTGTTCATTCGTTGTCCTCCGTGGCCTTGAGGCCCATGGCTTCTGCGGCTTCGTCGGCCAGGCGCAAAGAATCGGCGCGGCCGGTGATCAGGTCATAGAAGATTTGCAAAAAACGAAACCCGGTCAAGGCCATGCCCAAAGGCATCACCGCCAATATCTGCCAACGCTCGATGGACATGTCTTCCAGTTCGATGCCCACGTCCTTCATCTTGAGCACGTACTCCATCGAACCCACCAGCACAAAGCCCACATACACCAGGCTCAGCACCACCGCGAGCACGCCAAAAAACTTGCGCTTGGCCGGCGAGAGCAGCTTGACCAGCGCGTCCACCCCGATGTGCGAACCCACGCGCACCCCGTAGGAGACGCCCACAAAGATCATGATGGCGAAAAACACCGTGGTCAGTTCCAGCGCCCAGGTGAATCCGCTGTTGAACACATAGCGCATCACTACCTGCAGGAACGTCAGGCCCGTCATGGCCAGCAGCATGAGGGAGATGATCCACTCTTCAAGGCTATTGAGGATTTTCATCAGAATTGCTCCAAAAAAAGCCCCGGTCGTGCCGGGGCCATGGGCTCAGGTGTGCTCCGGCTTACTGGTTGGCGCGCAATGCCGCGTCAATCAGGTTCTTGCCGATTTCACCTTCAAACTTCTTCCATACGGGCTTCATGGCGGCGCGCCATGCTGCTTTTTGCTCCTTGGTCATGGGCACGACCTCGGCCTTCTTGTCGGCAATCACCTTGTCGCGGAACGACAGGGCTTCCTGGAAGGCGGCCTTGTTGCCATAGGCAATGGATTCATCCATCGCAGCCTTCAAGCCCTTTTGCACATCGGGTGGCAGACCAGCCCACCACTTGGCGTTGGTGATGACCATGTAGTCGAGCACGCCGTGGTCGGTGTCCATGATGTACTTTTGCACTTCGTGGAACTTCTTGCTGTAGGTGTTGGACCAGGGGTTCTCGGTGCCATCGACCACACCCGTTTGCAGGGCCTGGTACACCTCGGAGAACGAAATCTTCTGCGGGTTGGCGCCCACGGCCTTGAACTGGGCTTCCAGCACGTCAGACGCCTGGATGCGGAACTTCAAACCTTTGGCATCTTCGGGTTTGAGCAGCTTGGTGTTGGCCGAAAGCTGCTTCATGCCGTTGTGCAGGTAACCAAAGCCCATGATGCCCTTCTTGGACATGGACGAGAGCATGCTCTGGCCCTCGGGGCTGGCCTGGAAGCGGTCCACGGCCTGGATGTCATCGAACAGGAAAGGCAGGTCAAAAATCTGTACCTGCTTGGTGTATTTGCCGAACTTGGCCAGCGATGGCGCAATGATCTGCACGTCGCCCAGCAGCAGGGCTTCCATTTCCTTGCCGTCGCCGAACAGCTGGCTGTTGGGGAACACCTGCACCTCGACCTTGCCGGGAAGCGCCTTCTCCGCCAGTTCCTTGAACTTGAGCGCGGCCTTGCCCTTGGGCGTCACATCGGCCACCACGTGGCTGTACTTGATGATGATGGGGGCGGCCTGCGCGCCCAGACCAAAGGCCAGCAGCGTGCTGGCGGCCAGAAGCTTCAAAGTGAATTTCATGGGTGTCTCCAAAGTTGAAAGGGCCCAAAACGGGACTGGCTGAACGATACAAATACTCACCGGCCGAGGCAACTGTGGGCTTCAACAGTTCAGACATCAGGGAATACCCTGAATTAACCGCCATCAATGGCCTTGCGTGCATCGTCCAGCCATGCCGCGCCGATGCGCCGCGCCAGCCCCACATGCACCGGCTCTACGGCCTTGCGCATCAGGGCCATTTGCGCCGATGTGGGCACATGGATGCGCGTGCCCCCCGCCTCGCGCAGGGCGGCCAGGGCCTTGTCGTTCTGGGTGTCCGCAATCT
>JAANMW010003583.1_pt1 | contig 11835 bp, 10 predicted proteins | sample 7279671 | NCBI WGS metagenome assembly JAANMW01 (sample SAMN14094541, study PRJNA606508) | bioreactor metagenome | isolation source: A lab-scale SPAN reactor treating ammonium-rich wastewater day 247 | place: Ireland: Galway | collected 2017-09-19
GTCGTCGCTGTTGAGCCAGGTCAGGATCGTTCCCGTCGCTCGTGCGAAGCCCTTGTTGATCGCGTCGGATTGTCCCTCGTCGGGCTCGACGATCACAGCCGAGAGCCGGGCCCGATGCCGAGCCAGCACCTCGCTTGTGGAGTCCTTCGAGCACGCGTCCACGATGATGTGCTCGAGATCGGGGTAGCGCTGGTTGGCCACCGACAGGATCGTTTCCTCGAGGTATCGACCCTGGTTGAAACTCGGCGTCACGATCGAGATCCGAGGCCAGGCCCGTCCCGAGGGCATGACCCGCGGCAGTGCGGGCCCCGGGGATCGAACAAACGGCCAAGAGCCGACGCCGCGCCGCACGTGCCGGCCAGGGGCGAGCGCGTCCCTCGCCTCGCGCCTCGCGCTCGAAGTCTCACCTTCCCCACCTGCCGAAAACGCCGCGACCAGTCCACGATAGTTTTTCGCCGGCAACCCAGGCCCCACCCCAGCGGCGCAGGGCACGCGAGACTCCACGAGCCCGCAGGAACGCCGAACCTCGACCAGCCCTTCGATCCCCGGCATGTCCTCCGGAGTGAGCACGACCGCCCCAAGCGCCAGCCTCGACAGGAACTTCGGCGCCCTCCCCCCGGGCATCACCACGAGCAGCGTCGGCTCCACCGCGATGGAACGAAGCAGGTCATCGACCGATCCCGGGAAGAGCACCACGCGGTCCGCATACCCGAACTCTTCCGCTCCACGCCGTGCTTCGCCATCCTCGTCCGCGACGAAGACCTGCGCCCCTTGCCCTCGCTCACCGCTCGATTCCATCGCTGCGAACACAACCGCGTCAAGCAGCCCAGGATGCCCCGCGTAGAGCACCACGCGCCCGTGCCGGCGAGTCATCGCCGCGGCCGTCGCCCGAGGCCCGCTGGTGAGCGCGTCACTCCTCACGCGTGTCCCCCGCGCGTTCCCATGGATGGGTGCGGACCACCCCCAGCCGCAGCCCCAGTCGCCTCCACCGTGAGACCGCCAACTGCCTCAGCCGTGCCTCCGCATCTCGCAGTCGGGCCTCGAGTTCAGCGACCCGCTCTCCTTGAGGCGTCCCAGCGGCAACCTCGCCGTGCCCCGCCGCATCCCCCACTTGACCCGCGCGGGTTCGAGCGAGCAGCATCGCCAGTTCTTCGACCCGCTCGACCAGGAGCATCCGCGCCCGCGCGTGCTCCCCGGCGAGCTCCCGTTGTTCGTCCGCCTCGCGTCGCGCGGCCTCGACCGGGTCCCCGACCCGGGACGTTTCCCGCTCGCTCGCTTCCGCGCCCCGCCCGCGCTCGATCGCTCGCCTCTGCGAGATCGTTGCCTCTCGCCTCAGCGTCCGAACGACCTCCGCGCTCTCCACGCCGATCCGCGTCAGGATCGCCTCCCCTGCGGGGAGCACCTCGACCTCGCGACCGGCAACCTCCCCTCTCGCGAGCCGATCACCCGCCCGGCGCACCGCCTCCTCCGGCACCTCCCCGATGCACACCGCCTCGCTCAGGTGGCAGTGCCACCCGCATCCGGCGCACGGCACGCCCACCGTGATCGACACGCTCGGGTTCGCCCGCGGCAGGAACCGCGGAAACGTCCCCCCACCGAAGACCGCCAGCACAGGCTTTCCCATCGCCGCCGCGAGGTGCATCGGTCCCGTGTCCCTTCCCACATACCCACGGGCCAGCGAGCACAGCCCGATCAACGTGCGTAGGGCATCGTCAGGAACCCCGCCGGCCCACACGCACGCGCCGCACCCCGACGCGATCGCCTCCAGCGATCCGCGCTCCTCTTCCGTGCCCACGAGCAGAAACCTCGTCGGCCATTCCTCCGTCCACGCCCGCAACACGCCCGCCCATCGCTCGGCCTTCCAGTTCCGAACCCGCGTCGCCTCTGTCTCGCCTACGCATGCAATCCAGAACGCCTCCCCTTCGATCCCCGATCGCGCCAGCGCTTCGCCTCCGGCCTCCACGCTCGCCTCATCCGCGGCGATCCGCGGCTCACCCAGCACGACCCCATCGCCTAGCAGGTGATGCGCCAGGGCCGCATGCTTCGCCGTCTCGGCCGTGTGCTCACCGACTTCAACAACCTCAAACCCGTCCAGGGGGATCGCCGGATAGCCCATTGCTTCGGCGAACGACCGCCCCGAGAGCCGTACCCGCCGCCCAGCGCCGCACGCCCTCGCGACCCGTGCGTCCACCGCGGTCCACTGATGGGCCGGCACGACGAGTACATCCGGCCTGACCTCCCGCACGCGCACCGCCAGCGCGTCCAGACGGGTACTCCACGCCTCGAACCGAGCCCGGTACGGGTTCTCCGCGAACGTGACCACGTCGGCTCCCGGCGCCACTTGCCTTGCGAGGGCCTCATGACGCGCGTGAACCACGAGCGTCAGATGGTGGCCCGCCTCCGCGAGAGCCGCGTACAACGGCTGCCGCAGGATCAAGTCTCCCATCGCGTCCGGGTTCGTCGCCAGGATCCTCACGCGTGGATCCTACCTCACCCGAGAGCCTCTCCGATCGCCTCGTACCGCATCCTGACCCGTGTCCGCCCCCCTTCCCCCGTCACCTCCACCGTCGTGATCGACACCGTCCTCGCCTCGGGCCTCGACATCAGCACGCTCACCGCAGGTCGATCCACCCACCGATGTCGCTGGAACGCATCCTGAGACCCCGGCGTCGGGTCTCGACCCACCATCGACGCAAAGAGCGGCAGGCGGTCCGCCACCACCTCATCCCCTAGTCCCGAACTGACGAAGCACGCCGGTGGAGACCCGATCACACGCGTCGTCAGCCACCCTCCCTTCCACGAGGCCTCCTGCAGCCTCGGGCTCCCCACGTCCATCCCCACAAGCCGGAACGGCGCGAACTCATCAAGCGGGGCGTCCTCCAACCTCTCGAAGGCCTCTCTCGCGTCCCCCGAACCGATCAGCCACGGGATCAGCCCCCCGCGCGTTCGCTTCCCCCGAGGCGTCCCAGGCCCGGGGTTCACGTTCAGCAGGCACAACGCCAACCCACGATCTGATGCCCCGACCCACGTCCCGCCCCCAGTCGGGTCCGACGGGCCGATCCATCGCCCATCCCCGTCCGCCAACGCCCTCCACGTCGGGGCCTCGCCCTCGGGGCGTGTCCTCTGCTCGTCCCGGTTCGTGACGAGCCGGAACCCACCGGGGACGGCGATGATCGACGCCGTACACACGCCCCGTTACCCTCCGCCGCGCTCAAAATGAACCGTCGACGGCGCTTTCCCGAACTCCGAATCCACGCTCGCGCCAAACTCTTCCGCGATCGAGCGCATCATCGCCTGGTGGTGGATCGCATGGTGCATCGCGAAGTGCAACTCGCGGCACAGGGTCGATCCCAACTCGATCTCCGCGCCGTCCCCCGTCAGCATCGCCAGAACCCGCACCGGGGCCGACAGCTCACGATCCGTCAGCCTCTCCAGCCCCTCGACCACGCCGCCGATCGCCGCCACCGCCGCCTGGCGGTCGCTCTCCATCGGCACGTTCCTCGCCCGGTGGTCGTAGTCGATCACCGCCTCCCTCCCCTCCAGGGCCGCTCGGAAGTGATCCACCACGTGCCGAAGGTGCTTCCCGATCGTTCCCCCGGCCAGCCTCGCCGACGGCGTCGTATATGCCCTGTCGTCAAGCCCTCGAACCATCCCCGCACAACGCTCAAGCACGACGCATCCCGCGGCGACAACGCCCCGCGGCTTGGCCTGGACCGTTCCCTGACTCATCGCCGAGTGCTCCGTGTGGTCCTCACCCTCCCGGGTGTCAGGGTAGGCCTCACGCCCGAGTCCTGCCTCACGCCCGGCTCGCCAGCACCGCATCGATCACGTCCCGAGAGTTCGCACACCGCGGGCACTTGTGCTGCCCACCCAGTTTTCCCCGCGATTCCAGCCAGCGGTGGAACGTTCCCAGCGGCAGCGGCGTGACCGTGGGGGGGACCATCCCCACGTCGTCCGTCCGCTTGATCGAATAATCCACGCACTGCGACTTCAGCGACGCGTCGAACGCCTCGCGGAACTCCCGCAGCGACTCCACCCCCGTCCCGGCCCACTCCCCTTTCACCTCCAACGCCAGTTCGAGCCCCGGCCTGCGGCCTTCCCCCGGATACACCGGCGCCGCCGTGAACTCGCCCACGATCAGACCCGTCCGACGCGCCGCCTCCGCGACCGCGTTCTCGATGTTCTCGACGATGATGTTCTCCCCGAACGCGTTCATGAAGTGCCGGTGTCGGCCAACGATCCGCAGCCTTGGCGGCCCCTCCCCCGCACCTCCCGTGAGCCGCGCGGGGATCGTGTCGAACTCCACCACATCCCCCAGCACATACCGCCAAAGCCCCGCGCACGTGCTCAGCACGACCACGTACCGCTCCCCCTTCTCCACCTCGTCGCACGCCAAAGCCCGAGGGCTCGGCGAATCGATCTCCCCCAGCGGCACAAACTCGAAGAAGTTCCAGTTGTCCACCAGCAGCCGCAGCGAGGGCTTCCCCCGCTCGTCCTGCATCGCGATGAACCCCTCGCTCGCGGGGTACAACTCCAGCCTCGCCGGCAGGTCGGCGCCCTCCGGGTTGCCCGAATACATCTGCCGCATCCGCGCGTCGAACGGCGCGTACTTCACCCCCCCGTGGACAAACAGCGTCAGGTTGGGCCACACGTCACGGATCGTCTCCGCCGCCGCTCCGCGCGCCCTGGCGAGCGACACCACACGCTCCATCAGCACCAGCGCCCAACTCGGCATCCCCGAGATCATCCGGACGTCCTGCCCCAGCGTCGCACGTGCCATCGCCTCGATCTTGCTCGGCCAGTGGCTCATGAGCGCGATCTCCGGCCCGGGCGAATAGATCCGCGAGATCGGCCAGCGGATCAGCGGCGTCACGATGCCCGAAAGGTCGCCCGTCCGGATCCCGTGCTCGTTCGTCGTCAGGTCCGTCGAGCCACCGAGGAACAGCGACCGCCCGCGCGTCAGCCTGGCCAGGTCCACACCGAACCGTTTCGCGTGCGCGAAGATGTCCCGGGCCGCCCGTGCGTTCGACCTCAGCATCTCCCGGGAAACGGGGATGTACTTGTCCCCCGCGGTCGTCCCGCTTGTCTGTGCGAAGTGATCCACCCGCCCGGGCCAGAGCACATCCGCCTCTCCCTCATCCCGCATCCGCAGCACCCGCTCCCGCACCCCAAGCCAGTCCGCGATGGGGACCTCGCTCCGGTACGCGGGAAGGAGCGACGCGTCGTCGAGCGAGGCGAGCCGGGCATACCCGTGGGCCCGCCCGATCTCCGTCCCCGAGGCGAGCCGCAACAGCCTCCGCAACTGCTCGCGCTGCACCCGACCACTCTCGCGAGACCAGTACCCCAGGTCGCTCAGCCTGCTGGCGCGGCGGGACATTGCCGCCGAAAGCCCCCGCCCGATCAGGGAGGTCCACGCAGGATTCGGTCTCGGTCCGATCGGGGCCATGCTCCTACCGCTCGTGGCGACGAAGCTCGGCCTCAAACTCGATCAGGGCCTCGGCGAACTCCGTCGCCTTCTCGATCATCGGCGCGTGCCCGCACTGGTCGAACCACACGATCCGCGCGTTGGGAAGCCGCTGCAGAAACTCCGCCGCGGCCTCCGGCGGGGTCACGATGTCGTTCCGGCCCCAGACCAGAAGCGTCGGAGCCTTGATCTGCGAGATCCGGTCGCCGAGGTGGTTCCGTCTCGCCGACCGCGACAACTGCACCATCGCCCTCGCCCCCAGCCGATCCGAGAGTTCCCGGTGCGCCCGGTCCAGGTCCGCCTCACGAACGAACGACTGGTCGTGGAACAACTCCCCGATCTTCCGCGCCAGCCAGTCCCGGTTCGGGCGGACCGTGATCTCCTTCACCATCGTCTTCTCAATGAGCCCGGAGGAGCCCGCCAGCACCAGCGCCTGAACATGGTCCGGGTGATCGAGCGCCACCCGCAGCGCGACGTGCCCGCCGAACGAGTTGCCTACCAGCACCGCCGGTTCGCCCCCCAGCGCCTGCTTCAGGAACGACACCGTCAGCGCCATCACCCCGTCGACCGAGCAGTCCGCCCCTCGCAGTTCCAGCAGCGGGATCTCCAGCATGATGCAGCGGGTCCTGTCCCGAACCCGCCTCACGACCTCTTCCCAGTGGTCGTTGAGCCCCACGAGGCCATGCAGGAACACGATCGGACGCCCGGTCCCCTGGTCCACCACCCGCGCCACGATGTCACACCCCGTGGCGCCGCGGAGCGTCACCGTCGTGGACACGAGATCGGCTGAAGATGTTGAACTGGTCGGAACGACGGACACTTCGGCCTCCGTTGGGCGTCCGGGGATAGTACCGCCTTACTTCGGCCTTGGACAGTCCACCTCGGATCGTTCGCGGGTTGTCCGGGTCACGCCACCCGGCCATCCACGAGATGCACCACCCGGCCTGCCCTCGACGCCACCTCCCCATCGTGCGTCACCAGGATCAGCGTCAGCCCGCGCACCCTTCTCGCTTCCGCGATCACGTCCAGGATCTTCGAGCCCGTCTCCCGGTCGAGGTTCCCCGTCGGCTCGTCCGCCATCAGGACGTCCGGGTCGTTCATCAGCGCGCGGGCGATCGCCACCCGCTGACGCTCCCCTCCCGACAACTCCCCCGGTCGGTGACGCAATCGCGCCCCGAGCCCGAACATCCCCAGGATCGCTCCGGCCTTCTCCCTCAGCGCCCGCTTCCGTGACGAGTACCCCCATCGCCCATGCGCGATCATCGCTGGAAGCAGGGCGTTCTCCAGAACCGTCAGTTCCGGCAGCAGGTGATAGAACTGAAACACGAACCCCACCCTCAGGCACCGGTACCGGTTCATCTCCCCCGCCCCGCTCCGCCCGATATCCCTTCCTTTGAACTCCACCACACCACCCCCGCGGTCGGGACGATCCAGCCCGCCCAGCAGGTGCAGAAGCGTCGACTTCCCCGAGCCCGACGCCCCCAGGATCGCCACCCACTCACCGGCCTCGACGCGCAGCGACGCCCCGCGCAGCACGGGCACGGCCACCCGCCCGAGCCGATAGGTCTTGGAGACGTGCTTCGCTTCGATCATCTCGTTTCCTCAATCGAATCGAAGGGCCTTCACCGGGTGCATCCGCGCCGCCCGCCACGCCGGCCACCACGCCCCAAGCACACTCGCCGCCACGCCCGACACCCCGATGATCGCCGCTCGCACAGGCTCCAGTTTCGCAGGGATCCGCGCGAAGTGATACACGCGAGGGTCCCACACCGAGATCCCCAGCGCCTCGCCCATCCACTCGTGGATCGGGTTGATGTTCCACACCACCAGACCCGCCATCACCAGCCCCAGCACCCCGCCCACCGTCCCGATCGCCAGCCCATACCTCAGCCACAACCACGCGATCCCGGCCCGGCTCGCACCCAGCGCCCGCAGCACGCCCACGTCCTTCGTCCGCTCGTTCACCATCGCCCAGAAGATCGACAGCACCAGGAACACCACCGTCAGCGAGATCACCGCGAAGATCACCATCACCAGCGCGATCTCCTTTTCCACCGCCGCGATGAACGTCGCGTTCTGCTCCCGCCACGTCCGGATGATGATCGCCTCCGCAGAAGGCACCCGTCCCTCGTGCGCCGACGCAAACTTCGCGTAGATCGCCCGACACCGTTCGCTCGCCCGGTCTTCCCCCACGCCCTCCCTCGCCTTCACGATCACGTTCGTCACGCGTGACGCCGAAGGCCCCACCACGTCCGACTCCACAAACCTCGCCCTCCCGCCCTCCTCCCTCACACCGAACGGGTCCTCCAGAGGCCTCACCCGCGTCGAGGCCCCCATCTTCAACATCGTCTGGAGCGTCGCCAGCGGCACCAGCACCACCCGGTTGTCCGCGTCGTAGAACCCCGTCCGAAACTCGTTCGCCACAGGGAATCGCCTCGCCACGACGTCTAGCCCTCGAGCCTGCTCGTCGATGGGCATGACCATCATCGTCACCTCATCCCGTGGCAGGAACGTCTGCACCCACTCCTCTCGCCCGTCCGCACGCTGCGACCGCCTCGCGCCGGGCACGAACCACCCGCCCGGCTTGCGGATGTTGAACCCGGAAACCTCGATCCCCAGCACCGCCGCCGGCCGGACCTCCCCGCTCGTCTCGTCGCGTTCCGCCAGCCTCCGACCGTCCTCCAGCATCGACCCCCAGAACGCCGCGTGCCTCGCGTAGGCTTCCACCTCCCGCTCCACTTCTTCCAGCACCGCCCGTCCAACCCCGGCCCTCGCCCTCACCGCCCGAGCCGCCTCCGCGGGCGTCTTCGCCAACCGCGCCGCGTCTCCCTTCGAGAATCCCGCCCGCCCCAACGCCTCCCTCAGCCCCGCGGGGTTGAAGTACCGCCAGTCCTCCAGGGCCTTGTCCTTCTCCGGCGGCCGATCGATTGCCCTCCACCACAGCGCCCCGGAGAAACCCGTCACCGCGTCGAACGTCTCCGCGTCCACCCCGCGCACAATCACCGTCTCGTGACGCCGATCCGGCAGCGACAGCAACGCGAACGTCTCGATCAGCGCCGAAGCCGCCTCGATCTCCGGGTCCTGCTCCAGCCGCTCCAGAAGGTCCTCGCTGTGCGCAAAGCCCGAGTTCGGCCACACAATCGCGACGTCCCCCATCACCGTGCGACCCGTCCCCACCAGCGTCGCAAGAAACCCGCCCATCACCGACCACACGATCAACTCCACCGCCACGCACAACGCCACCGCCAGCACCGCCAGCAGCGGCATCACCTTGCTCGTCAGATACCTTCGCGTCAGCAGCGCCTGGTACACGCCGGGGACGATAGCACATCCCGCCGACGCGCTCTGCTCTTGCGCTCTACCGTTCCTCGATGCTCCCCGTCCCGCTCGCCCTCGGCCCGATCCGTCTCCGATCCCCCCTCCTCCTCGCCCCCATCGCAGGCTACTGCGACCTCGCCTTCCGAACGATCTGCCGTGAACTCGGCGGGCTCGGCCTCGCCTGCACCGACCTCCTCAGCCCACAGGGCCTCCTCCGTGGCACCGCCACCAGCCTCGACCTCGCTCGCTCCAACCCCTTCGACAAGCCCATCGGCATGCAACTCTACGGGTCCGATCCCGAGATCATGGCCCAGGGGGCACGCTGGGCCGTCGAGCACGGCGCCACCGTCATCGACATCAACATGGGCTGCCCCGTCGACAAGGTCACCAAGAAAGACGGCGGCAGCAAACTCCTCACCGACCTCCCCCGCGCCGCTCGCATCGTCGCTCGTGTTGTTCAGGAACTCCACCGTTGCCCCCTCTCCGCCTCCGATTGGGCCTCCCGCCTCGGAGACGCCACCCTCCTTTCCGCCCCTGCCCCCGTCCCTCTCACCTGCAAGATGAGGCTCTGCTGGTCCACGACCGACTACCTCGCCGGACGTGCCTGCTCCCCAGACCTCGCCCTCGCCCTCGCCGACGCGGGCGTGGTCGCCGTAACCGTCCACGGCCGAACCACCGAGATGAAGTTCTCCGGCTCCGTCCTCCACGAGGGCATCGCCCGTGTCGTCGATCGTGTCCGGGGGCATCTCCCCGTCATCGCCAACGGCGATGTGCGAGAGCCCGCGGAGGCCCTCGACATGCTCCGTCGAACAGGTGCCGCTGGCGTCATGATCGGCCGCGGCGCCCTCTCCACCCCCTGGATCTTCCGCGATGCCCACGCCCTTCTCCAGGGCCTTCCCCTCCCCGCCGAGCCCTCTGGACCCGACAAGATCCGTCTCATCCGCCGCTACTTCGAACTGCTGCGCGAGCACCGCGGCGACCGCGACGCCATGATCCAGATCCGCCGACGGATCTCCTGGTTCGCCAAGCGTCTCGGCCCTTGCCGACCCCTCCGCGAGGCCGTCCGCCTCGCCCCGGGGCCCGGAGAGGTCCACGCCGCTCTCGACGCCTTCCTCGCAGGTGGCCTCCGTGCGTTCGACGAATCCGACGCCGAGCCCGCCCTTCCCTGACCCCGACGCGCACGAAAAAGGGCCCGGACCTGCGTCCGAGCCCTCGTGGTTCATCCGTATCCCGGACGGCTCAGTATTTCACGCTGCAGCCGTACGCCTCGGTCTCCGGGTCGGTGATCGTCTCGCCGGCCTTGTGCTGCTTGATCGCCTGCACGGGGTAGATGATCTCCCCGACCTTCCTCGGGCTCGGATCGTTGTCGATCGCCCCGGCGTACAGCAGCACGCCCGTCTCCGAGATCACGTACATGTGCGGGGTCGTCTTCGCGACATACGACCGGCCCACGTCGCCCGTCTGGTCGAGCAGGATCGGGTACTCGATCTTGTAGTCGCGCTTCGCCTTCTTGTTCCGATCGAGCCCGGCGCCCTGCTTCCCGTCCGCGCCGGTGTTGATCGCCAGCCACACCACGTTCTGGTCCTTCAACTCGTTGTACGCGTTCGCCATCGTCTTGTTGTCGACGTGGTGCTTCTTCACGTACGGGCAGTCCGCGTTGAACCACTCCAGCACCACGATCTTCCCTTGCGCCGTGTACTCGCTGAGCTTGTGCTCCTTCCCCTCGATGTCCACCAACTTGAACTCCGGGGCCTTCTCCCCGACCTTCGCCTTAGGCTTCACCGCGCCGCCGTCGGGCTGCACCTGCACCGCCCCGGCGACCGCGCCGAACATCGCCACGCCCGCCGCCAGAATGCCGACCAGGCCCTTACGCGTCAGACTCATCATGGTGTTGCTCCTTCTTCTTGACGTTGACTCGAGACGTCATGCCCGCGGCAGGTTCTTCCCGGGCTCAACCTCCAGGTCGAACCATCCGAACCCGCCGTCCTGATCCTCGATCTCCAGAATCCCCTCCACGTTCGCACGCTCCGCGGTCGGCCGCTCAAACTTCAGCCTCAGCGTGCTCCCCTTTGCTTCCCCATCCCCCAACAAGTTCATCGGCTTGCGCGACCCGCGGCGTGGATAGAACGCCGTCCGCTTCGCCTTCGTCGTGCGGATCTCCAGCACATCCCCCGACCATCTCCACGCCACCTCCGTCGTATCCTCCGCGACCCGCTTGGGAAGTGCCTCTCTGACCTTCTCGAACTCGCTCGCATGCTCCCCGGCCTGCGCGGGACCGACCGGCAACTCGATCGACACCTCCCCGAACCCGGGCAGGCAGACATCCGAGCACACCAGCCAGTCAACCTCCGCCTCGATACGCACCCGCGTACCTGACGCCGCTTCTTCCGGGATTTCCACCGGCACCATCAGCAGCAGCCGCCCTTCGTAGACATGGTCGAGAAGGTCCCCGGGCATCGTGTATCGCTTCGGTGCCGGCCAGAGGATCTCGCCCATCTTCACGCCTTCGGGGGCCTTCCACGATGCCTGCGGCGCAAAGCCTGAATCGTTCATCCCGTCGAAGTACAGGTGCCACCCGCGGTCGATCTCAAAGAGCAACCCGATGTGTGTGGTCGCTCCAGACGCCACAACCTTCTGTTCTGCAATAAGTTGCACGCGAGCATGTTCCGCGGGCTGCGGCATACTGGCCACGATCCCCAGAGTCGAAATCGCTTGCATCGTCGTATGGATCAAGTGTGGCCTCGCGAAGAACCCACGGGCACGCTACCGTCCCCATTGTATGACCAAACGCCTTGGAAGTTCGGTTCTTGCCCTCTTTACCGCTTCGATCCTGGCGTTGGCGGGATGTGAAGCCGGAACCAGCGATGCCGACATTCGAATTATGACACTGGCCGAAGCCCGCCAGTTGCATGCTCAACTCGACGAATCTCCAGACAGAGTTGTCTTTATTGATCCCAGGCCGACCCGTGCGTTCCAGGCTGCCCGCATCCCCGGAGCCATCCACCTCGAAATCCCCGACCTCCCCCCCGATTCGCCTCGTTCCGCTCGTCTAC
>JAANMW010003586.1_pt1 | contig 11818 bp, 8 predicted proteins | sample 7279671 | NCBI WGS metagenome assembly JAANMW01 (sample SAMN14094541, study PRJNA606508) | bioreactor metagenome | isolation source: A lab-scale SPAN reactor treating ammonium-rich wastewater day 247 | place: Ireland: Galway | collected 2017-09-19
GCGGCCTCATCACCTTGATCGGCACCTCGCCCAACATCGTCGTCTCGCGCCTGCGCCAGGATCTCGTGGGGCAGCCCTTCGCGATGTTCGATTTCGCGCCGGTCGGCATCGGCGTGGCGGTACTGGGCCTGCTGTTCCTCACCGTCGGCTGGCGGCTGCTGCCCGAGAAGCGGACCGCGCGCACGGACCGTCCGTTCGAAATCGCCGACTACACGACCGAGGTGCGCGTGCGCGCGGGATCGCGCATGGCGGGCAAGACGGTCGCCGATCTCGAGCGGCTCGCGGACGGCGAGATCGCCGTGGTGGCGCTGATCCGTAGCGACGGGCAGCGCTACGTTCCCTCCGGGAGCTGGAATCTCGGCGTCGGCGACGTGCTGCTGCTGCAGGCCGATCCCGAGCGCCTGAAACAGATCACGGGCGAGGCCGAGCTCGAATTCGTCGCCAGCAAGAAGCCCGCCGAGGGCGAGGCGAAGCCAGGCGAGCTCATCATCTTCGAAGCCGTCGTCACGCCCGAATCGGCGTTCGTCAACCGCGCTCTGCCCTATCTGCGCCTGCGCCAGCGCCATTCCGTGAACGTGCTGGCGTTGAGCCGCAGCGGCGAGGTTATCCGCGAGCGACTGCGCCGCGTGCGCTTCCGGCCCGGCGACGTCGTGGTGCTCGAAGGCCGCGAGGAAGATGTGCTCGCGGCGATGACGGCGACCAACCTGCTGCCGCTGGCCGAGCGCAATCTCCAGCTCACGCAGGGGCGCCGGAAGTATCTCGCGGTGGGCATCCTCGCCGTGGGCATGGCGCTGGCCGTGTCGCGCATTGTTCCGACCGAGATCGCATTCTTCGGCGCGGCGGTGCTCGTCGTCGCCAGCGGCGCGCTGCCGATCAAGGACGCATATGAAAGCATCGACTGGCCGCTGATCATGCTGCTCGCGGGCCTCATTCCGGTCAGCGATTCGCTGCGCTCGACGGGCGTCACCGATCTGCTCGCGGGCGGCCTCGGCGCGGCGGCGCAGGCCATGCCGGCCTTCGCCGCGGTCCTGCTGATCTTGGTCGTGGCCATGCTGGTGACACCGTTCCTCAACAATGCGGCGACCGTGCTCGTGCTGGCGCCGATCGCGGCCGGCCTCGCGCAGAATCTCGGCATGCGGCCCGACGCGTTCCTGATGGCCGTCGCCGTCGGCGCCGGTTGTGACTTCCTCACGCCGATCGGCCACCAGTGCAACACGCTGGTGATGGGACCCGGCGGGTACAGTTTCGGCGACTACTGGCGTCTCGGCCTGCCGCTCTCGATCCTCGTGGCCGTCGCCGGCACGGCGCTGATCATGCTCGTATGGCCGCTGCACTAGAACTTCGCGCGCGGCCGAATTACTGTCCGCGCTTCGCCACGGATCGCCGAATGACACCGCGCCCCGCCACGGTCGAGATGCTGCGCCGCCTCGTCGCGTTCGACACGACGAGCCGCGACTCCAATCTCGCGCTCATCCATTGGGTGCGCGACTATCTCGCCGGCTACGGCATCGCCGCGCGCCTCGTGCACGACGAAACCGGCCGTAAGGCCAACCTGTTCGCCACGATCGGCGGCAACGGCAGTGGCGGCGGCATCGTGCTCTCCGGTCACACCGACGTCGTGCCGATCGACGGCCAGGAATGGAGCAGCGATCCGTTCGCGATCGAGGAGCGCGACGGGCGGCTTTACGGCCGCGGCACCTGCGACATGAAGGGCTTCATCGCCGTGGCGCTCGCGCTGGTGCCCGAGTTCGCGAAGGCGCCGTTCGCCGCGCCGCTCCACCTCGCCTTCTCCTACGATGAAGAAGTGGGCTGCCTCGGCGTGCGCCGGCTGCTCTCCGATCTGGCCGCTTCCGGCATCCGACCGGCGGCATGTATCGTCGGCGAGCCCACGCACATGCAGGTCGTGCGCGCGCACAAGGGCAAGCTCTCCTATCGTTGCCATGTGCGCGGCTTCGAGTGCCATTCCTCGCTGGCGCCGCGGGGAGTCAATGCCGTGGAATACGCAGCGGCGATGATCGCGCACCTCACCGCGATGGGCCGGCGTTTCGCGGCCGAGGGCCCGTTCGACCGCGAATTCGACATTCCGCACACGACGGTCCACGTGGGCACGATCCAGGGCGGCACCGCGCTCAACATCGTGCCCAAGGACTGCCGGTTCGATTTCGAGTTCCGCCACCTGCCCGGCCAGGATCCCGAGGCCATGCTGCGCGCGGCGCAAGGCTTCGCCGCGCGCGAGCTGGAACCGGCCATGCGCGCGATCCGGGACGACACCGGCTTCCGCTGGGAGAAGCTTTCGTCGTTTCCCGCAGCCGACACGAGCGAAGACGCCGAGATCGTCTCGCTCGCGAAGCGCGCGACCGGGCGCAACGCGGCTGGCAAGGTGGCGTTCGGCTGCGAGGCCGGGCTCTATGACGCCGCCGGCATCCCCACCGTGATCTGCGGTCCCGGCCACATCGACCAGGCGCACAAGCCCGACGAGTTCGTCGCTCTCGCGCAGCTCGCGGAATGCGAGGCGTTCCTCCGACATGTCGCCGCCGCCGCCTCGGGGGAAGCGCTGTGAACCGGCTGCCGCAGCTCTATCCGGTCGAGCTGACCCCGCCCGACATCGCGCCCTACAAGAACGGCAACACCGGCATCGACTACGTGCACCGATTCTCCACGGGCGCGGCCGGGCCGCATGTGCTCGTCACGGCACTCGTGCACGGCAACGAGATCTGCGGCGCGATCGCGCTCGATTGGCTGTTCCGGCAAAAGTTCCGGCCGGTGCGCGGCACGCTCACGCTCGCGTTCTGCAACGTCGTCGCCTATGAGCATTTCGATCGCGATGCGCCGGGCGATTCGCGCTTCATGGACGAGGACTTCAACCGCGTCTGGTCGCCCGAGCGCCTCGGCGGCAACGGCAAATCGGTGGAGCTGCGCCGCGCACGCGAATTGCTGCCGGTCGTCGAGGCGGCGGATCTGCTGCTCGACATCCATTCGATGCAGCACAAGACGCCGGCGCTCACGATCTCCGGCCCGCTCGAGAAGGGCCGCCGCCTTGCGCGCGAGATCGCGTTCCCGGCGCTCGTGGTCAGCGACGAGGGCCACGCCGGCGGCCGCCGCATGCGCGACTACGGCGCGTTCGGCGATTCGGCGAAACCGCACAATGCTCTACTAGTAGAATGCGGGCAGCACTGGGAAACCGCGAGCGAAGCGGTTGCCAAGGAAACGCTCGTGCGCTTCCTCGCCCATGCCGGCATCGCCGACGCGGCCTGGGCGAAGCGCTACCTGCCGAAGAAGAAGCCCGCGCCGCAGCGGCTCATCGAGGTGACGCACGCGATCACGATCAAGTCGCCGGAGTTCCGCTTCGCCGAGAACTATCGCGGCCTCGAAGTGATTGCGAAAAAAGGCTCCGTGCTCGCCCACGACGGCGCCGAGCTGGTGCGCACGCCCTACGACGAATGCGTGCTCATCATGCCCTCGCGCCGCCTGCTGCCGGGCCAGACGGCGGTGCGGCTGGGGCGCTACTTGGATTGAGCCAAACGTCCCGATTTCATGGCCACCGCGACGGCTCGTGACTCCGCATCGCCGCGTGCGTCTAGCCCTGCGATCGTGCCCACCTGATCCGGCTCGGGACGGTTCTGCGATAGCTTCCACTTCCCCTCGACGCGAGTGAGCACGAGCTCGATGCCGACGATGCCCTTCAGCATCTGATCGATGAACGCATCGGGCGCGTCGGTGACTTTCCACGGCACCGCCGAGAAGCCTTCGTGCAGGTCGGTGAAGCGCGTGACGAGGCGGCGCAGCCATTCGGCATCGTCGACGATGCGGAGCGTGCCGTAGGCGTGCACGGCGACGTAGTTCCAGGTCGGGACGACCTTGCCGTGCTCGCGCTTCGAGGGATACCAGTTCGGCGAAATGTAGGCCTGCGCGCCGTGGAAGATCGCGAGCGATTCCACGCCGTCCCGCGCCCCCTTCGCGTGCGGATTCGGCCGCGCGATGTGGCCGGTGAGCGTGCCGTGCGGGTCGGGCTCGGCGTCCCACAGCAGCGGCAGATGCGTGCCGATGAGGCCGTCACCGCCGAGCGAAACCAGCGTCGCGAACGGATGCGCCCGCATGAACGCGCCGAGGACCTCGGGGCGCGATTCCTGGAAGTGCTTCGGATTGTACATGGCGCGATCGAATGCCCTGAATGAGACCACTCGATCATTCTCAATTGTCGTCCCCGCGCAAGCGGGGACCCATACGGCGTCTCCGCACAATCGGTCTCAGCGCGTCATAGCCGTCACCGGAGACATGGGTCCCCGCTTGCGCGGGGACGACAAGAAAAGATCAGCTAGGTGCGCACCGCCGCAGCGTCGTCGATGACGAACTGCACGTCGTCGCGGCCGTTCCAGCGGTCGGCGCGGAGGTGGCCAGCGAGGTGCAGCGTGCCGCCGCGATTCGCGAGCAGCATGTTGCCGCGACCACCTCGCCCGCCTGAACCACGAGGTCGACGCCTTCGAGCGCGTTCACGGCTCCGAACCGCTTGCGCATGCCGGTCGCCAACAGCAGGGGCGAGCGATCCCGCCCCGACTCGCTGCCCGCGCCTTGCCCGGTCCCGAGGGTCATGCGACGGTCAATACTTCCGGGCTTTGATGTCCTCGCTTGCCGTCGAACGGTCGAAGACCCCGGCCTGCGTGACGATCCTCCTCTCGACCATCTCGCCCGCGATGATCCGCTCGACCGCATCGAACAACTGTGGACCCAGCAGCGGATTGCACTCCACGGTGCAGTTGAGCTTTCCTTCCACCATCGCCTCAAAGGCCGCCCGGACGCCATCGATCGACACGATCAGAATGTCCTCTCCGGGCTTGAGCCCTGCTTCCTCGATCGCCTGGATGGCCCCAATCGCCATGTCGTCGTTGTGCGCATACAGCGCCGTGATCGTTCGCCCCTCCGGGCTCTTGAGAAAGGCCTCCATCACCTCGCGGCCTTTCGCCCGAGTGAACTCGCCGGATTGCGATTTCACCACACGCATCTCCGGGAACTCCGAGAGTGCCTGCTCGAACCCCTTCTTCCGATCGATTGCCGGCGCCGAGCCCGGCGTCCCCTGCAACTCCGCGATGAGCGCTCGGCCCCCCGTCGCCTCGGCCAGCCACTTCGCCGCGCGTCTTCCTTCCTCCACGAAGTCGGCGCCGATGAACGTCACATACAACGACGGGTCAGAGACGTCCACGACTCGATCCGTCAGCACCACGGGGATTCCCGCCGCCTTCGCTTCCCTGAGCACCGGCTCCCACCCCGTCTCCACCACAGGCGAGAGCGCGATCACGTCCACCCGTTGCGCGAGGAAGCCGCGCACGGCCTTGATCTGGTTCTCCTGCTTCTGCTGCGCATCAGAAAACACAAGGTCGATCCCCCTCGCCGCCGCCTCCGCCTTGATCGACTCCGTGTTCGCACGCCGCCAGTCGCTCTCGGCCCCGATCTGCGAGAACCCCACGCGGGTCTTCCGTCCATCCGGCGACGGCGTGCCCTCCTTCTCACCGCAGGCCGTCGCAAGGCACGCCCCCGCCGCGAGAAACGACCGGATCATCCAGCGACACATGCCCCTCATGCGAATCACCTCCGCCCCACCGCTTCATCGACTTCGGGCAGGGCATCCGCAGCCTATCACGCCTCCCATGCTCCCGCCGCACGCGACCACGATCCCTTATTCTGCTCTTGGTGTTCGCCATGAGCCCCTCGCCCCCATCCTTCAGCATCGGTCTCGACCTCGGAACCTCAAGCGTCCGTGCCCTCTGCGTCGACACCCAATCCGGCGCCATCCTCGCCTGTGTCGAGCATCCCTACCTCGCGGGTGTCGAGGGCATCGTCTCCGACGACCGCGATCCCAACATCGCCAGGCAACATCCCGGCGATCTCCTCGATCGAACCCTCGATGCCCTTCGAGGCGTCGTCGCCCACGCCTCACACGTCACGACCCTCGATCCCCGAACGTGCGCCGGCATCGGAGTCGACTCCACAGGTTCCACTCCACTGCCCCTCGATGCCAATGGGACACCACTCGCCTTTCGACCCGAGTTCGCTTCCGAGCCTGCGGCCCTCGCCTGGCTCTGGAAGGACCACTCTGCCCACGCCGAGGCCGCCGAGATCACCGAGGACGCCATCCGGTCGGGGCTTCCATATCTCTCTCGTTCGGGTGGGGTGTACTCCTCCGAGTGGTACTGGTCGAAACTCCTCCGCTTGTCCAGGACACACCCGAACGTCGCCGAGGCCGCGGCGGCGTGGATCGAACTCTCGGACTACATCGTCGCGGCCCTCACCGGCACAACCAAACGGCCCGCGCGAGGGGTCTGCGCCGCAGGCCACAAGGGCCTCTACGACGATTCCTGGGGAGGGCTGCCTGCGCGAGAGTTTCTCGACGCCCTCCATCCGGGGCTCTCTCGCTTCCGAGAGTCGTTCGCATCACCCGCCCAACCGGGCGGCACCCCTGCCGCCGGACTCAGCAGCGAACTCGCGTTGCGCGTCGGCCTGCCCGCCGGAACGCCCGTCTCCGTCGGCGTCCTGGACGCCCACGCCGGCGCCATCGGCTCCGGTGTGGCCCCCGGCGTCCTCGTCAAGATCCTCGGTACCAGTGCCTGCGATTGCCTCGTTTCCCCCTCCGATCCCGGGCTGATTCCCGGGGTTGCCGGCATCGTTCCGGGCAGCATTCTTCCCGGCATGCTCGGCATCGAAGCCGGGCAGCCTGCCGTCGGCGACCTATTTTCGTGGTTTGCCCGGTTCGTTTCCGAAGGCTCAGGCGAGACACCGGATCGCGCGCTCGTCCGTCTTACCGAGGCCGCGCAACGCCTCCGCCCGTGCGGCACCGGACTCCTCGCCCTCGACTGGTCCAACGGCAGCCGATCGCCAATCATGGACCCTCTCCTCTCCGGCCTCATCGTCGGCCTCTCGCTGCGCACCTCGCAGGCCGATGTCTTCCGAACCCTCGTCGAGGCGACGGCCTTCGGCGCCCGTGAGATCATCGACGCCGTCACCCGCGCCGGCGTGCTCGTTGAGCGAATCGTGGCCTGCGGCGGCATCGCGGAGAAATCTCCGTTTGTCATGCAGGTGTATGCCGATGTCACCGCGCGTCGCATCGATCTCGCAGGAGCCCCCCACGCGTGCGCCCTTGGCGCCGCGATCCTTGGTGCCGTTGCAGGCCTTGCCCACACGTCAGTCGAGGCCGCCCAGCGGGCCATGGTTCCCGCACCCTCCCGCACCTTCCGCCCCGACCCCGACCGTCTCCGAGCCTATGAGGAGCTCCGCACGATCTCCGCCACGCTTCGAGAGGGCTTCGCCTCTCCGAACGCCGCCGCGCCCCTTTTTCCCGTCATGAAGCGGCTCATCGACCTCCGCGCACGTGCCTGTCCCTGACCAGACCCGTCACGCCAGACCAAGCATACGGCACGCCGCCTCGCCCACACGTGAGGCGTGTTTCCCGGCAGGTCCTTCGGCCTCGCCCGCGTTGATCAGGCGGGGGACGGTCAGCAGCATCGACACGAACATCGCTGTCGCGAGCGTTGCCTCTTGCTCAGACTTCCTGGCCCGGCGAAGAACTTCGAAGAACAGTTCCGACTGCCGCCGATCCTTCCTCCCGCGTTCATCGTTCGGCGCGTGCAGGAAAACTGTCGTAAACCCGTGCGGGTCTCGGTCGAACGATTCGTAACTCAGCCGCACCCATTCTCGCACCTTCTCGCACGCGGTCCCCGGCGTCCGCAGAAGACGCTGCTTCTGGGCGATCATCTCCTCGATGATCTCGGAGTGCACCTCGTCGAGCAGGGCCTGTTTATCAGAGAAGTGCCGATAGACGACCGCTTCGGTCACCCCTGCCTCGCGCGCGATCGCTCGCACCGATGCCGCCTTGGGGCCTCCGCGTGAGGTCAGCGTGACGACCGCGTTCTTCAGCCGCTGACGGGTTGTCGTTCGAGACGGTTCGATGTTCCAACATACCCCTGCTTCGTCTCCTGAACAACCCTTCGCGCAACCGCCGCAAGGGCTTGTTCGCGGCGGGCTTTCCCTTCCGCCGAGAAACCCAGCCGTTCGGGGCTTACACTCTGCCCGCCGCCGAATCGCACGGAGAGGTGCCAGAGCGGTTGAATGGGCTGGTCTCGAAAACCAGTATACGGCTTGCCGTATCGGGGGTTCGAATCCCCCCCTCTCCGCTTCTCCTGCCCTTTTCCACGAATGAAGCAGGCCAATCGTTCGACCCTTGAGCCATCGTCGAGGAGGCGACCGTGCGGGCATCAGCCTGAGAAAGCGGCCGAAGCCGCGCCCTCCCGCGGGAGCACGGCCCCGGCCGCATGTTGACGCTCGCATCACCTCCGACGGCGGATCGTCAGAGCAAGCAGGCCCGCGGCGGCGAGGGTGGCAGGCCCAGGGGCAGGCACGGCAAAGGTCACGTCGTCGAACGACGCCGAGAGCACCGTTCCTTCCGACGGGCCGTTGTTGTACATCGCGAGCGCGGCGATCCCGCCGTCGAGCCAGGTCGAGTCCGAGAGCGTCAGTTGGGGGAGGAGGGGCTCGGGGTCCCCAGCGGCCCAGGCCTTGAGCCCGAGCGATGTGCCGAAGAACGAGGCCTCCATGATGTACTCGACGCCCTCTTCGACTGTGAACGGCGCCCAGACCGTGTTCGTGGTCGAGGGCAGGATGGAGATGCCGATGCCGTTCTCGATGTTGTTCATCGAGAGGGCATACCCGATACTCCCGGCCGCGTCCGTGCGGATCGCGAACGTCACGCTCGTCTCGGCGTTGTCCATGCGGAACGATGCTCGGAAGCGTCCATGGGCAAAGAGCGACGGGCTCGTGACCGAGTCAGAGATTCCCGACCCAGTCGCCACGGTGAAGGGAATGGCCGGAAGGGGAACCGACTCCAACTGGTACCGCCCGCCCGCGGCGGAGTAGCTCGTCCCTCCGATGAGATCGATGCGGGTCCACTTGGCGTCGGTTCCGCTTTCGAAGTCGTCGCTGAAGATGATCTGCGCACTCGCGGCGGAGGCCGCGAACGACAAGGCCGCCAAGACGACAAGGCACGGTGCTGCGCTCATGAGATTCTCCCTCTTGGGGTCCGGTGGCCGGTCGCGCCCCCGAGCGTCGGGGGTCCATTGCCGAACCGGCTCGACAGACCCCAGGCGACGGGGCCGCCCGGACCACGTCACGGCTTCGTGGGGATCCTCGCTGCCCATTCTGCCGCACTAACCTCGTGACCCAGTTCCGGCTGGGCGGTGTGCCACGCGGCGAAAAGGTCGGCAAGAGCGCGAGTGCAACGAACGGTCTCGGGGTGGCTGTCCCCGCGGGTGTGGCTGAGAATGGCATAACCTTCGAGGAGTTCCTCGCGAGCACGGCGGAACCGCTCTTCGTCGAACCCCATGCGCAAGCGGGCGGCGCCGAGCCTGGCAAGCAACACCCCGAGCCTTCGCGAGTCTGCCCCCTGAAACGCGGCGCGGAAACGGGGTCCGAGGGGTTCAAGCAAGGAGACTACCTCCGCCCAGAGACCCCGAGCCTCAAGCAGGGCACCAACGTTCCCTGCGGCCACCAATGTGTTGGGATGCTCGGGGCCGAAAGCGCGTCGGAACCCGGCCATCGTGTCTTGGAGCAGCGGCTCGGCCTCGTCGAACCGGCCTTGCTCCATCAGAAAGGCTCCCAGATTGCCCATCACACTGAGGGTGTCCCTGTGATCGTCACCGGACACGCGACGATAGCCCGTGAGGGCTTCTCGATGCCAACGCTCTGCTTCAGCAATTTCGCCTCGCGCTTGATACAGGCGGGCGATGTTGCCGACGGTGGCCAGTGTATCAGCATGGTCGCGTCCCAAGACTAGACGCCGGCCTTCCAACGCCTCCTGGTAGTGTTGCCCCGCCTCCGTTAGCCGGTCCAGTCGCTGGAGAACCACGGCCATCATGTGGCATGAGGTGAGCGTATCAGGATGAAGCGGGCCGAAAACGGCGCGGCGCCTCTCGAGCACTTCGCGGTGGCATCGTTCGGCTTGGTCGTACCTGCCGCGTTCCTGAAGCAAGTATCCCAAGTTATAGATCGAGTTGAGGGTGTGCGGATGGTCATCACCCAGCACACGTCGCCTGATCTCCAGAACCTCTGTGTATCCACGCTCGGCCTCGTCGAGTCGATGATGGATCTCAAGCTCGAAGCTCGCAAGATTGCCAATGGCCGTCAACGTACGAGGGTGCTCCGCACCCAGCGTTCGCCGGAATCCGTCCGCGGCCAATCGATAGTAGGGTTCAGCCTCGTTGTACCGTGCCTGGGTGTAGAGCACTCGGCCGAGAGCACTGATAGAAGTCAGAGTATCGGGGTGGGTCTCTCCCAGGATTCGCCTCCGTGCGGCCAGCACCTCTCTGTATGTGGCCTCGGCCTCGGTCAACCTCCCCCGCGCCGCCTGTAAGACGCCGATGTCATGGTGCGACTTCATGGTGTCGGGATGGTCATTGCCAAGCACGTGCCGGCGTCCAGTCGCCGCGTTGCGATGGTACTCCTCGGCCTCAGCCAGCCTGCCTTGCGACCAGAGCAGGAAACCTGCGTTGCTGACCGACTCCAGCGTATCGTGGTGTTCAGGACCAAGCAGTTCGCGTCGGATCGCGAGAGCCGACATCTGCGCCGACGCTGAACGATCAAGCAATCCGATCTCTCGTGTCGCGTTGGCCAGGCTCTGGAGCAGACTCGCCTTCACGAGCGGCTGCTCGCTGAAACGTGAAGTGATCGCAGCGAGAGCCGGCTCAAACGTGCCCGCGTCCAGCGCCTCCAACGCAACACTGGTGAAGTTCACGCCTGCAAGAGAGCGTTCGAGTTCACGGATGCTCTCCTCGACGACCTCTGCATCCGAAGGCGCTGACTGAATCACGGCACGCCTCCGGTCGACAATGCTCTGTCGAAGCCGTATTCCCATGCGATCCGCCTCGATCCCAGCGATCAGAGCACCTTGGAACTCGACGACCTGGTTCAGATGCTCCGCGCGGCGCATGGCGACCCTCGCCTGCCACAGGGTCCCCACTATCCCCGCCAGCAGCGCTCCTGCGACCACGCACACGGCCACAACCGGCCCCTTGTTGCGCCTTACGAACTTCTTCACCCGGTACGCCGCGCTCGGCGGCGCGGCCTCCACCGCGGCGCCGAGGAGGTGCCGCTGCACGTCGATCGCCAGTTCGCTTGCCGCTTCGTACCGCCTGGTACGCTCCTTCTCCAGCGCCTTCATCACGATCCAGTCCAGGTCGCCTCGGACCAGCGCGCCGAGTTTCCGAGGTTCCGTCCGACGGTGCGCCGCGATTCCCGCGAGTTGGTCCCCGAGCGTCGAGATCCGTGTGCTCGGCTTGGGAGGATCGACCTCCCGGATGACACGCAAGATCTCGTCGTACGCCGCGGCCCGGAGTTCCTGCGCGTCGAACGGTGTCGTCCCAGTTAGCAACTCGTATAGCAGCACGCCCAGCGAGTAGATGTCTGTCCGTGTGTCGATGTCCAGCCCCGACATCTCCGCCTGCTCCGGGCTCATGTATTCCGGCGTACCGATCATCTCCCGATGGGCGGTGAACAGCGTCATTTCCGTCAGGCGACCCTGCGTCGCCTTGGCGATCCCAAAGTCGATCACTTTCGGGACGGGTCTCCCGTCGTGCAAGGTCACCAGCACATTGCTTGGCTTGATATCCCTGTGGATGACCCCCTTCTGGTGGGCGTGCTGCACCGCGTGGCAGATGGGCATGAATAGGTCCAGCCGCTCCGGAGTCGTCAGGTTCGCCGTGTCGCAGTAGGTCGTGATCGGCTCGCCCTTCACCAGTTCCATCACGAAGTAGGGCTTTCCCTCGGGCGTCGCGCCTGC